>Ga0335071_10000096_pt1 | contig 102851 bp, 92 predicted proteins | sample Lox_Sample_15_FD_206724 | JGI IMG/M metagenome (GOLD analysis project Ga0335071, IMG submission 206724) | Soil microbial communities from Loxahatchee National Wildlife Refuge, Florida, United States - Lox_Sample_1.5 | ecosystem: Environmental > Terrestrial > Soil > Wetlands | place: USA... | reverse complement strand
GGGGTGGGGGGGTACGGTCTCACGAGGGACTTACCCCCCTCACCCGGATCGCCCAGAGCGATACTTTGCTTCGCTCTGGGCGATCCGACCTCTCCCCGCCGGGGAGAGGTGAGACCGCACGCGCGGCGAACTATGCCTCCGTTTCTAATGTCAATGCACCAACTCGAACAACCCGGCCGCGCCCATGCCGCCGCCGACGCACATGGTGACGACGGCATACTTCGCCTTGCGGCGGCGGCCCTCGATCAGGGCATGGCCGGTGAGCCGCGCGCCCGACATGCCGTAGGGATGGCCGACCGCGATCGCACCGCCATTGACGTTGATCTTGTCGGGATCGATGCCGAGCTTGTCGCGGCAGTAGATCACCTGCACCGCGAACGCCTCGTTCAGTTCCCAGAGGCCGATGTCGTCGACCGTCAGGTTGTGGCGCTTCAGCAGCCGGGGCACTGCGAACACCGGGCCGATACCCATCTCGTCCGGTTCGCAGCCATGGGCGACGAAGCCGCGGAAGATGCCGAGCGGCGTCAGCCCGCGCTTCGAGGCTTCCTTGTCGCTCATGATGACAGTGGCGCTCGCGCCATCCGAGAGCTGGCTGGCATTGCCGGCGGTGATGGAAAATCCGTCGCCACGCACCGGCTTCAGCCCGGCCAGGCCTTCGGCCGTGGTTTCGGGGCGCGGACCTTCATCCTTCGACAGCGTGATGTCCTTGAACGAGACCGCGCCGGTTGCCTTGTCGGTCACGGCCATTTTCGTCGTGATCGGCGCCAGCTCGTCGTTGAACCTGCCGCCCTGTTGCGCGGCCGCGGTGCGGCGCTGACTTTCCAGCGAATATTCGTCCTGCCTTTCGCGCGAAATATTGTAGCGCTTGGCGACCACTTCCGCGGTGTCGATCATCGGCATGTAGACCTCGCCCTTGATCTCCAGCAGTGCCGGATCCTGGGCGTGGAAGCCGTTCATCTTGTCGTTCTGCACGAGGCTGATCGACTCGCCGCCGCCGCCGACCGCGACCGTGACCCCATCAAAGATCACCGAGCGCGCGGCGAGCGCGATCGCCTGCAGCCCGGAGGCGCATTGCCGGTCGATCGTGGTGCCGCCGACGCTCACCGGGAGTCCGGCGCGCAGCAGCGCCTTGCGCGCGATGTTGCCGCCGGTCGCGCCCTGCTGCAGGGCCGCGCCCATCACCACGTCCTCGACTTCGGCCGGATCGACGCGCGCGCGCTTGACCGCCTCGGCTATCGCATGCCCGAGCAATGTCGCGCCTTCGGTGGCGTTGAGCGCGCCGCGATAGGCCTTGCCGATCGGCGTGCGGGCGGTGGAGACGATGACGGCGTCGGTCATGACGAGGTTCCTGTTGCGAGTTTGGGTTGTTGCAGGGGCGCCGCCTGCTGCTTGCGCAATTCATGGCGCGACAGCTTTCCGACGGGGGTGCGCGGCAGCTCGGCGACGAACTCCAGCGCGGCGGGTAATTCATGTTTGCCGAGCTTGCCGGTGAGAAATGCACGCAGCTCATCGAGGGAAAACGGCGCGGCGCCGTCGCGCAGCTTGATGAAGGCTTTCGACGCCTCGCCGCGATAGGCGTCGGCAATGCCGATCACGATCACCTCGTGTACCGAGGGGTGGGTGTAGATCGCCTGCTCGATCATCTGCGGGTATACATTGAAGCCGCCGGAAATGATCATGTCCTTCTTGCGGTCGACCAGGAAGAAATAGCCGTCCGCATCCATGTAACCGATGTCGCCGGTCAGGAAACGGTCGTCGACAAACGACTCGGCGCTCTCCTTCGGCTTGTTCCAGTAGCCACTGGTGACGTTCGGCCCCTTGATGCGGATCTCGCCGACTTCGCCCGGCGGCAGCACTTTCGTCGGATCGTCCAGCGCGACCACGTCGAGCTCGATTCCCGGCAGCATCAGCCCGATCGAGCCGGGCTTCTCCGGGCCCTGCTCGGGATGGCCGGTGCCCGGCGAGCAGGTCTCGGTCATGCCCCAGCCGCTTTTCAGCCGCTTGCCGACCTTGCGCTCGAAAATCTTTGCCACTTCCTCCGGCAGCGGCGCGCCTCCGGAGCCGAAGGTCGCGAGCGAGGAGAAGTCGCGCCTGTCGAGATCGGGCAGCGCCGCGATCGCGATCCACATCGTCGGCACGCCGGGAAAGGCGGTGGCGCGCTTGACCTCGATGTCGCGCATGACGGCCTCGACATCAAAACGCTGGTGCAGCGAGATCAGCGTCCCGCGCCGGATGGCGGAGAGCATGACCACCGTGAGCGCAAAGATGTGAAACAGCGGCAGCACGCAGATCACGCGCTCCGCGATCCCTTCACGCTTCTTGCGCGCCGGCCTGCCCCAGACGTCGTAGATCGACACCGCGGCGGTCAGGTTGCCATGCGTGAGCATGGCACCCTTGGGCAGGCCCGTGGTGCCGCCGGTATATTGCAAGAGCGCGATGTCGTCGGCTGCGATCGAAGGCCATTGCGCCGGCCTGGCGGCGCCGTCGATAAATTGCCGGTAGGTGATGACAGCGGGATGATCCGGAAGCGGTGCCTGCGGCGTGCCGATCCTGCCCCAATGATCGTCTTCGCAGACCACGAGGCGATCGAGCAGGCCCTTTTCAAGAAATTTCAGCGCGGTCGGCAGCAGCGCCGCAAGATTGCTGGTGACCAGCACGCGCGCGCCGGAATCGGCGAGCTTGTGCGACAGCGCGATCTCGCCGTCGAGCGGCGACAGATGCACGATGCGCGCCCCCGCCTTCAGCGCGCCGAAAAAGTTGACCGGATGGTCCGGCGTGTTGCCGAGGAAAAGCGCGACTGAGGTATCCTTGCCGTAGCCAGCGTGGAGGTAAGCGGCCGCCGCGACCTCAGCGAGGTTTTCGAGCTCAGCGAAGGAGATCGGGCGGTCGCGGAATTCGATCGCCGGCCGCGTGCCAAAATCGCGGGCGGCCTGCGACAGCAGGTCGGGCAGCGTGCCGCGGGCAATCGCATCGTCCCAATGGACGCCTTCGGGATAGAATTGCTCGCCGGGATGGGTCATGGGCGCGCTCCCCGCGAGATCGGCGCGGTGTCACCACGTGAGGCGCGCACGCTCCATCCGTTCCCTCCCCCCTTGCGGGGGAGGGTCGGGGAGGCGGGTGACCCGGAGACACGGTGCTTGGGGGACCCGCACCCCCGACTCCTCCCCGCAAGGGGGAGGGGAGCCCGGCCGCTCGTGCTCATCTCACGCGACGTCGTCACGGTCACGCCGCCTTCGGGGCTTCTGACGCGAGCGAGGCAAAGGTCTTGCCCTCGGCGGCGAGGCGCTTCAACAGCGGCGCCGGCTCGAGCGAGGGATCGTTGGTTTCTTTGGCGTAGACCGAAAGGCGGTCTGCGATCTGCTTCAACCCGACGCTGTCGGCCCAATACATCGGGCCGCCGCGGTAGATCGGCCAGCCATAGCCATAAAGCCAGATCACGTCGATGTCGGACGGCCGCGCCGCGATGTGCTCCTCGAGAATCTTCGCGCCCTCGTTGATCATCGGATACATCATGCGCTCGAGGATCTCCTCGTCGCTGACCACGCGGCGCTTGCGGCCGAGCCGCGCCAGCGTCTCGTCGATCAGCGTCTCGACCTCGGGATCCGGCAGCGGCGCGCGCGAGCCGCCCTCGTATTTGTAGTAGCCCTTGCCGGTCTTCTGGCCGAAGCGGCCGGCCTCGCACAGTGCATCGGCGATCTCCGACTTGATGCCGCGGTCCTTTCGCGAGCGCCAGCCGATGTCGAGGCCGGCGAGATCGCCCATCGCGAACGGCCCCATCGGCATGCCGAATTTCGTGACCACCGCGTCGACCTGCTGCGGCAGCGCGCCTTCGAACAGCAGCTTCTCGGCCTGCTTGCCGCGCTGCGCCAGCATGCGGTTGCCGACAAAGCCGTCGCAGACGCCGACCACCGCCGGCACCTTGGCAATCTTGCGCGAGATGTTCACCGCAGTGACCAGCGCGTCCGGCGCGGTCTTTGCGGCCCTCACCACCTCGCACAGCTTCATCACATTGGCCGGCGAGAAGAAGTGCATGCCGAGCACGTCCTGCGGGCGCTTCGTCTCGCTCGCGATCTGATCGATGTTGAGGTAGGACGTATTGCTCGCCAGCACCGCGCCCGGCTTGGCGTATTGATCGAGCTTGCCGAACACCTCCTTCTTGATCGCCATGGTCTCGAACACGGCCTCGATGATGAGGTCGGCGTCCTTCACGTTCTCGAGACCGACCTTGCCGTCGATCAGCGCCATGCGCTTGGCCGGCGCATCCGCCGGGATGCCGCCGCGCGCCGCGGTCGCCTCCCAGTTCTTCTGCATCACGCCCATGCCGCGCTTGAGCTGCTCCTCGGCGGTCTCGATCAGCGTCACCGGGATGCCGGCATTGGCGAAGGACATGGCGATGCCGCCGCCCATGGTGCCGGCGCCGATCACGGCGACCCGCGCGACGTTGCGCGACTTGGTGCCCTCGGGCACGCCCGCGATCTTGGCCGCCTCGCGTTCGGCGAAGAAGGCATAGCGCTGCGCCTTGGACTGGTCGCTGACCACGAGCTTCATGAAGCCTTCGCGTTCCTTCTTCAGCCCCTCGTCGAACGGCAGGTCGATGGCGTAGCCGACGGCGTCAGCGGCCGCGAACGGCGCCTCCAGCCCGCGCGCCTTCTTGGTCATGGCGGCGACCGCGCTGGTGAAGATCGAGCGATCGGCCTTGGCCGCCGCGAGCTTGCTATCGTCGTCGCGCAGCTTGCGCAGCGGCCGTTTCTCGGCGAGCACCTTTCGGGCAAAGGCTTCGCCGCCCGCGGCCGGTCCCTCGACGATCTCCTCGATCAGCCCGTTCTTCAGCGCTTCGGCCGCGCCGATCGGATCGCCGCCGACGATCATCTTGACCGCGAGTTCGGGTCCGACTGCGCGGGGCAAGCGCTGCGTGCCGCCGGCGCCGGGCAGCAGCCCGAGCTTCACTTCGGGCAGGCCGAGCCTCGCCTCCTTGACCGCGACGCGGAAATGACAGGCGAGCGCGACTTCAAGTCCGCCGCCGAGCGCCGTGCCGTGAATGGCGGCCACGACGGGTTTTGGGCTGTTCTCGATCTCGGCCAGCACTTCGTTGAGCGCCGGCGGCTTTGGCGGCTTGCCGAATTCGGTGATGTCGGCGCCCGCGATGAAGGTGCGGCCGGCGCAGGTGAGAACGATGCCTTTCACCTGGGGATCGGCGATCGCATCACGAATGCCTTGCTGGATGCCGCCGCGAACCGCGGCGCTCAATGCGTTGACCGGAGGGCTGTCGACGGTAACGATCGCAATGTCGTCGTGACGTTCAAGCTTGACCACTTCGCTCACGGCTACGCTCCTTGGGATTTTTGTTTTTGGGATCAATTTCGCACTGCGGAATTTAATTCCACATCTTGACATCGAGGGTTATTTTGAAGCACGTGCCTTGTCAACGAGGACCGCAACCTTAAGCGCGCCAGAGGGAATGAAACGTCCGGCCAAGAAAGAGGCGACCGATCGCCGTTTCGTCGTCGCGCTGTCCCGCGGTCTCGACGTTCTGCGCGCATTCCATCCCAATGACGGGCTTTTGGGCAATCAGGAGATTGCGGCCCGCACCAATCTGCCGAAGCCGACCGTTTCGCGGCTGACCTATACACTGACCAAACTCGGCTACCTTACACCCGTTCCGCGCTTCGAAAAGTATCAGCTCGCGCCGGCCGCCATGGCTTTGGGCTATGCGGCGCTCGCCAATCTCGGGGTCAGACATTTGTCGGAGCCCTACCGCGAGGAGCTGATGCGCCAGACCGGCGGCGCCGTCGCCGTCGGCGGGCGCGACCGTCACAGCATGATCTATTTCGGCCAGAGCCGGAACGGGCTGACGCTCGGCGTTCAGCTCGACGTCGGCTCGCGCATTCCGATTGCGACCACGGCAATGGGTCGCGCCTATATCTGGGCGCTTCCGGAGGACGATCGCGCCAACTTATTGCGCGAATTGCGCGAACATTACGGCAGCCGCTGGCCGAAGATGCGCGATGGAATCGAGCGCTGCGGCGAGACCGTCGCCAAACGCGGTTTTGCGATTTCGGCCGGCGAGTGGCAGGACGACGTCCATGCGGTCGGCGTTGCACTAAAGTTAAATGACGGAACGGGGCCGTATGCGTTTAACTGTGGCGCGCCGGCATTTCGCTTTACGGAAGAGCGGCTGCTCGGGGATATTGGACCTCGTCTCGTCGCGATGGTAAGGAACATCGAACTGGCCCTTGGCGGCGCGGCTCCGCAGCCACCAGACACAATCAAACCAAACAAAAAAGAAGCAGTCAAAAAGCTGAAGTCAGGAGGGAAAGGTGCACGTCTTGCCGAGGGGATCAGGTAGCGCCGCTCGACGGCGAACACGGCTGGTTTGCCATCGCCCCCCGTCTCGCCGATGGGGTGGAACGAAATGACGCAGGCCGGGCTTGCGCCACGTCACGACCCCCTGCTCGCGGTCCGCGAGGTCAGCGTCCATTTCGGCGGCATCGTCGCGCTCAACGGCGTCTCCTTCAACATGCTGCAGGGCCAGATCCTCGGCCTGATCGGACCGAACGGCGCCGGCAAAACCACCCTCTTCAATTGCCTCTCGCGGCTCTATCAGCCGAGCTCCGGCGACATCCTGATGGAAGGCCTGAGCATCCTGTCGCGCCCGCCGCACCGGATCGCCGAGATCGGCATCGGCCGCACTTTTCAGAACGTCGCGCTGTTTCCCAACCTTTCGGTGCTCGACAATGTCCGCGTCGGCACCCATGCCCGCACCCGCAGCGACATCATCTCGGACTCGTTGAAACTCGGCTGGGTGCGCCACGGCGAGAACGCGATGAACGAGAAGGTTCACGAAATCCTCGCCTATCTCGATCTCGAGGAGGTTGCCCACAAGCCCGTCGCGGGCCTGCCGTTCGGCACCCAGAAGCGCGTCGAGCTGGCCCGCGCGCTCGCGGCCGATCCGAAGATCCTGCTGCTCGACGAGCCCGCCGGAGGACTCAATCACGAGGAAGTCTATGTGCTTGGCGACCTGATCAAGCGCATTCGCGCCGACCGCAAGATCACCGTGCTGCTGGTCGAGCATCACATGGGGCTCGTGATGTCGATCGCCGACCACGTGGTGGCGCTGAATTTCGGCCGCAAGCTCGCGGAAGGCACGCCCGCCCAGGTGCAGGCCGATCCCGACGTCATCAAGGCCTATCTCGGGAGCAAGGACCAATGACGGCGCTGCTCGATGTCAAGGATTTGCGCGCGTATTACGGCCAGGTCCAGGCGCTGCACGGCCTCTCCTTCTCGCTCAACGAGGGCTCGCTCACGACACTGCTCGGCGCCAACGGCGCCGGCAAGACCACGACGCTGCGCGCCATCTGCAACATGGTGCGCTCGACCGGATCGATCGAATTCGAAGGCGCGCCGCTCACCAGCCGTTCGACCGAGGGCATCGTCCGGCTCGGGATCGCGCATGTGCCGCAGGGCCGCGGCACCTTCACCACCATGACGGTCGAGGAAAACCTGCAACTCGGCGCCATCACCCGCAAGGACCACGCCGGGATAGTCTCCGACATGGAGCGGATGTACGCGCATTTCCCGGTGCTGAAGCAGCGCTATACCCAGCAGGCGGGCACGCTCTCCGGCGGCGAGCAGCAGATGCTGGCGGTCGCCCGCGCGCTGATGCTGCGGCCGCGCCTGATGCTGCTGGACGAGCCGTCCTTCGGGCTGGCGCCGCTGGTCGTGCGCGACCTGTTCGGCATCCTCGGCAAGATCAACCGCGAGGACAAGGTGTCGATCCTGGTGGTCGAGCAGAACGCGCAGCTCGCGCTGGAGCTCGCCGACCGGGCCTATGTGATCGAGACCGGACGCATCGTGATGTCGGGCGCGGCCAAGGACATCGCCGACAACGAAGACGTCCGTAAATCCTATCTGGGCTACTAAAGGGAGCGGCCGCCATGGAGCTTTTCACCAATCAGATCCTGGCCGGCATCTCCACCGGCGCGATCTATGCCTGCCTCGCGCTCGCGGTGGTCATGATCTACCAGGCGATCGACCATCTCAATTTCGCGCAAGGCGAGATGGCGATGTTCTCGACCTTCATTTCCTGGCAGCTGATGCAGTGGGGGCTGAACTATTGGGTGGCCTTCGTCCTCACCATCGCCCTCTCCTTCGCCGGCGGGATCGCGATCGAGCGGGTGCTGTTCAAGCCGCTGGCCAAGGCGCCGATCCTGACCAACGTCGCCGGCTTCATCGCGCTGTATTCGATCATCAACTCTTCCGCCGGACTGATCTGGGATTTCACCATCAAGCAATATCCCACCCCGTTCGGCTCCGCGCCGTTCCTCGGCAGCCAGCTGATCTCGACCCACCAGGCCGGCATGATCGGCGTCACGCTGCTGCTGCTGCTCGCGCTCTATTTCTTCTTCCAGTACACGCGGGTCGGGCTCGCCATGCGCGCCGCCGCCTCGCTGCCGGAATCGGCGCGGCTGGTCGGCATCAATACCAGCTGGATGATCGCGCTCGGCTGGGGCATGGCGGCCGCGATCGGCGCGATCGCCGGCATCCTGATCGCGCCCGTGGTGTTCCTCGAGCCGAACATGATGCTGGGCACGCTGATCTACGGTTTTGCCGCCGCCGTGCTCGGCGGGCTGACCAGCCCGTTCGGTGCCGTGATCGGCGGCTTCCTGGTCGGCATCTTCGAGAACCTCGCCGGGACCTACATCCCCTATGCCGGCAATGAGTTGAAACTGCCGATCGCGCTGGCGCTGATCGTTTCCATCCTGGTCGTCAAACCCGCCGGCCTGTTCGGCCGGCACATCGTGAAGCGAGTCTGATCATGAGCGCTGTCGAGGACGTCGCCACCCAGACCGCAGCGGTCGAAGCCGTTCCGAAGCGGGCCATGACGCTCGGCACCGGCACCTCGCTGGTGGTCTTGACGCTGCTGCTCGTCGTGCCGATGTTCGTCAAGAACTTCATCATATTCCAGATGACGATGCTGCTGATCTACGGGGTCGCGGTGCTCGCCCTGAACATCCTGACCGGGGGCAGCGGCCAGTTCTCGCTCGGCCAGAGCGCGTTTTATGCGATCGGCGCCTATACCTCCGCGATCCTGATGGAGCAGTATGACGTCAACTACGCACTGACCCTGCCGGTCGCCGGCCTGGTCTGTTTCGGCGCCGGCTTCCTGTTCGGCCAGCCGGCGCTCCGCCTCTCCGGCGTCTATCTCGCACTTGCGACCTTTGCGCTGGCGACCGCGATGCCGCAACTGTTGAAACTCGGCTATTTCGAGAAATGGACCGGCGGCGTGCAGGGCTTGGTCGTCACCAAGCCGGACGCGCCGTTCGGCCTGCACATGTCGCAGGATGTCTGGCTCTATTACTTCACGCTGGTCATCACGGTCGCGATCTACGTCTTCTCGGTCAACCTGTTGCGCTCGCGCTCGGGACGCGCCTTCATGGCGATCCGCGACAACGAGATCGCAGCCTCCGCGATGGGCGTCAACGTCGCGCTCTACAAGACGCTCGCTTTCGGCGTGTCGGCCGGCATCACCGGCGTCGCCGGCGGCCTCGGCGCGATCGCCGTGCAGTTCGTGGCGCCCGACAGCTACACCATTCAGTTCGCGATCGCGCTGTTCCTCGGCATGGTGGTGGGCGGCGTCGGCTGGCTGCCCGGCTCGTTCATCGGCTCGGCGTTCATCATCTTCGTTCCGAACATCGCCGAAGGCATTTCAAAGGGCTTGTCCGGCGCGGTGTTCGGCGTTCTTCTCTTTCTGGTCATCTTCCTGTTGCCGCATGGCGCGAGGCAGATCGCCATCGTGGGCCAGCAACTGCTCGGGCGCCTGAGGAGATAAAGGAGACGGAATGCGTTTCAGCCACTCTGTTCATGCCACTGCACTTGCGGCGGCAATTGCGACCTTTGCCTGCAGCCCGGCATCTGCCCAGAAGAAATACGACAGCGGCGCAACCGACACCGAGATCAAGATCGGCAACATCATGCCGTATTCGGGGCCGGCCTCGGCCTATGGCGTGATCGGCAAGACCGAGCAGGCCTACTTCAACAAGATCAACGCCGAAGGCGGCATCAACGGACGCAAGATCAACTTCATCTCCTACGACGATGCCTATTCGCCGCCGAAGGCCGTCGAACAGGCCCGCAAGCTGGTCGAGAGCGACAATGTGCTGCTGATCTTCAATTCGCTCGGCACGCCCTCGAATTCGGCGATCGAGAAATACATGAACGCCAAGCGGGTGCCGCAACTGTTCGTCGCGACCGGCGCCTCGAAATGGAACGATCCGAAAAATTTTCCATGGACCATGGGCTGGCAGCCCTCCTATCAGACCGAGGCGCATATCTACGCCGACTATGTTCTGAAGGAGAAGCCGGCCGGCAAGATCGCCGTGCTGTTCCAGAACGACGATTTCGGCAAGGACTATGTCAAGGGCCTGAAGGACGCGCTCGGGCCGAAGGCCTCGATGATCGTGGCGGAAGAGAGCTACGAGACCTCGGAGCCCTCGATCGACGATCACATGGTCAAGCTGAAGACCGCCGGCGCCGACATCTTCATCAGCGTCACGACGCCGAAATTCGCCGCGCAGGCCATCAAGCGGGCTTCCGAGATCGACTGGCATCCGCTGCAGATCGTGGTCAACGTCTCGTCCTCGGTCGGCGCCGTGATGATGCCGGCAGGCTTTGAGAATTCGCAGGGCATTCTCTCGGCCAACTATTCCAAGGACGCCGGCGACCCGCAGTGGGCCGACGATCCCGGCATGAAGAAGTTCGTCGAGTTCCTGGCGCAATATTACCCTGACGGCAACAAGCTCGATGCCGCGACGGTCTTCGGCTACGGCGCCGCGCAGACCCTGGTGGCAGTCCTGAAGCAGTGCGGCGACGACCTGACGCGTGACAACGTCATGAGGCAGGCGGCGAGCCTGAAGGATTTCCAGCCCGATACCCTGCTGCCGGGCATCAGGATCAACACCTCGCCGACCGATTACGCCCCGATCAAGGAGCTGCAGATGATGCGCTTCAAGGGCGCGAAATGGGACCTGTTCGGCGACGTCATGAACGGCGAGCTCACCCACTGAAGCGCTATGGGATCAGGCTGAATCGCCACCTCGCTTTGGCCGGTCGGCCAAAGCGCCGGCGGTGACCTGAGGCGCCTTGTTCGACTAAATGACACCCCCCGCGGCTACCGCTGCGGGGGCTTTTTCTTGCTGCCCTCCCCGTCAGGGTATTGAATGCGATCCGGAGCCTGAGCCGCTCCCAATCAAGAAAATCGACACAATCAACCAGATCAGGGAGATCAAGAATGCCTGCTACCCGGACAGGACTGGCAGCCCTTTCGGCTGCCCTCACGATCGTTGTGGCGACATCTGCAAACGCCGCCGAAAAGAAATACGACACCGGCGCGACCGATACCGAGATCAAGATCGGCAACATCATGCCGTATTCGGGACCTGCGTCGTCTTACAGCGTGATCGGCAAGACCGAGGCCGCCTACTTCAACAAGGTCAACGCCGAAGGCGGCATCAACGGACGCAAGATCAACTTCGTCTCCTATGACGATGGCTATTCGCCGCCAAAGACCGTCGAACAGGCGCGCAAACTCGTCGAGAGCGATGAGGTGCTGCTGATCTTCAACTCGCTCGGCACGCCGCCCAATTCGGCGATCCACAAATACATGAATGAGAAGAAGGTTCCGCAGCTCTTTGTCGCCACCGGCGCCACCAAGTGGAACGACTCCAAGAACTTCCCCTGGACCATGGGCTGGCAGCCCAACTACCAGAGCGAAGCCCAGATCTACGCGAAATACATTCTCAAGACCATGCCCAATGCCAGGATCGCCGTGCTCTACCAGAACGATGATTACGGCAAGGACTACCTGAAGGGGTTGAAGGACGGTCTTGGCGCCAAGGCGGCCTCGATGATCGTCGCCGAGGAGAGCTATGAGACCACGGAACCGACGATCGACTCCCACATCGTTACGCTGAAGGCGTCCGGCGCGGACGTGCTTTTCGACGCGGCGATTCCGAAATTCGCGGCGCAGGCGATCAGGAAGGTCGCCGAGGTCGAATGGAAGCCGACGCATTTCCTCAACAACGTCAGCGCCTCGGTCAGCGCCGCGATCAAGCCGGCCGGGTTCGAGAATGCGCAAGGCATCATTTCGTCGGTCTACTTGAAGGATCCGACCGATGCACAGTGGAAAGACGATCCGGACGTGAAGACCTGGAACGCATTCCTGGACAAATATTATCCCGACGCCAATCGCAGCGATGCGAACGTGATGTATGGCTACGCCGTCGCGCAGACCATGGTGCAGGTATTGAAGCAGTGCGGAGACGATTTGACGCGGGCGAACGTGATGAAACAGGCGGCGAGCCTTAGGAATTTCGAGGTCCGCGGACTGTTGCCCGGCGTGAAGATCAACACCAGCGCCACCGACTTTGCACCGATTTCGCAACTGCAGCTGGAACGCTTCAAGGGCGAGGCCTGGGACCGCTTCGGCGACATCATCTCGTCCGACGTCGGCGGCTGAAATCGCGTTAACCGACTACCGAATAAGCAGCCCCTGCGCACATGCCGCAGGGGCTTTTGATTGAGCCGGTTCCGGCAAAATGGTAACGAATGAACCCAATCACGGCAGAGCCTTCGCCCAAGAAGGCCGCAGCGCCACCTGAAATTGAAAAACAAGGGAGAGAACATAATGCCCATGACCGGCAATCGGCTCGCCATCACGACGACCGCGCTTGCTTTTTTCGCCACCACGACCGGCGGCGTGCTGGCCGCCGAGAAGAAATATGACACCGGCGCGTCCGACACCGAGATCAAGGTCGGCAACATCATGCCCTATTCGGGGCCGGCGTCGGCATACGGCATCATCGGCAAGACCGAGGCCGCCTACTTCAAGAAGATCAACGCCGAGGGCGGCGTCAACGGCCGCAAGATCAACTTCATCTCCTATGACGACGCCTACTCGCCGCCGAAGACCGTGGAGCAGGCCCGCAAGCTGGTCGAGAGCGACGAGGTGCTCTTCATCTTCAACTCGCTGGGCACGCCGCCGAACTCGGCGATCCACAAATACATGAACTCCAAGAAGGTGCCGCAGCTGTTCGTCGCCACCGGCGCGACCAAGTGGAACGACCCCAAGGATTTTCCCTGGACCATGGGCTGGCAGCCGAACTACCAGAGCGAGGGGCGGATCTTTGCAAAGTATCTCCTGAAGGAGAAGCCTGACGCCAAGATCGCCGTGCTCTACCAGAACGACGACTATGGCAAGGACTATCTCAAGGGCATGAAGGACGGGCTTGGGGCCAAGGCTGCGACGATGATCGTCGCCGAGGAAAGCTACGAGACCACCGAGCCCACCATCGACAATCATATCGTCAAGCTGAAATCGACCGGCGCCGACGTGTTCTTCGACGTCACCACGCCGAAATTCGCAGCGCAGGCGATCAAGAAGGCCGCCGAGATCGAGTGGAAGGCGCTGCACCTCCTCAATAACGTGTCGGCGTCCGTGGGCAGCGTGATCAAGCCGGCAGGTTACGACAATGCGCAGGGCGTCATCTCGGCGCAGTATCTGAAGGACACGACCGATACGCAATGGGCGAACGATCCCGGCATGAAGGAATATCTGGACTTCATGAACAAGGATTTCCCCGAAGGCGACAAGCTCGACAACGGCACCGTCGTCGGCTTCAGCGTGGCGCAGACGCTGGTGCAGGTCCTGAAGCAGTGCGGCGATGACCTGACCCGCGAGAACGTCATGAAGCAGGCCGCGAACCTGAAGAATTTCCGTACCGAGATGCTGCTGCCGGGCATCATGATCAACACCGGGCCCGCCGATTTCGCCCCGATCAGCCAGCTGCAGCTGATGCGCTTCAAGGGCGAGCGCTGGGAGCTGTTCGGCGACGTGATCTCCGGCGACGTCGGTGGCTGACCGCCGCCTTCGCCTGCCCTAACGCGATCTGCCCCCTGCAACCACGCACGTTGCGGGGGTTTTCTTTTTCGCCGGGACGATGGATAACAGCCGGACTGTTGTTCTCAGCTTTCGAGGAGCAATGACCGACCGCCGCCCGCTGCTCCGTTCGATCTTCGATGCCGCCGTTGCGGCCGCGCATCCCGACGTCGTGCTGGCCCCGCATCTGCGCCCGCCGCCCGCCGGACGCGTGATCTGCCTCGCCGCCGGCAAGGGCGCGGCCGCGATGGCCGCGGCCGCGGAGACGCACTATCTCGACAGGCTGAAACTCGCGCCCGAGCGCCTGGTCGGCATCGCCACCACCCGCCACGGCCACGGCGTGCCGACACGGCGGATCAAGGTCGTCGAGGCCGGCCATCCGATGCCGGATGAAGCGGGCCTGAAGGGTGCCGAGGAAACGCTACAGATGGCGCAGACAGCGGGCGCCGACGATCTCCTGCTGGTCCTGCTGTCGGGCGGCGGCTCGGCCAACTGGATCGCGCCCGTCCCCGGCATCACCTTCCTGCAGAAGCAGCAACTGACCCGCGCGCTGCTGCGCTCGGGCGCGCCGATCGGCGAAGTGAACACCGTGCGCAAGCACCTGTCGCGGATCAAGGGCGGGCGGCTGGCGCGGGCCGGGCAGCGGGCCTTCGAAATCGTCACGCTCGCGATCTCCGACGTGCCACATGACGAGCCTTCCGCGATTGCTTCAGGCCCCACCGTGCCGGATCCGACCACGCTTCCGGATGCGCGTGCCATCATCGCCAAATACAAGCTGGAGGTCGATGACGCCATCCGCGTCGCGCTCATTGATCCCGCAAACGAAAGCTGCAAGCCGTTCGACAAGGCTTTTGCGAAAGCGCATTTCGAGCTGATCGCACGGCCCAGGCAATCTCTCGATGCGGCGGCAAGACTCGCCCGCGAGGCGGGTTTTGAGGCGATCGATCTCGGCGCCGACCTCGAGGGCGAGGCGCGCGAGGTCGCCGCCGAGCACGCGCGGCTCGCTTTGGCCGCGCGCGCCGCAGGCCGGCGCGTCGCGATCCTGTCCGGCGGCGAGCTCACGGTCACCGTGCGCGGCAACGGCCGCGGCGGCCCCAACCAGGAATATGCGCTGGCGCTGGCCGGCCTGCTGAAGGACACGGCTGACATCTCGGTGCTGTCAGGCGATACCGACGGCGCCGATGGCGGCGCAGGCTCAGCGTCCGATCCGGCCGGCGCGATCGTCGACGCCACGACGTTCGCGAAAATGACCGCGCTCGGCCTCGACCCGCAGGCCTACCTCGCCAACAACGACGCCACCGCCTTCTTCGCCGCGACCGGCGATCTCTTGCAGACCGGTCCGACGCTGACCAACGTGAACGACATCAGGGTGATTTTGGTGGATGCATTGTAGGGTGGGCAAAGGCGCGTCTTCGCGCCGTGCCCACCATGGCACAACACGTCGCGGCGAGATGGTGGGCACGACGCTGTTGCGTCTTTGCCCACCCTACAAAATCTACCGACGGTCCGCCTCCCCGCTCACATGCTGCAGCAGCGCGAGCAGGCCTTGCAGCAGCGCGGTCGGCGACGGCGGGCAGCCCGGGATATGGAGATCGACCGGAACCACGTCCTTCACACCGCCAACACAGGCATAGCTGCCGCGAAAAACGCCGCCGTCGGCGGCGCAGCCGCCGACGGCGACAACCCATTTCGGATCCGGCGTCGCGTTATAGGTGCGCTCCAGCGCCTCGCGCATGTTTTTCGTCACCGGCCCCGTCACCAGGAGCACGTCAGCGTGGCGCGGCGAGGCGACGAAACGCAGGCCGAACCTTTCGAGATCGTAGAACGCATTACCGAGCGCATGGATCTCGAGCTCGCAAGCGTTGCAGGAGCCGGCGTCGACCTGGCGGATCGAGAGCGAGCGGCCAAGCCGTGCCTCTGCAGCCTCGCGCACACGACCGGCCAATTCGGCGAGCGCCGCCTGATCGACATCAGGCGGCGGCTCGGTCAGAGGACCGCGCGTGAGGCTTTCGACCATGGTCCTGCGCATCGCATTCGCCTCGCTAGAGATCGACGCCGGAATAGGAGCAGTTGAACGACTTGTTGCAGAGCGGGAAGTCGGCCACGATGTTGTGCTCGATCGCGGCCTCCAGCAGCGGCCACTGGAACCAGGAGGCATCGCGCAGGTGACAGCGCGCGACACGTCCGTCGGCGTCGAGCCGCAGCCAGACCAGCACGTCGCCGCGAAACGCCTCGACCAGCGCCATGCCCTCGCACGCCTCGCCTTGCGGTGTGATGGGGATTTTCGTCTCGCCCTGCGGCAGGCGATCCAGCATCTGGTCGATCAGCTCGAGGCTCTGCTCGACCTCCCGGATGCGGATCCAGACGCGCGCGTTGACATCGCCGGCATCGAGCACCGGCACCTCGAACGACAACTGGTCATACGGCGCGTAGCCAACCGTGCGCCGGGCATCGAAGGCGCGGCCGGCTGCCCGGCCGACAGGGCCGCCGGCGCCGAACTGGCGCGCATAGTCGCGCCTGACGATGCCCGTCGTCACGGTGCGATCCTGCAGGGACGCCGTGTTGTCGTAGAGCTCGATCAGACGCGGGAAGACTTTCTGGATTTCAGCGACGAGCTGCCGTATCTGGTCCGTCCCGCCGGGCGCAATGTCACGTGCGACGCCACCGGGCAGGATGACGTCCATCATCAGGCGATGGCCGAACGCGCTATTTGCCGCGCGCAGACAGCGCTCGCGCAAGATGCCGGTCTGCGCATGCATCAGCGCGAACGAGGCGTCGTTGCAGATCGCGCCGATGTCGCCAAAATGGTTGGCGAGCCGCTCGATCTCCGCCATGACGGCACGCAAATATTTCGCACGCGGCGGCGCGTCGAATTGCAGCGCCGTTTCCGCGGCGCGCGCAAACGCGAATGCATAGGCGACCGTCGAGTCGCCCGAGGTGCGACCGGCGAGGCGCGCAGCCTGATCGAGCGAAGCACCCGAAAGCATCGCCTCGATGCCCTTGTGGACATAGCCCAGCCGCTGCTCCAGCCGCACCACATGCTCGCCATTGGCGGTGAAGCGGAAATGCCCGGGCTCGATGATGCCGGCATGAACGGGCCCGACAGCAACCTGATGCAGCCCCTCGCCCTCGGCGGGGAGAAAACGATAGGGCTCCACCTTGACCGCGCTGCTGCGTTTGCTTCTGCCGAGCGGCGCCTGCCCGCCCCAGGCGCCATGGTCGAGCCATGGCCTGATATCGCCGGCGCCTCTGGCCTCGAGGCCGAACAGATCATGGATCGTCCGTTCCAGCCGCAGCGCCGGCGGATGCGCGCGCGCGACGCTTGGAAACCAGCCGTCGGCGCATGCGAAGCTGACGACGGCAATTTCATTCGGCTCGGCGAGCAGCGCCATGTGCACGGCCGCGGGCTCGCCCCAGAGACCGAGCAGCGTCGCGCGTCCGGCAATAAGCTCTGCCGTCGCCGCCTGCCATCCCTCCTCGCCCACCATTGCGCGCGGCCAGGGCCGGTGGTTCGGAAGGAGATCATGATGCGGAATACTGTCGAGCAGGCTCATGGCATCTCACCCCAGCAGCCTTGCGACATTCTGAAAGCCGGCAACCAGCACCGGCGGCAGATAGATGCCGGCGAGCAGGACCAGCGCCAGATGGGTAAACATCGGCAGGTAGGACGCGTCCGCCGGCGCGGTCGGCCCGCGCACCTCGCCGAACAGGACACCTCCGACGCGGAGGAACAGTCCGCCGAGCGCAATCAGGAGGCCGAGCACCAGGATGATCGTGAGCCATGGCGCGCGCGCAAAGGTCGAGCTCACCACCAAGAACTCGCTCATGAAGATGCCGAGCGGCGGCAGGCCGACGATGGCGACGACGCCGAGCATCAAGCCCCAGCCGAGTACCGGATTGGTCACGGTCAGGCCGCCGATGTCGGCGATCTTCTGGGTGCCCTTGACCTGCGCGATGTGGCCGACCGCGAAGAAGATCGCGGATTTGGTCAGGGAATGCATGGTCATGTGCAGGAGGCCGGCGAAATTGGCGAGCGGCCCGCCCATGCCGAACGCGAACACGATGATGCCCATGTGCTCGATCGAGGAATAGGCGAACATGCGCTTGATGTCACGCCGCCGGTACAGCATCAGGCTGGCGAAGATCACCGAGATCAGGCCCATCGTGACCATCAGCGGCCCCGGCGCGATCGATCCCGGATTGACCGCGAGCAGCATCTTGAAACGGAGCAGCGCATAGAGCGCGACGTTGAGCAGCAGGCCGGACAGCACGGCCGAGATCGGCGTCGGACCCTCGGCATGGGCATCCGGCAGCCAGGCATGCAGCGGCGCGAGCCCGACCTTTGTGCCGTAGCCGAGCAGCAGGAACACGAAGGCGACATTGAGCAGCGCCGGATCGAAGGCTGCGGCGCGCGACACCAGCACGGTCCACACCATGGCGTCCGTCCCCTCGCCGATCACGGGGCGCGCCGCCATGTAGACGAGGATGGTGCCGAACAGCGCCAGCGCGATGCCGACGCTGCCGAGGATGAAATATTTCCAGGCGGCCTCCAGCGCTTCATGGGTGCGATAGATGCCGACCATCAGCACCGTGGTCAGGGTTGCGACCTCGACGGCGACCCACATCAGGCCGATATTGTTGGCGACCAGGGCCAGATTCATCGCAAACATCAGCGCCTGGTACATCGCATGATAGAAACGCAGGAAGGCCGGCGTGAGGCGGCCGGTGTCGATCTCGTGCTCGATATAGCTCGCGCTGAACACGCTGGTCGTGAAGCCGATGAAGGTGGTCAGCACGATGAACACCTTGTTGAGATCGTCGACCAGCAGATACTGGCCCGACGTCGGTTCGACCACGAACAGCGACAGGGCCGTGACGAAGGTGAGCAGCGCCGCCACCACGTTGAGGCGCGCCGTGAGCAGGTAACCGGGCATCAGCGCGAGCCCGGCAGCGGAAATTGCCGGAATCAGGAGAATGGCGGTGAGCGCATCGACCGTCATCGCCGTTCTCCACGAAAGCGGTCGAGCGCCTGGATATCGACGCTGTCAAAACGCTCGCGAATGCGGAACAGAAAAATGCCGATCACGATGAAGGCGATCAGCACCGAGAAGGCGACGCTGATCTCGACCACCAGCGGCATGCCCTTGGCGCCGGTCGCCGCCAGCACCAGGCCGTTTTCCAGCGACATGAAGCCGACCACCTGGCTCACCGCATTGCGCCGCGTCACCATGATCAACAACCCGAGCAGCACGACCGAGAGGGCGAACGCGAGGTCTTCGCGCGCCAGCGCGTCGGCGCCCGGGGTCACACGCAGCATCACCACCATCGACAGCGCGACGAGGCCGATGCCGGCGATCATGGTGAGGCCAACGCCGACCGCGGTCTCGATCTCGCGGTGAATGCCGAGCCGGACGATGATCCGGTGCAGCGAGACCGGGATGATGATGGCCTTGAAGATCAGCGCGATGGCCGCCGTGACATAGAGGTGCGGCGCGTGCTGGACGAAGGCCTGCCACGCCACCGACAATGCGAGCACGGTTGCGTGCAGCGCATAGACGTTGAGCAGCGCATAGAGCCGATCCTGGTACAGCATCATGAAGCTTGCGAGCACCAGCGAGCCCGCGAGCATATGAGCGATGTCGAACTCCAGCCCGTGCATGGTTACAGGCTCCCTGATACGAACCGCAGCAATGTTGCGAGCAGCGCCAGCATCAGCGCGGCGCCCAAAAACTCCGGAATGCGGAACACGCGCATCTTTGCGATCGAGGTCTCGAACACCGCGAGCAGGCAGGCGCAGAGCGCGAGTTTCAGGACATAGGCGATCGCCCCGATCGCAAGCGCCGCGAGACCGGCGCCTTGCTCGGCCGTCCCCCAGGGCAAGAACATGCAGGCGATCAGGGAAATATAGAGCAGCAGCTTCAGCTCGGCCGAAAGGTCGATCAGCGCCAGATGGCGGCCGGAATATTCCAGCACCATCGCCTCATGCACCATTGTGAGTTCGAGATGGGTGGCGGGATTGTCGACCGGGATCCGCGCATTCTCGGCAATCGCGACGATGACCAGCGCGAACAAGGCAAGGCCCAGCGACACGCGCAAGCCGACCGCGCTCGACCCCATGAATTCGGCGACCGTGGAGAGCTGGGTCGAGCCGGCGATCATCGCAACCGCAAACACCGTGATCAGGATCGCCGGCTCGGCCAGCGAGGCGATCATCACCTCGCGGCTCGAACCGATGCCGCCGAAGGCGGTGCCGACATCCATGCCCGCCAGCGCCAGTGCAAAACGGGCACTGCCGAGCAGCGCGATGATCGCGATCAGGTCGGCCGACCAGGAGAACAACAGGCCGTTACCGAAGGTCGGCACCAGGGCCGCGGCGACCCAGGTGACGGCGAAGATGACATAGGGGATGACACGGAACAGCCAGGACGCGTTCTCGGCGAGCACGACCTCCTTGCGCAGCAGCCTGAGGAGATCGCGATAGGGCTGTAGCAGCGGCGGTCCCTGCCGCCGCAACAGATAGGCCTTCAGCTTGCGCACGACGCCGGTCAGGAGCGGCGCCAGCGCCAGCACCAGAAACATCTGGGCGCCTTGAACGATGAGATCGCGGACCAGGATCATAGCGACAGCACCACGAGCAGGAGCACCAGCGCCACGAAGACCAAGGTGAGATAGCGGCGGATGGTCAGAAACTGCAGCACGTTGATGCGCAACGTGGCGTAACCGATGATCTTTGCGATCGGCGCATAAAGCCCCTCCCAGATCAGGTCGTGCATCACGACGGTGAGCCGCGCGGTCGCGGCCGATCCCGGCGGCGGCATCTCGCCGATCTCGCGCGCGCCGAACACGAGCGTGCCGAACACGCGGCGGATCGGCTGCGAGAAGCTCGAGGCGGTATATTGAATGGCGGGACTGGCGTCTGGAAAGCCGCAATCCCAGGCCGGCGCCCGGCGCACCCGGTCGGACGCCAGCCGGTGGATCGCGACCGAGGCGATCGAACCGGACAGCAGCATGAAAGCGAACACCAGGAGGCCGTCATAGGAGCTGCGGCTTTCGGCGATCGGCACGATGGTGAACCATGGCACGCTGGACTGGTGCGGCATGCTGTTGCCGACCATTGCATTGGCCACCGGCGCCAATGCATCGATCAACAGGCCGGGGAGCACGCCGCCGATCAGGCAGAGCGCCGCCAGCAGCATCATCGCGGCCAGCGAGAAGCCGTCGACCTCATTGGCCTGCGCCGCCTCCGCGGTTCGGGGACGACCCAGGAAACTGATGCCAAAGGCCTTCACGAAACAGGCCGCGGCCAGCGCTGCCGCGAGCGCCAGCAGGCCGCCGACCGCGGGAACGATCAGCTTCAGTCCCCAGGATGGCAGATGCGGACTGAGCAGGATCGCCTGGAACGTCAGCCATTCCGAGACGAAGCCGTTGAACGGCGGCAGCGCCGAGATCGCGATGCACCCGATCAGCATCACGAACGCGGTCTGCGGCATGCGGTGGATCAGGCCGCCCAGCTTCTCCATGTCGCGCTCGCCGGTCGCCGTGAGCACGGCGCCGGCACCGAAAAACAGGAGGCTCTTGAAGACGGCATGATTGAGCACGTGGAGCAGCGCCGCGGTGAAGGCGAGCGCGGCAATGAAATCGCTGCCCTCCGCCTTGAACGCCAGCGCAAGGCCGAGGCCCGTGAAGATGATGCCGATGTTCTCGATGGTCGAATAGGCGAGCACGCGCTTGATGTCGCGCTGCATCAGCGCGTAGAGCACGCCAAGTGTCGCGGTGGGGCCGCCGATCGCGAGCAGGACCATGCTCCACCACCATTCGGGCGCGCCGAGCAGATCGAACACGATCCGCACGAAGCCGTAAGTCGCCACCTTCGTCATCACACCGCTCATCAGGCCGGAGACGTGGCTGGGCGCAGCCGGATGCGCGAGCGGCAGCCAGGCATGCAGCGGTACCAGGCCGGCTTTCGATCCCGCCCCGACGAGCGCCAGCAGGAGGACGGCGCCGGCCACCGCGCGGGTCTCGTGCGCGGCGCGGATGGCGGCAAAATCATAGGCACCGGTGCCGCCTGCCAGCACGCCGAAGGCGAGCAGCAGCACCAGCGTGCCAAAGCTTGCCATCAGGAGATAGACATAGCCGGCACGCAGGTTCTCCGGATCCTTGTGGTTCGAGACCACCAGCGCCCAGGAGGTCAGCGACATGAACTCCCAGGCGACGAGAAAACTGAACGCATCATCCGCCAGCACCACGATGTTCATCGCGGCTAGGTAGGCGGGATAGAACGGCAGCACGCGACCGGGCGCAACCTCGTGCCGGCCATAGCCGAGGGCATACAGGCTTGCCGCCACGCCACCGAAATTGACGACGACAAGAAAGAAGGCGGAGAGCGCATCGATGCGGAAATGCGCGCCGAGCCAGGGCAGGCCGATCGGCAGGACGATGGCCGTGACCGGATGGGCCGGGTCGAGCAGAGCGACGAGCGCAATGGCGGAAAGCAGGGCCGTGACGACGAGGCTCGCGCCATAGACGATCGCGGAGCCGCGCGCATGCAGGGACAGCGCGATCGCCGCTGGCGCCAGCGCCAGCAACACCCCGACCGCCTCTAATGCCGCCTGGATCATGGCTGCTCCGGCATCGCTCCGTTGCGGGCGCGGCTCGCGTCCCGGCTCGTCCGGCGAGTGCTCGTCATTTGAGCCTCACACCGCGTCCACCGCTCGGGGAGGCGGCGCCCTCGGAGATCAGTTCGATCCCGGCCGAGCCCAGCGCCTCGACGAGCTTCATCAAGGAATCGACATTGCCACGAATCACGCCGTCGGAGGCTTCCATGCGCTGGATTGTCGGCAGCGACAATCCACAGCGCTGCGCCAGTTCGCGCTGATCGATGCCCAGAAGCGCGCGCGCGGCGCGCAGTTGCGCTGACGTGATCACGGGAGCCCGGCCCCATTCAAGAGAATGCAGCTATCAAGCATCTATAATGATGTGTCAAGCATCATTTTGGAGGTACTGAACGTCATCTGAAGATGACCGCAAGGCCCTCGGCCGATCCACGCAGACGCCTGCTATCACCCGCAGAAGCAGTGACTCAGTCTTCCAGAGACGGCAGAAATTCATTGAGGAGCCGCGGCGTACCGGATCGCGCGGTCAGGCCGGGCGATGACGGTCGGGGGACGCGGACACGACGGATCGCTGCAACGAAGATCAAAACTCCCGCGAAATCTTCGACAGCATCGACAGCAGGGCGGCGCGATTGGCCGGACCCAGCAACTCGTTGAGGCGCGCCTCGTGTTTGCTCGCGACCAGTTTCTTGGCGCGCTGCAGCACCGCGCGGCCCTTGTCGGTCAGGACAAGGATGTGGGAGCGGCGGTCGTTGGTCGAGCGCATCCGCGTGCAGAGATCGCGGCTCTCCAGGCCATCCAGCATCGCGACGAAATTCGGCCGGAGGATACCGAGCGTATTGGCGATCTCGGTCTGGTTACGCCCGGGATTCTTCTCGAGCAGGATCAGCACGGAAAACTGCGCCGGCGTCAGCTGCAGCGACTCGACGCAGCGCAAAAAGTCCTCGAATACCTTGAGCTGCGCACGCTTGAGCACATAGCCGAGCAGGTCCGACAACTCGCCGAGTTGTAGCGCATCCTGTTCGCCCGCCCCTTCGGACGTCTCCTTGCGCACCTTGGTGGCCTCCCCGGTTACGGCCCTGGAAACAGTCATCGCTTGAGACCCGCAATCCCGGTAGGCTATCCCACACCGGGCTTGAGATTATATTTGATAATTGTTATGAAGTATATCAAATTTCGGCGGCAGTGATCAACTGCCCCGATCGGACCGCCGGCATCGACGTGGACGGAGCCCGCGGATCCCTTAACGAAAGCTCAAGGGGGAGCGCCCGGTCTTGAACACGACAATCATGCTGTTCCTGATCCAGGACGGCATCACCAACGGCGCGGTCTACGCACTGCTCGGCCTGGCGCTGGTCCTGGTCTTCGCGGTGACGCGCGTGATCCTGATCCCGCAGGGCGAGTTCGTCACCTATGGCGCCCTGACCTACGCCTCGCTCGCCTCCGGACAGATGCCGGGCACGGCGCGGCTGGCATTGATCATGGGGGTCGCTGCCTTCGCCTTCGATCTCTACGCCGCGCGCCGCGCGCTGCACTGGCCGAAAATCGCGCGAGCCTTTGCCGTCAACGTCGTGCTGCCCGGCGCGGTGCTGGCGCTGACGGCCTGGGCGGCCGGGCATCATCCGCCCGTCGCGCTGTGCATTGCATTGTCGCTGATCATCGTCGCCTCGATCGGCGTATTCCTCTACCGCATTGCATTCCAGCCGCTCGCGCACACGTCGGTGCTGGTGCTCCTGATCGCGTCGGTCGGCTGCCATCTGGCGCTGCAGGGCCTTGGGCTGCTGTTCTTCGGCGCCGAGGGACAGCGCGGACCCGTCATCGCCGACGCCGCTGTCATGGCGGGTCCGCTGCGCTTTACGGGACAGAGCCTCGCCGTCTACGGCGTCACGACCGCCTTCATCGTCGCCCTCTGGCTCTTCTTCGGCCTCACGCTTTATGGCAAGGCGCTGCGCGCCACCGCCGTCAACCGGCTCGGCGCGCGGCTGGTCGGCATCCGCACCACGCTGTCGGGCCAGATCGCCTTCCTGCTCGCGTCGCTGATCGGCGCACTTTCCGGAATTTTGATCGTGCCGATCACGACGCTGTACTACGACACCGGGTTTTTGATCGGCCTGAAAGGTTTCATCGCCGCCATCATCGGAGGACTGGTGAGCTACCCGCTCACCGCGATCGCGGCGCTGGTCGTCGGCATCGTCGAGGCCTTCTCCTCCTTCTACGCTTCCAACTACAAGGAGGTGATCGTCTTCATGCTGCTGATCCCGGTGCTGCTGCTGCGTTCGCTCGCCGCGCCCGCGGTCGAGGAAGAAAAGGACTGACGCGATGCGAGAGCGTTGGCCCATCCTGATCTTCGCCGCCGCGATGGCGGCGGTGCCGTTCATTCCCGGCGTGCCGCCATTCTGGATCGTGCTGCTGGACAATATCGGCCTGTCGTCGCTGGTGGCGATGGGGCTCGTGCTGCTGACCGGGGTCGGCGGCCTCACCTCGTTCGGGCAGGCGGCCTTCTGCGGGTTCGGCGCCTACACCACGGCGGTGCTGACCACGACCTACGGCCTCTCGCCCTGGCTGACACTACCGCTGTCGCTGGTGGTCGCGGGCGGCGCCGCGGTGCTGCTCGGCCTGGTCACCGTGCGACTGTCCGGACATTACCTGCCGCTTGGTACGCTGGCCTGGGGCCTGGGGCTGTTCTACCTGTTCAGCAAGCTCGAATTCCTCGGCCGCAATGACGGGATCTCCGCGATCCCGCCGCTGTCGATCGGCTCGTTCCGCATGATCGCGCCCGACACGATCTATTATGCGATCTGGACCGCCGTTCTGGTCGCGGCGCTGTTGACGCTGAACCTCCTGGACTCGCGCACGGGACGCGCCATCCGCGCCCTGCGACGCGGCCACATCGCCGCCGAATCGTTTGGCGTGATCACGCCCCGCGCAAAGCTTCTGGTATTCATCTACGCCGCCGTGCTGGCCGGCCTCTCCGGCTGGCTCTATGCGCACGCCCAGCGCGCCGTGAATCCGACGCCATTCGGTGCGCAGGCCGGCATCGAATATCTCTTCATCGCGGTGGTCGGCGGCGCCGGTCATGTCTGGGGCGGCGTACTCGGTGCCGGAATCGTCGTGGTGCTGAAGGAGGTGCTGCAGAACTACCTGCCCTATCTCCTGAAGGGCGAAGGCCAGCTCGAGACCATCGTGTTCGGCATTCTGCTGGTGGCGCTGCTGCAGCTGGCGCCGACCGGCGTCTGGCCGTGGCTGATGTCGTATCTGCCGCTGAAGACCGCGCGAAAACGTCCCGATGCCTCGCTCACTTTGCCCGCGCGCGAGCGCGCGCCGGGCGAACCCAATATCCTGCTGCAGGTCGACAAGGCGCGAAAACAGTTCGGCGGCGTGGTCGCGGTGAACAATGTTTCCTTCGACGTGCAGGCGCGCGAGATCGTGGCCCTGATCGGTCCGAACGGCGCCGGCAAGAGCACGACCTTCAACCTGATCACCGGCGTGCTGCCGCCGACCGGCGGCACGGTTTCGGTGCTCGGAAAGCCGGTCGGCGGCGCGCCGCCGCAGGAGGTGGTGAAGCTCGGCATTTCCAGGACTTTTCAGCATGTCAAGCTGGTGCCGGACATGACGGTTCTGGAGAATGTCGCGATCGGCACGCATCTGCGCGGGACCTCCGGCGCGATGGCGAGCATGTTCCGCCTCGATCGCGCCGAGGAGGCGCGGCTGCTCGCGGAAGCTGCGCGGCAGATCGAGCGGGTCGGCCTCGCCGACCAGATCGACCAGCTCGCGGGTTCGCTCTCGCTCGGCCAGCAGCGCATCGTCGAGATCGCGCGCGCGCTCTGCGTCGACCCGATGCTGCTCCTGCTCGACGAGCCGGCCGCCGGCCTGCGCCACATGGAGAAGCAGCGGCTCGCGGCGCTGCTCCGCGAATTGCGCCAGGGCGGCATGTCGGTCCTGCTTGTCGAACACGACATGGGCTTTGTCATGAACCTCGCCGACCGCATCGTGGTGCTCGATTTCGGCACCAAGATCGCGGAGGGCACGCCGCAGGCGATCAAGCAGAACCCCGACGTGATCAAAGCCTATCTCGGAGCCGTGACATGAGCGCGCTGCTATCGGTCAGCGACGTCCACGTCGCCTATGGCAAGGTCGAGGCGGTCCGTTCGGTCACGCTCGACGTCGCCGAAAACGAGATCGTCACCATCATCGGCGCCAATGGCGCCGGCAAGACCACGCTGCTCAATGCCATCATGGGCGTGCTGCCGCTGAATGGCCGCGTCAGCTTTGCAGGCAGCGACATGGCGCGGATGGACATCGAGGATCGCGTCGCGGCGGGGCTCAGCCTGGTGCCCGAGCATCGCGAGCTGTTTGCGGCGATGAGCGTGGAGGACAACCTGCAGCTCGGCGCGTTCCGCGTCGCGCGGGCAGAGGCCGCGCGCTCGTTCGACCACGTCTATTCGCTATTCCCGCGATTGAAGGAACGGCGCAAGCAGCTCGCCGGCACGCTGTCGGGTGGTGAACAGCAGATGCTGGCGATGGGCCGCGCGCTGATGGGCACCCCGAAGCTGTTGATGCTCGACGAGCCTTCGCTCGGCCTCGCGCCGATCATCGTCGCCGACATTTTTCGCATCGTCACGGAGCTGCGCAAGGCCGGCGTCTCGGTGCTGCTGGTGGAGCAGAATGCGATCGGCGCACTGAAAATCGCCGACCGCGCCTATGTCATGGAGCTCGGCGAGTTCGTGCTGTCGGGGCAGGCCAGCGCCATATCGGCCGATCCGCGGGTCGCGGCGAGCTATCTCGGCTTCGAGGCCGAGGGCGCGGTGTAAGCGAGTTGGTGGTCATGCCCCGCGAAAGCGGAGCAATCCGGTACGCCGCGGCCTCTCGGCTCTGTTACGGCTGCCTCTGGAATGCTGGATCACCCGCTTTTCGCGGGTGATCACAGTCTCAGAGTTGCTTGTGCTTCGTTACTTCACCAGCACGTATTTGCCGTCCTTCACCGTGAGCAGGATGCGTGAGCGCTCGTCGAGGCCGTAGCGATCCTTCTCGGTGAAGTTATAGACGCCCTGGCTCGCGGCGATCTCGTGCTCGGTCAGCAGCGCCTGGCGAAGCGCCTCGTGGAATTCCGGCGTGCCGGGCTTGGCCGTCTTCAGCGCCGCCGGAACGATCCGTTCGAGCACCAGGAAGGCATCATAGGAGTGGCCGGCGAACTGGCTGCGGCTGTTCGGGCCGTATTTGGCTTCATAGGCCTGGTCGAGCGCCAGCCCCGGTTTCTTGGTCGCCGCTTCGTCGGGCTGATCCTCCGGATCCATCACCGGACCGGACGCCATGATCACGCCTTCGGCCGCCTTGCCGGCGATGCGGATGAAGTCCATGCTGGCCGCGCCGTGGGTCTGATAGATCAGGCCCTTGTAGCCACGCTCGCGCAGCTCGGTCTGCGGCAGCGCCGCCGCGGTGCCGGAGGCGCCGACCAGGATCGCGTCGGGATTGGCCGCGACCAGCTTCAGGACCTGCCCGGTCACCGATGTATCCGGACGCGCAAAGCGCTCCTCGTCGGCGAGCGTCAGGCCCATCGGCACACCCTGCGCCTTGAAATCGTTGAACCAGAGATCGCCGTAGGAATCGGAATAGCCGATATAGCCGACCGTCTTCACGTTGTGCGCCTTCATGTGCTCGTAGATCGGCTTGCCCACGATCGGGATCGGCTGCGGCATCGCGACCGACCATTTGGCGCGCTCCGGCGTGATCGGGAACGGCGACAGCCCGATATGCGGAATGCCGGCCTCGTTGGCGACGTTCGAGACTGCGATGGTCGCCGGCGTGATTGCCGAGCCCATGATGACATCGGCCTTGGATTCGGTCACGAAGCGCCGCGCGTTGGTCGTCGCCGTGGTCGGATCGCCGCCATCATCGAGCACGATGAGCTTCAGCGGATGGCCGGCGATCTCCTTGGCCACGAATTCCAGCGCGTTGCGCTCGGGGATGCCGAGCGCGGCCCCGGGGCCGGTCGTGGTCGTGGTGATGCCGATGGTGATTTCGTTGGTCTGCGCCACCGCCGGCGATCCCGGCAGCGCCAGCGCCGCGGCAAGCGCCGCGGCCGACAAGACAATGTTTTTCATTCGCTTCTCCCTCCAATCGACTTTCGTTGTTCGATCTGTCGTTCAGTCGTTCAAGCAAGCAGGACCGATATGTTGGCGTCAGCCTTGCATGAATTTCTCGATGATCTCCTGCGGCATCGGCGCCGATTTCAGCTTGTCCGGATCGTCCGGATGGCGGCCGACCAGGACACGCGTCTCGAACGCCTCGATCGCGAGCGCCTCGCCCTTGTAGACCCTGTGAATGACTTCAAAGCTGGAGCGGTTGAACTTCTCAATGCGACTTTCGATGGTGATCCAGTCGCCATGGGTCGAGGGGATGTAGAATTTCGCCCGCGTGTCCACCATCGGAATCCCGACGAGGCCGTATTTGTGGATGATGTCCTGCTTGGAGAAGCCGGCGGCCTCGAACATGATCGAGGTGGAATCGTCGAACATCGCAAAGTAGCGCGGGTAGTACACGATATTGGCGGGGTCGCAATCACCCCACTGGATCTGCACATCGCGCCGGTGGACGAACATCAGCCTCGCGCCCTACTTCGGGGCCATGCGCAGCGCGGCGTCGAGCCGCACCACCTCGCCGTTGAGATAGGGATTGTCGATCATGTGCAGCGCGAGCGAGGCGAACTCGTCGGCCGCACCGAGCCGGCGCGGGAACGGGATCGATGCCGCAAGCGAATCCTGCGCTTCCTGCGGCAGGTTGGCGAGCAGCGGCGTCAAAAAAAGCCCCGGCGCGATGGTGAGCACGCGGATGCCGAACTGCGCGAGTTCGCGCGCGATCGGCAAGGTCATCGCGACGATGCCGCCCTTGGACGCAGAATAGGCCGCCTGCCCGATCTGGCCGTCATAGGCCGCAACCGAAGCCGTGTTGATGACGACGCCGCGCTCGCCGCTCGCGAGCGGCTCGAGTTTCGACATCTCGGCGGTCGCCAGCCGCAGCATGTTGAAGGAGCCGATCAGATTGACCCTGATCACCCGCTCGAAATCGGCGAGCGGCATCGGCCCGTCGCGACCGATCACGCGCTTGGCGACCCCGATGCCGGCGCAGTTCACCAGCACGCGCGCCGGGCCGTGCGCCTTGGTGGCCTGTACGACGGCGGCTTCCGCGGAAGCCGCATCGGACACGTCGCAGGCGATGGCGGTGCCGTTGATCTCGGCAGCGACGCTCTCGGCAAGCTTGGCGTTGAGATCGCACACGGCAACTTTGGCGCCAAGGCCTGCAAGTTTGCGTGCGGTAGCTGCCCCAAGGCCCGAAGCTCCGCCGGTGACGATCGCAGCTTGATCCTTCAGTTGCATGACGGTCTCTCCATCTAACCCAGCCTGATGACACGATCCGGCGGCGCCGGCGAATAGATTTCCTCGATCAGGGGGCTGCGATGCTCCAGCACCGCGCGCTGGTTGATCGAGCCCTTGTCGGTGACCTCGCCGCGGTCGATCGACAACGGCGTGTCGATCAGGACAGCGCGCGCGATGCGCGTCGAGGAGCCGGTCGCGGTGGTCAAAAAGCGCGCAAAGCGCTCGCAAAACGCGTCGCGGATCAGTGGGTCCGACGCGGTGACGGCGTAATCGTCCGGCGGCAGCGTCGGATTGATCAGCCGGCAGCCATCGAGATCGAGCACGACCAGCGCGGAGAGTTCGTCGCGATTGATCCCGGCGATGATGACGTCGCGCACCAGCGGCGCGCACGCCGCGACGAACCGCGCCCGCAACGGGCCGACGGAGACCCAGGTGCCACTCGCGAGCTTGAAATCCTCTCCGAGGCGGCCGTCGAAATCGAAGCCGGCGTCGAGATTGTTCGGATCGGCGGGTTTCAGCGCGTCGCCGAGCTTGTAAAAGCCTTCCTCGTCGAACGAGGCTGCGCTCACCTCCGCCTGCCGCCAGTAGCCCGGCATCACGTTCGGTCCCTTCGCGCGCACCTCGAGCTTGCCGCCGACGGGCACGAGCTTGGCCTCGTTGCCGGCAACCGGCAGGCCGACATGGCCGGACCGGCTGGTCGCGGGATTGACCGACATGAAGTACGGCGCGGTCTCGGTGGCCCCGAGCCCGGTCAGCATCGGCACGCGCGCACCCGTTTCCTGTACCGAGAGCTCGTCGAGCGCATTCCAGACATGGGGCGCCATCGCCGCGCCCGAGAAGAACATGGTCTGCAGACGCCTGAAGAATGTCGCGCGCAGTGCGGTATCGTCGCGCAGATAGGGCAGCAGCGATTCATAGCCCTTGGGCACGTTGAAATAGACCGTCGGCGAGACCTCGCGCAGGTTGCGCACGGTCTCCTCGATGCCACCGGGCACCGGCTTGCCCTGGTCGAGATACATCGAGCCGCCGTTATAAAGCGTGAGCCCGATATTGTGATTGCCGCCAAAGGTGTGATTCCACGGCAGCCAGTCGACGATGACGGGCGGCTCGTCCTTCAGGAACGTCATGGTTTCCCGAAGCATCACCTGGTTGGCGCAGATCATGCGCTGGGTGTTGATGACCGCCTTGGGATTGCCGGTCGAGCCCGAGGTCAGGAGAAATTTTGCGATCGTGTCGGGTCCGATCGCCTCATGCGCCGCCTCGAGCGTGGCGTGCTCGGGCGTTGCGACGAGATCGGCGAGCGTCGTCACGTCACGGCCCGGCACCTTGCCGAAGGCGACCGCGATCTCGGTCCCCTCGGGCACATTGGCATGCAGCGCGTCGGCGAACCTTTCGCCGTCGTCGGCGAACACCAGGCCCGGCGTCAGCAGCTTCATCAGATAGGACAGCTTGCCGTAGTCCTTGGACACCAGCGAATAGGCCGGGGAGACCGGGCAGAACGGAATCCCGGCATAGAGCGCGCCGAAGGCCAGCAGCGCATGGTCGATCGAATTGCCGGACAAAACCATCACCGGACGCTCGGCGGACAGGCCGCGTGCGAGCAACGCCGAGGCGATGTGCCGGCTCGCCGCCAAAAGCTCGGCGTAGCTGAGCTCGCGCCAGCCGCGGCCGCCTTCCCGCTCCGCCATGAAGATACGGCTCGGCACGGCCTTGACCCAATGATGCAGGCGGTCGGTCAGCCGCCGCGGATAGTCGGGCAGCGGCTGCTTTGGACGGAGATACAGGGTGCCATCGTCGCGGCGCTCGATGTTGACGGCGGGATCGCAGAACGAGATCGCGCGCAGCGGATACTGACGGTCCCCGCCGGTCGCCATGTTCTGATCCGCACTCATGATCGGGCGCGCACTCATTTCGACCCCGGCTTGACCTTGGCGGTCTTGTGCTCGAGGAACGCGCGGATTCTCCGCTTCGCCTCCTTGTCGCTCTGCGCCACCGTCGCCATCAGCGACTCCATCAGCAGGCCGGCCTGCGGATTGGCTTCCGCGATCATCGGCAGCGCCTGCAGCACCGCGAAATTGGTCAGCGGGGCATTGGATGCGATGCGTTCGGCAAGCTCCATCGCCTTCGGCAGCGCGCCGTCAGCCTCGGTGAGGTATTGCGCAAAACCGTAGGCCGATCCTTCCGTTGCGGAATAGACCCGTCCGGTCAGCATCATGTCGGTCATCCGCGACACGCCGATCAGCCGCGGCAGCCGCACCGAGCCGCCGCCGCCGACGAAGATGCCGCGCTGGCCTTCCGGCAGCGCGTAATAGGCCGACGGCTCCGCGACGCGGATATGCGCGGCGCAGGCGAGTTCGAGCCCACCGCCGATCACGGCGCCCTTGAGCGCCGCGATGACGGGCACCCGGCTGTACTGGATGCGGTCGAACACCCGGTGCCACATCTGCGAATGCAACAGGCCGCCGGTCGCGTCGTGCTCGGTCAATTCGGAGAGATCGAGGCCGGAGGAGAAGTGGTCGCCGACGCCATGGATCACGACCGCACCGAGATCATCGGGCAGACTGGCAAAGCACTCGCCGATCTCGAGGATGATGCCGTCGTTGAGCGCATTGCGCTTGGCGGGCCGGTTGAGGCCGACGGTCAGCACCGCCCCCTGTCGTTCGACCTTGAGATGCGTTCCCTGGCCCGCGGTGCCAGCGGCGTCGGCGTTTCCCATCGGATCTATTGCGTCCTTTTCAGAATAGTTATGTTTTATAACTATTTTCGCAGGAGTCAATAAGGGTCCACCCTTGCGCCCCCGTCATTGCGACGAGCCCAAGCTCAACGCAATCCAGTCCCGCCCAGGCAGCACTCTGGATTGTATCGCGGCGTTTATCATCGGGCGGCGCTTTCGTGTCGACCCGCCCGCTCGCAATGACCGAATATGTGGCGCAACCAGCGTCTTACAACACCTGAAACACCTCGATCACGACACGATCGGCATGGCGTGCCGCGGACGCGACGAACAAATGTTCCATCAACCACCGGTACTTTTCGTGTCCGGTCTCGAACTTCGGCACGGTGCGGAAATAGATCAGGCCGGGGTCGACCGGCTCGCCGCGCTTCAGTTTCCGCAAGAGTTCGATCGGTCCAAACCGAAGCCCCTTGTTCTCGACATAGACGATCGCGCCGTCATCGGTCTCGAACGCGTACTTCGCCTCCAGCTCGATCAGTTCGCTCGGCCGGATGATCTGGAAGTCGGCCCCGAACGGACAGACCGTGCCGTTGACGCGCTCGCCCCGCACCTCGCCACCCGTGATCGGGATGATGCGGCGCACGCCATGGCCGGTGTCACCGGCGGTGACGACATCGCCGATCCGCGCCGTGATGGTGAAAACGTGCTTTGTCTCAAGAACGGGTGCCATGTCTTCCGCCTATCCAGCCATATGCTGCGGCAACCAGAGCGCCAGCATCGGGAACGTAATCAGGATCACCAGCCGCACGAGGTCGGTCAGGACGAAGGGGATCACGCCCTTGAAGATGGTGGCAAAGGAGACGTCCTTCACCACGCTCTTGATGACGAACACGTTCATGCCGACCGGCGGGTGAATCAGGCCGAGTTCGACCGTCATGACGATGATGACGCCGAACCAGATCGGGTCGAATCCGAGATGGGTGACCACCGGAAAGATGATCGGCACGGTGAGGATGATCATGGCCATCGCATCCATCAGGCAGCCGAGCACGAGATACATCACCATGATGAGGGCGAGCACGCCGTAGCTGCCGAGGCCAAGCGAGGTGAGGAACTCCGTGACTTTCTGCGGGGTCTGCGTCACCGTGAGGAAATAACCGAAGATCAGCGCGCCGATCAGCACGGTGAAGACCGCGGCCGCAGTGCGGGTCGCCTGCAGCAGCGACGTCAGGATCTTCTCCTTGTCAAGCCTGCCGGTGAACACACCGATCAGGAACGCGCCGGTGGCGCCGACGCCGCCGGCTTCGGTCGGCGTGAAGCGCGGCAGGAAGGGCAGGCCATAGAGGCCGCCGATCACGAACACGAACAGGATGACCGGCGCCCAGATGTCCTTCAGGCCCGCCACACCCTCGCGCCAGCTGATCGGCTTGCCGCGCGGCAGGAAATCAGGACGAAAATAGCCGATCAGGGCGATCGTGATCATGTACATGGTCATCGCCAGCAGGCCTGGGATGATGCCGGCCATGAACAGTTTTCCGATGTCCTGCTCGGTGATGATGCCGTAGACCGCGAGCACGGTCGACGGCGGCAGCATGGCCCCCAGCGTGCCGCCGGCCGCGATCACTCCGGTCGAAAAGGATTGCGGGTAGCCGAAGCGGCGCATTTCCGGATAGGCGACCGCCGAAAAGGTCGCGGCGGTTGCAACCGACGAGCCGCAGATCGCGGCAAAGCCGCCGCAGGCGGCGACCGTGGCGATGCCGAGCCCGCCGCGCAAATGTCCGACAAAGCCGTTGGCGGCGCGAAACAATTCGCGGCTCATGCCGGAATTGGAGACGAAAGTCCCCATCAGCAGGAACATCGGGATCACGCCAAAAGTGTAGTCGGTGACCGTGCGCATCGAGGTCTGGCCGACCAGCTTCAGTGCCGGCGTGCCACCGACCAGATAGCTGAAGCCGGAGACGCCGACGAGCCCCATCGCCATGCCGACCGGCACACGAAGCAGCATCAGACCGAACAATGAGACGAAGCCGAGGATGGCGACTGCATTGGTACTCACGCCGGGCTACTCCGTCGCCTTGATCTTGGGGTCGTGCATCTCTTCGGGGTGGAAGATCAGCCGGTAGGTCCGGATCGCAATCAGCAGCACGGCCGAGACGTCGCCCACCCAGGCAACGGCGAAGAACGGCCAGGTCGGCATGTGCATATCGAAGGTCAGCACGTGGTCGTTGTAGGTGCCACGCACCTTGTCGAACAGCGTATAGGTCTGCACCGTCACCACGAACAGCAGCACGAGCGTCGCGAACACGTCGATCATCCGCTGGTAGCGCGGACCGACATTGGCCCAGATCAGATCGACGGTGATATGAGTGCCGCGATAGCTGGTCGCCGCGATCCCCCAGAAGATCAGGATGCCCAGGAGCATGCGTCCGATGTCGAAGGAATCCGGAATCGAATAGTTCAGCGTATTGCGCAGCAGCACCGAGAGAAAGATGTCGAGCGCGACAATGCCGACGAAGCCCGCCGCGATCCATTCGATCGTGTCGATGAAACGATCCATCGAACTGCGCTGCATGCCGTCTCCAACGCGTCAGAGGTTACAACCAAACGGCGGCGGGAGCGTCCCGCCGCCGTATTGCGATTGTCACGAGGTCACTGGGTCAGCGCATTATACTTGGCGAGCGAGGCCTTCAGCTCCGACAGCGCCGCGTCGGGATCGACGCCTTTGCTCTTCACGCCTTCGGCCCAGGTCTTGACCAGCGGCTCGGCCGCCTTTTTCCACAGGGCGGTCTGCTCCGGCGTCAGCGAATAGACCTCCTGGCCCTGCTCCGCCTTCACCTTGTCGACGCCGGCATCCTCGAACTTGCCCCAGGGCTCGCCGACCCGGCCGGCAGCTTCGGTGTTGCAATTGTCGTCGATCGCCTTCTTCTGGCGATCGGACATCGCGTTGTACTTGTCCTTGTTCATGACCAGGACGAAGGTGGTGACATAGAGCGGCGCCTCCATGTGATACTTGGTCACCTTGTCGACGCCGAACAGCACCAGCGACCCCCATGGGAAAGTGACGCCGTCGGCGACACCGCGCTCGATGATGTCGCGCACCTCGGGTGCCGCGGACTGCACATTGGTGCCGCCGAGCTGGGTCACGAAATTCGCGATCGTCGCATCGGCCGGGCGGATCTTCATGCCCTTGACGTCCTCGGGCACCACGATCTTCTTGGTGCGCGTATGGAACGACGAGGGCGAATGAATGAAGGCGAGGCAGAACTTGACGTCGCCCATCTCCTTGGCGGCATATTTCCGGTACCAGGCGTCGAGCCCTTCGGAGCCGCCCTTGGCATCGGACATCAGGAACGGGAGCTCGCCTGCGCCGATGATCGGAAAGCGACCGGGCTGGTAACCGGGATTGACGTAAGTTACGTCGGCGATACCGTCGCGCGCCATGTCGTAGTGGTCGAACGCCTTGCCGAGCTGTTGCGCCGGAAACACCTGGGACTTGATGGTGCCACCGGATGCCTTCTCCACCGCGGCACCCCAGTCCTCCAGCGCCTTCTGCAGCGGATGCGAGGCCGGCACCCAGTGCGAAATCTTCAGATTGAAGGTCTGTTCCTCGGCAAACGCGGGCGTCACGCTGGCGGCCAGCAGCAACGCCAAAATCGTCTTCCTCATCGGTCGTGTCTCCCTGATGCATGGGGCCTTCAACGGCCCTCTGCGGTAATTGTTATGAGATATAACCATCATTGCAGGCGCGCGGCAACGACCCGCGCGCGTCCCGCGCCTGAAATCTATAGTATCCTGTTGTTCAAGTATCGCGAACAAAAGTCGCAAGACCGGCCTTCGGGAAGGATTTTGGGATGCTGACGCTGTATTTCGCGCCCGGTTCGAGCTCCATGGCGGTCCATATCGCGCTGCATGAGGTCGGTATTTCGTTCGAAGCGAAGCCGATGTCATTCCGGGCGAGGGATATGCAGGGCGCCGCCTATTTGAAGTTGAATCCGGAAGGCAAGGTTCCGACCCTCGTCATCGACGGACGGCCGCTCACCGAGGTCGCGGCGATCCTGTTCTATCTCGCAAAGCGCTTCCCGGAGGCCGGGCTGTTGCCGGAGGACATCGAGGCCGAGGCGCGTGCGCTGTCGTGGATGTCGTTCATCGCCGCGACGCTGCATCCGGCGCGACGGCAGGGACCCGATCATGCAAGAGAGGTCTATGCGATTGCGGACAGGCGCCTCGGTACGATGTGGACGCTCGGGGAACGCTACTCGATCGCCGACATCCATCTGTTCCGGCTGTACTGGCGGCTGTTCAATTCGCCAAAGCCTGCGCCGGGCACGTTTTCGAACCTCGACGCACATTACGCGCGCATGATGGCAAGGCCGGCGGTCCTAAAGACGATCGCGATCGAAAGCGCGATCGGCTATGAGCTGCCGGGGTAAGTGCTTCAGGCGGCCACGCTGCCAACCACCGTCATTGCGAGGCGCCAAGCGCCGAAGCAATCCAGACCATTCCCGCGGGGAGAGTCTGGATTGCTTCGCTGCGCTCGCAATGACGGAGACCAATTGTTCATTCGCGGACTTTCAAACATCAGCGCAAATTTCGTTTAAAACTTTGTAGGCGATGAAATCCGCAGCCGGTTCGCGTTCAATGCTGCAAGGTCCGTTCTTCCGCGAGCCCTGCCATGACCGCCATCGACATTCCCTCAGGCTTCGCGCCGCATTTCCGCAAAAGCCCGTTCACCGACCCCTGGGAGCCGCTTTATTCGAAGCGCACCGAGAAAGGCGTGACCATGGGACTGCGCCTCGACACGCCGCACACCAACGCGCGAGGCCTCATCCATGGCGGACTGATTGCTTTGCTGGCCGACAATTCGATGGGCTACAGCTGCGCGCAGGCGACGGGCGGGACGTCATCGCTCGTCACGATCAGCCTCACGGTCGACTTCATCGGCAGTGCGCAACTCGGGCAGTGGCTTGCGGCGGAGAGCGAGGCGATCAGGACCGGCAGCACCATCTGTTTTGCGCAGAGCCTGATCAAGGCCGACGGGGCCGTGATCGCCCGCGCCAGTGGCACCTTCCGCGTGGTGCCGAAGAAGGGGTGATTGTCGTTCCGCTCCGCCGCGGCGCTGATCGGAATCGAGACGCCTGTGGCTACTGGATCATCCGCCTTCGCGGGTGATGACGAATCTTCACGACACGGGCATTCTGCGAGGTGCCCTATCCAAACCGCCAGTCCGCGGTCTCGACCACGAGGTCGACGAAGGTGCGCACCTTGGCCGATAGCAAACGCGAGGTCGGATAGACGATATGGATCGGCAGCGCCGGCTGCTCGAATCCGCCGAGCACGATTTTCAGCCTCCCACGCTTGAGCGCGTCCGCGGCCTGGTAGGCCAGCACCCGCGTGAGCCCGCCGCCTTCCGCCGCATGATGGATCGCGGCATCGGCGCTGTTGGTGACGAGGCGTGGGGTGACATCGATGCGGATCTCGCGGCCCTCCGCGACAAAGCGCCACTGCGCGGTGAGCGCGCTGGCGCCGAACTGGATGGTGTCGTGCGCTCCGATTGCTTCCGGCGATTTCGGTTCGCCGCGCCGATCGAGATAGGCAGGTGAGGCGACGACGATGCGCCGCATCTCGCCGACTTGACGTGCGACAAGCGAGGAGTCGGCGAGGTGGCCGATCCGCACTGCGAGGTCGATGCCGTCCTCGACCAGGTTGACGAGGCGATCCTCCAGCCGCAATTCGCCCGTGACCTCGCGATGCCTGCGCAGATAGGCCGACATCACGGGGCTGACATGGAGGCGTCCGAAGCCGACCGGCGCGGACACGACCAGCCGCCCGCTCGGCCGGGTCCGCTCGCCTTCGGCGGCGCGCTCGGCCTCCTCGACATCGGCCAGAATGCGCCGGGCCCGCTCCAGATAGCGCGTGCCGGCATCGGTCAGCGCCAGGGAGCGCGTGGTCCGCTGCAGCAGTCGCGCGCCGAGTCGCTGCTCCAGCGCCGCAACCAGCCGCGTCACCGCCGACGGCGACAGTTTCAGCTTGCGCGCGGCCGGCGCGAAACCGCGCAAGTCGGCGACCGCGACAAAGGCCTGCATGGCGTCGATCCGGTCCATGGCTATTATTGCATATACTGCAATGATGAAGTGTCAATTGGCCTAATTGCCAAAATTAGCGAAATGCTCATTTTGGGGGATGAAAGTAGCGCCGTGGCGCGCCCCGATATTGGAGTGCTCGATGACCGACACCCAGACCTATTCCAGCGATGTCGCCTTCACGCCGGCCGTCAAGACGATCCAGTCCCGCAAGGGCTCGCGCGAGGCCTATGCCCGTGTCGAACAACAGGGCGGCTGGCGCACCGAGATCGACGAGAACCTGGCGGCGTTTCTCGCCGGCACCGATAGCTTCTATCTGGCGACCGCCTCGCGCGATGGCCAGCCCTACATCCAGCACCGCGGCGGACCGAAGGGTTTTGTGAGGGTGCTGGACCAGCAGACGATCGCGTTTGCCGACTATGGCGGCAACCGCCAATTCATCACCCAGGGCAACCTCTCGGAAAATCCGAAGGCGCATATCTTCGTGATGGACTATGCGCATCGGCGCCGGGTGAAGATCTGGGGCGAGGCGCGCGTGGTCGAGGACGATCCGGCGCTGCTCTCCTCGTTGATGCCGAAAGGCTATCGCGCGCGACCGGAACAGGTCATTCTGTTCAAGATCGCGGCGTGGGACACCAATTGTCCGCAGCACATTCCGCAGAAATTCGACGCGGCCGACGTCGCGGCGGCGCTTGCAAGCCGCGATGCGCGGATTGCGGAACTGGAAGCAGAGCTGGCGAAGCTGAAAAGCGATGCTGCGGCTGCGACCTAGCTATTGCCAACTCGTCATTGCGAGGCGCGACGCGCCGAAGCAATCCAGACCGTTTCCGGGGCAAGAGGCTGGATTGCTTCGCTTCGCTCGCAATGACGGCGGAGTGACACGGCCGGCAGTTATCCCGCGGTGAGACCAGCTAAGCCGCTTCCTGCTCCTTGGCCCAGGCGAAATCGGGATAATATTGCCCCATCATCCGCTCGACATAGGCGGTGAGGTTGGCGAACTCTTCGGCCCGGCGGCGGAGTGGCGACGAGAAGAACGGCGTCAAAATGCCGGCCAGCGCGCCGAACGCTGTCGCATCCATGCCGCAGGGCTTTTCGCCCATCAGATAGGGCCGGTCGCCGAGCTGCACCGACAACGCGAGCAGCGACCGCTGCGCCAGATCGACGTCCTCATCGGGTGCGTGGCGGCCGAGGCCGCTCAAAAGATAGTTTTCTGCGACACGGAACTGGGCGTCCTCGCGCAGCTTCTCGCGGCGGTCCGCCGGCGCGCCGTCAAAGAAATGCGCCGGCCCCTTGGCGAAATTGTCGGGATCCACCCAGCGCGCGCCGACCAGCGCCCAGTAGACATGATGCTCGATCATGCGCTCGAATGCCCAGGCCTGCGCGCGCTGGGGCTGGTCGAGGCCGGCGTCGAAATCAAAGCCGTATTTCTGCTCGATATGGGCGCGGATGAAGGTCGAATCGGCGACCTTCACCCCGTCATCCTCGATGAACGGCAGCTGCCCCTTGGGCGAAGCGGGCGGCATCGCCCGCTCCTTGCGGTAGGACAGGCCGGCCATCTTCAGCTGCACCTCGGTCTTGGTGACGAAAGGTGAGATTTCCGGCAGGCCAAAGCCCGGGCCAAACCCATAGAGGACGATCATGCGCGCGCTCCCGCTTTCTTGAACACGCGCTTCACGCTACTGACCCCCTGCTGCCACCATGGTGTCAGCAGCGGCGTCATGGACGTCCAAAACTCGTAGCCGTAGATGATCAACATGGGACAAAATCCTCTTCGCCTGAAGTGTTGTCCCCTTATAGAATCCGCCTGCTGCCAACATCGTGTCAGCATCGGAGACTGGCCTATAAGAAACATAAGAGACGTTCCATGAGACGCGCCGACCGGCTGTTCCAGATCATCCAGGTGCTCAGGCGCACGCGCAATCCGCTGACGGCGGACGCGATCGCGGCCGAGCTCGAGACCTCCAAGCGCACGATCTATCGCGACATCGCCACGCTCATCGGGCAACGAGTGCCCATTCGCGGCGAGGCCGGCATGGGCTACATCCTGGAAAAGGGTTTTGACCTGCCGCCCCTGATGCTGACGCCCGACGAGATCGAGGCCGCCGTGCTCGGCGCGCAATGGGTGATCGGCCACGCCGACCCGGTGCTGGCGCGCGCCGCCGAGGACCTGATGGCGAAAATCGCCGACACGGTGCCGGAGCGGCTGCGGCCGTTCGTGCTGGAGCCGGCGAGCCGCGCCCGGCCCTATTGGCGCAAGGAGCCGGACCGCATCGACATGGCGCGGACCCGCTCGCAGATCCACGAAGGCAAGAAGATCGCGCTGCGCTACCGTGACGAGCACGGTCGCGACTCGGCGCGCACGATCTGGCCGATCGCGATCGGCTATCACGAGGCGGTCCGCATCCTCGCGGCATGGTGCGAGCTGCGCAGCGACTTTCGCAGCTTCCGCACCGACCGCGTGGTGGATGCGGACTATCTCGACGAGAGATATCCGGAGCGGCGCGACGCGCTGCGGGCGAAATGGCGGCGGTCACTGGTCTGGGAGCACCCGCAGGATGTCTGATGCAAACACGGCGCAGGCGCAGATCTGCCAGTCCTGCGGCGCCTGCTGCGCCTATTCCGCGAACTGGCCGCGCTTTTCCACCGAGGAGGATGCCGCGCTCGAGCTGATTCCGCCCGACCTCGTCAATGCGGCGCAGAACGGCATGCGCTGCGACGACGACCGCTGCGCGGCGCTGGCGGGCAAGATCGGCGTCGTCACGTCATGCACGATCTATCACGTGCGGCCGGAGGTGTGCCGGACCTGCATGCCCGGCGATACCGAGTGCAACATGGCGCGCAGGCGCCACGGACTGCCGCGGCTCGACGAACGAGCTTCACCGCCGGCGGATTGACCGGGAAATCATGCAGTGACCGCGCCGGCAAGCTCGTCGTCGAGCTCATCGTCCAGCGGTGCGAGCGCGCGGAGCGGCGTGGTCGACAGCGTAATCGGCTTGCGGCCGCCATACGACGCGACCGGCGCAGCCCGCGCGGCGGGTGCTTCGCGGGACAACGTAAACAGCGCCAGTCCCACGCGTCCGCCGATCCGGAACAGGTCGCGCTCGCTGCAGCTCGTGGCAATCGCGACGGCCAGCGAATGCAAGTGTGCCTTGCGATAGCAGAACAGGGCAAGCATGGCGCGCACATCGGGCGCGACGCTCGCGACGAGTTGCGGCAGGCCATTCTGGTCTGCGCGGTAGAGTTCGCCGAGCAGTTCATCGCGAACCGGGCAGGAGTCGTTTTCGTAGACGTTCTGGCTTGAAAACATGTTCAATTCTCCCTTGTAAGGCGAGAATTGGCCTGCAACCTTCTAACGGAAGGTAAACTATTTTCTGAGCGGTAGTCGTACGGAGATAAAGCACGTGAAATTGCGGGAAGAGTGCGTCGCTGACGACACACCTTGGCCACGTAGCGCAACTCCGCAATCGATCGAGAAGATCGATCTCATCCTCGCGCAGCGAATCGTCAGCCGTTCGCCGCCATGAAAATCGAAAGGCCAAAACCCGTCAGGTGATGCAGCGCCTGGTCGACGCCGATCAGTGTCCAGAACCACGGATGCTCCAGAGTCATCTTGAAGGTCGACGAGCAGATCCCCTTGGCGCGATCGATGGTGATGTGAACGGCGAAATCGATCAGCGCGATGAACCAGAACCGCGGTGCGAAGATGAGCAGCAGCGCCATCAGTACGCCGAGATGGATCAGGCAGTGCACCAGCAGCGGCAGCGCCCAGCCGGTCTTCTGGTCCTTGCCGTAGGCCATCCAGGAATTCTGCAGCACGAAGTCGGCGATGATGTGCTTGACGGTGAGCAGCAGCATCCAGCCGACCAGCGCACCAAGTGGAACCGACGACGACAAAGGGGGAAACGACAACGTTCGCGTCCTCGCTGGAACCAACCTTTAGGACTGCAGGTGTGCAGCGGAACTCATGCTCAAAACCGGGCGCATGTTGACCTTTTATGACATCTTGGCCTTTTATGACATCTCCTCGCCCGGAATTCACCTGCGGTGAGCCGAAAAAACCACAGGATCGGACTTGACGGCAGGATCGCGCCTATACCAGGCTGGCAGGGCCATCGTCCTGCGATCTGTAATCCGGAACGTGCCGAATATCATCCGGATTGTATGAAATTGCCATTCTATTTTAAGTCGTTAGACCGCGGGAACCGCGTTGTGCCGCAGCGAAGTGGACGCGCCCGGCCGAAAGCAAAGCCGGCCGCGCTCACGCGCGAGGACGCACGAGCGTATGATGAAGGAGGTTACGCGGCCGCGTTGACGGCGCTGCCCGTGGCCCGTGCCCTGATCTGCGCGATGGTGCGTTTGAGCGATGCCTGCCGCGGATCGGGCATGGCGGCCGCACGCGCCTCGACGATCGCACCGGCCAGATCGCCGAGCGGCAGCGCGCCATCGAAGGCCGGCTTCGCCAGCGCGTCGATGATCGCATGCCAGTCGGCAAGCCCCTGCCGGTAGGCATCGCCATAACCCTGCACCATGGTGGCGGTCTGGATCACGGAAAAGACCGATTGCGGCTGCTTCGTGAGGCAGCGGCCGATCATATGCAGCCAGCGTTCGACCCAGACGCGCTCCGCGCCATAGCGGATCGAGAACATGCGCCAGCGCCGCAGCCAGGCTTCCATCTTCAGCCGCCGGATTCCCCACGGGCTTGCCGTCGAGAACGGAATCGACACCTGCTTGTGCAGCCAGCCCAGTTGTCCCAGCACGGTGAGCACCGGGTCGGCGGCGACGGCGGGAAGCGCATCGACCAGTTCGTCGAACCGCAGCCCGACATTCTCGACGGAACGGACGCCGGTCTGGTTGAACTGGGCGAGCTTCAACTGCGCGATCCGGATCGCATCCTGATAGGCCATGCGGCTCGCGAGCAGCCGCGCGATCTCGGCGAGCATCGCGGGACTGACGTCGACCCTGCCGACAAAGCGCTGCAGTCTCTCGACATAGAGCTTGGCATAGGCGGCGCCCTGATAGTCCATCAACAGCGAGATGCCGTCGTCCACGATGGACGTGACGGAATCGGGCAGGCCGTCGGGCAGGCCTGGCGGCGTCGTATCCTGCTCGTCGAGGAAATCGGCAAACAGATAGCGAAGCGATGACAACAGGCCCTCGTCATCCGGCACGCGCGCCTCCTCGAGACTGCTCATGCCGGGCTCGGTGCCGCGGCGGGAGCTTTCACCGTCTCGAGCGCCAGCCGCTCCTCGAGCCTGCCGATGTTTTCGAACAGCCGCGCGCTGACCAGGCGGAGGAAATAGAAGCCGAAGGCCGGGTTCTGCACGTAGAGCTGCTCGACCTGGTCGTAGCTCACCGAGAGGATCAGCCCGTCCGCGGTACATTCCAGCGTCTGGGTGCGCACATTGGACGGCGACAGCATGCCGAACTCGCCGACGATGGCTCCGACCGGCAACTCGATGCCCGATTCCACCAGGCGGTACCGGCCGCTGACGATGTAGTACATGCTTTCGGCCTTCTCGTCCTTGTAGAACAGAACCTCGCCGGCCTTGCACCTGCGCTCGGTCATGAACGGCTTCAGCCATTCCATCGAGAGATCGCTGTTGACGGATTTCTTCACGTTGCGCACCAGCTGCAGCATCTGGTGCAGCCGGTAGACGTTGAGCGGCAGCAGCACCGTGTGCAGCACCAGGGTCGGGTAATTGTGGATCGGGATCGCGGTCGTGATCAACACGATGTTGGTCAGAATGGCGAACACGCGCAGCGGGATCATGGTGCGCATCGAGAGTGTCGCAACCACGAAGATCGAGGCAAAAAAGCTGCCAGCAGCACCTGCGTGCTCGGCAAGGTGGGAAGTATCCATCGGGGCCAACCAGCGTTTGAAGAGTGAGTGTGGTCGTTGCGGGTTCGTCTCTCCCCGCCACCGAAACGTTCGCGGGACTCTGTCATATAGGGCGAAAAGCCGAGCTTTTGACCGGTAATCGAAGCAATTCCCGCCAAAAATTACCCGCCTGCTCGCGAAAGCCGCCGGGAATAGTCCGAAATTCCGGCGATCTCGCCGCGCCCGTTTTGCGGTCGGAACCACGGCGCGCCTATGGCGCGGTTTTGCTCGGATTGACCGCTCACCATGAACATGGGGCCGCGCGCCAGGCCGCGTTGACGGGCTTGCCCCGGCCGGGGCAGTTTGTCGATGACGGCCGCTACACGACTGGCCGGTTCATAAGCGACAGGCGCCGCCGTCCAATGTCCAAGCCGCCAGCTTTTTCCGCCATTACACAGTTCGTTGCGGCAACCAGCGGCCGCAATATGACCAGGGCCGCCTATGCCGCCATCGTGATTGGCGTGCTCACCATGGTGCTGTTGTCGATCGACCCGGCCTATGAGGCGGCGCATCGCTGGGGCCATGCCGTGCTGTGGACCTGCCAGGCCTTCTTCGTGTTCGAATGGCTGGTGCGGCTCCGCCACGCGCTGCGCAACAACAGGCGCGCCGCGGCCTATCTGATCTCGCCGCGCGGACTGGTCGATACGGCGGGGGCCCTCGCGGTGCCGCTGGCCCTGCTGCTCGGCGTGCCGGAGCGAACTGCCTGGCTGCTTGCGGTGCTGTGGCTGGTCAAGGTCATTCCCGGCGTTCCCGGCCTTCGCCAGTTGCGCCGCGTCCTGGTGCAGGAATCCGGGCCGCTGCTCAGCGTGCTGGTGTTCTTCCTGATGGTGCTCTTCCTCGGCTCGGTCGCGGTCTATTACTTCGAGCGCGACGTACAGCCTGCGACTTTCCCGAATGTGCCGGCCGCGCTGTGGTGGGCGGTGGTGACATTGACCACGACCGGCTATGGCGACGTGGTGCCGATCACGCCAATGGGGCGGATGGTGGCGGCGCTGGTGATGATCTCGGGCCTCGGCGTGTTCGGCCTGTGGACCGGCATTCTCGCCACCGGCTTTGCCGCGGAAACCCGGCGCGACAATTTTTTGAAAACCTGGGAATCGGTCAGCAAGGTGCCGTTCTTCGCCACGCTCGGCCCCTCGGCGATCGCCGACGTCACCCATATGCTGCGCACCATCGACCTGCCGCCGCGCGCAACCATCATCCGCAAGGGCCAGCACGGGGACTGCATGTATTTCATCGCCTCCGGCGAGGTCGAGGTCGACCTGCCCGGCAAGAAGGTGAAACTCGGCGAAGGCGCCTTCTTCGGCGAGATGGCGCTGCTCGGAAACAATCTGCGCTCGGCCAACATCACCACGACAAGGCTCTCAAAACTTCTCGTGCTCGATCTCGTCGACTTTCGTCTTCTGATGGCGCGCCATCCGGAGCTGGCGGAAACCATCGACACCGAGGCCAAGCGGCGCACACTGGAGAACGAATGATGCAAACCCCCGACGCCAGCGACGCTGCGAGCATCCCCGTTCTCGCCATCGAGGGTGGGCGTGCTACCATTCGCCTCAACCGGCCAAAGCACCTCAATCGATTGCAGCCTGAGGATCTCGACGCCCTGCGCGAACTGTTCGATCAGATCGAAACCGATCCGGCGATCCGGGTTGTGATCCTGACCGGCACCGGACGCGCCTTCAGCGCCGGTTATGACCTCGGCGCGATCGCCGACAGCAGCGCCGGCACGGAACAGCAAAGCGCGGGAAGCGCGTTCGAGATCGTCGTCGACAGACTGGAGGACCTTCGCGTGCCGACCATCTGCCGGCTCAACGGGGGAGTCTATGGCGGCTCGACCGACCTGGCGCTGGCCTGCGACTTCCGGATCGGTGTCGACACCGCCGAAATGTTCATGCCCGCGGCGAGACTGGGACTGCACTACTACAAGAACGGCATTCGACGCTACGTGTCGCGGCTTGGCACCGACAATGCCAAGCGGCTGTTCCTCACCGCCGAGAGGATCGACGCCAGCGAGATGCTGCGGATCGGCTATCTGACCGCGATGGTTCCAGTCGCCGCGCTCGACGGGGAAGTCGATCGCCTGGCGAAGACGCTGGCGTCCAACGCACCGATCGCAATGCGTGGTATGAAACATACAATCAACCAGATCGCGCGCGGCGCTCTGGATGAGACCGCCGCCGATCGCCGGCATCGCGACAGCATGCAAGGCACCGAGATCAGGGAAGGCATCGCTGCCTTCGCCGAGAAACGGCCGCCGAGATTCTGACTTTGTGCGCATCCGCCGGGGGTTTGCTGCCCGCAACGGGTCGGCACAAGGTGCCGTCCGCCAAACGAAGCCCGTATTTTTACGGAATTCACCAAAACAACCTGAGCGTGCATTTGCGACCTCCACCGCGTGCGAGGTTCGCAGCAAGCTGAAAACCGCGTCAGTCCTCCTGATCCGGGCCTGAGATGCCCAAATTCTGATCGCCTTTGAGGTGTATTGAGGTGTTTCGTCGGCGACGTTCCTCAGATCTTTCTCGAACAACTGCGCGTATGAGCAGTTGTCTACGATCCGCACTCACACCGCGCCTCGGACCCCGACACCGTTGCGCCCGGGCGGAAATGCGTCATTGCGATAAAGATTATGTCTGTGAACTTTTTAGCCTGGCATGCGCACGCACAACAATCAGGTGACAAACAACAACGCGGTTTATTCCACGGAGTTTGCGATTGACTAAAGGTTGTCCTCGTCTAGCTTGATTGTGAGGCCGGAGACAGACGAATGCAGCAACTGGAGCCTTATTGGGGACGGCGTGCGCTGGACTTCGTCGATGCGATCGAGGCGACGAACAGTTTTGCCGGCGTAGTCACGCAGTTTGAGAAGATCATCGGCGACCTCGGTTTTCACGCCTACATCATGGCGCGCATTCCCGGCACAGGAGAATCGCTCGTGCAATCGACCGTCGCCAATGGCTGGCCGGCGCAGTGGTTCGAGCTCTACAACCGGGAAAACTTCAAGGCAGTCGACCCGATCCCGCGGCACTGCTTCAACACCTTGAACCCGTTCGAATGGAAGGACGTGCCCTACGATCGCGAGCGCGAGCCGGCGGCGCACAATGTCATGATGCGCGCACGCGACTTTGGTCTCAACGATGGCTTCTGCATCCCGATTCACTATGACGATGCAACGGCGGCCGTCAGCATTGCCGGAGAGCGCCCCTATCTCGACGCGGAAACCAAGGGCGCGCTGCATCTCATGGGCGTGTTCACGCACAGCCGGCTGCGGGCGCTGGCCCGCCCTGCCGTCGCGCTGCCGGCGCGGCGCCTGAACGAGATCGAGGCGGAAGTGCTGCGCTGGGCGGCGCGCGGCAAGACCGCGTGGGAAACGGGCCAGATCCTGAAACTTTCGGAACGCACCGTGCGGTGGCATCTCGAGGAGGCGCAGCGCAAGCTGATGACGAAGAACAAGACGGCCACCGTTGCGCTCGCGCTTGTCAACGGCGAAATCAATCTCTGAACTGGGAGTTCTTCCAGTGGATCAATTTACTTCGATGGGCATGCTCGCCAGCCGACCGAGTCTCAGTTCGAGCGGTGACCGCGATGCCCGATATTCACGTCGTCCGGAAAGACAACCGACATCTCTATGAAGCCTATTTCGACCCCTACTTCCGTCTGCGCCACGAGATCTACGTCAAGCAGCGCAAATGGATGGCGCTGGAACGGCCCGACGGAAGGGAAATCGATCAATTTGATACCGAAGAAGCGGTCTATCTGTTTTGCATCGACAACAACCAGCTGATCGGCGCGATGCGCGCCGTACCAACCCTGATGCCGACCTTGATGAGCGAGCTGTTTCCCTATCTCAACATCCGCGGACCGGTCCAACGGCACGACGTCTACGAGCTGTCGCGCATCTTCGTGATCCCGGAACGCCGCGGCGAACACGCCGGCCCGCGCATCGACATGCTGCTGCTGACCGCGATCATGGAATACGGCCTCAGCACCGGACTGACGGGTTTTTCGATCGTGCTGGAATCCTGGTGGTTGCCGCGCTTCGAACGCTGCGGCTGGAAAGCCCATCCGCTCGGCGTGCCGCACATGATGGACGGCATGTCGGTGCTTGCCGTGCTGGTCGATTGCGACGAGGGGACATGGACGACGCTCTGCAGCCAGATCGGACTGAGCAGGCCAGTCCTGACCTGGCGCGGGCTGGCGGGAGTCAATCGGCGGAGTCTGCCGGATATTTCAACTCGTGTTCAACCAACTGCTCAGCAAGCGCAATGAGTTCTTCGCGATGATGGCGATTTTTCAGCTTGAGGAAATATCTCATCAATCTCAGGCCCGAGGCCGTCATCTCGTCCGGCTTCAAGGATGCAAGCTTAGGCGGCATCTGGTCGGAACCCATTGCTGACATTCCGGATCTCATGACGTGACCGAACCATCACTCGACAAAGTCATTGCACTTCTGCAATTTTGCATCGTCGACGCGAGGGCCATGCAACTCAAAATTCTAGAGCGAATTTTGTCGATCGCTCTACTTGAGGCATACGAGGCCCAAAGCAAGTCCGGCGCCGAGCAGGGGAAAGGTCACGCGTAGTTGCATATTGCAGCACAAGAGCTCGCGCAACAAGACGTTATAATTTACTAATATAGTGGAGACATTTTGCCCACGACTTGCGGTTTCGATGCGAGATCCGGGTTCCACTAGTTGCCAATAAACATCACTGTATCGCCGACAGAGGCGCGACCGGTGCGATAAGCGTTCGCCTTATGCGCGCGGTCCGGGTATCCGAACGAGATGCCGCACACCACCCGCCGCTCGTCGCCGATGCCGAAATGGCTGCGCAAGACGTCGGCATGGGAGGCCAGCGCCGCCTGCGGGATGGTCGCGACCCCAAGTGCCTGAGCTGCAAGCATAAAGCTGGTGACATAGCCCCCGCAATCGATCGCGCCGTAGACGCCAAGCGCCTCGTCGGTGTGGACGATCGCGACATGCGGAGCGCCGAAGAAATTGAAATTCTCCAGCGCCTGCCTGGCATAGGCATCCTTGTCGCCCCTGGCGATGCCGAGCGAATTGTACAGCTGAAAGCCGCTTTCGCGCCGCCGTTCCAGATAGACGCCACGGTACTCCCTTGGAAAGGGAAAATCGCTACTCCTCGGCTGCCCACTCGCGGCGGCCCGAACCATCGCCGCGCGGAACTTTTCGGTCGCCTCGCCGGAGGTGACCTCCAATCGCCAGGGCTGGCTGTTGCACCACGACGCGGTCTTCTGCGCCGCAGCGAGAACGCGCTCAATGGTCGCGCGCGGAACCGGCTCGGGCCGAAAGGCGCGGCAGGAGAAGCGCTGCCCCAGCAGGTCTTCCAGCACGTCGATCGGCTGTTGCTCTTGGTTGGTGGAAGCGGAATCCATCAGTCTACCCCGTCGCAGGCCTCGTCATCTCCCCTTCGTCGGGATCTTGTTGAACGGCACGTCCTTGTCGACGCGGATGTCGCCGGGCAGCCCGAGCACGCGCTCGGCGATGATGTTGCGCAGGATTTCGTCGGTCCCGCCGGCGATGCGCATGGAGGGCGAGGACAGCAGCATCTGCTGGAACTGGCCGCGCGCCGCTTCCTCGTCGGCTCCCGTCAGGACGCCGGCCGCGCCCTCGAGGTCCATTGCGTAAGTCGCAATGTCCTGCAGCATGGAACCGGCGACGAGTTTGCCGATCGAGTTTTCCGGTCCCGGCCGCTCGCCTTTCGACAGCGCGGAGATCGCGCGGTAACTGGTGTATTTCAACCCGCTGGCCTTCACCGCCCAGCTCGCCAGCTTCGAACGCGTCGCGCGATCATCGATCGCAGGCCCGTCATCCAGCATCAGACTGGCGCAGAACTCGAACATCTCGGGAAAGCCGGTCGCGAGCCGCGCGCCGATCGACATGCGTTCGTTCATCAGCGTGGTCAGCGACACATTCCAGCCGTCGCCGACATTGCCGAGCCGCTGGCTGTCGGGGATGACGACGTCGGTGAAATAGACCTCGTTGAATTCCTGCATGCCGTTGGCCTGCTTGATCGGCCTGACCTCGACGCCACGGCTCTTCATGTCGAGGAAGAACATCGTGAGCCCCTTGTGCTTGGGCACATTGGGATCGGTGCGGGTAATGAGCAGGCCATAGTCGGAGTAATGCGCGCCTGACGTCCAGATCTTCTGGCCGTTGACGATCCACTCATCGCCGTTTTTCTCCGCGCGGGTGCGAAGCCCGGCGACGTCGGAGCCGCCGGCCGGCTCCGAGAACAGCTGGCACCAGATCTCCTCGCCGGACGCTAATCTTGGCAGATAGCGCCGCTTGGCCTCCTCGCTGCCATAGGCCATCACGGTCGGCCCGCACATGCCCTCGCCGATCTGGAAGGGCTGGGTCAGCTTGCCATAGACGCCCTCTTCCTGCTGCCAGATCACCCGCTCGATCGGCGTGGCGCCACGCCCGCCATAGTCTTTCGGCCATTGCAGGCAGGCCCAGCCGGCATCGGCCTTCTTCTTCTGCCAGGCCTTGCCGACCTCGACGATGTCGCGATTGGCCAGGCGGATGCGGCCGAGCGAGGATTTTGAAAGCTCCGCTTCCAATTCCCTGGGCGCATTGGCATCGATCCAGTTGCGCGCAATCGAGCGAAACTCGGCTTCCTGCGGGGTGTCGTCGAAGTTCATGAGCGCTTCCTCTTGTATCTGCTTATATCTGCGTAGGGTGGGTCAGCCGAAGGCGTAGCCCACCTCTTCCGTCGATCTACCTTGCAAGCGAAGGTGGGTTACGCTTCGCTAACCCACCTTACGAAACCTATCCTCGTCCCCGTGTCGGGATCTGGTTGAACGGCACGTCCTTGTCGACACGGATATCGCCGGGCAGGCCCAGCACGCGCTCGGCGATGATATTGCGCATGATCTCGTCGGTGCCGCCTTCGACACGGGTGCCGGGGCTGCGCAGCAGCATGGCCTGGAATTTTCCGGCAAGCTCGGCCTCGGGCCCGCTCAGCACGCCGGCCGCGCCCTGCAGATCGAGTGCGTAGGCAGCAACCTCCTGCACCATGGAGCCGGCGACCAGTTTGCCGATCGAGTTCTCGGGCCCCGGCCGCTCGCCTTTCGAGAGCGCCGAGATGGCGCGGACGCTGGTGTATTTCAGCCCGCTCGCCTTCACCGCCCAGTTCGCCAGCTTTGAGCGCACGTTGCGATCCTCGATCGCCGGGCCATCCTCAAGCATCAGGCTCGAGCAAAATTCGAACAACTCCGGAAAACCCGTCGCAACGCCCGCGCCGATCGACATGCGCTCGTTCATCAGCGTGGTCAGCGATACGTTCCAGCCGTCATTGACGGCGCCCAGGCGTTGGGAATCCGGAATCACGACATCGGTGAAATAGACCTCGTTGAAATCCGATTGCCCGCTGGCCTGCTTGATCGGCCTGATCTCGACGCCAGGACTCTTCATGTCCAGGAAGAACATGGTGAGCCCCTTGTGCTTGGGCACGGTCGGATCGGTGCGGGTCAGAAGGATGCCGTAGTCGGAATAATGCGCACCTGACGTCCAGATTTTCTGGCCGTTGATGACCCAATCATCGCCGCGCTTTTCCGCGCGCGTGCGGAGGCCTGCGACATCGGAGCCACCGGCGGGCTCGGAGAACAGCTGGCACCAGATCTTCTCGCCGGAGGCCAGCGGCGGCAGATATGCACGCTTCTGTTCCTCGGCTGCGAACGCCATCATGGTCGGCCCGCACATGCCATGGCCGATGATGAAGACGCCAGAGAGCTTGCCGTAGACGCCCTCTTCCTGCTGCCAGATCACGCGTTCGATCGGCGAGGCGCCGCGGCCGCCATAGTCTTTCGGCCAATGCAGGCAGGCCCAGCCGGCGTCGGCCTTCTGCTTCTGCCAGGCTTTTGCGACGTCGAGCAGATCGGCATTTTTGAGCTGGGTGCGGCCGAGCGAGGATTTGCGCAAGTCATCCTCGTATTGCTTCGGCGCATGCGCCGCGATCCAGGCGCGGGCCTCGGCGCGGAACGCGGCTTCCTGAGGGGTATCGTCGAAATTCATGTCAAAATCCTCGCCGCATTGTTCGCTGCGTAGGATGGGTTGAGCGCAGCGATACCCATCCTACGATTCTTCGAAGCACTACGCCGCGTTCTTCTTGCGCAGCCGGTCGATCAGCGCGTCCTCCCAATACGACATGCTGCCGAGCGAGAGCGCCAGCGCATTGGCGCGGCGGTAATACATGTGGCAGTCGAACTCCCAGGTGAAACCCATGCCGCCATGGACCTGGATGTTGTTCTTGGCGCAATGCTGGAACGCCTGCGTCGCGCTGATGCGCGCGGAGGCCGCTGCTTCGGGCAGTTCGGCGGCATTGGTCGAGAGCGCGAAGGCGCCGTAATAGCAGTTGGAGCGCGCCAGGGTCGCCGAGACATACATGTCCGCGAGCATGTGCTTGATGGCCTGGAACGAGCCGATCGGCCGGCCGAAGGCGATGCGGTCGAGCGCGTAATCGCGTCCCATCTCCAGTGCGCGGTCGGCGCCGCCGAGTTGCTCAAAACCGACCAGCACGGCCGCGCGGTCGAGCAGCTGGGTCAGGAGGCCAAAACCCTCGCCGGTCGCGCCGAGCGGTTCGGCCTTGCAGTTCTTGAAGGTGAGCTCGGCCTGTCCGCGCGTGGGATCGAGATTGGTCAGCACCTTGGCTTCGACCCCGCCGGTTTTGACGTCGACCAGAAACAGCGAGATATCATTATCGCGGCCGCCCGATCCCGTGCGCGCGGCGACGAGGAGGAGGTCGGCAATCGCGCCGTCGGCGACCGGCTTCTTCACGCCATTGAGCACGCCGCCGGCCGCGTCGAGCTTGATAGCTTGCGGCGACGGATTGCCCTTGCCCTCGAACAGCGCCAGCGTCCCGATCGCTTCGCCCGCTGCGATTTTCGGCAGCCATTTTTGCTTCTGCGCGTCGCTGCCGGCGAGCAGCAGCGCTTCGGCCGCGAGATACACGGTGGAAGAAAACGGCACCGGCGCCAGTGCGCGGCCCATTTCTTCGGCGATCACGCAAAGCTCGAGATGGCCGGCACCGGCGCCGCCATATTCTTCGGGGATCGCGACACCGAGAAAGCCCATTTCGGCGAGCCCCTTCCACAGCTCACGGTCGTAGTCGGCCTTGCCGTCGAGCACGGTGCGGACCGCTTTTGGCGAGCTTTTTTCGCTGAGAAACTTTCGCGCCTGATCGCGCAGTTGCTTCTGGTCGTCGGAGAAATCGAAATTCATGGCGCGTTACTCGGTTGAAGTCGTGGCTCTGTAGGATGGGTGGAGCGAAGCGATACCCATCGATGACCTGGTTGCGACTGATGATGGGTTTCGCTGCGCTCTACCCATCCTACGATCAGCTCAAAACAATAACATCGTCGTCCGGCACCTCGGCATAAAGCCGCTCGACCAGCGCGGCGCGGCGCTCGAGCCCGGCGCGCTGGTTGATGTAGCCCTTGTCGGTGAGTTCGTTGCCGTCGATCGACGGCGGCTCGACCAAAAGCATGGCCCTCGCGATGCGTCGGCTGCTCGCCTTCTCGCAGGCCGCATTGTGCGCCTCCAGTCCTTGCTTCAGGCAGGTCATGACGGCTGGGTGTTTCACGACGTCCGCAAAGCTTGCCTCCGCATCGCCGATCAGTTGGCGGCAGGCATGCAGATTGGGCCAGGCCAGCAGGCCAATGAACGGGCGATCCTGCCCCGCCACCAGCGCGTCGTGGATCACGGGCGTTGCCGCGGCGATGGCATCGGTGCGGAGCGAACCGACATGAACGAAGGTGCCGGTGGTGAGCTTGAAGTCCTCCACGACGCGGCCGGCAAAGACGATGCCTTCCGCCGGATCCCCGGGATCGACGAACACCCCGGCATCGCCGATGCAGTAAAAACCCTCTTCGTCGAACGCGGCTGTGGTCAGGTCGGGCCGGCCGAAATAGCCGGGCGTGACGTTGACGCCGCGCAGGCGCAGCTCATATTTCGCGCCACACGGCACCATCTTCAACTCGACGCCGGGAAACGGCAAGCCGATCAGACCGACGCGCTCCGTATCCCAATAGGTGCCGGTCGCCGTCGGCGCGGTCTCGGTCGAGCCCCAGCCGGTGTAGAACACGATGCGATGACCGGTGAAGCGCACCGCAAGCGCCTGCATGCGATCATAAAGATCATCCGGCAGCCGCGCGCCGCCATAGGCCAGCAGCGTGAGATCCTTGAAAAAGCTGCGGCATAGCGCCTCGTCTTTCTCCATGGCGGCCGCGAGAGCGGCATAGCCGGCCGGAACGTTGGCGTAATAGGTCGGCGAGATCTCACGCAGGTTTCTGATCGTCTCCTCGAACTGGCCGGGGATCGGCCGGCCATCGTCGATATGGAGCGTGCCGCCGTCGATCAGCAGCGGATTGAACGCCGCATTGCCGCCCATGGTGTGGTTCCAGGGCATCCAGTCGAGCATGATCGGACGTGGCCCGTTTGAATCGCGCGGCCGCACCTGCATCATCATCGCGGCATTGGCGCACATCATCGCTTGCGTGTTGATGACGGCCTTGGGCATGCCGGTCGAGCCGGAGGTGAACAGCAGCTTGCCGACCGTTTCTGGCGTGATCGCTGCGATCGAATCGGCGACGGCACTCGTCACGGACGTTGCCGCGAGGTCGGCATAGGCCACGCTGTCGATGCCGTCGCAGGGCCGTACCACGTGGATCACGGCGACGCCATCGAGCGGCAGCGCTTTCAGCGCTTTCGCGAAGGCCGGACCGTCCTGCACCATCAATGCGGCGGGTTTTATGAGATCGAACAGATATTTCAGCTTGGCATGATCATGACTCATCAGCGAATAGGCCGGCGACACCGGGGCCGCCGGATGCCGTGCCTGCATCGCGGCCATCGTCATCAGCGCATGTTCGATCGAATTGCCCGAGAGGATCGCGATTGGCCGCCCGGCCTCGAGACCGAGATCGATCAGCCCCTGCGTCAGCGCATCGACCGTACGCTTGGCCTCGGCATAGGAGACGTTTCGCCATTGCCGCGCCTCGCCCGCGCGCTGCGCCAGCCAGATGCGCTCCGGCGCCTCATCAGCCCATTTTGCCAGCGAAGCGGGGATGTGCTTGTCGTAAGCTTTCAGCGGAATGCGCGACTTCAGGACGATGACGCCATCGGCACGCCGCTCGACAGCGATATCGCGCGGCAGCCATTCGATCTTGCGAAAGGCCGGCTTGGCGAGCGCGGCGGCAGTCCCTTCCATATTGCGTCTCCCGAAATATCGTCCGCTGCGCGGATCGTTATTCTCTCTTGCTTGATATAGACCGGCAGTCGCGTCGCCAGAAGGAGCCTTCGCAGCAAACACGCATGCAGCAGGCGCGGTGCCCAATCGTTTGCGCCCTCTCCCCTTTGGGGAGAGGGCTTGGCCGCTGCGAGCCTCGCGCTCGATTGGGTGAGGGGTCGCCCCCGCCCGCCGGCGTCCGCGCGCAAGAGAAGAGAATTACACTGCAATCAACGCGGCGCCATGCGGATCGCGCCGTCGAGCCGGATGGTCTCGCCATTGAGCATCGCATTCTCGACGATGTGCACCGCAAGCGCGCCATATTCAGACGACTCGCCGAGCCGCGCCGGATGGGGCACCTGGGCGCCAAGGCTCTTGCGCGCCTCCTCGTTCAAGCCCATCAGCAGCGGGGTGAAGAAGATGCCGGGCGCAATGGTGTTGACGCGGATCTTCTGGCTGGCGAGATCGCGCGCCGCCGGCAGCGTGAGACCGACGATACCGCCTTTCGATGCCGAATAGGCGATCTGGCCGATCTGCCCCTCGAAGGCCGCCACCGACGCCGTATTGATGATGACGCCGCGCTCCTCCCCGACCGCCTCCGCGGTCACGAGGCGCTCGGCGAACAGCCGCAGGCAGTTGAAGGTGCCGATCAGGTTGACATTGATGATGCGCGCGAACTTTGCCAGCGGGTAGACGCCGTCGCGGCCGACGATGCGCTGCGAGCCGCCGATCCCGGCGCAGTTCACCAGCACGCGCGCGATGCCGTGCGCGGCCTCGGCTTTCGCAAGCCCGGCCTTGACCTGATCCTCATTGGTGACGTCGGCATGGAGGGCTACGCCCTTCACCTCGGCCGCGACCTTTTCCGCGTTCTCCATGCTCTGGTCGAGCACGCCGATCTTTGCGCCTCTTTCCGCCATGGCGCGGGCGGTCGCGGCGCCAAGGCCGGAGCCTCCGCCGGTGATGACAACGGCAACATCTTTCAACTGCATCTTGATCGTTCTCCTTGGGCGTTTCTTCTCTGGACTTCTTGAACGGCAAAATTCATCCGGCGGCGCGAGCTCCATCATCGGAAAGCAGCACGCCGCCGCAGATCAGCGCCTCCATGTGCTTGATGTAGGCGCGGCAGACCTCGTCGGTAACAGGGCCGACGCCGCTCGCGCGGGTCATCGCGTGTCGGCCGAAGAACAGATGATCGCAGGCGCCGATCAGGCTGGTGTAGAACAGGATCGGATCGATCTCGCGGAATTCGCCGGTACCGACACCCTCGGCAAGCAGCCGGCGATGAAAATCCAAGAGCGGCGCAACGAAGAAGTTCGAGACTTCGTCGGCAGCCTCGGCGCTCGATTCATGCAGCAGAAAATGGATCAGCCGGTTCATATAGGGAAAGCGCCGGTAGGCGCGGATGATGCCGGCGATGTGCAGCTTGAGTTTTTCGGTCGGCGTGATCGGCTGGCTCAAGAGATATTCGAGACCCTCGACTTCGGTCGCAGCATCCCGCGCCAGCAGCGCGAGCAAGAGCCCGTCCTTGTTGCCGAAATGGTATTTGACCAGCGCCGAGTTGGCGCCGGATTTTTGCGCGATGTCGCTCAATGAGACGTCGATCGAGGAGCGCTCGATCATCAGGTCGCTCGCCGCGACCAGCAGCTTTTCGGCCGTGCCGTTCCTGGCCGCGGAAAGCCTGTTCAGCGCGCTGCTCGTCAAGTGCGGTCCCATCCAGATCCCGTCGAGACACGCAGATAACCTGACGAAACCGCAGGGCTCAAGCGTTAATTGATCGATTGACTAAATTTGCAAGCCCGACTTAAATCCGCCGCGACGCCCAGACCAATTCGAGAAAAATCAGGGAGATAAGAGATGGCCGAGGCCTATATCGTCGCCGCCGCGCGCACTGCGGGCGGCCGCAAGGGAGGACGGCTGGCGACCTGGCATCCGGCGGACCTCGCCGCGACCGTCCTGAATGCGCTGGTCGAACGCTCGGGCGCCGCCCCCGACCAGATCGAGGACGTCATCATGGGCTGCGTGATGCAGGCCGGCGAGCAGTCCAACAATGTCGCGCGCAATGCGATCATGGCCTCGAAACTGCCGGAGAGCGTGCCCGGTACCTCGATCGACCGGCAATGCGGCTCGTCACAGCAGGCGCTGCATTTTGCGGCCCAGGCCGTCATGTCGGGCGCGATGGACGTGGTGATCGCGGCTGGCGTGGAATCGATGACGCGGGTGCCGATGGGGCTGGCGTCGCAACTGCCGGCCAAGAACGGTTTTGGCCACTACAAGAGCCCTGGAATCGAGAAGCGCTACCCCAACATCGTGTTCAGCCAGTTCACCGGCGCGGAGATGATGGCCGAGAAATACGGCCTCTCCAAAGATGATCTCGACGAGTACTCGTATAACAGCCACCAGCGCGCGATTGCAGCGACGCAAGCCGGCCATTTCAAGTCCGAGATCGTGCCGGTCGAGATCACCCGCGCCGACGGCTCGGCTGACAGCCACACGGTCGACGAGGGCATCCGCTTCGACGTCAGCCTCGACGGCATCAAGGGCGTCAAGCTGATCGCCGAGAACGGCAAGCTGACCGCCGCGAGCGCGAGCCAGATCTGCGACGGCGCCTCCGGCGTCGTCGTCGTGAACGAGCGCGGCCTGAAACAGCTCGGCACAAAGCCGCTCGCGCGCATCCATCACATGACCATGATGGGCGGCGATCCCGTGATCATGCTGGACGCGCCGCTGCATGCGACCGAGCGCGCGCTGAAGAAGACCGGCATGTCGATCGACGACATCGACCTGTTCGAGGTCAACGAGGCCTTCGCCTCGGTGCCGACGGCGTGGCTGAAGACATCGGGCGCCGATCCGGCGCGGCTCAACGTCAATGGCGGGGCGATCGCGCTCGGCCATCCGCTGGGCTCGTCCGGCACCAAGCTGATGACCACGCTGATCAACGCGCTGGGGCAGCGCGGCAAGCGCTATGGCCTGCAGACCATGTGCGAGGGCGGCGGCATGGCGAACGTGACCATCGTCGAGAGATTGTAAGCACTTCCACGAAGATGGTGTCGTCCCGGCCTTGAGCCGGGACCCATAACACCAGGCGGAAGTTGTTGGGCGTGCAAGTTAGCAAACCAACTAAGGCCTGTGGTTATGGATCCCCGCTTTCGCGGGGACGACAGTTTGATTTGATCGGCAGATTTGCATGACCCACCCCTCCATTCACGCCCGCACGCAGCCGGACAAGATCGCCTACCAGATGGCCGGGAGCGGCAAGGCGATCACCTATCGCGAGCTCGACGAGCTTTCGAACCAGGGCGCACACCTGTTCCGAGCGCTGGGGCTGAGGGCCGGCGACCACATTGCGCTATTGATGGAAAACCGGCTCGCCTTCATGGAGATCTGCTGGGCGGCGCAGCGCGCGGGTCTCTATTACACCGCGATCAGCCGCTATCTGACCAAGGACGAGATCGCCTACATCATCAAGGATTGCGGCGCAAAGGTCTTCATCACTTCGCCGAAATGCGCCGAACAGGTCCGCCAGCTCGCTGGCCGCGCGCCCGGCGGACCGATCTTCTTCATGCTCGACGAAGCTGAGGGTGGCTTCCGCTCCTGGGACAAGGAGGCCATCGCCCAGCCGGTCTCGCCAATCACGGACGAGATCGCCGGCTACGACATGCTGTATTCCTCGGGCACCACCGGCCGGCCCAAGGGGATCAAGAAGGCGTTCGAGGGCAAGCCGATCGATTGGCCCAACCCCTTGCTGATGACGCTCTGCGCCACGATGTGCGGCATGGGGCCAGACAGCATCTATCTGTCGCCGGCGCCGCTCTATCACGCCGCTCCGCTGCGCTTCAACATGATGGCGATCACGCTCGGGGGCACCTCCATCATCATGGAGCATTTTGATGCCGAGGAGTTTCTCAAGCTGGTCGAGAAGCACAGGGCGACGCAGTCGCAGCTGGTACCGACCATGTTCGTGCGCATGCTGAAACTGCCGGACGAGGTCCGCGCGCGCTACGACATCTCGTCACTGAAGGGCGCGATCCACGCCGCCGCGCCCTGCCCGGTCGACGTGAAGGCAAAGATGATCGACTGGTGGGGCCCGATCCTGATCGAATATTACGCGGGCTCCGAGGGCAACGGCGTCACCGTCTGCTCGTCGCAGCAATGGCTCGCGCATCGCGGCAGCGTCGGCCGTGCCGTGGTCGGCAAGGTCAAGATCCTCGACGAGAACGACGAGGAGGTGCCGACAGGTGAAATCGGCACGGTCTACTTTGCCGACGCGCCTGTCTTCGCCTATCACAACGATCCGGAGAAGACGAAGCGGGCCTACAACGCAAGAGGCTGGTCGACGCTTGGCGACGTCGGCTATCTCGATGCTGGCGGCTTTCTCTATCTCACCGACCGGAAATCATACATGATCATCTCAGGCGGGGTGAACATCTATCCGCAGGAGACCGAGGATGTGTTGATCAACCATCCCGATGTCGCGGACGTCGCGGTGTTCGGCGTGCCCAACGAGGAAATGGGCGAAGAGGTCAAGGCCGTGGTGCAGCCGCACGACATGGCACGCGCCGGCAAGGCGCTCGAATCCGAGCTGATCCTTTACTGCCGAAAACATTTGTCGCCGCTCAAATGTCCGCGCTCGGTCGATTTTGAGGCCGAGCTGCCACGCACGCCCACGGGCAAGCTCGTGAAGCGGCATCTTCGCGATCGCTACTGGCCGAAGCAGGCGCGGGCCTAGCCCGGCGCGCGACCCGCGCCCGATCAGGCCGCGGCGCTGATCACATGGGCCCGGATCGGCGCACTGACGGGGCCGTTCCCGTACCGCTCGGCGATCCTCGCAGCCGCAGCGGCAGTCGCCCGCTCGAGCGCAGAGCCATCGCGCGCCTCGATCTCGCTGCGCAGCGGCGAGCCCTGGCACAATCCGATGGCGACATCCCGAGGCGATGCGGCGGTCGCGACATGATCGAGCGTCTGCGCCGATATCGCGGAGAAGCCGGCGGCGCCGAGGTCGTCGATGACCCGCTTCAGATCGGCATAGCCGTGCGGGCTTCGCGCCATGAAGCGCGGCGGGTCGTCGGGAAACAGCTCGGCAAGCGCTTGCGTCACATGGTCGGTGAACGGGTTGGCGGCGATATCGCCCCAGACATTGAAGTGGAAGCGGCCGCCCGGCTTGAGCTGCCGGCGCGCCTCCCGAAAGCCCGCCACCTTGTCGGGAAAGAACATCGCGCCAAACTGGCAGACGACGACATCGAAGCCGTGATCGGCGAAGGGCAGCGCCAGCGCGTCCGCCTGCTGCAGCCGGACCGGCCGCGTCGGCGCCAGCCTGGCGGCATTGCGGTCAAGCATCGCCTGATTGAGATCGGTGGCGACGATTTCGACCGTCTCCGGCAGACAGTCAACCAGGGCCCTGGTCAGGGCGCCGGTGCCGGCAGCGGTCTCGAGCACGCGCGCCGGCCTGTCATCCGCGGCCCGCGCCGCGAGGTCACGTGCGTAGACATCGAAAATCAAAGGAACCATGAATCGGTCATAAGTCTCGGGGATCGAGCCGGCGAAGACAATGTCCGATGCATCCATGATGACCTCCTGGCACCCCTGTCCAAGCATAGCACCGGCGCGCCCGCCACCAAGACTGCGTCTGCGTTTTCTGACGGTTTCGGGATAGTGCCGTCGGCAGGCCATAAACGTGCTGAAAATCTCGGCCGCACGGCTGAACGTTCCCGCGCGTCGGGTCAAGTTGTGAGGCAGGCAAGTCGTGAGTATGCTCCGACGACTTACGTCACGACCTTTTCACGTGAAGGAATGCAGCCGCCGTGCCGATCACAGCACCTTCGTCCCTCCCCGACATTCCGCTGCCGCCGACAATCCGCTCACGTTACGTCGAGGGCATCAATGGCCTCACCATGCATGTGCTCGAATCAGGTTTTGAGACCCGCGGCCGGCCATGCGTGCTGTTGCTGCACGGTTTTCCCGAGCTCGCTTACAGCTGGCGCAAGGTGATGCCGGTGCTTGCCGAGGCCGGCTATCATGTGATCGCGCCGGATCAGCGCGGCTATGGCCGCACGTTCGGCTGGCACGCGGCCTATGACGGCGACCTCGCGCCGTTCCGGCTCACCAATCTCGTGCGGGACGCGATCGGGCTCGTTTCAGCGTTCGGCTATCGCAGCGTCGGCGCCGTCATCGGACACGATTTCGGCAGTCCGGTCGCGGCCTGGTGCGCACTGCTCAGGCCCGACGTGTTTCGCGCGGTCGTGATGATGAGTGCGCCATTCAGCGGGCCGCCACCGCTTCCTTTCGACACGGCGGAGCTGCCTGCAAGGCCAAAGGGCGATGATCCCGTGCACCGCGAGCTGGCGAACCTGCCGCGGCCGCGCAAGCATTATCAATGGTACTATTCGACGCGCGGAGCAGATGGCGACATGCATCACGCACCGCAGGGCGTGCACGATTTCCTCAGGGCCTACTATCACCACAAGAGCGCCGACTGGAAACTCAACCAGCCATATCCGCTCGCCTCATGGTCCGCGAGCGAACTGGCAAAGCTGCCGACTTATTATGTGATGGATCTCGCCAAGACCATGCCGGAGACGGTCGCGGAGGAGATGCCCGATGCGGCTGACATCGCAGCCAACCAATGGCTGCCCGATCGCGAGCTTTCGTTCTACGCCGCCGAATATGAACGGACCGGCTTTCAGGGCGGGCTGCAATGGTATCGCTGCGGCACGTCAGGCGCGTTCGAGGCCGAGCTTCAGACCTGGTCCGGCCGCACCATCGACGTCCCCTCCGCGTTCATCTCGGGACGACAGGACTGGGGAACCTATCAGCGGCCCGGCGTCTTCGAGGCGATGCAGGCAAGAGCCTGTACCCGGTTGCGGCTCTGCGAACTGATCGACGGCGCGGGGCATTGGGTGCAGCAGGAACGCGCTGCGGAAATCGGCCGGCTGCTGACGCAATTCCTGAGGATGGCCGCAGAACCCGCACGATGAGCCGTCTCGCTCCAATCCAGGCAGATTCACGAGGCCGCATGATCTTCGACGGAACTTTTGAACGCGCCCCGTGTTTGCCTGAGCACTTTTCGCATCCGAGATTGGAGAACCTATGGAAAAGAAAATCGCAGGCGTGTTGGGAGCGGTGGCAGCGCTCAGCACCCTGACTGCCGCGCACGCCACGCCCACCGAAATCTTGCAGGCCAATTCCTACGCCGAGCTGCTGAACCCGATCCCGGATGCGACGGCGAAGCTGAAAGTGCTCGACGAGCGCGAAGCCTCACAGCCGACCGGCCAGGAGAAGACCCTGCTGCTCGCCTATCATCACCACCATCATCACCATCACCGGGCCTATTTCCACCCGCGGATCGTCGTGGTGCCACACCGGCACCACCACCATCATCATCATCACCACCATCACCATCACTACTGATCGGCGCATCGGTTGGCAGGAAGGGCTCCGAGGCAGTGCGTCGGAGCCCTTTCGCTGGTTGCTCGACACAACGTCGTCATGGAACCAATGTCATGCCATGACCATCGCGAGCAATGGCCGTTCCCATTCACATCCCGTTCAGCGGACTTTTTTCAGAATGCGGTGATCAACAAGGCATGCGTTCGTCCCCAGGGCGAGCCGCGCATGCCCGGAGGAGAGGATCATGGACAAGAAAATTGCGGGACTCCTTGGCGCAGTTGCAACGCTCGGCGCGATGCATGCGGCGCAAGCAGGAGCGTCGCCGACCGATGTCCTGCAGGCCAATTCGTTCGCCGAGTTGCTGGCGCCGATCCCGAACGCCACAGCACAGCTGAAGGCGCTCGACGAACATCAGGCCTCACAGCCGACCGAGGCCAAGGTGGAGCTCGCGCAGTACTACGTGCCGTACTATCATCATCACCATCATCACCACCACCACCACCACGCGTTCTATCCAAGATATTATGGGGGTGAGGTCGTGGTCGTGCCGCGCTACCGCCGCTACTATCATCATCACCACCATCATCACCATCATCATCATCATCATCACGGCTTCTATCGCTACTATTGAGGCCTGCGGACAGGGCGATCGCATGTGAGTGGTCGCTCTGCGGGGTCGCTCTGATTCGTGCAGCGGACTGCTCCCACGCGCTCGTATGCCCGGGCTTGTCCCGGGCATCCACGCCCTTCGTCTTTTCCCCAAAACGTGGATGACCCGGACAAGCCCGGCCATGACGACGAAATGCTGGTGCCGACGCCGATTGGCGGCACAATGCGATTGGCGAGCCGTTGAGGCGGACGGAGCGCAGCTCAGTCGCGCTTCCAGTCTAAGACAATCGCATCCGCCTCATTCCTGCCGGGCCTTGTCCTTGGCCGCGCGATGCAGGTGGCGATAGGTGCCATCGAACACGGTGTCGGTTGAGGAGATCCATTCGGTCTCCGACGACAGCGTCGGCCGGGCGGCATGAATGCGCCGCGCCTGCAGCTCGCGCTCGGCGGCCTCCTCCTCGCCCATCGGCTCGAGCTCGAACTGCGCTTCCTCGGGGATGACGATCACCTGAGCAAACGGCTCGCCGGGCCGGAAAATATGCGTGCGGCCCTCGTCCGGCGACTTGAACACACAGAAGAACAGCATCGGCCACCAATTGCGGATCAGCGCCGGCACCGCGACCGGCACCGTGCCGGTACGGTCGGCGTAGAACCGTGGATGCGGTTCGGTCCTGATCGCAAATCCCTTCTCGGCCTTGAGGTCGAGCAGGATCTGGTAGGTGTAGAAATTGTCGCCGAAATTGCGGAACGGCGGCCACTGCACACCACCGTCGGGCGGCTCGCCCCAGTCGCCTGTGAGGATCAGACGTCCGTCTTTGGTCGTGACATGCAGCTCGTTGTCATAGGGATAAAACAGCTCGATGCCATATTGCGCGCCTTCCGAGAAGGGCACGCAATGCCAGACCTGCTCATGCGATCCGCTGGTGCGCGGCTCGCGCGTACCTGCCCAGCCGGGAATTTCTAATCTGGTCCGACGCGGCGCCAGCCGCGGATCGTTGAGGCGGTATTTGACTTTGTGCATGAAAACTCCGCAATCAATGGATCCGAGCGTGATCCGGGTGGTTGCATCTTCCTTGAGATCATGCCCAAACGAAAGCTGAAGCGCGATGTCGATCAAACCTCAAGCCTTCGGCAACGCAAACTGAGATTGCTGCATTCGGTTCCCGATCTTGCCGCACAAAGTCCCAAAGCTTGCGCCAAGGACGGTTTGACCCAATGCAGTCTCGCCTGTAACATTTAGAAACATTCTAAAAAAACCAAACAATCCGGGGCCTTGATGAAGAATTTCGCCGACTTGAGCGAGCGCGAAGTGCTGGCGATCGCGATCGCGGCTGAAGAGGAAGACAGCCGAATCTACACGACCTTCGCGGAGGACCTCGCGGAGCGCTACCCGGACTCGGCCAAACTGTTCGAGCAGATGGCCGAGGAGGAGAAGAGCCACCGGCACATGCTGCTGGAGATGTATGAAAAGCGTTTTGGCCCCAATCTCCCGCCGATCCGCCGCGAGGACGTCAAGGGATTCTTTCGCCGTCGCCCGATCTGGCTGACCAAGAACCTCTCGCTCGACACCATCCGCCGCGAAGTCGGGACCATGGAATTCCAGGCCGAGCGCTTCTACACCAAGGCCGCCGAGCAGGCCAAGGATGTCGGCATGCGACGACTGCTCGTCGACCTTGCAGAGGCCGAGCGCGGCCATGAGCGATTCGCCGCCGACCTGACCGACAAGATTCTCAAACCCGACGTGCGCGCCGCCGAAGACGAGACGCGGCGCCGCGTTTTTGTCCTGCAATACGTCCAGCCCGGTCTCGCCGGGTTGATGGACGGCTCGGTGTCGACGCTCGCGCCGCTGTTCGCCGCCGCCTTCGCGACCCATCAGAACTGGCAGACGTTTCTCGTCGGCCTTGCCGCCTCGATCGGCGCCGGCATCAGCATGGGGTTTGCAGAGGCGCTGTCCGACGACGGATCGCTCACCGGGCGCGGTTCGCCATGGCTGCGCGGGGTGACCTGCGGGCTGATGACCACCGTCGGCGGTCTCGGCCACACCGCGCCCTATCTGGTCCCCGACACCTGGGCCAACGCGTTCTGGATCGCGACCGCGATCGCCGGCATCGTCGTGTTCTTCGAATTGTGGGCGATTGCCTATATCCGCGCGCGCTACATGGACACGCCGTTCCTGCAGGCCGTGTTCCAGATCGTGCTGGGCGGCGTGATCGTGCTCGGGGTCGGCATATTGATCGGCGCCGCCTGAAGCGGTTGGGCACGACGGCTTCGTCGTGCAGCAATCGCCATCAAGCGCTCTTGCAACCCAAAGCTAAACTCTTCAACATCGGAGTCGTTTCGAAACGAAAGATGTGGGAGTACGCTTTGGGTCAGTCGACATGGAGCTTCAAGACCGCGGTGGAATTATCAGCCGCGCTGAAGGGCAAGACAATTTCCGCCGTCGAGCTTGCGCAGGACGCGATCGGCCGCATCGAACGGCATGACGACAAGATCAACGCGATCTGCGTGCGCGACTTCGAGCGCGCGCTCGAGGCCGCGCGTGACGCCGACGCGGCGCTTGCGCGCGGCGAGACCAAACCGCTGCTCGGGATTCCGCTGACTGTCAAGGAATCCTACAACATCGCAGGCCTGCCGACGACCTGGGGCATTCCGGCGCAAAAGGATTTTGTCGCCGCCGAAGACGCCTTGCCGGTGGCCCGCGTCAAGGACGCCGGCGGCGTCGTTCTCGGCAAGACCAACGTGCCGCTCGGGCTCGGCGATTGGCAGAGCTACAACGAGATCTACGGCGTCACCAAGAACCCGTTTGATCTTACCCGCACGCCCGGCGGATCGTCAGGCGGCTCGTCGGCGGCGCTCGCCGCGGGCTATGGCCCATTGTCGCTCGGCTCCGATATCGGCGGCTCGCTGCGGGTGCCGGCGTTTCATTGCGGCGTCTATGCCCACAAGCCGACCTTTGCGCTGGCGCCGTCGCGCGGCCACACCCCGCCGCCGTTCCAGCCGTTGCCGCTCGACCGCGACCTAGCCGTGATCGGGCCGATGGCGCGTTCGGCCGCCGATCTGTCGCTGCTGCTCGACGTCATCGCGGGCCCCGATCCGCTCGAAGCCGGCAAGGCCTATCGGCTCGAACTCCGCCCACCGCGCCATCTCGCCTTGAAGGATTTTCGCGTGCTGGTGATCGACAGCGATCCGCTGCTGCCGACCGACAAGGCCGTGCGCGGCGCAATCGAGAGGCTGGCCGCTGACCTCGGCAAGGCCGGCGTGACGATTGCGCGGGAGAGTCCGCTGTTGCCCGATTTTGCAGCCTCGAGCCGGCTCTACATGCGTATGCTGATGTCGTTTCTGGGCGCCAACTTTCCGGTGGAGGTCTATCAGGGCGCGCAGACCGGCGCCGCAAAACTTTCGCCCGACGATCGCAGCCTGGCCGCCGAGCGGCTGCGCGGCATCGTGCTCAGCCATCGCGACTGGCTGATCGCCGAAGGCGGCCGCGCCCATCTCAGGGCGCAGTGGCGAAAGCTGTTCGAAAGCTTTGACGCCGTGATCTGCCCGATCATGCCGACACCGGCCTATCCCCATGACCACTCGCCGGAGCAGGAGAAGCGCAGGATCAGAATCGACGCGGCCGACCACGTCTATGCCGACCAGCTCGCCTGGCCTGGCGTCGCGACGCTCCCCGGCCTGCCGGCCACCGCCATTCCGCTCGGCCTCTCGGCGGGCGGATTGCCGCTCGGCGTGCAGATCGTCGGGCCATTTCTCGAAGACCGCACGCCGCTGAAACTCGCCGAACTGATCGAGCGTGAATTCGGCGGCTTCGTTCCGCCGCCGCTGTTCGCGGATTGATTCGAGTTCGTCATTCCGGGGCGCGCGCAAGCGCGAACCCGGAAGTTGCGACGGGAGATTCCGGGTTCGCCTCTTCGAGGCGCCCCGGAATGACGTTAAAACACGATCACGCTGCGCACGGTCTTGCCGGCCTTCATGTTGGCAAAGCCCTCGTTGATCTCCGAGAGTTTCAGCTTGGCCGAGATCCAGTCCTCCAGGTGCAGCTTGCCGCGCAGATAGAACTCGATCAGCCGCGGCATGTCGACGCGGAAATGGTTCGACCCCATCGACGAGCCCTGGATCCGTCTTTCCCTGAGGAAATCGAAGCCGTGCAGCTCGATCTTCTGCCCGAACGGGATCATGCCGACGATAGTCGCGGTGCCGCCGGGCGCCAGCATCGCAAAAGCCTGCTCGGCGGTTTCCTTGCGGCCCAGCACCTCGAAGGCGTGATGCACGCCGCCCTTGGTGAGCTCGCGCACCTGCTGCACCACGTCGCCATTGGCCGGATCGATGATGTCGGTGGCCCCGAGCTTGGTCGCAAGCTGCAGCTTGGCCGGATTGGTATCGATCGCGATGATGCGGCCGGCACCGGCGATCTCGGCGCCGTTGATCGCGGCCATGCCGACACCGCCACAGCCGATCACTGCAACCGTCTCGCCCGGTGCGACTTTTGCCGTGTTCGCGACCGCGCCGTAGCCGGTGATGACACCGCAGCCGATCAGGGCGGCGAGATCGAGCGGCATGTCCGGCCTGATCTTGACGATGGCATTCTCGTGCACCAGCATCTGCTCGGCGAACGAGGAGAGATTGAGAAACTGGTTGAGTTTCTCCTCGCGCGCCCATGACAGGCGGTTGGAGGCGCCGGGCAGCATTTTCACCGTGGTGTCGGTACACAGCACGGGCCGGCCCGTGGTGCAGTTGTCGCAGGTGCCGCAGAACACCGAGAGACAGGTCACGACGTGATCGCCCGGCTTCACATAGGTGACGTCGGAGCCGACCTGTTCGACCACGCCGGCCGATTCATGGCCGAGCACCGCCGGCAGCGGATGCGGATAGAGCCCTTCCATGAAATGCAGGTCGGAATGGCAGAGGCCGGCGACCGCGGTGCGGATCAGGACCTCGCGCGGACCTGGCTTCTGCAGCGACACGTCCTCGATGACGAGCGGCTTGTTGACTTCCATCAGGACGGCGGCCTTCATCGGCGTTTCCTCGTTTTGTTATGGTCTGGACGCTTTCGTTGCACATGCGTGGGCGAGAAGCCTACGCTGCATCGATCGGTTCGCCAACCGGACAATCGTTACGCGCTTGCGCATCAGGGAGCCCGCGGGGGTGTTCCTCGCTTCATGTTGTTTTCCGTCCCGCCTTGCCGATTTACATGATGTGGATCATGCTCCCAAATCACCGGCCGATGAAGCCGTCCATGTTCGGGGAGGCATGATCCCATGGCGGAGCTTGCTCGCATTTTCGGCGCCGAGATGTCGCCCTACTCGGTCAAGGTTCGCTCCTATTTTCGCTACAAGGAAATTCCGCATCGATGGATCCTGCGCAACGCGGACACCCAGGCGGACTACGAGAAATTCGCAAAGCTGCCCATCATCCCGCTCGTGGTGACGCCCGAAGGCGTCGGCCTCCAGGACTCCACCCCGATCATCGACCGGATGGAAGAGCTCCATCCGGAGCCATGGATCCATCCGGCCGACGCGGTGGCCCGCTTCGTCTCCATCCTGATCGAGGAGTTCGGCGACGAGTGGGGCAACAAATGGATGTTTCACTTCCGCTGGGCGCGCGAGGTCGACCAGGTCGCCTCCGCCGGCCGCATCGCGCGCATGCGCGCGCCCAACGCCAGCGACGAGGAGCATGCCAACCTCGTCGCCCAGGTGCGCAAGCGCATGGTCGAGCGGGTCTGGTTCGTCGGCTCGAACGAGCTGACGTCCTCGCAGATCGAAAGCGGTTTTCGCGCAATGCTGGCGCTGCTGGAACGCCATCTGGACGGCCGGCTTTATCTGTTTGGCGGCCGGCCCGCCTATGGCGATTTCGGACTGTGGGGCCAGATCTACCAATTATGGACCGACCCGACCGCGGGCGCGCTGATCGAGGCCACGGCGCCAAACGTGCTCGACTGGGTGCAGCGCATGTTATGGCCTCGCGCGGAAAGCGCCTTCGAGAGCTGGAGCACGCTTGCGCCGAGCCTGATGCCGATCCTGAAGGACCAGGTCGGCGGCCAGTTCATGCTCTGGACGCTCGCCAACGAGGCCGCCCTGAAGCGTGGCGACGAGGAATTGACGGTCAGGCTCGGCGACAGGATCTGGATCCAGAAGCCACAAAAATATCATGCGCGTTCGCTGGCCATGCTGCGTGCGAAATATGCCGCTGTGGCCGAAAAGACAGCACTCGATCCTGTTCTCGAGGCTGCCGGTTGCCTTGCCGGCCTGCGCGCTTAGATATGGGATTGAATCGAGCTTTATAAACGCGGGAGGTGCGCCCCCTCTCCCTTTGGGAGAGGGCTGGGGTGAGGGGCTACGGTCTCTCGATGGAGTAGCGGCCCCTCACCCGATCCCCCGAAGCGACGCTCCGCATCGCTTCGGGGGATCGACCTCTCCCCGCCGGGGAGAGGTGAACCGAACCCGATTGAGCGTCCGAACATCCCGCATCAAGATTGACCGCTATCGAGGACCATGCCCATGGATATCCCGAGTTACACCACTGCCCTGATCGTCGGTGCCGGCGAAGGCCTTTCGGCGTCGCTGGCGCGGCGTTTTGCAAAGGAGAAGATCAAGGTCGCGCTCGCTGCGCGCAAGATCGAGAAGCTGGGGGCGCTGTGCAACGAGACCGGCGCCCGCGCCTTTGCCTGTGACGCCACCAATGCGGAGGAGGTCGAACGCCTGTTCGGCCTGGTCGAGCGCGAGATCGCCAGTCCCGATATCGTGGTCTACAACGCCAGCGCCCGTGCGCGGGGCGCCTTCACCGACCTCGTGCCGGCGGAGGTCGCGCAGTCCATTGCGGTGAGCGCCTTTGGCGGCTTCCTGGTGGCGCAGCAGGCCGCAATCCGGATGCTGCCGAGCAAGCGCGGCGCCATCCTGTTCACCGGCGCCTCCGCCAGCGTCAAGGGGTATGCGCAGTCTGCGCCATTCGCGATGGGCAAATTCGCCCTGCGCGGGCTCGCCCAGAGCATGGCGCGGGAGCTGTCGCCGCAGGGCATCCATGTCGCACATTTTGTCATTGATGGCGGCATCCGCAGCGCCACCCGAACCGAAGCGGCCGATCGCCCGGATTCGATGCTCGATCCCGACGCGATCGCGGAAAACTATTGGAATGTGCTGCAGCAGCCGCGCAGCACCTGGAGCTGGGAACTGGAACTGCGGCCCTGGGTGGAGAAATTCTGAGGATAGCGTAAGGTCCGCAAGGGCGCACCTCTCGCGCGCCGTGCCAGCCGTCTATGATGCCGTGGGCACGCTTCCGCCTTCGCTCTTCGATTGCGTAGGGTGGGCAAAGCGCAGCGTGCCCACCGACTTGATTGCATTGATGCAGCTTGGTGGGCTCGCTTCGCTTGGCCCACCCTACAGAATAGAGGGGTGCGATGAGCGACGCAGCGGCCACAGCCGGTCCCGGCACCGAAACCACGCTTGATACCGGCACCGATGAGCTGCTCTGCGTCATCCGCGACCGCGTCGCGATCATCACGCTGAACCGGCCCGAGGTGCGCAACGCGCTGTCCGACACACTCTCGCCGGCGCTGCGCAGCATGATCAGGACCTGCGGCGAAGATCCCGGCATCCATGCGCTGCTGATCACCGGCGCCGGCAACGCGTTCTGCGCCGGCGGCAATGTCAAGGGCATGGGCGCGCATCGCGACGAGAAGAAGCTTGCAATGCCGTTCGACGAGAAGGTCGCGGATCTGCAGGAGCGGCAGCGGCTGCTCACGGGGGCGCTGGTCTCGGTACGCAAGCCGACCATCGCGGCCCTGCCCGGCCCCGCGGTCGGCGCCGGCCTTGCCATTGCCATGGCCTGCGACATCCGCATCGCAGCGCAATCGGCGTTCGTCTCCACCGGCTATCTGCGCGTCGGTCTCAGCGGCGATTATGGCATCGCCTGGCTGCTCACCCGCCTGGTCGGCACGGCGCGCGCCCGCGAACTGATGTTCACGAGCGAGAAGGTCGACGCCGCGCGCTGCGAGGCGATCGGGCTGGTCAACCGCGTCGTGCCGGACGACAGACTGCAGGACGAGGCTTTTGCGCTCGCCAAATCCCTCGCCGAAGGGCCGACGCTCGCGCTGCGCTACATGAAGGACAATCTCGACGAGGCGCTGTCGTTCGATTTTGCCAGCGCGCGCGACCAGGAGGCCGAACGGCTGGTGCGACTGACCGCGACGGCCGATCACCGCGAGGCGGTGCAGGCCTTCATCGACAAGCGCAAGCCGGTTTTCAAGGGGAAGTGAGGCCCCCTCTGTTCGAGGGGCGACGCGAACACGCCAGGCCGCGTTTGGGACAGCAAGCCACGCTCTCAGGCCGCTATCACCCGCGAAAGAGCGTGATCCTGTACGCCGCGGCCTATCGGCTCATATGCTGGCGTCTCTGAAATATAGGATCGCCCGGTCATCAAGGTGGGCGATAACAGCAGAATAAGGGCTGCATCGGATAATCAGCTCACCAGCCTGCCGGCTTGCGGCAGCGATGCCGCGGCGATCCGCCAGCTCGCGCACGGGATGGCTTCCGGCTCGACCGCGAGCGGCTTCGTAATCCGGACCAGCTTCCAGTCATGCGGATGCTGGGTCAGTTCAAATCCTGCCTTGCGCGCCACCGCGATCATCGTACCGTTGCTGCGCAGCGTGTCGCCGAACAGGTTTCTTGCCCCGAGCGCCGCAGCGCGGCATGCGAGGTTTTTCAGCAGCGCCGGCCCAATGCCATGACCATGCCAGCGGTCGGCGACCGAGATGCCGAACTCCACGCTTTGGCTGTCCACTTGAAAAATATAGCGCGCCTCACCGACGATGGTCTCGAAACCATCGATCTCCATCGTGGCGATCACGGTAAAACCGTCGGCCGCGCTGACATGGGTGAAGCGGTCGAGCAGCGCCTGCGGCAGTTCGCCCAGCGCGCCGAAGAAGCGGTTGTAGCGCGAGGCGCTCGACAGCCGCCGGACATAGCCCTGCAAAGCGGAGGCATCGCCCGGCTCGACGAAGCGCAGCGTCAAACGATCGCCCCGGTGGGTGTGGAGAGTGTCGGAATACTGGCTGAGATCGTCCAGACGCAGCGCGTTCATGACACCCTCCTCCGCCTCAAGAATTGGCCGGCGCCCCTCGCACGAGGCAGCGCCGGCGACGCATGACCGGCCACGGTCGGGATCACCCAGGCACACGGTCCCTGCGCAGGATCTGTCAGGCCCGCCAGAACGGCTTGTCGACCTCTTCGGCGATTTCGCTCCAGGACCGGCCGATGTCGTGCAGGTCGCGATCCGACCACCGCGCCAGTTCACGCCGGCTCTGGTAGCGCTGGTGCCAGACATGAAGCGTCTGGCTGAGCCGGCCGAGCACCCCCGCATCATGATGATTTGTCATCGAAATTTCAGAGTAGATGGACATGCTGATCTCCCGCCGCTATCTGTTAAGGCAAATATCTGCCGTTTCCGGCATCGCCACAAACGACACTTTGTACCGCTTCGGATGATATAAATTCATGCGACTGGAGCCCGTTTGATGACCGCGCGACTGCCGTCCCTGAATGGCCTGCGGGCCTTCGAAGCCGCGGCGCGACACTTGAGCTTCACCCGCGCGGCCTCCGAGTTGAACGTCACGCAGACCGCGATCAGCCACCAGATCAAGCGACTGGAGGAGGAACTCGGGGTGCGCCTGTTCGTCCGGCAGAACCGCGCGCTGGAGCTGACCTCGGAGGCGCGCGACTACCTCCCCGGCATCCGCGCCGCGTTCAACGACCTCAGGCTCGCGACCGACCGCCTCAAGCAGAAGGGCAACGACAACGTCCTGACGGTCTCGACGATCGCCTCGTTCGCCGCCAAATGGCTGCTGCCGCGCCTCGGGACGTTCCAGGAACAGCATCCGGGGATCGACGTCCACATCACCACGTCGACCGGCCTGGTCGACTTCACCCGCGACAATGTCGATGCCGCGATCCGCTACGGCCGCGGCCACTGGCCCGGCGTGCGCTCGGCCTGGCTGATGGCCGACGAGATGTTTCCGGTATGCAGCCCCGAGCTGCTCAAGGGCACGCGGGCGCTGCGACAGCCCGAGGACATCAGGCATCACACGCTGCTGCACACATCGAGTTTTGACGACGACTGGCGGCAGTGGCTCACCGCGGCCGGCCTGCCGCTCGATATTTTGGCGCAGCGCGGCGTGTCGTTCGACATGATCTTCATGACCGTGCAGGCGGCGATCGACGGATCCGGTATCGCGATGGGCCGTACCAGCTACGTCCGGGACGACATTGCCAAGGGCCGGCTGGTGGTTCCCTTCGACATCGCGCTGCCGGCGGACGCCGGCTTCTATCTCGTCTCGCCGGAAGGGGGAATCGAGCGGCCAAAACTCAGGGCGTTCCGGGAGTGGCTGGCGGACTCGACCAGGAGCCAGTCCTGAGAGTCTGGTCCGGGCGCTTATCCCGCACCGCAAATCCTGCGTTCAGCGCGTTTTCGGGGTTGGTCAGGCCGCGTCGGCATGCGAAAGAGGTTCTAGAGGACCAACAACAAGGACGGCGGCCGGCGCAAATTTGTCGTCGGGCGCATGACAGACGGGGAGAACGCGTACCGTGTCACAGACCACGACCCAGGGACCGCCGCAGATCAAGTCGCGCATCGGCGCCATCCTGCGCGCCACCAGCGGTAATTTCCTCGAGCAGTTCGACTTCTTTTTATTCGGCTTCTACGCCAGCGCGATCGCAAAGGCGTTCTTCCCGTCCGAGAACGAGACTGCGGCACTCCTCAACACCTTCGGTGTGTTCTGGCTCGGCGCGCTGATGCGCCCGGTCGGCGCGATCGTGCTCGGCGCCTATATCGACCGGATCGGACGCCGGCAGGGGCTCATCGTCACGCTCAGTATCATGGCCTTCGGCACCGTCGTCATCGCGTTCTGCCCGAGCTATGCGACGATCGGTGTCGCCGCGCCGGTGATCGTGCTGCTTGGCCGGCTGCTGCAGGGCTTTTCGGCCGGAGTCGAGCTCGGTGGCGTCTCCGTCTACCTCGCCGAAATTTCCACCCCCGGCAACCGTGGCTTCTATACGTCGTTCCAGTCCTCGAGCCAGCAGGTCGCAATCTTCGTGGCCGCGATCATCGGCTTTGTCCTGAGCGAGTCGATGCCGGCCGAAACCGTCGCGGCCTGGGGCTGGCGCATTCCGTTTTTCATCGGCTGCCTGATCATCCCGGTCATCTTCCTCCTGCGGCGGACGCTGGAGGAAACGCCGGAGTTTTTGGCGATGAAGAAGCACCCGACCGCCAGCGAGGTGTTTGCCTCGGCGGTTGCGAACTGGCGCATCGTGATCCTCGGGATGATGATCGCGGTGCTGACCACCACGACCTTCTACTTCATCACGGTCTATACGCCGACCTTCGGCAAGACCGTCCTGAAGCTGTCATCGCAAGACGCCTTGCTGGTGACCTTGCTGGTCGCAGTGACCAATTTCTTCTGGAACCCGGTGGGCGGCGCGGTCTCCGACCGGATCGGCCGCAAGCCCGTTCTGCTCGCGATTGCGGGCCTGTCGATCTTGACAGCCTATCCCGCCCTGCATTGGCTGGTCTCCGCACCGAGCTTCGGCAAGCTGCTGGCCGTGCAAATGATGTTCTCGTTCTACTTCGGCACCTATAGTGGAACGATGCTGGGCGCGCTGGTCGAAATCGTGCCCAGGCATGTGCGGACCACCTGCTTCTCGCTTGCCTTTTCGCTCGCCGCGGCGCTGTTCGGCACCTTCACCCCGTTCGCATCGACATGGCTGATCCAGTGGACCGGCGACAAGGCCTCGCCCTGCTACTGGCTGATGTTCGGCGCCGCGCTCGGTATCATCTCGGCGCTGACCGTGTACCGCGGTGGCAAGACCATCGCCGTGCAGGACCCGGTTACGGCGTAGGTTGCGCCCACGGCGCCGGCTGGCCGCATCCGGCCGGCGCCCGTTTCAACGTCCGTGCCAAGAAAATAATCAAAGAAAATCGGCCCAAGAAAACACCGCATGGTCGACCTCTCCCGCAAATTCGACGTGCTGGTGATCGGCGGCGGCAATGCGGCGCTGTGCGCCGCGATCAGCGCCAAGCGGCTCGGCGCCGACGTGCTGGTGCTGGAGGGCGCGCCAAAATTCTATCGCGGCGGCAACACCCGCCACACCCGCAACATGCGCTGCGCCCATGACGCGGCGACCGACATCCTCACCGGGCCCTACAGCGAGGAGGAATTCTTCGAAGACCTGCTGCGCGTCACCGAGGGCAACACCGACCGGGATCTCGCACGGCTGATGATCCGCGAGTCCAAGGATATCTTGACCTGGATCGTCGAGCAGGGCGTGCGCTGGCAACCCTCGCTCGGCGGCACGCTGAGTCTCGGCCGCACCAACTCGTTTTTTCTCGGCGGTGGACGGGCGATGCTGAACGCGCTCTATCGCACCGCCGAGAGGCTCGGCGTCGAGATCCTCTACGACGCCGAAGTGATCGATCTCGATATCAAGGACGGGATGTTTTTGTCGGCGACGTTCAAGAACGGCGAGGCCCGCGCCACCGCCAAGGCATCGACGCTGGTCGCGGCGGCCGGAGGTTTTGAGGCCAATATCGAATGGCTCAAGAAGTCGTGGGGCGCGGCGGCGGACAATTTTTTGATTCGCGGCACGCCCTATAATCGAGGCTCGGTTCTGAAGTTACTGCTCGACAGGGGCGTGCAGGAAATCGGCGATCCGACACAATGCCACGCGGTCGCGATCGATGCGCGGGCGCCGAAGTTCGACGGCGGCATCATCACCCGCCATGACTCCGTCGTGTTCGGCATCGTCGTCAACCGGAACGCCGAGCGCTTCTACGACGAAGGCGAGGACATCTGGCCAAAACGCTATGCAATCTGGGGCCGGCTGGTGGCCGCGCAGCCCGGCCAGATCGCCTACATCATCTTCGATGCCAGCGTGCGCAACAGCTTTATGCCGACGCTGTTTCCCCCGATTGCGGGCGAGACCATTGCCGAGCTCGCCAAGAAGCTGGAGCTCGATCCGGCCGCGCTGGAAAGGACCATCACCAGCTTCAACGCCGCAGTGCGGCCCGGCACGTTCGATCACACCATTCTCGACGATTGCCGCACCGAGGGATTGACGCCGCCAAAAACCCATTGGGCACGCAAAATCGAGACCGCGCCTTTTCTCGCCTATCCGGTGCGGCCCGGCATCACCTTCACTTATCTGGCGACGCGTGTGAACAAGCAGGCACGCATGCTGATGAAGGACGGTACGCCCTCGGCCAACATGTTCGCGGCCGGCGAGATCATGGCCGGCAACGTGCTCGGCAAGGGTTATGCCGCCGGCATGGGCATGACCATCGGCAGCGTGTTCGGTCGCATCGCCGGACGGGAAGCCGCGCGCCATGCGACGAATTAGGGTCAACACTTCCGGATGCACAACAATGCAGCGTATCCCGCAGGCCTCGCTGCTCGTCATTGCGAGGCGCGTTTGCGCCGAAGCAATCCAGAGCTTTTCCGCGGTGAGATTGCTGGATTGCTTCGCTGCGCTCGCAATGACGACCGCTGCGCTGCCCGCCCGTGCCGAGGAGCCGATCAGCCTGCGCGACATGGGCTCGTTCCATGTCGGCGGGCGGCTGGTCGAGATATCCGGCAAGCCGGTGAAGGAGGTCACCTTCACGCCGGGCGGCGTGCCGGCCAAGGTCGATCCCAACGGCACCTATCAGGTCGAGCAGATGTACGTGCAGTATTTTCTGCCCGTGGACGAGAAGGGCGCCTACCCGCTGCTGCTCTGGCACGGCGGCGGACTGACCGGCGTCACCTATGAGACGACGCCGGACGGGCGGCAGGGCTGGCTGAACTATTTTCTGCGCAAGGGCTGGAGCGTCTACAACTCCGACGCCGTCGAGCGCGGGCGCGCCGGCTGGGCGCAGTATCCCGACATCTTCAAGGGCGAGCCGGTGTTTCTCACCACCGCCAATCCGTTCGAGCGCTTTCGCATCGGCGACGGTGCCGGCTCCTACGATCCGGATCCCGGCAAGCGCCGGCTGATGCCGGGCAGCCAGTTCCCGAACGAGGGTTACGAGAATTTCGTCAAGCAGAACGTGCCGCGCTGGACCACGACCGATGATGCGACCGTCGCGGCCTATATTGCGGAGATCGATCGCGTCGGCCCCTGCATCATCCTGTTTCACAGCCAGGCCGGCACCTTCGGCTTCAAGGTCGCGCAGGCGCGGCCCGACAAGGTCAAGGCGCTCATCGCGATCGAGCCCGCCGGCGTCGGCGATCCGGCCAGGGTCGACGTACTGAAATCGATTCCGACGCTGTTCGTCTACGGCGACTATATCGACCGCGATTCGCGCTGGCCAAAAATCCGCGCGACCGGCATCGCCTTTGCCGATGCCATGAAGGCGGCCGGCGGCAGCGTCGACGTCGTCGACCTGCCAAAGGCCGGCGTCCACGGCAACTCGCACATGATGATGATGGACAAGAACAATCTCGAGGTCGCGAGCCTCATCCAGAGCTGGCTGGAGAGCAAGGGGCTGGCGAAGAAGCCCTGAGGGGGGCGCACGACTGACGATGCACGGAAGCAAGATTCTCACCGAGGCCGACCGCCTGATGACGGTCTGCAACTCCTGCCGCTATTGCGAGGGGCTGTGCGCCGTATTCCCGGCGATGGAGATGCGCCGCGCCTTTTCCGACGGCGATCTCAACTATCTCGCCAATCTCTGCCATGCCTGCGGCGCCTGCTACACCGATTGCCAGTTCTCGCCGCCGCACGAGTTCAAGGTCAACGTCCCGCAGACGCTGGCGATCGCGCGCGCAGAGAGCTACGCGGCCTACGCCTGGCCTCGCGCCTTGTCCGGCCTGTTCGCGCGCAACGGCGTTGCGATCAGTGTCATTGCGGCATCGTCGGTTGCGGTCTTCATTTTCGGGATTGCGGCGGCAAACGATGCCAGGACGATGCAGGGCGTCCACACCGGCCCCGGCGCGTTCTACGCGCTGATGCCGCATAAGGCGATGGCCGCGCTGTTCAGCATCGCGTTTCTCTATGCGATCGTCGCACTGATCATGGGGATGCGCGCGTTCTGGCGCGACATCGGCGCGCCCGCCGGCATGACGGCGGACGCAGCCTCGCTCTGGCAGGCGGTCAAGGATGCCTGCAGCTTGCGCTATCTCGACGGCGGCGGGGTCGGCTGCTTCAACGAGGATGATCAGCCAACCGACAGGCGCCGGATCTATCATCATCTCACCTTCTACGGTTTTCTGCTCTGTTTTGCGGCGACCTCCGTCGCGACGCTCTATCACTATTTGCTTGCGCGCGAGGCGCCCTATCCCTGGTGGGACCTGCCCGTCGTGCTCGGCACGCTCGGCGGTCTCGGGCTCGTCATTGGGCCGGTCGGGCTGCTGCTTGCGAAATCGCAGCGCGATCGCGTGCTGGTGGATTCCGCCAGTACCGGTATGGACGTCGCCTTCATCCTGATGCTGCTCTTGACCAGCCTCACCGGCCTGGCGCTGCTGCTGCTGCGCGGCACCGCTGCGATGGGGCCGCTGCTCGCGCTGCATCTCGGGGTCGTGTTCGCGCTGTTCGTCACGCTGCCCTATGGCAAGTTCGTGCACGGCCTCTATCGCTTTGTCGCGCTGGTGCGCTATGCGCTGGAGCGGCGCGCGATGGCGCAGGGCGCCGCAACCGAGTAGATGCTACAGTTCGACCACCACGTAGTCGCTCTCAACCGCGACCTTGATCGTCTCCGCGACATAAGGCCCCTTCACGACCGCCGACCCCGGCTCGACATGCGCGGGATACGCCTTCACGCGAAAGCGCCGGGGATCGCAGTAGGACTGGCCGGTGCGGACGTCGAACTCCCAGCCATGCCAGGGACAGCGGATGATCTCGCCGAGCCGCGTGTATTCGACCTCGCCGGGATTTTTCGACCGCGCGAGCCCGATCAGCGGCCCCTCGCACAGCGCGGCGCCCTGGTGCGGACAGCGGTTCAGAAGACCAAAATACGCGCCGTTGATGTTGAAGACTGCGATCGGCCGGCCGTCGATCTCGATGAATTTTCGGCTGCCCGGCGGCAGTTCGTCGACGGACGCAACGACATGACGCGCCATGGGTCAGGTCTTGGAGACGCCGTAAAGCTTCAGCGCGTTGCCGAGATAGAAGGCGTCGCGATTCTGTTCGCTGACGCCCGCCGGCAGCACGCGCGAGGGATCGTCAAAGTCCCAGTGCGGATAGTCGGTCGCGAACAGCAACCGGTCCCAGCCGATCCAGTCGATCACCTCGAACAGATGCTCGCGGCGCTCCGGGTCCTCCATCGGCTGCGTCGTCCACCAGACTTTTTCGCGGATATAGTCCGACGGCGGACGCGTCAGATGCGGCACCTCGTCCCGGAGGCGCTGCCAGACCCGGTCGAGGCGCCACATCAGCGACGGTGCCCAGCCAAAACCAGCCTCGATCATGACCGCGTTCAGCTTCGGGAACCGCTCGAACACGCCTTCCAGCACCAGGCTCGCCAGCACCGATTGCTGGCACTGCGAATGGCCGACCATCTCCTCGATGTAATAGCTCGGCCAGCCCGAGGCCGTGATCGGATTGCCGCCATAGCCGAAGGCGTGGATGCCGATCGGCAGGCCAGCCTCTTCCGCGGCCTCGTAGACGGGCCAGTAGCGACGCTGGCCAAGCGGCTCGGTGTTGCGGCTGAGCAGCAGCACCTGGACGAAATTCCTGTCACCTGCGCGCTTGCGGATTTCCTTCGCGGCGGCCTGCCCGTCCTCATTGGCGACCACGACCGAGGCCCTGAGGCGGGAATCCTTCGAGGTCCACTTCTCGATCTGCCAGTCGTTGATCGCGGCGCAAATCGCGGTGGCCAGGTCGGGATTGCGCACCCCCTGGCCGGTGCCGAGCGGATTGAGCACGCCGAGCGCGACATTGTTCGGGTCGAGATGCTGCTTCTGCATGAAGGACAGCGACGAACCCTGCGGTCCGCCTTCCGGCGGATAGGCGTCGCGGCGCGAGGCGTTCGGCTGCCCCTTCGGAAAAGGCGGCCCGACCATCATGCCGTGATAGGGGCCGGCGCCGACCGTTTCGAGATGCGCATGCCAGCGTTTGGCGAGATAGGGATAAAGCTCGGTCGGCGTCGCCCGCGAGGGATGAACATCGCAATCGGCGATCGCAGTCCTGGTCGGGGCGGAGGCCGCCTGGTCCGGACGCTCGCGAAGCTGGATGTTCATGGCGTCGCCTCCTTCACGGCAGACTGCTTCAGCCGGGGATAGGTCGCATGCGGATTGTCGATCATGATCTTGCGCACGAGATCGTCCGACAGGCCGTCCGGCAGTGCCTTGTCGCCCTCGAACTGCCAATGCGGATAGTCGGTTGAGAATAGGAGCAATTCGTCCGACTGCATATGGTCGAACAGGCGGTTCAGCGTTGCAGGATCGCCCGGGGCATCGACCGGCTGCAACGAAAAGCGGATATTGCTTTGCACAATCTCCAGCGGCGCGCGGTCGATCCACGGCGTTTCCATGCGCAGGCCGCGCCAGAATTTTGTCAGTCGCCACAGGAACGGCGGCAGCCAGGTGAAGCCCGATTCCAGCATCACCATTTTCAAGTTCGGATGCCGCGCGAACACGCCCTCGACGATCAGGCTGGTCAGCTGCTGCTGGAACGCCTGGGCCTGCGCGACATAGTCCTCGATATGGTAGGAGCCCCAGCCGACGGACGTCGGCGGATTGTGATAGGCACTGCCGGCATGGACGCCGATGGGCAGGCCGAGCCGTTCCGCCGCGGCATAGATCGGCCAGTAGGCCCGCTTGCCTAATGGCATGTCGCCCATCACCAGCATCAGCACCTGAACGAAACGCTCATCCTGCGCGCAGCGCTCGATTTCGGCGACCGCCTTCTCGACATTCTGGACCGGGATCACGATCGAGCCGCGGAGCCGCGGCTCGCTGTCGAGCCACTCTTTTGCGAGCCAGTCGTTCAGCGCGCGGCAGAACGCTGTTGCCATGTCTTCGCTGAAAACCATCTGCACGCCGTAGAGCGGATTGCAGATACCGTAACTGACCTTGAAAGGATCGAGCGCATGCGCGCGCATATCCTCCAGACGCGACCCGGGCTTGCCCTGCGCGGGGCGCCAGTCCGGCCGCGCCGAAATCGGCGAGTTCTGCGGATAGGATTGCGAGACCAGGTCGGTCATGCCGCGCGTCGTGACCTGGTCGCGCCAGTAATCGTTGAGATAGGGCAGCAGGCTGGTCAGGTGCGGAACGGCCGGGTGCAGGTCGCAGTCCACGCCGCCAGCGATTGGCTCCGTCATGGCTTCGGTTCCTCAGCCGGGCACTTCGCCGCGCCATTTTTTCAGGCCCATTCAAGCAGGCTCCGCCGCGCCGCGCAACTCGGCATCCCCTGCGCTGCCGTGCTAGGACATCTGCCGAAATCACGCGCCGGAGCAAAAAAGATGAAGGACCTTGTTGGCATTGCCGAGCAGATCGCAGCGCGCCTCGTGGCGCGGAAGCAGACGATCGCGGTTGCCGAATCCTCGACCGGCGGATTGATTTCGGCGGCGCTGCTTTCGGTGCCCGGCGCATCGAACTATTTTCTCGGCTCTGCCGTGGTCTATACGCGCGATGCGCGGCGCATCCTGATGGGCATCGGCGACGACGAGATGAAGGGCATCCGCTCCGCCTCGGAACCCTACGCCAGACTGCTGGCGAACCGGGTTCGCGGCCGCTTTGCAACCCATTGGGGCCTGTCGGAGACCGGCGCGACCGGCCCCACCGGCAACCGCTATGGCGACGCGGCCGGCCACTGCTGCCTCGCCGTCGCGGGCGCGGAGACGCACGTGACGACGCTGGAGACCGGCAGCAATGATCGCTTGGACAACATGCACACGTTCGCGCAGGCATCACTGAATCTGCTGCTGCAGCGGCTTCAGCCGTAGGGTGGGCAAAGGCGCTCTTCGCGCCGTGCCCACCATTCAGAGTTTTGAGCGTGTGAGATGGTGGGCGCGCTTCGCTTTGCCCACCCTACAGCTGCGCGTCCGACGATGACGCTCACTTCTCGCGGAACGCGCGCATCAGCTGGTCGTGCAGCGGCTTCATCAGATAGGACAGCATGGTGCGGTCGCCGGTCTGCACAAAGGCTTCCACCGGCATGCCGGGGATCAGCTTGACGTCGCCGAGCCGGGCGATCTCTTCCGGCGGCATCGAGACGCGGATGGTGTAGTAGCTCTGGCCGGTGCGCTGCTCGGTGGTGACGTCGGGCGACACGCGGCTGACGACACCGTTCAGTTCCGGCGTGGTGCGCTGGTTGAAGGCCGACAGCCGCAGCAGCGTCTTCTGGCCGACCTGCAGCTTGTCGATGTCGTGCGGATTGACCTTGGCCTCGACCTGCAGATCGTCGGTCTGCGGCACGATCAGCATGATGGTGTCGCCGGCCGTGATCACGCCGCCGACCGTGTGCACGTTGGACTGTTCGACCACGCCGTCCTGCGGCGCACGGATGTCGATGCGCCTGAGCTGGTCTTCGGCCGTGATCTTGCGCTCGACGAACTCGCCGATCTTGTCCTTGGTCTCGCGCAGATCCTTGGAGACCTCGCTAACCACGTCCTTGTCGACCTGGATGATCTGCAGCTCGGTTTCGGCGATCTTGCCCTTGGCCTGCGCCCGCGAAGCGATGTATTGCGCGCGCTCGCCGTTCAGCCGCGCCGCATCGCGCTCCAGCGTGGTCAATCGCGAGATCTGCACCAGATGCTGATCGTAAAGCTGGCGGACGCCGTCGAGCTCCTTCTGGACCAGTTCGATTTCCTGATCCTTGGCCTTCTCCTGAGCGAGAAGGCCCGCGATCTCCTCGTTCAGCTGCGTGATCCGCTCGCGCAACTGCGCCTTCTGCCCGGCGCGGCCGGTGACGCGGACGTCGAACAGCTTGATCTCGCTCTTCATCAGATTGTAGACGTCGGGATCGTTGGAGCGCTCGAGCAGCTCCTGCGGAAACACGATGCCCTCAAGTCCCCGCTGCTCGGCCTCGAGCCGTGCGGCGCGGGCCAGCAGCGCGTCGAGACTCTTGGTGACGATGGCAAGGCTGGCTTTCGTCACGGTGTCGTCGAGCCGCACCACGATGTCGCCGGCCTTGACGACATCGCCGTCATGCGCGCGCAGCTCGCCCACCACGCCGCCGGTCGGATGCTGCACCTTCTTCACGTTGCTTTCGACGACGATCTGCCCGGGCGCGATCAGTGCACCCGAAATCTCCTGGGTCGAGGCCCATGTGCCGAGGCCGCCGGCCAGCAGGGCGACCACGGAGAGGCCGACGATCACATGCAGCCTGATCGAGTGCCGCACGCGCTGCTCTCTGGCATCGCTCATGATTTCGCCCCACCTGCTTCGGAGACGATCTTGATCGGATGCGGCGGCACCACGCGCGGCTGCAGCACCTGCGCCAGCACGGTTTCCTTCGGGCCGAACGCCTGCATGCGGCCATCGCGGAGCACCAGGATCTGATCGACGCCCTCGATGCCGATCGGCCGGTGCGCGACCACGACGACGATGGCGCCGCGCTCGCGTGTCGCCCGCACCGCGCGGGTCAGCGCCTCGTCGCCCTCGGTGTCGAGATTGGAATTCGGCTCGTCCAGCACGACCAGAAACGGGTTGCCGTACAGCGCACGCGCCAGCGCCACTCGCTGCGCCTGCCCGGCCGAGAGCGCGGTGCCCTGCTCGCCGACCTCCGTGTCATAGCCGTCGCGCATCTTGATGATCATGTCGTGCACGCCGGCTTCCTTGGCCGCCGCTATGATGTTGTCGGCGTTCGGGGCTGGATCGAAGCGGCAGATGTTCTGCGCCACCGTGCCGGTAAACAATTCGACGTCCTGCGGCAGATAGCCGACATGGCGGCCGAGCACGTCGGACGACCATTGATCGAGCGCCGCGCCGTCGAGCCGCACTTTGCCGCGGAGCGGCTGCCAGACCCCGACCAGCGCGCGCACCAGCGATGACTTGCCCGAGCCGCTCGGACCGATGATGCCGAGCCCGTTGCCGGCGGTGAGCGCAAAATTGACGTCCTGCACGATCGGCTTCTGGTCGCCCGGCGCCACGATGCTGACGCCCTCGACCGACAGCCGGCTCGACGGGCTCTGCAGCAGGGTTTGCGCGGCCTGCACCGGCAGCTTCTCGAACAGGCGGTTGAGACGCTGCCAGCTGGTCCGCGCCGCGACAAAACTCTTCCAATGCGCGATCGCCAGGTCCACCGGCGCCAGCGCCCGCGCGCTCAGGATCGAGCCGGCGATGATGATGCCGGCGGTCGCCTCCTGGTAGATCACGAGATAGGCTCCGACGGCGAGCACCGCCGACTGCAGCATCATGCGCATCACTTTTGCGATGGCGCCGAGCCCACCGGCGACATCGCTGGCCCGCTGGTTGCCGAGCAGGTATTTTTCGTTGGCCTCGCTCCAGCGCTGTGTCAGCCGCCCGGCCATCCCCATCGCGACCAACACCTCGGCATTGCGCCGGCTGGACAGGGCAAGGTCGTTGCGGCGCGCCGCAAGCCCCATGGCCTCGCGGGCCGGCTCACGCGACATGAACTCGGTGACCAGGGTCAGGGTCACCAGCATGATCGCCCCGACCAGCGCGGTGACGCCGATCAGGACATGGAAAGCGAAGCAGATCGCCAGGTAGAGCGGCAGCCATGGCAGATCGAAGAACGCGCTCGGCCCCATACTGCCGAGAAAGGAGCGAACGTTGTCGAGATCGCGCAGCGGTTGCAGGCCCTCGTTGCGGCCGCCGACCAGCAGCGGCAGCCGCACGACGGCGTTGAAGACCCTGGCGTTGAGCGCCTCGTCCAGCGCGGTGCCGATCCGGCCCAGGATGCGGCCGCGGATCAGGTCCAGAATGCCCTGGCAGATGTAGAGTCCGCCGGCCAGGATGACGAGGCCCACCAGCGTCGGCACGCTGCGGCTGGGCAGCACCCGGTCGTAGACCTCCAGCATGAAGATCGAGCCGGTCAGATAGAGCAGGTTGATGACACAGCTCATCACGGCAACGCCGATCAGTGCGCCGCGGCAGGCGCGCAGGGCCTCACCGAGCTCGGAACGCCGGATACCGGGAAGGGCCATCATCGATGCCAATCTCTGTTCACGTCTATGGCCGCTGATCCAGCGCGGAATTTCCGGGAAAATCAATGAAGTATATCACAGCCCGCCAGTCATGCCCTGGCCCGGCGTCGCATTAACCTAAACGAACCTCAATCGCCACCGGAGGGCAGCCGTCGGCCGCCCTCCAAATCGTCGTGGCGGGGTCCGCATCCGCGATCAAGAGAATGGCGGAATCCCCGGCAGGATTTTCAGGTCCGCCGCCGCTCGCGCGTTACAGCCGCCCGCCGGTCCGGACCAGGCGCACCACCAGCAGCAGGATGATCGCGCCGATCGCCGAATAGATGATTTCGGATACGATGCCGGTTCCGAGATGAATGCCGAGCCTTGGAAACAGCAGGCTCGAGATCAACGCGCCCGCGATGCCGACCAGGATATCGCCGATGATGCCGAAGCCGGTGCCCCGCACGATCTTACCGGCGAGCCAGCCCGCGACCAGGCCGACGAACAGGATAATCAGAATGCCTTCGTTGGACAGCTGCATGAATCTCCCCCTCCGGGCGCGGCTCACTGCGGTCCGCGCGAGTTCCCAGAGCTTAACTCAGGCGCGCGCGACGTGACGACCCCAAATCATGGGGTCCACAGTGGAGCGCGCTCGGCACCGGAAGCTTTGTCCGCGACCGTTACGTCGCGGCCACACCATCGGCCAGCATGCCGCGCGGATGGGTCATCAGAGCTGCGGCACCCTGTCGTGAAAATCGCTCGCGCGCTGGAACGCCGCACCGATCCGAAGCACCGTTGCCTCGCCGAAAGAGCGGCCGACCAGTTGCAGGCCGATCGGCAGGCCGCTTGCCGTAAAGCCACAGGGAATCGCGAGCGAGGGCAGGCCGAGATAGTTGAACGGCCGGGTGAAGCGCGTGATGCGCTGGATCACGGCTTCGGCGCCATCGCCGCCGCCGACATCGCTCTCGGCGATGGTCGGTGCCGGCATCGGAGCCACCGGCGCAATCAGCGCATCCACTTCGGCGGTCGCCGCATTGTGCGCCGCGAGCGCCGGGCCGCGCCAGCGCATCGCCTCGAGATAGGAGATGGCAGGAATCGCAAGCCCGTTATGCAGCCGCTTCAGAACCTGCGATCCGTAGTCCTGGGGCCGCTCGATCAGCCAGCGCTTGTGGAAGGCGGCCGCCTCGGCGGCGAGCACGATCTGGCAGGCGCCCTGGAGCTGGCGCTGGTCCGGCAACTGGACCTGGACGATCTCGGCGCCCTCTTGCTTCAAGACCGCCAGCGTGGCGTCGAGGACCCGCGCGACCTCGCCATCGAGATCGTCGACATAGAAGGCGCCGGGCACCCCGATGCGCAGGCCTTTGATCGGCGCGCGTGTCGCCGCCATGTAGTCGTCGACCGGCGCGGTGCTGGCGGTTAAATCCTCGGGATCGGGACCCGCCATCAGCGCCAGCAGCAGCGCGCAATCCTCGGCCGTGCGGGCGAGCGGCCCGACCGTGTCGAGCGACTGCGACAGCGGCATCGCGCCGGCCCGGCTGATGCGGCCATAGGTGGTCTTCAGCCCAGTCACGCCACAGAAATGCGCGGGCATCCGGATCGAGCCGCCGGTGTCGGAGCCGAGCGCAGCAAAGGTCAGCCGGGCCGCGACCGCCGAACCCGAACCCGAGGAGGAGCCACCCGTGACGTGCTCACGCGCGAATGGATTGCGCACCGGCCCGTAATGGCTGTTGTGGCCGGTCGGCCCATAGGCGAACTCCGCCATCTGCAGCGACCCGAGCCGGACCTGGCCGGCATCCTTCAGGCGCTGCAAAGCGGTCGAAGTCGTATTCGCGACAAAATCGCGCCGGATCAGCGAGCCGCAGGTCACGACCTTGCCGGCCTCGTAATACATGTCCTTGTGCGCCAGCGGCACGCCGTGCAGCGCGCCCCGGCTTTGGCCTTTCGCCAGCGCGGCATCGGCTTCGTCGGCGGCCTGCAATGCGGTTTCGGATTCGACCGCCATAAAGGCGTTGAGATGCGGCTGCCATTGCAGGATACGATGCAGGCAGGACTGCGTCGCCTCACGCGACGACATGCGCTTGTCGGCGATCGCCCTGGCGACGGCGGTGAGCGACATCAAGGCAGGTTCGATACTCATCGCGCGGCTTTCTCGGCCTGCACGAGCATAAATGTCGCAGGTTCAAGATCGAACGGCAGCGTGCCCGCCACGGCTGCGAATCCGTCAAAAGCCGGCCCGATCGAACCGGCGATGCGCTCGGCAACGTCGTTCGCGACGGGGACGCCCGCCGTCTCCGCCATCGACTTGACGTGTTTGGCACTCGGTCTTGTCATCAGGTGTCGCTCCCAGCTGGCATGGCGGATCCGGCATTCGCTACAATATCGTGGCACGCTCGCATAGCGAAAGTCAGGTCCAAGCCATACCGGAATGAAGCCTGCGCGTCACTTCGTCAGCAGCGCATAGGCGCCGTCCCAGTCCGCGGGCGGCGGGTTGTTCTGAAACTCGGCGATGCGCTTTTCATAGAGCTTGAACAACAACTCAAGCGTGCGCGCGTCATCGGTCCGGCGGCCGCGATCGATCGCGGCGAGCGCGCCTTCCCAGTCCTGGTTGCGATAGCAGGCCAGCATTTCGATGGTCAGGTTGCGCAGCCGCTGAAAACGTTCGGATAGCGCGACGTCCTCGCGCCCTGCGATGGCATAGATGACCTCGGGCTCCGTCTTGCCCTTCACCTTGATGAAGTCGAGCTCCAGGATCGCAAACTTTTCGCGCGCCGCCAGTGCCGTCCGGGAGCCGACGATGATCGGAAAACCGTATTCCTTGGACTGCCCTTCCAGGCGCGAGGCGAGATTGACGCTGTCGCCGAGCACCGAATAGTTCTTCTTGAGGTCCGATCCCATGTTGCCGACGACGCCGACGCCGGTGTTCAGACCGATGCCCATCTTCAGCGGAAGGTAGACATGGCCGCCGTGCTTGGCCTCCTGCTCGCGCGCACCGTTCACCTCGTCGATCCGATCCAGCATGTCGAGCGCCGCCGCGCAGGCGTTGATCTCATGCCTGTCGTCGTCGAGCGGCGCGTTCCAGAACGCCATGATGGCGTCGCCCATATATTTGTCGACATAACCCTTGCGGTCGAGGATCGCGTTGGTGAGCGGCGTCAGGAAGCGGTTCATCAGGGCGGTCAGGCCCTGCGGATCCTGCTTGTAGCTTTCCGAGATCGAGGTAAAGCCGCGGACGTCGGAAAACATGATGGTCATCTCGCGCTCCTCGCCGCCCAGCACGAGCTTGTCGGGCGACTGGGCGAGCTGCTCCACCAGCACCGGCGACATGTATTGCGCGAACTGATCGCGGACCTGCTTGCGCTGTTGCTGCTCGCGCACGAAGCTCGCGAAGATCAGCGTCAGATAGATCGCCGTGGTCGACATCAGCGGATAGGTGAAGTCGACCAGAAGTTTCTCCTCCTTGTAGAAGAACCAGGACGTCCCGATCAGCACCGAGCCGAACAGCGCGCCGACCACCACCAGCGTGACCGGGCCCAGTCGCGGTGCGAAGGTGATCACCAGGAGGCCGATGATGACGGCCGCGAAGAACTCGAAGGCGAAACCATAGTTGGGCTGCGACAGCACCGCGCGGGTCAGCGCCGCCTCCAGCACCTGGGCATGAACCTCGACGCCGGGCATCGCCGGATCGACCGGTGTGGTCTTGATGTCGTTCAGTCCGAGTGCCGGCGTCCCCACCAGCACGAGCTTGCCCGCGATCCGGTCGGGTGCGACCCGGCCCCCCAGCACGTCGACCGCAGGCACATAGAGCGAGGGGTCCTGACGGGCGAAATGCACCCAGAGCTGGCCGTTGCTGTCGGTCGGAATCTGGAACGCGCCGGCTCTGACGCTGATCACGCCGTCCTGGTTTGTCCTGACCAGGATGGTATCGCTTCCGCTCACCACGCGCAGCATTTCGAACACCAGCGAGGGCATCACCGCGCCCTGCGCGATCATGATGATCGGCACGCGGCGGATGATGCCGTCGCGTTCGGGCTTGATCGAGAACAGCCCGCGGCCGGCGGCGGCCTGCTCGAGCACGGGGATGTTGCGGATCAATCCCGGGAACTCGTACAGATAGGGCTTTGGATCCTCACCCGCCGTGGCAAGTCCGGTCTGCGGCAGCTGCTTGTCGAGATCGGGATTGACTTCCGGCACGCCGGATTCGCCGAGCACCACGCGCGAGCGCTTGATCGCCTCGGCCAGAATCTGGTCGTTGCTCGGCAACGCCTTCAGCTTGTCGCGCGTCGCCTCGTCGAGATTACGAAAACTGTCCGCGGCGATCTCGGGATTGAGCCGATCCGGCTCGGGGAACACGACGTCGAAGGCGATCGCCGCCGCGCCGAGGCTGGTCAGCTTGTCGATGAGCTCCGCGATCTTGGTGCGCGGCCACGGCCATTGGCCGAGCGCCTTCAGGCTCTTGTCGTCGATGCCGATGATGGTGACAATCGGCTTGTCGGGCTTCTTGCGATGGTCGATACGCTGATAGGTATCGAACATCCTGACACGGATTTCCTCGATCGGCGCGAAATCGGCGATCCTGAGCGCGGCGAAACCGACCAGCAGACCGAGACAGGCCAGCCGCGCGTAGCCGAACCTGCGGGTGAACCAGCGTCGGAGGATTTTGAGCTGCTTCATCGGCACATGCTCCGTGGGCGGTCACCGACGATACGCCATCTCGGGCTTGCGATAACAGGCCGGTTCGCGAGGAACCTCGCGATGCGGGCCGAGTTGCGGGGCGCGTCGCGCGTCAGGCAGAACCGGCTGCGTGATGCGGAGAAACGATGAAATCACCGACTTGCAGTGCCGACGTCACATGCTGGAGCAGGATCGTATCGGTGTGATGTCCGGGGCCCGGCAAGTTCAACGTGATCAGCGTGTCATGACCGACGACCGATGCATGATCCTTGATCCATTGATCGCTGAGGCTTTGCGTATCGACCAGATCGGAGAAGGCCCTGAGGTCGAGGCGATCCTGACCGTGGGTGAAGTCGGTGATCGTGTCGGCGTTGTCGGACTTGGTCGGCGCGAAGACGAACTGGTCGGCGCCCGGGCCACCCGTCATCTGATCATCGTGGCCGCTCGCAATGATCACGTCCTTGCCGTCGCCGCCGGTCAGGGCCGCGGCTTTTTCGCCGGGGTTTCCGCCCACGCTGAACACGAAGTTGACGGTGTCGCTGTTGTCAAAACTGTCATGGACGGTCAGCGTCACCTTGTCGATGCCTGAATTGTTTTGGGAGTTTTCGGTGATGCTGCCGAGCGCGGTGTTGATCTGCTGCAGATTGCCCGAGCCGGTCGTCGGACCGGACAGGGTGCCGTGCAGCGCGGTTTCGGAGTAGCTATAGATCTCGCTCGATGCCGCCGGATCGGCATCCATGACATGCACTCCGGAAACCGTCGTCTTGTTGCCGGTCTGCGTCAGCAGGATCTGCGTGGTGTCGATCACCGGCGGCGCGTGCGAATCGTCGCCATGCACCTCTCTGGTGGTGGTCGGCGACGGCTCGGACGCTCCGGTGACCGTAATCGTGACCGGTGTCGTCACCACGCCGCCATGCCCGTCGTCGATCTGAACGGAATAGTCGAGTTTCAGCGTCTGATTGGCGGCAAGCTGGTCGAAATAGTGATCCGGCGCGGAGAATGTCCAGGGCTGCGATGCACTGGTCCCGTCGGTCAGCGTCCCCAGGCTCAGCCAGCTCTTGATCGTTGCAGCGTCAGGCAGGCCTGGGATTTGATCGGACACGCTGACGCCGGTCACGGTCACGATATGCGTATCGGTCTGGTCCGCATCCGTGAAGGTGATGGTCCCGTACGCGACGTCGGGCGTCGGCGAGCCGGTCACGTTCGGCTGCTCGTTGACATTGCCGGTCTGAGCGGCACTGGTCACGACCGGCTTGTTGTTGATGCCGTCGATGGTGATGGTCTCGGTCTGCGGCACACTCGCGCCATGCTGGTCGGTGACATCGTACGAGACCGTAATCGTGGTGCTCTGGCCCTGGCCGAGATGAGCGAAGGCCGGATCGGCTGGATCGACGTGGAGCGTATGGCCGTCGGCGCCGAGCGACACGCCGGTCGGCGGCGTCTGCAACGCCGTGCCGTCACCGACCTTGTAGCTCAGGTCGGACACATGCAGGGTATCGCCATCGTCAACGTCGCTGGCGCCGGAGAGCAGATCTTTCGTGAACGCCGAATCGCCCTCGTTGGCATGATCGTGCAGCGCCGCCGTGACCGTTGGCGCGTCGTTGGTGCCGGTCACAATGATGGTCTCGGTCTGCGGCACGCTCGCGCCGTGGACATCGACGACGTCGTACGAGACGGTAATCGTGGTGCTCTCGCCCTCGGCGAGATGGTTGAAGGCCGGATTGGACGGATCGACGTGGAGCGTATGGCCGTCGGCGTCGAGCGACAATCCGGTCGGCGGCGTCTCCGAGGAATCGCCTCCGTCGACGGCGTAGCGCACATGGGAAACCTGCAGCGTCGCGGTCTCGCCAGTATCGGCGTCGGTCGCGCCGCCAAGGAGATCCCGGCTAAAGGCCGGATCGCCCTCATGGACCGCATCGCTGAGAGCCGTGACCACCGGCTTGTCGTTGCTGCCGGTCACGGTGATGACGACATGTGCGGTGTCGCTGCCGCCCTTGTAGTCGTCGAGCATGATCGTCGAGTCGATCGTGAGCGTCTGCCCGTCGCGGAGGAAATCCAGCGCGCTGTCGGCGACCGAATAGGTCCAGTCGATCTTGCCGCTGTTGGCGTTGCTCACCGGAACCAGCTGCAGCCCGTGCTCGATCGCGCTGATCTGGTCCGGCGACAGTGATAGCGGAAGCTCTGTGGAATGGTCGACGTCGGTCCAGACCAGCTTCTGCGCGCTGATGGTGGCGGTCGGACGGTCGGTCAGGTCGACATCGGTGAAGGAAATCGAACCGCTCGCCGGCGGCTGCGGGTCGAGGGCGGGCGAGCCGGTCACGCCAGGGGCTTCGCTGACGCTCGCCGTCTGCTGCGTCGTGGCGAGAATCGGCGCGGCGTCGCTATTGCTCAGCGTGATCAGCGTGCCGCCATGGCCGTCCGAAGAGCCGACGAAATGCAGGTTGCTGTAGTCGCCGCTCAAGGCGAGGCTGATGCGGTCACCCTTGGCATCGGTCACGGTGAGCACACCATCGCAGTAGGTCGCCGTGGTCGTGCTCAGGTCGTATTGGATGCTTCCCAGGTCGATCTTGTCGGTCGCTATCAGGCCCGTGATCTGCCCGTCGAAGGTGGCGGTGTCGATCCGCAGTTCCGCACCGTGGCCGTTGAATGTCACCAGCTGGCTGTCGCTTCCATCCAGCTCGAACTTGGCACCGGCATCGATGATCACCTGGCCCGAGCCGCTCAAGCCGCCGTATAGATCCAGCGTTCCAGACTTGACCTCGATGACGCCCGAATTGTTCATCGTCGAGTCGATGACGACGCAGCCGGTGGTGTCCAGCGTGCCGGAAATGGTCAGGGCGCCGCCGGTGATCCTGCCGCCGTCCAGCGCCAGCGTTGCGCCGTCATCGACCTGCAGGGTACCCGAATTGTCGACGCAGACACCATCGAGCGTCGCACCCGTGCCGTACGCCCCCGTGGCGATCTCGAGCATCGAGCCCTCGCCGACCGTCAGCGCGCCACCGGTGATGCCGGTGTCGTCGTCCAGGGTGAGCACGGCGCCGCTGGTGTCGAGGCCGACATGGATGGCGCCGCCGCCGCTCACCGTGACGCCGTCGAGCGTGGCACCGAGATCCTGCGCCCCCTTTTCGACGACGAGCTGATCATAACTGTCGCCGAAGCTCAGATCGCCGCCGGTGACCGTCGTGCCGCCATCAAGGGTGAGGACGGCTGCCGTCGTCATCCCGATGTCGATGACATGGCCGTTGCCGACATGAACGCCGTGAAGGGCGACGCCGGTTTCGACATCGACCGTTCCGACCGCGCCGATCGTCAGCGTGCCGCCCGTGATCGATGCGCCGTCGTCAAGGAGCAGCGTCCCTGCGCCCACGGCGTCGTCGACCACGATCGTACCACCGCCGCTGACGGCGACGCCGTCGAGCTGCGCGCCCGATGCCGTCTCGATGTGCAGGGTTCCGGAAACGATCAGGTCGCCGCCGCTCACCGTGGCGCCGTTCTGCAGTGTCAGGGTCTTGTTTTCGTCAACCGCAATGGCGGCGCCCTTCGCGGTATCGTGGAACGCGGTGCCATTGACGGTGACGTTGTCCAGCGTCAGCGTCACGTCGTGTTCGACCGTCACGCCGCCCTTGTTGAGGGTGGCATTGTCGTTGATGGTGCTGGCGCCGGTCACGTCGATCTCACCCGCGACAATAGCGTGGGTATACGCGTCGACGCTGTAGTCGTTGATGGTTCCACCGCCGATGGTCGCGGTATCCAGCGTCAGCGTGCCGGTCCCATCCACCGTGACCGTGCCGCCGCCGTTGGCGACAGCCGAACCCGTGTCGATGAGCAGGGCTGCTCCCGCCATCACCTCCAGCATGTGGTTGGCGGTGATGGTCTCATGATGCAGGGCGTTGCCGGTGCCGCTGACCTTGATCGTGCCGGCATTGCCAAGGGAGCCGTTCTTCACCACGCTGGAGCCGGTCAAATCCAGCGCGCCGTTGTTGACGATCGTGCCGCCATCGATGCTGGCAAAATTGACGATCAGCGTGCCGCTCTCGTCGACCATGATCGTGTTGGTCGAAACGGAATTGGTCAGGGCCGTGCCGAGATCGAGCGTCAGCGTCCCGCCGATCTCGATCGTACCGCCGTTGGTCACCTGCTCATGGTCGAGCGCGTTGCCGCTGCCACTGGCGTTGATCGCGCCGCTGTTGGTCAGAACGCCGTTCGCGATCACCCCGCTCCCGCCGAGGTCGAGCTCGCCGCCATCGTTGTTGGCGACCGTTCCGCCGCCATCGATCGTGGCGCCCTTCAGCGTCAGGGTCGCGGCGCTATCGACGGTGACGGTTCCGCCATTCGTGATCGTGGTGCCGAGATCAAGCAGCAGCGCGCCATGGCTCGTCACTTCCAGCGCATTGTTGGCGGTGACCGTTTCGTGATGCAGGGCGTTGCCGGCACCGCTCACCTTGATCGTGCCGGCATTGCCGAGCGCGCCGTCCTTCACGACGGCGTTGCCGGCAAGGTCGATTTCACCGCCGCTCGTGTTGGTGACCGTTCCCTGGTCGATGGTCGCGCCGTTCAGCGTCAGCTTGGCTCCGGCTTCCACCGACACCTTGGCGGTCGAGATCAGGTTGCTGATGGTGGCGCCGAGCGCAAGCGTCAGCGATCCCACAATATCGATCAGTCCGCTGTTGCCGACGGTTTCACCGTCGAAGGCGGCAACGGCATCCCCGTCAACCGTAACGATCCCGCTGCTGGCGACGTCCAGCATGCCCTGGGTGAGGGAGCTCGTGCCTGCGAGCTCGAGCGTGCCGTCGATGCAGACGGTCCCGCCATCGATCCCGCCACCGGAGCTGAGGACCAGCGCGGCTCCCGTGTCGACCCTGATGGTGCCGGGTGTCGTGACGGGATCCTCGTCGTCATCGCCCGAATTGGTGATGGAATTGGCGACATCGACCGACACGTTCAGCGTGCCGCCCTTGATCTCGATCGTGCCGCTGTTGGTGATGCTGCTCTGGTCACCGAAGTCGCCGCCATTGGCCAGCGTCAGCGTTCCCGTATTCGTCAACGCGCTCTGGCCGAGGACTTTTGCGATGTCGCCCAGCGTCATCGTGCCGTAGTTCAGCAGCACGCCCTGGTCCTTGATGTCCAGTTCGCCGGAGACATCGATCGTCCCGTCGGCGTTGTTGGTGATGCTCGCCGGGCCCTGGATGACCTTGCCCTTCGCATCTTGCTTGGCGACACCGTCGAGCGTCAAACCGGATGCAAAATCCAGCGTGCCGTCATTCTGGATCACGCTCTGGTCCGCGACCAGCGCCTGGCCGCCGACATGGATGGTCCCGAAATTCTGCAGGACCGAATCCGCCTGCAGCGTCAGCGCGCCACCGGGATCTTCGGGGTTCGACGCATCGCCGAGCACCAGGGTGCCCGTGCTCTCATTGATCACGGTCGGGGGCGTCGTGCCGAAATCGTTCATCGTCAGCGATTTCGCAAAGGCCTGGGTGTCGATCGTGACCGGAAAGGAAGGCGTCAGATGATGCAGCTGATCGGTGATGACGATGGCGTCGTCGTGCGACGTCGGCTTGTTGCCGGTCTCCCAGTTCGTCCCGTTGTTCCAGTCATGGTCCTGGCCCTCGGCGCCGGTCGAGATCCAGACTTCGGCCGGCGGTTCGGTGCCGGTGATGGTGACCGTGACGTCCCTGGTCGCCGTCGCGCCCTGCGAATCGGTGACGGTCACCTCGTAGGTGAGCGTCAGCGTCTCGCCCTTGGGGATGAAATCGGCGACATAGGCCGGCAGATCGGCAAGCGTCCAGGTCACGCTGCCCGTTCCGGTCCCGGTCGAATCGGTCGCAAGCTTTGCCGACAGCGCGGCGTTGAGGATCTTGAACGGGGTCGGCTCGAGATCGGCGAGGTCGAACGCCTTGCCGTCCAGCGTCACGGCCTTCAGCGCGGCCGCAACCTTGTGGGTGTCGGTCAGATCGACATCGGTGAAGGCCAGCATGCCCGACGTCGGATTGTCGGTCACGAGCGGACCGCCCGGCGTCTTGGTGCCGCCGGAAAACGCGATGGTCTGCACCGCCGTCGCGATGACGGGCGCGTCGTTGGTGCCGGTGATCGTGATCGTAAAGGTCTGGGACGCGGCTTCGTGGTCGGCGGGGAAGTTGTTGTCGACCGTCACCGTGTAGGTCAGCGTCAGCGTCTCGCCATTGGCGAGGAAATCGAAGGCCTTGTCCGGGATCGAATAGGTGAACGTCGCCGTGCCGAAGTTCCGGTTGCCGCCGTCCTGCAGGACCGAGATCTTGACTTCGGCCGCCGCGATGTCGGCGAGCGCAGTCGCGCCCGGGCTCGCATGGCCGTGATAGGTCGCGCCGGAGAAGCTCACGCTCACCGACGGCACGTCGCCGCTGTTGCCGTCGACGTAGTTGACGCTGCCGATCACGCCATCGAGATCGGCGCCGTCTCCGGTGTGGCCGACGCGCTCGGTGATGGTGAAATTCGTGGTGGGGTTGCCGTTCGCATCGAGGATCACGGCTTGCGGCGGGCCTGGGATGCGCGGCGCCACGTCGGGCAGAGCGTTCGCGGTCGGGGAGTCCTGATGCGAAGGGGAATTGAGGTTCACGAAGAGGGGCGTTGCGGTCGTGCCATCGGCGAGCTTGATGGGCGGCCCGCTGAACGGCGTGATGCTGTCGTTCTGGGCGAAGTTGGTCTTCGGATTCGGATTGGTGTTGTCGGTGAATTTTTGCGAGAAGACGTCGTTGATGAGCTTTTGCAGTTCGGGCGACAGCGGATTCTGGGTCTGGCTGACCACGCCATTGGTGATGTTGACCTGCTGGCCGGCCTGGTTGACCACCGCGATCGGCTGCAGTGTCGTCTTGTCGAACAGGATGTAGGAGCCGGTGGTGCCGTCCGGCTCGACCAGAACCTGGAATTTTGCATTCGGCGTGCCGTTCTGGCCGGGCACGCTGAAGTCGATCTCCACCAGCACCGCGGTGCCGCGAATGCCCATGGTGGCGACCGGCGTGTCGATCTTCATGTCGCCGTGCTTGGCGGTCTCGCCGGCCACGAACGAGATGGTTCCTGCGACCAGGCTGAACAGCGTCGAATTGCTCGACCCGTTGGGGTCGTAGACCATCTCGTTCAGCACCATCCGCGCGTTCGACGACAGGCCGAACACGGTGCCGTCCATGAAGGTGATGCCGATGGTCGAGTCGGAACCAGACTGGACGACGTCGCCCTTTTCGACATTGTCCCCCATGTGCAGGATGATCGACACCCCGTTGCGGACGACGGTCGCGTTGCCCGCGAGCTTGGTGACATGGCCGATGACCTGGCCCCCGCTCGCGCCGCCGCCGGCCTGCCCGACCTGGACCGAGCCCGCCAGCGCGTTGACCAGATCGCCGGTCAGATGGGCGCCGTCGGGGGACGCCAGCGCGGCCCGTTTCTCACCCTTGAAGTAATCGTGGAGAACGAACTCGCGCTCGCCCTCGGACAGGATCAGGTCGACGCCGGACCGCTTGAAATCCCCGTTGAACAACAGATGCGCATCGGGAACGACAATCGCATCGGCCGGCGCGTGCGCATGCACTTGATCGCCGTGCACGACGTGCGCCGGCGCGGCCGCACCCTGGCCCTGGGAGAAAAACGCCTCGAATTTACCAGCGTAATTCAAAGACCCCCCACGAGAGGTTAATATTTACTAAACAATCAATGGCCTCGGCCTGCATATCATTGGCAGTTGCACCGCGAAACCATCCCAGGCTTGTGCAGCCTCCCCTGTGTATGGGGTTGACGCACCCCTTGCTCTTCGATCTCATCGCGTTTCGGAAGTCATTCCTGCATTACTTCAAAGTATTGTGTAGATTTTATACGATACTTTGCCGAGAACATAAGTGATGAATGGTCTATCACCTGAGCCACATTACTTAGATTTATTTTACCTTGCATCGTTTCCTGGGATCCTGCGCGAGTTTCCCCGTCAAAAGTGCGGGCGGCCCAACAGAAAGCATCAAATCTCAACGAATTAGCCATAAATTGCAGAAATCGCGTTTGCCACAACCTCTGAGCGCGAGGGGTGGCCCGCGATGTCGTTTTTCCCGCCGGTGACACCGACAAAGCACAAAATTTGTCTGAATCGCGCAGGACAAAGTTCAGGCTGCTTTGATGTTTGTGCGTCGCAGCATGCCTGCTTTAAGCAGAATAAAAGTGCCGCCCCCGATCATCGCCCGTGAAACGATCCGGTCACGCGCGCGTGCCATAGGCCCGCCGATGCCCGGACATGGGGCGTCGGATGGGTATTTTTTCGCACATGCTGCGTGCGGTCATCATGGCATGCGGCCTTGCCGCGTCGATGGCGACAGCGGCGCTGGCGGCCGCCAGACCTGAGCCGGCGGCGGCGTTCTCGCCGTCCGCGGACCCGGCCGAGCCGTTCGGGCTCGCTACGGCCGCCGTGGCAACGGGGGCCGTGAACGAGAAATGGCAACAGCTGAAGCGCAAGCTCGACGACGAGCGGGTGCAGCTCGCGCTGTGCGACGGCGACCGCGACAATTGCGTGTCCGATGCCGCCTTGCGCTTCCTTGACATTGTCGACAGCGGCAGGCGCCGCGACGGCCGCGCCAGACTCGGCGAGATCAATCGCGCGATCAATCTGGCGCTGCGGCCGATGAGCGACTTTGCGCAATATGGCGAAGTCGACGTCTGGACCTCGCCGCTGGTGACGTTCGCGCACGGCGCCGGCGATTGCGAGGATTATGCGATCGCAAAACTCATGGCGCTGAGCCTCGCCGGGATCGCAGCCGAGGATCTCCGCCTCATCATCATGCGCGACATCTTTCATGGCGGCGACCACGCCGTCGCCGCCGTCCGTTTCGACGGCCGCTGGCTGATGCTCGACAATTTGCGCATGGCCATGGTCGAGGACGTCCATGTCAAGAACTACCGGCCGCTGTTTGCAATCGACCAGTCCTCGGTCGTGCAATATCTCGAGGTGCCGCTGCTGGCGAGCACGACCAGCGCCTCTCCTGCGGCGACGACGCCGACCGAGCTGCCGACCGAGCCCGGCCTCGTCGCGGTGTCCGAATAGCTGCGGCAGATTCAGTCTGATCTGTCCGCGCGCCACGGCGGCCGACAAATGCCTACGACTACCCCTCCCCGAGTTCGCGTTCCGCATCGGCCAAGGCCTGCGGCTCGACCAGCAGGCCCTGCCGCTCGTAGCGGCCCCTGGTCCTGCTGAAGCGCACCACCACGGCGTGGCGCGGGCTTTTCGCCTTCGCGCGACGCGTGAGCAGTGCATTGCCGGCCCCGAGAAATTCTAGGTCGCCGAGCCCGGCGCAGCGCAGGCACGCCGGCCCCGGATTTTCCATGATGAGCAGATCGCCAGTGCCATCGCAGCGGTGACACGTCCACGCATCCTGCAAGGGCCGGATCACCACCAGTTCGGGCGGACGGCTTACGCTCTCGGCCAGCCGCTTCCGCTTGTTGTCCGAAAGCTCGGGCGACACCCAGTGCGTCCGGTACAGCTTCTCGATATCCGGATTGCCGCTCTTGCTGAAACGCAAATGCGACCGCGACCGCGCGACATAAACGGTTTCGCTCGGGACCAGGCCCTTGGCGCGCGCCCATGACCGGAACAGCTTCATGGCCTCGGAAATGCGCGACAGGTTGGCTTGCACGACGGCCTCGAGATAGCCAACCTGCCCCTGCCGCCAGCGCTTGACCGCGCCGGGATCGAGCCATCCGATCCCGACCAGCACGTCGATCGAGCTCGCATATTTCTGCGCCGCGAGCGCCGCCTCGGCCGCCCTGACCACCCGATCGTTGAGCTTGTTGCGATTGCGCGGATCCATGGCGTCGTCGCTCGTCGGCGGCCTGCTGCTGAGACCGGGACGCAAATCGTAGGACATGTCGGGTGCGAGCGAAAGCCAACGGAGAGATGCGGCGGGTTTTATCCTCCGATGCCCGCTCAGTGCCGCTGATGGTGCGAGGGCCGCCGGGGTGCGCCCGCCGGCCGCGGTCCCGTCCCCGGTTCGATCGGGTCATCGCCCGGGTCTCTTGCCCGGCCTTGATTCAGGTTCCTCACGAGAACCTCATCCGCCTCCGCGCAGGCAGCCTCGACGAGGCATCTGACCTCGCGCGCGGCGCTGGCGAACTTGCGTCCGGGCCCGGCGGACGCCCGCACCTCCTCATCAGTCGCGGCGAAAATTTCCTCGCTCAGCGCTTCGAACAGGCGGGCCAGATCAAGATTTGGGTGCCAGCGTGTCACCGCGTGCTCCAGTTCCGTTGATGGCGCAGCAAGGTGCGCCGCATGCGACGGCGCGTGGTGTCGTAGTCGAGTTCGCGGATGCCGTAAGCCTTGCAGATCTCGCTGGCGGTCAGGCCATCGGACATGCCGGCGATGATCTTCATTGCCAGGGGGTCGCCGTCGAACAACCGATAAACATTGGCCAGCACCTCCACGGCGGTCAATATCCGCTCGGGATCCGGAACCTCGTCGATCTCGTCACCGGCCCCGTCGCGGAAGTCCTGATCATCGCGGCTCACCAGCAGCCTCTGCTCCTGCCGCACGCGCCGCCAATGGTCGTCGCAGATGCTGCGCATGACACCCGACAGGAACGCCAGGATCGGAACATGCGCCGGCCAGGGACGCGATCCGTCGAGCACCCGGGCAATCGCCTCGTGCAGCACATCAGTCCAGCCGAGCCCTCCCGGCAGCCCGCGGCTCCACAACCGGGCCAGCGCCTTCAGCCGCACCAGGTCGGCATCCGACAGCGCATGGATGGCGGACGCAACGTCGGCAGTGGTGCGCACAACCGCGACGCCAGGCTTGGGAATGGCCGTCGATCGTTCCATGACACCATTATGCGCTTCATCCAGCGCCGCGCGGACAACGCCGGAAAATTTTTCTCGAGATGTCCGCGCGGCCCTGCCGCAGCCGCATCGCTTGCATCGCAACAGGGAGAGACCCATGGACGACACCTTGGCGGCGGCACGCCGCTGGTACGCCGAAGACCTCCGATGCAGGGCTCCGGTGCTGCGCAGTCTTCATTTGATCGACGCATTCGCCGCCGTGCCGCGTGAGCAATTCGTCGGCCCCGGCCCCTGGCGCATCCTGCCACATCCATCCGAGCCGTTCCTCACACCCGACGACGATCCGCGCTGGCTTTATCATGACGTTCTCGTGACGATCGACGCGAGCCGCAACCTCAACAACGGGCAGCCCAGCTTCTGGGCCCGCAATCTGGAGCATCTCGACCTCGCGCATGGCGAACGCGTGCTCCAGATCGGCGCCGGTACAGGCTATTATTCGGCGGTGCTGGCCGAAATCGTCGGACCTGCCGGTCGCGTGACCGCAGTCGAGATCGACCCGGACCTCGCATCGCGGGCCCGCGCGAATCTCGTGAACTGGCCGCAGGTCGATGTGATCGCGGGCGACGGCCGGGCCGTTGATGTGGGCGAACTCGATGCCGTCATCGTGTTCGCCGGGGCCACCCATCCATCTCCGCAATGGCTCGATCGTCTCGTGCAAGGCGGGCGGCTCCTGATGCCGCTGACCGGCGAGTCGCGGTGGGGTTTCCTGCTGCGTGTGATCCGGCACGGCGACGCCTTCGCGGCCTGTTCGATCGGCGGGGTCGGCATCTATCCCTGCGCGGGAGGACGCGACGAGGATGCGGCAAAACGCCTGCAAGCCTCGCTAAGGGACTTGTCGCCCGCAAAAGTCCCGATTCGCGCACTGCATGTCGGCGATCCCGCAGCTCACGACGCCGGCAGGGTCTGGTATCAGGCGCCGGGGTTTTGGCTGGAGCGCGAGAGCGCCGAGACGAATGCGGCAGCGCCGCAGGCTTGACCTTCCGACTTGCCCGGCCGCAGGCGACCAGCGCGCCGGAGCATGCCATCCGAGGCCGCGAGGACGGCAGCACCGCCTGCGCGAAAAATCAGAAACCGTCCAACGCTGATTCCTCCGCTTGTCCAGCCCTCCCGGCAAAAATATTCTTCTTCCGTTTTTCAGAATTCTGTGGTTTACTCCCGCCGTCCCGCGCTCATCCGAGGGGCGCTTCGCGATCGTCACGAACGTGGGGCGCGGGATGCGGTGGACGCGATGCATCGTCGGACGAACGGTGTCGTCGCGGACGGCGAAGTCGTGTGGTCCTGACGCCCCGACGCTGGTGTCAAGTCGTGCTGATGACGTCGGCGCGACGATGGGAGCAAGAAAGCCCGGTTCCCAGGGAGATCACGTATAAGCCGTAACGCCATCGCGCAGGGAATGCCGGATGATCCGGCTGAACCTTGTATGGGGAGCAGGTTGTCAAGAGGGCGTCGTTTGTTGGCGGCGCTCTTTTGCGCCGAAGTGAGACGCGGTCAAGGCTGGCCGAAGGCCAC
>Ga0335071_10000094_pt1 | contig 103432 bp, 89 predicted proteins | sample Lox_Sample_15_FD_206724 | JGI IMG/M metagenome (GOLD analysis project Ga0335071, IMG submission 206724) | Soil microbial communities from Loxahatchee National Wildlife Refuge, Florida, United States - Lox_Sample_1.5 | ecosystem: Environmental > Terrestrial > Soil > Wetlands | place: USA... | reverse complement strand
GCCGAGCATACGCATCGTCCTGGAACTGAAGGAGCTTCGTGAACTATCGGCTCGAGAAACGGCTCAACACTTGGGTCTCTCGCTTGCCGCTGTCAAAGCTCGGGTGTTCCACGGCAGAAAGAAGTTGCGGAAAGACATTGCAGTTGTGGCGCGACGAACTTCCAAAATCGGTTGGTGATGACAAACGCGTCTAGCCTAGGGATTTGGCTAGCACGCTGAGAAAGGCTTCTCAGTAAGAGATCTCCTCTATCTGTCTCGCTTGCATCGCCTCGTTCCCCCAAAGGATCAACTCTCAGCGACTCCCGACAGTCCTGAACGCTTCAGAAGGCTGAATTGCTGTCCTTCTGTCTCTGCCAGCCGACGCTGCCCTCATAAGGGCAGTGCCTTGCGACTAAGTTGGCTTTGTCGACTTGGATTCAAGAACTTACCACGCATCCAGATTGGCATGTCATCTGCATTACTCACAGCCGACCTGTCTGTCGAGCACATAGCAGAAAAAGTGGTTACAACGATTCTTCGGGCGCTTGCAGGAAGGGAAGCTCAACAACGGATCGACAATATGAGAATCAGATTTTTGTCAGTGATTTTCCTTGCGTTCGCGGTGGCATTGCCGATGGCCTCATCAGCCCAAGAGCAAGTATCGGACGCCGATACTCCGGCGCCACTGCTTACTCTGGATGAGGCGGTGAGTCTGGCGCTGCAGCATAACCGGCTCGTAAAGAACGCAGTACTCGAGGTCCAGAAAAACGACTTCCAAGTGAGCACAGCGCGCAGCCGGCGGAAGCCTCAATTTCAATTCACGATGCTCGGCGGAGAGCTCCTGCACCCATTTGACTTCACCTTTCCTACCGGTTCGTTTGGCACGTATCCCGGAGTTGGGCCGATTCCATCCACCAACTCGAAAATCCACACGCCGGCAGTCTTTACCACCTACATTACGGCCAATGCGGAACAGCCTCTTTCCCAGCAGTACAAGATCGGGCTTGGTATTCACCTGACCGAACTCGGACGTGATATCGCACGTGAAGATGTCCGCGCCGAGCGTCAAAAGATCGCAGCCGAAGTCCGGGACGCTTACTTTAATCTCTTCGCGACCCAAGCGGGTGTAGATGCCGCGCGTGAGGCGGTACGAACATTCGAAGAAGCACAGAGGGTCACAATCCAATATGTGTCGGAAAAGACGGTTCTGCGCGCGGATTCTTTGGACGTCGACGCCCGCCTGGCCAAAGCGCGTTATGAGTTGTCCGTTGCGGAGAATGGGCTGGCGACTCAACGTGAGGCTTTGAACCAACTGCTCGGCCGCGATGTCGCGACGGTCTTTCGCGTTGAGTTCGTTGCCGAGCAAGATGCGAGCGACTTGACTCTCGCTTCCGCCAGACAGGAAGCTCTGGCAAACCGTCCTGAATGCCGCGAAGCGCACCTTAAAGAAAAGCAAGCGCAATATGAACGGCGTCTCGCGAAAGCCGAATATATTCCAGACCTCAGTCTCTCTGTTCGCTATCAGGGTCTCTACAACGTGCAAGTTCTCCCATCTAACGTGACCACGGCAGGATTCCTGCTGACGTGGGAGCCTTTCGATTGGGGACGCCGTCACAACCGGGTTGTCGAAGCAGCGAAGACCATCGAACAGGCGCGCAACGGGATCCAAGAGACCGAATCGAAGATCGCCGTCGAGGTGGGCGCGAAATACCGTAAATGGAATGACGCCTCCTTGTTGCTTAGCGCCTCTCGTACCGCCCATGAAGCTGCGGCGGAGCAGCTGCGCGTCACGGGAAACAAATACAAGCAGCAGGCCGCACTTCTACGAGACCTCCTTCAGGCGCAGGCACAGAGTTCAGAAACCAATTTCCAGTATCAGCAAGCGCTTTCCTCCTATTGGAGCGCCTTTGCCGAGCTGCGCAAGGCCATGGGAGAAGAGTAATCAATGGGAACAAGAAAGACGTTAGGAGTGGCAGCCAGTCACCGGAAAGCTCGAGAACGCTATGGGAGGGAAGTAGAGATGAGGAGAAGGGAATCGAAGAAAGAGCTAGGACTAGTAATGACGGCAGTGCTCTTCGGCGTGATGGCTGTCGCCAATGGGTGCAATCAACCCACGCAAGCTGCAGCCAAGTCACCCACGCCTGTTCATTTGGTAGACGCGGTTCTGTATTCGCCTTCGGAGGATCTGCGTTACTCGGCTTCCGTTCTGCCATTTGCTGAAGCAGTTCTGTCCTTCAAGTCAGCGGGATACGTAACCGAGATCAAACAGATCATGGCTGCTGACGGCCGGCGTCGCAACATAGGTTCCGGAGACTATGTTGGCCGAGGCGCTGTCCTCGCGCAGATTCGACATCAGGACTTGAGGAATCAACTTGACCAGGCCAACGCCACGCTGAGTCTCGCCCAAGCGCAGTATCTCGAGGCAACGAAGGATTACGATCGTGCAAGGAACCTGTATGGGTCAGAAAGCTTGACCAAACCCGATTTCGATCGCGCGCAGGCCAAATTCGATTCGACACTCGCCGCTGTGGATCAGGCCAAGGCGAATGTACATCAAGCGCAGCTGGCTCTTCAGGACGCGGACCTGACGGCACCCTTCTCTGGCTATATCGTTTCCAGGAATATTGAAATCGGCAACCTTGCAGCGCCTGGGACTCCGGCCTTTGCGATTGCCGATACCAGTTCCGTCAAAATCGGCTTCGGTGTTCCCGACTACGCCGTAAGGCGCCTTCGCTTGGGGCAACAATTCAGCATTCATTTGCAGGACGACCCAAAAGAGTACAGCGGCCGGGTCACCAGTATTGCCGCCAGCGCGGACGAGAGAAATCGTGTTTTTGCCATTGAGGTGACGGTGCCTAACCCCAAAGCTGCATTGAAACCGGGGATGATTGCCTCCCTAAGTTTGACCGGTGTCCACAAAGCCCCCGTTCCTTCGGTACCTCTGAGCGCCGTCATTGCCGCGCCTGGTTCCTCTGGCCATTACGCTGTTTTCGTCGCCAGAGAGGAAGGAAACAAATGGGTTGCACATTTGCGTGAGGTTGCGCTCGGTGAAACCCACGAGAGTGAAGTGGCAGTGGTTGGAGTGAATCCAGGCGAAAAGGTCGTTGTCGTTGGAGCCGCTGGGTTAAAAGACGGCGATCTCATCCAGGTTGTCCCATAAGAGGTCCAGAAAAAATGGCTTTTGAAAACCAACAAGACATCCAGAATCGTCGCAACATCCCACGTTTCTTCGTCGACCATCCACACATCTCCTGGATCCTCCTTCTCGGAGTGCTCATTTGGGGCTATTTTGGCTACACCTCGATGCCGCAGCGCAAGGATCCTGACATTCCTGTGCGCCTTGGGGTGGCGGCTTGTCCCTGGCCGGGAGCCACTGCCCAGCAGGTCGAACAGTTCATTACCCGTCGGATTGAGGACGTGGCCGCCGAGAATAAGACCATCCATCCGGGAACGGATGCGGACTACGGCATCAAATCCATATCTCTTCCGGGATATTCGTTTGTCACGATCCAATTGGACGAGGGGATAACCGATACCAAGCGGCAATTCAGCGACATCAATCTGAAGCTCAACGCACTTAATGCTCAGTTACCGCAGGGCGCTGGGCCGATCAGTTTCCAGAGCGATTTTGGAGATACCGCCGCACTCATGCTGACGGTCGCGAGCCCGAAGGTGGACGACATCGAAATCGCGGCTCGCGCCAATTCCGTCGAAGCAGCAATTCGCAATGCCCGCGACCCAAAACAGCAAAGTGGAAAAGGCCAGCCAGTTACAGTGGTTGATGCCTTTCCGCAATCCATCTCGGCGCGCCAGATTCTTGACACTGAATATGTGTTTCAAGAGGAAGCGCAGGCGGCCGGAATCATTCGAGACTCAAAGATCATCCAAGGTGGCGGGTTTATCGGCCTGGATGGCGTCTCCGATGCGGATGATGCTGCCATAGAGGCTTTCATCGGCCGGTTCATGTCCGAGCAGCTAAAACGTTCTGAGTTGCACCCCGACACATGGGAAGCGGCCATAATTCGTGATCCAAGCGAGACACGAACGAAACTTGCCAAAGTTGCTGGCGACAAGTACAGCTACGCCGAACTCGACAATTTTTCCGATTTTATTGGCCGGACCGTGCAAGGGGCTCCCGAGGTTTCTAAAGTGGAACGACGCGGTGTTCTGTCGCAAACCGTGTATCTGGATTATTCCGATGACCGCCTTGCGGCGTACGGCCTTCGTCCAACTGACCTTTCCAAGGTTCTTTCGGCTCGCAACATCATTGCTCCTGGGGGAACTGTGGAAGCCGGCGAGCGCAGAATTACGCTGATCCCTTCGGGACAGTTCGATTCGGTCAAGAGCATCGGGGAGGTTGCCGTTTCGACTACTCCACAGGGCACCCCAGTCTATTTGCGGGATCTCGTTCAAATCAGCCGCGGGTATCAAGCTCCGGCCACATACCTCAATTACTACACTTGGCGTGATTCCAATGGCCATTGGCAACGGAGCCGTGCGATCACATTGGCTATCTATATGCGAGATCGAAGGCAAATCGCGCATTTCGGACAGTCCGTCACTGCGAAGCTTTCGGGTCTCCGTCAAATTCTTCCCGCCGACCTGATTCTCGCGCATACGTCGGATCAGCCGCTCCAGGTTAAAGAAAACATCAACCTGTTCATGCGGGCGCTTCTCGAGGCCATTGTTCTCGTCGTTCTTGTGTCGTTGATTGGATTCTGGGAGTGGCGGCTGGCGTTGATCATGGCTCTGGCAATACCGATCACACTCGCGATGACGTTTGGAATTGTATATATGTTGGGAATCGATCTCCAACAAGTCTCCATCGCATCCCTGATCATTGCTCTCGGTCTTCTCGTTGACGTGCCGGTGGTCTCGGGTGACGGCATCAAACGCCATTTGGCAGAACAGTTTCCCCGAAAGGCGGCCTGCTGGCTCGGGCCTACAAAACTCGCAACCGCCATTTTCTACGCGACTATTACTAATGTCATCGCATATCTCCCGTTTTTGATGCTGACGGGCAATACCGGCGAGTTCTTGAAGAGCCTCCCCGTGGTGATGACCGCGTCCCTGCTATGTGCCTACTTCGTTGCCATGACCTTTGTGCCTTTTCTGGGCTATTACATCCTACGCGCTCCCGCCAAACGAGAACCAACAATCGAGGAAATGCGGCAGCGAGGATTCTACGGCTTTTACAACCGGCTCGTCGGCAAGGCCATTAAACACCGATGGGCAGTCTTCGGTGTGTCTTTGGTGTTCCTGGTTGGAGGCGGCCTGTTCGGTTCACGTCTCAAAACGCAGTTCTTTCCTGAAGATGTCCAGTATTGGTTTTACTTGGATCTTTGGCTGCCTAATGACACTCCATTAAGCGTCACCAATGATACGGTCATGCGGGCCGAGAGTGTCGTCCGTCAGGTGATTGAAGATTCCCCTGAAGTCACCACCAAGGAGCATCGGGGACACCTCCTTAAGTCACTGACGACGTTTGACGGTGGCGGAGGTCCGCGTTTTTGGTTTTCCGTTTCCCCGGAAATGCCTCAAACCAACTACGCGCAAATGATTGTTGAAATCACGGACAAGGAGGCATCGCCCAAGTTAGCTCGTCCGATCCAAGATGCACTCGATAAGGAAGTGCCCGGGGCGTGGGTTACAGTTCGCCAACTGCAAACGAATCCCGTGGACAATCCAGTCGAGCTACTGATTTCTGGGCAGGAGGATGTCGACTCGCGAAATGAGGCCAACGACATTCGCACCTTGCGACAGATTGCGGGACAAGCTCAGGACATCGTCAGCCAAGCTCGCGGCATTGCTGTCCTTCGCGATGATTGGTTCCCGGACAATGTTCAGCAACGGATACAGATCGACCCAGACCGCGCCAATGTTGCAGCTATCACCAATGCGGATGTAGCAGCGGCATCGACAACGGCTATGAGCGGTGAAACAGTCGGTCTCTTTAAAGAAGGTGACAAGAATATTCCTATCGTGGCTCGTCTTCGAATGCAAGAGCGTGCCCAACTCGCCGATACCAAAAACCTGTATGTCTACTCCTCACAAACGAATAACCGAGTGCCTCTCCAGTCGGTTGCGACGGTCGGAAATTCTTTAGAAACAGGCCGTGTCAGACGCCGCGAGCATTTTCGCACCATTTCCATTTTGTGTTATCCCCAGCCGGGAGTTCTCGCATCCGAGGTGCTCAACCAGATTCTTCCCAAAATACAGCAATTTCAAAGGAATCTTCCTCCCGGGTATCAACTCCGGATCGGTGGGGAACAGGCCAAACAAATCGAAGGGTTCGACAATCTAAAGGTCGTTCTGTTGATCTCTCTACTGGGCATCTATCTGGCACTGCTCGTTCAGTTCAATAATGCCGTGAAACCTCTTTTGGTGTTCGCCGCGGCCCCGTACGGTGTAATTGGGTCTTTAATTGCCCTTTCAATCATGCACACACCTTTTGGCTTTATGGCCTTTCTCGGGATAGCCAGCTTGATCGGTGTGATCGTCAGCCACGTGATCGTGCTCTTTGACTTCATCGAGGAAATGCACGAGAAAGGCGAGCCTCTTGAGCAGGCCCTCCCGGACGCCGGCATCCAGCGTATCCGACCCGTAATAATCACCGTTTTAGCGACGATCTTGGCGCTGTTTCCATTGGCGCTGGAAGGGGGGCCGCTGTGGCAGCCTCTCTGCTATGCGCAGATCGGAGGACTCGCCGTGGCAACCTTTATTACTTTAATTCTGGTGCCCGTTCTGTACAGCATCTTCGTTCTTGATCTGAAGATCATTCGCTGGGAGTCAAAAGAAGCTGCGGTAGAAGCTGAAGCTGGTCCCGCAACGGAACTGGTTCACACCAGCTGATCGCGAACATCAATGGGTTTTGAATTGGACGGCAAGGCTTCATTGACAGAGCAAGGGCTTGGCAGTCGCAGTAAAGAGGCACTGATGAAAAGCGCGCGTCCTGCGCTCGTTTAAAGATTACAGGCTTTTCGATGATTCTTTTTGACCAAATCGCCACGGCTGTTCTTCTTTTGATCCTTACGCTCTGGTTGCAGTGTGCTGGCGTGGCCGCACTAGTCGAGTGGCTAAAACGTGTGTTATCACGGGACACTCACGACTTTGGTCCACTCCACGCTGCCGCACTGGTGGTGAAATCATCTGTCGCAGTCATCGTTCTGCATGGCGTTGTCATCCTTCTTTGGGCAAGCTGCTACAGGTTGCGTTGCTTTCCGTCGTGGGAACTGGCCTTTTACTTCTCTTCCGGCACTTACACCACGCTAGGCTCCGGGGATGTAATGCTTCCGTCCCAATGGCGGCTGTTGGGGCCCCTGGAAAGCATGACCGGCGTGTTGATGTGCGGCATATCGGTTGCCATTTTGTTTGCGATCGTTACTCGATCGATTACCATACACGATCGTCGCAAAAAATCCGGGGCGCTAAAACCGACTGATCTGAGATCGAGCGGCCACACAAAAAATTCAGCCGTGCACTCCAAGGAATAACGACCATGGCTAACGCCAACATCCAGACTCCGGAATGGGTTCGACAGACGAAGAGTATTCTCGAAGAACTGAATGAAGGCGTAGTAATCACGGACGACCAACTCCGTGTGGTTTTCGCTAACGAATCGCTGCTGCGGTTAGGGCAGTACCGTCATGGCGAAATCCAAGGCCGCACGCCCGACGCGATATTTCCCCCAGAGGATATCCCGTACATCATGCAGCAACATGAATCGGGTCGCCGACAGAGGCACACTCGTAACGAGTTCTATTTTCCGCGCAGAGACGGCGAAAAGATTCCAGCGATTTTTAGCGGTCGAGAGATCCAGGGACCTGACGGGCAGGAATACGTGCTGCTCGTTGTGACCGACATCAGCGCACAGAAACGAATCGAGGAACAACTTCGTGAATCTAATGCCCTGCTCGAACAACGGCAAAGAGAAATAGAAGCAGAACTCATGCTCGCTGCGCGCGTGCAACAATCGCTCGCGCCGCAAAATTTGATTTGGAGCGATGTCTCAGTCGAGACCTACTTCAATCCAGCGCGTACAATCGGTGGTGACTTTGGTGTGGTATTTCCTCACGGCGATGATGCTCTGAGCATCTTAATGTGTGATGTATCCGGCCACGGAATTGGTTCTGCGCTCATGGCTAACCGCATTTACTCCGAGACACTCCATCAGCTCGAACGCAAAACAGGACCAACCGCCGTCCTGAGACGAGTTCACGATTTCGTGCACAACCACTTGGCGACGGACGGCTTTTACTTCACCATGGCCGCCGTTCGTTTCACAAGGGGCGGGCGGTGCGCGACGTTCGCTGCCGCTGGCCATCCACCGGCGATGCTCGTGTCAAATGGCCGCGTTCACCAGCTCAAGTCGCAAAATGGAATCCTCGGGTGCATCGATGAAACAGCACCGTCCGAGGCTGCGAACGAAATAGAGCTATCATCGGGAGATCGATTCGTACTCTACACGGACGGCCTCGTCGAGGTCTTTAACAACCGGGAGGAAATGCTTGGCACTGAAGGGTTCTCTAAATTAATCGCCGATTCGGCAAAGCTTCCATTACCGGACATGCGCCAGGCGATCCTCGAAGGTGTGACTTCGTGGAGACATGGGCCCCTTGCCGACGATGTCTCCCTCGTAATCGTCGAAGTTCGCTAGCGTGGTGGGAGTCGCGTTCGGTTTTCGGACAAGTGCTGATCTGCCGGCGGAGCGTCACCACTGCCGAAAGCGTGTCGCCCTTTAAGGCCATACCGAACACGCTAAGCGCTGCGACCTCATGGTTGCGAGCCACTTACAGTTTTCACGTCTTTGGTTCCCGTCGTGCTGTTCCTCCCGCCGGAGCTGTGGAACTCGTGAAAACGTCTCGAGCACCGGCTACAATTTTCGGCTATTCACTCTGCACCAAGAGAACGGTGAGCCAGGAAGGCGCAGCTTGGGAGCGCTCTCCAGTCGCAGTCATTGGCGTCACGCATTCGTGAGCCACAAACCGTCGGGCGGGGATCCGTCATGGGGTCGCCCAAGTTGGCTGAGGCTCTAGTTCGACCTATTTACAAAAATGGATTCTGCATCAATATTCCAACCATTCACTGCCAATCTCAAACGGCCCGCGTTAGCGGCTGAACTGTAGTGGGCAGCAACGGCCCGGGCCTCCCCGGGCATGAGCGAGAAATAGTTGTCATCCCAAAGGACAGGGAGAACCTCTTCTCCATTCTCCCCATCGACAATCGAGAGATGAATTTGGAACGCAAGGTTCTTGGACGGGTTATGTATTCGAACCAGGACTTCCTCACCTTCTGACCGTCGACCAGCAGTGGCAGACGCATCCACGTGAACCCTTTGCAATTGACTCAACATCGAGAGGTCTTCATAGGTCGTCACGCCGGTGTAGTAGGGATGCTGTTTCTCATGCTCCACGGACCAGTCGAACGTAGATAACTTCTTCGGAAGCCAATAAAAATTGTTACTGATCGCATGATGGCTTTTGTCCGTTAGCGTCAATCGGACAAAATGCACGTCTGTGTCCATATTCTCGGCCGGAACTTGAAAAAGCCTCCGCACACTATCCGGGGGAGACGTTAGCCGGATCCTACGGAAGAATAATTGTCGCAAGTTGAAATCATACATCGATGCTTCGGCGGTCAATTCGCTGTAACTTTGATTCGTGCTGTTGACAACGACTACACTGCGGTCGTCGTAGGAATACTGGATGTGCAGCGGCTCGCAGGCCTTCTTCGTGCCGAAGTATCCAGCCGCCGGCTGAAGATAATAGTCGTAGAGGTGCCAGATAACTGAAGGCCAGGCATTATTGAGCATCCACTGAATGACGCCGGTAGATTTGTATTTGTTCCGGGCAAAGGCTTCGAACATTGCTCTTTCGCCGTCATAGGCCATGGACTGTGACTTCAAGATGTAATCATCCAATCCTTTAGGTGCCCCATAAATAGCGTTCATCGACGAGTTGAAGTGCTCGAGACTGCCGTTAAAAATACCTGCCCCCGAATGGAAATTCCAAAGATTGCCGATCGGCCAGAGGCTATCGCGAGGAAGGAACTTTGTCAGACTGCCCATGACCGGAATTGCAGCGCCCGGACTGGTCTCCGTATTGAAACCGAATGCCCCACCAAAATGGTCATCATCGATCAGCCAGTATCCGGGAGGAACATAATCGTAAGGACCTGTCATCTTTACCCCAGAGGGACCACTTACGGATGTTGGCATGGCGCTGGCGGAGGAGACAAAGGGATTGGGCCAGCCGGTTTCAAGCAAAACTTTTCGGTAAGCCTCTTCAACGTGAGGCGGGGGTGGATTGTCGCTGCCATTCATCCATAAAGCTAAGCTTGCGTGGCTTCGCAGCCGAAGTATTTGCGTTCGCAAAGATTCGGTGGCAATCATGAGATCGTTGGGTTGCCAAGACTGCCAGTGCTCCCAATGGTCGCAGCAGCACCATCCTGCGATTACCAAGATTCCCATCTTGTCGGCAAGATCGAAAAACTCGTCCACCTCTAGTTTCCCTTCTAGTCGAATGGCGTTCAAATGCATGTCCTGAACGTATCGCAGTTCTGCAAGGAGCCGGTCGTCGGTAGTGCGTAAGAGCATTTCTGGAGACCAACCTGCCCCACGTATTAATATGGGTCGATGATTCACTCGGATGAGCAACGGCCGCTTGTCCGTTTTTAATCTGGTGAAGTCACCGTTATTGTCGTAGACCTCACCTGGCTCAGGCGCCGCACCATAGAGCTCGCCCGTAATTTCTCGGATTCCGAAGTTCACACTCTGGAAGTCAGAGACTTCACCGGAACACTCAAACTTCATGGATAGACGATGCAGCTTCTGGGCGCCTAAACCCGTCGGCCACCAGAGTTCGGGATGGTCAATCTTGAGTTGAGGGAATTCATCAGGAGTGAAGATCACTGATCGCATCTCTCTTGGCGAGAGTCTGACTTTTTTCTCGAATGTGACCGCGTCAAAATGCCCTCGGAGTAGTCCCTCGACCGTTGAATCTGCGTCGTTGTGCAATTCTGCCCGTATTGTCAATTGTGCAGATTGCAACGAATCGCTGGGGATATGTGTCACCACTTCGGGGTACCGCAGTCTGACAGATCCACTTGCGGTGAGATAGGCATTGCGCCAGAGGCCCATATCTTTGTCCGGTGGAGTTGGATTCCAGTCAACGAAATTGATTCCCAGGTCCCGTGGGCCGGGAGCAAATACCTCAACGGCGAGCACGTTGATCCGGCTCTGATCAACGAAAGGTGTCACATCGAATTCAAAAATTCTGTAAGCGCCTGCTACATCATTTGAATCGGCGATTTTTTTTCCATTGAGCCAAACGTTAGCTTTGTAGTTAATTCCGTTGAAGTGCAGCCAGACTCGTCGATCTCTGAAATCCTGCGGTAGCTGAAATTCAGTTCGATACCACCAAGAACATGCGTACGGGCTTCCAGGCGGTATGTCTAAATTTGAATATAATTCACCGACCGGGTAATCCATGCCAGGCAGCTTGCGGAGATTGTCACCAAAGTAGATGTCTTTGAATTCACCGCTTGCAACTTGAGCGGCTACGACGGTCGATGGGACTGTCGTTTTGTACCAGTGGTCCGGTGTGAACTGCGTTGTAGACAGAACTTCAGGGGGTGCACTAACTTTGCGGGAGCTCTGCAAAAACCAGTTCTCTCGCAGATCTACTCGGTTTTTTGTCTCCCCTTGGCACGGAGTTAGCGATAAAAGAAAAGGCAAAAGAGTCACTACTGCCCAGCAAGTCTTTCTGCACAACTTCAAAATGATCCTAGCTGTCATCGTGGTACCCTTTCGAGTCGTTGCTTCGAGGGATCTATCCGGCTGCTCATGCTTACCCGACACTATTTACCGACTTCAAGTGGCCAACAACGCAGAAATCGAATCCGGGAATAACCACATCGTTCCAGCGACCACCGATCCCACGGAGTGCCACGTCCACCGTCGTGGCGATTCGATTGCGACTTGGATCGTGGCTGTCGAGGGTAATGGCACCGAAAAACTCCAGGCACTCGGTGTGACTGGAAGCGAACCAGAAGACGGAACCTTACCAATATTAATATCACCCCTTGTTGCACAGATGCGGGGAATCTTTGTTCTTGTGGTTGCCCGAATGCCTGCGAGGCGTTTTTCTTCAGCACATTCCTGCGTGGCTGAAAGCTCCGAACTCGTAGCTTCTGAAGTCCTCCGCCGACATCGTCATGTGTGCCAACAGAAAGGACAGTAGATCGGCGATTGAATGCCCCTGAAGGCCAACCGATTGGAAAAGCACGGTTTCCTTCGTTTTTGCCGCGTTTTGAAGATCCTGCCGGACAATCCCGGTATCGCTACCAACACCAGAGAATCAATAGATTACGGCTACGGTAGTGGCCCAGTTTTTTCGCTCAGACTCCGGGCACAAAAACCACCAGTCGATTCGTCCGAAGATAACTTCCGGCTTGCCGACGATTCACCAATTGATTCCACAGACTTCGCGCTGGTTGTTCTCCCACCACTTGCAATGCTGAGCTGCGAGCTCGATGAAGCCTGGTTCGTCCCAATGCAAATCCCTCTGTGGTATTCTTCACAATAAGTCGACAAGGCGGTTTCAATCCTCGAGCGAACTCGCAGTCGCCCCTCCACAGCGCTGATCATAGGTGTTCAGAGGACTGAATCCACTTGATGCAAATGCTCCCGTGCCTTCCCCAGGAGGTTGCCATGGGCGAAGAATTCCTTCGTACAACCCTCGGTCGGACAGGTTGGCCGGTGTGCCGTCTCGGCCTTTCGGCGAGTTACAGGCCAGGCCGACGAGCCATCCTCACGGCCATCGACAGAGGTGTGAACTATTTATTCGCCTACGGCTTCGACACCCAGATGGTGTCCACGCTCCGGGATGTGTTCAAGACTCGGCGCCACGACCTCATCGTCGCCACTGGTGGCTACAACTGGATCCTATGGCACTCGAACTTGCGCAAAACCCTGGAGCGACGCTTGCGCCAGCTTGGCACTGACTACCTCGATGTGTTCCTGTTCATGGGCGTCATGAAACCCGAACACTTCCCCGATACCGTTGTCGAGGAGATGGTGCGCTTCCGCGAGGAAGGCAAGGTGCGGGCGATTGGGATTTCCACGCACGATCGGCGGCTCGCTGGTGCGCAGGCAGCAAAAGGGAATCTCGACGTGCTGATGATTCGATACAACGCGGCTCACCGTGGCGCTGAGGCGGACATCTTCCCTCACCTAGCGACGCACGACCCAGGTCTGGTTAGCTACACTGCAACGCGGTGGAGCTTCCTCCTGCGCAAGACGAAGGGATGGCCGGCTGACCGGCCCATCCCCACGGCGGGCCAGGCGTATCGGTTTGTTCTATCGAATCCTCACGTCGATGTCGTGCTGACGGCACCCAGCAATTCCCGGCAGCTCGATGAGAACCTCGACTCGTTGCGGACCGGGCTGCTCGACCCGACCGAGATGACATTTATGCGCGAGTTCGGTGACGCTGTTCATCACGACAGGAAGTGGTTCATGTGAAGGCTCGCTGCAGGACGGCTTCGATGCTTGGAAGAAAAGGACTGGCTCAGGGCAAGGCTCCTTCAGGCGCATAACGGGAAACTCGGAATGCTGTCAGTCAAGACTTGCAACAGCTTTTTCCGCCAGTACCGGGTATATGTAATCAGGGTCGCGGCGGGCGTCCGAGGGCGCTCAAGGGCTGTGGCCCCACTCGAAACAAAGAGGAAAACAGTAAAATTCCTGGGGATTTAGGCGACCAGCTTAAATCCCAGTATCGCTACCAAATCCTCATATACTTCAACAGTATCCTCAAGGATGGCGAGGCCTGCTATCGATCAGGCGGCAAAGCAGGCGCTTTCCTGCGAAGAGCCGCAACGAATCGAGCGCAATGAAGCCCGCTGGGAAGATGGTTCCGACAGCGGTTAAAGGGCGCCCAGCTCCTTCGTATGCCTGTTCTTGAAATGGTCGGCTAGCTCATCGAAGGATTGGACTCCATCGACCAGTTCTTCGACTTCCTTAAATGCGGCGAGCATGCACTGGTCAATCTCAACCCACACTTTGCCCTGGTGCCGAAGTATACGGGCAGAGTGTCCCTGTTTGTTCATACTGTTGATCGCGGCGACGACTTTTACACTCACACGTTGCTCCAAGACCGAAGAATTCCGCCCTCGGCGGACCTACAGCGTAAAAATATATTGTGCAACCTAAGAGAGAGGGTTCAGGTGAACTAGTAGCCTCTACGTCCACCGCGACCGGATCGCCCGCCCGAGGATCCTCGGCCGCCACCGGAACGATCGCCATAACCGCGGGATTCTTGCGGACGCGCTTCGTTGACCACGAGCGCGCGGCCCTCGAGACTCAAGCCGTTGAATTCTCCGATGGCCTTTGCCGCGTCATCCCCCGGCCCCAATTCAACAAATCCGAAGCCTTTCGACCGGCCGGTGTCCCGATCCGTAATGACGCGGGCAGAGACCGGCTTATAGCCTTTCTCGGAAAACAACTGCAGCAGGCTCTCATCGGTAACGCTGTACGGCAAACTTCCCACATAGAGTTTTGTCATATGCTGTCCTTTGTTCTAATCGAATCGATCGCCCGCCGCACACCGAAACCAGGCTCGATTAGCGGAACTGCGGGTATCTATGTTATGCTGTTTCTGCGCTTAATGCATTCGGTTGTGTAGTGCGGCCCCTCTGGTTCAGTGAATTGATCTGAGAATACCCGCCTTCGATCTCTCCGTTCGTTTTCAGCGTAATTCAAAAAAAGCCTGGCACGGAATATTGCCGCGACGGCCCACGAGTTTGTGGAGTGGTCGCGCAACCGTGGCCAGCAAGAAAGCAAAATGCAAAGTTTTTCAGAACTATCGATATCTCCTTCGTTGAAGGAGCGACTTACTGCGGCGCGGTTTTCTATGCCGACCCCGGTGCAGGCGGCGGCCATTCCGCAGGCCCTGGAGGGCAAGGATGTGATTGCCACGGCCCAGACAGGAACCGGCAAAACCCTGGCGTTTTTGATTCCGGTGATGGAGAAACTGTCCGGACAAAAAGGGGCAGGAGTCGCCGCGCTTGTGCTTGTACCGACGCGAGAATTGGCAATGCAGGTAGTGGCGCAGTACGACGCGCTCAGGAGCAAACAGACTCAGCCCGCAGCATTGGTCGTTGGCGGACTGCCGGAAGGAAGGCAGCTTGATGCGATTCGGCGCGGTGCGCGGCTCGTTGTGGCGACTCCCGGCCGCCTTGAGGATTACCTGGAACGCAGGCTGGTGTCTCTGACCGGTGTGACGACGCTGGTGCTGGATGAGGCCGACCGCATGCTGGACATGGGATTCCTGCCGGCGATCCGGCGGATCGTTGGCAACCTCCCCCGGGAACGTCAGACGCTGTGTTTTTCAGCGACGATGGAGGGAGGGGTCACCAAGTTAGTGAAGGATTACACGCGAAACCCGGTTCGCCTGTCCTTTGGTTCGACCTTGAAACCCTCGGAAAATGTGCGGCTGCAGGCATTTGAAGTGGCGGATGGCGAGAAGCCGGAAATGCTCTACGGCCTGGTTAACAAGGAGAACGGGCGCTGCCTGATTTTCTCGCGAACCAAGCGCGGCACCGAGCGCATTGCCAAAAGCCTGAACCGCCAGGGAATCAACGCGGCGATGATCCACGGGGACCGTTCACAATCCCAGCGAACCGCGGCACTGGCTGGATTTCAGCGAGGGCAGTACAGGGTGTTGGTGGCGACGGATGTGGCTGCCCGCGGCATCCACGTGCCGGATATCGCCCACGTCATCAACTATGACCTTCCGGATGTTGCCGAGAATTTCATTCATCGCGTAGGTCGCACCGGACGGGCCGGTGAGCGCGGCGTTGCGTCGACACTCTTCCTGCGAGAGCAGCGGACGGAATTGTTCCAATTGGAAAGGGCACTCGGAATTCGGATGGAGCGAGCTTCGCTGAATGGCGAGTCATTCGAGAAGAGTGCGCACGCCTATCGACCTGGCCGTGAACGCATCCCCGCGGCATCCGGACCCAGGATGGTTCCGTTGCCAGGGGAATTCCTGCAAGCCCAAATGGAGAACTAGATCCCGTCACGCAACTGCGTGGAAGCTAATCCTGTAGCAATTCAGGACAGACTCGCGCCGTCAGGGATGGCGTTGCGCGGGCTTTCCCTGTATACGTAGAGGATGACCTTCACACGCCGGGTGGCAGCGCTATCTCTCCTTCATAAGTTTAGTGGGTACCCAGAGGCCAGGGCGGCCAATCGCGCCTACAAGAAGTTGCACGCCTGCATGGTTTTGCTGGCGCTGTTGTCGCTCGCGCATCCATCGCGATCCTTTGGGGCGAGTCCTGAGCTGGAGACGGTGCTGAACGGCTCACGGCAGCGTATTGAGACGCTCGACTATCGCATGAGCGGGCGACTCACACAGATAGAAGCTAACGGCAAGCGGACCAACTACAAGTTTGTCGCCAAGGCTCACTGGTTTCCTGACGGCCTGCGTCTCTTGTGCGAAATCTCGGGGCCTGGCGCAGAAAAGACCAGCCTTCTTTTGCAGATGAACGTGAGTGGGAAGGTGACCATCGAAGCGGTCCTTCCCGGCCAGAAGGCCTCCAGCGTGTTGCCCTTCGAACATTGGAACGACCCGCTGGTGGGGACAGACTTCTCATTCGAAGACATGGTGGAGAACCAGTTCTTCTGGAAGAGTCAGGAACTGCTGGCACCGGAGAAATATGGCGTACGGGACTGTTTTGTTCTGAAGAGCAAGTCCGGCTCTCAGGACCGGACCTACTATGATTCGGTTACCTCGTGGATCGACCGCAGAATTCTGTACCCTGTGCATGTGGTGAAGACGCTTCGCGGAACCGGACAGCAGAAGGAATTCGTCTACTATGGCTTACGGCAGGTCGGCGGCGTCTGGTCCGCGTCGCAAGTTGAGGCAAAGATGCAGGGTAAGCCAGGCTCATCGATTCTCGTCATCGAAGCGGGATCGGGTAAGGCAAATCTCGGTCGCAAGGATTTCGCGTTTGGCCAATCCGGCGTTGCAGGTGAGAAAGCGAAATAAAGCGACCGCCTGATGAAGCGGCGCGTTTGCGGCTATGGCGTGAGCTCTTCCCGAGACGCCGTCGTAGCTCCGTATAAGCCCAAGGGCCACCAGTTCCAGTCGCCGGCAAGTTTCAATAGCGCCGGCCCCACAACCATCCGCACCAGCGTAGCGTCAATGAACACCGCGACGGCGAGCGTAAAGCCGAGCATTTGGACAACCAGGAAACCTCTTATCGTGAACGCAGTGAAGACGGCAATCATAATTGCCGCGGCGCTGGTGATGAGCCCCGCCGTGCGCGCCAGTCCCTCAACCACCGCTGTTCTTTCGCATAAGCCGCGCCGCCGTTCTTCCAGGACTCGGGCTACCAGGAAGACCTCGTAGTCCATACTCAATCCGAAAACAATGGCAACCGAGAGAATCGGCACGATGGGGTAGATGTTGCCAGTCGGTCCGGCGAGCCCGAACAGTCTGCTCCCGTGGCCTTCCTGAAACACGAGGACTAACGCCCCGAAGGAAGCGCCAACGGAAATCAGGTTGAGTAGGATTGCTTTGACCGCAGCGAACAACGAACGCAACCCGATCAAAAGCGCGAATAGACTGCCTAAGACAACGGCGAGGACCACCCCCGGCAACCACTTCTTCACGACCGAGTCGTAATCTGCGTCGCGCGCGGGAACGCCGCCGACTCGCAGCACAGCCCCAGGCACTCCGGTTATCGCCGCGACGTCGGAGGAACGCACTTCCCGGACCCATCGTATTTGTTCGTTGGGCGTAAGAGTCGCCGTGGGCAGCAACTCAATCAACGTGGCTTGGCCATCGCTCCGAATAAAGCTCTTGCGAATTGGCTCCGGTACATCGTTCACAGCATCTGCCGTGTCTGACATTCCTGTCAGCGTGGGAAGAGATAATACTTCTCCCGCTCTGGGATCTTCCTGGAAACGTTTCGTCAAGTTGCTGACCGCAAGCCAGCCGGCGGGCGAGAGCGGGGGAGTCTGTGGCGGCAATTCCAGGATCACCCGGAGGGACTGCACAATCCCTGACCGCCCCATGCCTTGAAGAGTGTGCAGAGCTTGCACCGACTCGGCCTCGGCCGGGAGTGAATCATGGTCCGGAATTCCAGGGGCGATTCTGCGGGCCTGGAAGGCAAGGATCAGGAGCGGAACCCCGGCGATCAGCAATGCGGTCCAAGGCCGGCCGGTGATGATGCTGCCCCACCGCACCCACCGTTCACTTGCTTCGCGCCGGCACTCCGCCCCGTTGAATTGTCCGAAGGGAAGGCGCACTCTGGCGGCATTCACGCGATGCCCGAGCAGACCCAGCACCCAAGGCAGAATGAATGTACACAGGATGACGCTCAAAACGGTTACCAGCAATCCGGCGATCCCGATGGAGCGCAGCTCGCTGATCGGCACAATCAGCAGCGCCGAGAATCCGATCGCTACCGTGGTGGCCGAGATGATCAGCGTCCGCCCCGCTTGCCCGGCTGCGATGTCGGCAGCCTGGCCGCCATCGTATCCCTCAGCCAGTGCTTCGCGGAACCGGCTCACCATCAGCAAGGCATAGTCGATACCCAGGCCGAGCCCGAGCATGGTCGCCAGATTCTGCACCAGGATGGACAAGTGCAGATAATGCGCGAGGAGAGCGGCCGCACCCAGCGCCATGGAGATCGACAGCACGCCGATTCCCAGCGGTAATAACGCGGCGACAAGACTGCCAAATGCCAGAATCAGCAGCAAGAGCGTCACGGGCATGGCTCGCTCTTCGGCATGCTTGACGTCATCCGCGCTAACCTTGCGGAGATCAAAGGTCAGCGGCATTTCGCCCGTGATTTCCAGCTTGATATCGGGGTATTGCGACCTGAGCTGATCTTCCATCCAGTCTGCTCTTGCCCGCAGCCTGGGAACCAAGGTCTCGAACGCTTCACCGTGCGGGTCCAACCCAACGATGATCAAGGCGCCCCCATTGTTCCCGGTGAACACTGGATCGGGCCAATCCAGACTCGAGATCGCGCCCGCCACTCCGGGGACACTGCGCAGCGAACTGGTCAGGAAGCTCAATGCATCTGCGCTTTCTGCCGAATCCGGATTGGGGATACCGCTGATGACCAGAACCAGCCTCTGTCCGTACGGGGCCTGGAAACGGTCCGCCAGTTCCCGGGCAACTCTTTCGGATTCTCCGTTCTTGATGTGCGCCGCTGTCTCCAGGCGGCGTTCGACTTTATAGGAGAAGGGCATGAGTACGACAGCCATGACAAACCCCGACATCGCCAACCAGAATCGGCGGCGAGCGGCACCAGGGCCCGTCTTCACGCTGGGAGTTACCATGGGGAATCCGGGAATTGGATGTTCACGCGGTTCGGCCTCGACCTTAGTTAACGATAGATAATGGAGTAGTTCCTGTATGGTTGGCAATCCGGAAATTTTCCGGAATCGGCTTTCGAGTAGATGGTGGATAGGGCGAGCCGGGGGCTATTTCTTCGCTTTGGCCTGCAGATGCGCGTCGCTTAAGTCCAGTTCCCGCTCGATCTCCCGCAGCAATTCATCGTTGATGCGGCGCTCATTGCGCAGCCGGACCGCGGTTTGCCGCTCGACTTGGAGCAATTCCCGCGACAGCCTCACAAAGTGGTCATGGAACACCACGTCGTTGATCCCATCGTGGTCGTCTTCTTTTCTGGCCAGCGCGCCGAGCCTGCGGCGATAGTGTTGCGCGAGGTCGTCATAGACCTCAACGAGTTCCGGTTTGCTCTTGCTCCGGGAAATCTCCAGATTCTCGACGGCGGCTTCCAGGATCGCCCTTCTCGCCAATTCCTCTTCGCAATCCGGAAGCGGCGCGCCAGCGAGCCCGAGCTTGCGGATTAGGGGAGGCAGCGTCATCCCTTGCAGCACCAGCGTGACAAGGATCACGCTGAATGCCAGAAAAATGATCATGTTGCGCTGCTCGAAATCTTTTCCGGCGATGGTTTGAGGCAAGGCGATCGCGGCTGCCAGACAAATGACGCCTCGCATTCCTGTCCATCCGACGACAAAGATCTGTTTCACTCCCGGCATCGGTTCCTTCTGCCCCAGCACGCGCCGGCGAATCCAGTTCGCCACGTACGCGCCCGGAAAGAGCCACACGAGTCTGAGAAGAATCAGAAATGCGCTGAAGCTCAATCCGTATCCCAGGAGCTTATACAGATTGTGGTCGCGGATCGACGCCATCACGTAAGGCAATTGCAGCCCGATCAACACAAATACCAGCCCATTCAGAACGAACGTGAACGAGTCCCACACCGCCCAGGCCTGCAATCGTACCGTCGGCGAAAAAAAGTGCGAACTCTTCCGGCTCAGGTAAAGCCCGCACGCCACGACCGCCATCACGCCGGACGCGTGAATCCAGTTCGCCGCGAAATACGCCGCGTAGGGCGTCAGAATGCTCAGCGCCACTTCAATCGGCGCGTCGTCAATGCGATGCTCGATGAGGTGAACGACCTCCGCGACCGCGAGCCCCACCGCGATTCCCACCACGATTAGGTAGAGAAGCCGCAGCAAACCGGAACCAACCGTCAGCGTGTGCCCACCGGCCAGGATGGCAAGCCCGAATTCCAGCGCCAGCAACGCCGTCGCGTCATTCAGCAGGCTCTCCCCCTCCAGAATGTCGACAATCCGCTTGGGCAATCCGATGCGTCGCGCGATGGTTGTAGCCGCGATGGTGTCCGTCGGAGCGACCACCGCGCCGAGCACCAAGCCCACCCGCCAGTCAAATCCGGGCACCATCCATGGCGCGGACTGCGTCACACCCCAAACCGTAAACGTGACCAAGCCAAACGCCAGAAAAAAGATGCTCACCAGGTTGTACGAAAACTCGCGCCACGACGTCACCCACGCGGCGCTGTAGAGAAGCGGCGGCAGGACCACAAAGAAAACAACGTCCGGATTCAGCGTAATCTTCGGAATGCCGGGGACGAAGCTCAACAGCAGCCCCGCGATCACCAGAACGATGGGATATGCAAGCTGCAGCTTCTTCGCGATCGCTCCGAACGCCACAACGAACAGCAGCAAGAGCAAAAACACGATCTCCAGGGCTTGGATGCCACTTTGCATTTCTCGGTCTGACCTCGGAGCGTTCGCTCCACTTGGAATCGTCAATCAACGCTTGTTGCGCGGTGCGGCCGATGGTGTCTAGGCAATTCCGCCATTCGCACGAATGATCTGGCCGTTCACCCAGCCGGAGTTCTCGCTGGCGAGAAACGCCACCACCCTGGCGATATCTTCCGGTTCGCCCAGACGCTCGAGCGGTGCCAACTTGCGGAAAGTATCGATTTGCTCCGGCGTTTTGCCCTGCATGAACAAATCCGTCGCCGTCGGCCCGGGCGCGACCGCGTTCACGGTGATATTCCTGCCGCGCAACTCCTTGGCCATAACCTTGGTCAGCAACTCGACGCCCGCCTTCGAAGCCGCGTATGCGCCTTAGTTGGGCAGAGCCAGAGCGACGATGGTGGTCGACAAATTGATGATGCGCCCGCCCGAACGCAGAGCCGTTCCCGCAGCTTTCATGGCATTGAACGTGCCCACGAGGTTGATGGAGAGCGTGCGCTCGAAAAGTTCCTCCGACGTTTCGGCGATCGACTTGAGCTCCAGCACTCCGGCATTATTGACCAGCACATCCACGCCGCCAAACTGCCGCGTCGTTTCTTCAAAAAGCCGCGTCACTTCCGCGGGCTTCGAGACGTCCGCTCGAATTGCCGTAGCTTTCCCGCCGGTCGAGATGATCTCTTGTACTACGCCTTCTGCTTCCGCAGGTTTGCTGACGAAATTCACCACCACCGCAAAGCCATTGCTGGCCAGGAGTGTCGCGATGGCGCGCCCAATTCCTCGGGATGCGCCCGTGACAATGGCAACTTTGCCTTTTGAACTCACAGCTCTCTCCTCTGTCGGAAGTCCGACGATCAGTTCTGAATGATGTATAGGGTAAAGATGCGACGGCATCGCCGCCGGATACCTGATTGTCGCATCTGGCGCGAATTTAGTCCGTTTCAGCAGGCGTCGCCCCGGTGTTTTCGCCGTGCCAGGGGGGCAGAACCTTGATCAGTACATACAGGATGAAGAAGGGAAGAATCATCAATACGATCGCGGGCAACAGTCCTTCGCGGGTGATGAATTCCAGCTTGTATGTCGTGTAGCCGAGGAAGCTCTTGGAGAAGAGTTGCCCGCCGATCACCACGTTCCAGCGCATCGCAAAAATCCCGATGATGGTCAGCGTTGCGGCCACCGCGTACATCCGCTTGCGCACGATCTCCGGGAACTTCATCAGTTGCGTGAGCGCCAGCAGGGCCAGGGGAGCCAGGGTCCCTACAAAAATCTGCAACACGATCTGCGACAGGAACAGCCGCGTGTGCACCATGAAGTCCAGGCTCCGGAAGGATTCGTCGGCTTCATAGATCCGGTGGATCAGGTCCAGCATTTCCATCGTGAAATCAATCACAAACGTATAGAAGAGGTATTTCGCGATCGTGTCCAGACAGCGCATGTCGATGGGCGCACGCCGCAGCAGCGACGTCACCATATACATCAACAACACCAGCGCGATTCCGGAGACCATCGCCGAGAACAGGAATACCACGGGCATGAGGGGAGTCGACCACCAGGGATTGGCTTTCACCGAACCGAAAATGAAACCGACATACCCGTGCAGCATGAACGCCGAAGGAATACCGATCAGCGTGATGATCCAACCGGCCCGGTCGTCGACTCGCAGGGCTCCCTCGCTAATGTTGTCGGAACCCAAGCTCAGGAGCTTGTACAGGAGTCGTTTTGCGCCGGTCGACGCCTGCGCCATCAGCACGATGTCTCGCCGGTAATCGAGCCAGATTTCCAACAGCAACACCGCCATCAGATACCACATGTAAACGAAGCCAAACATGGCCATCGCCGACGCGCGATGCGGCGTGAGATACATTTCCAGCGAACGTTCCGGATGTCCGAGGTGCAACTGCAGCGGCATCGGCGCCACGATCAGGAACGCCAGCGCGGTGAGCAGCGCCAGCCGGTATGTCGGCTTCACTTCTTCCACGCGAAACACCCGCTCCAGCGATGCCAGGATGAACGCGCCAGCTACCAGTCCGGTCAGAAACGGATAGAGCACGATCAGCACGCTCCACTGCAGTTCCACTTCGTTGGGATACATGAATCCTTCCACGGTTTCTCCTTACCGGACCGAGCCGTCCAGGCCGTTGTAGAACATCTTCGAACCGGTCGCCAGGTGCGGTTTCAGCACCTGCACCGTGTGGGTTTTCAGGAACTCGTGGATGGGATCCTTGGGATTTTTCAGGTCCGCCAACTGGCGCGCGCCCGTGGGACAGTTCTCGCAGCAGGCGGTCGTCAGCCCCTTGCTGATGCGGTGGTAGCACAGCGTGCATTTGTCGGCCGTGTGTTTCGTTGGGTGGAAAAAGCGGCAACCGTACGGGCAAGCCTGAATGCAATAGCGGCAACCCAAGCAATACTCGTAGTCGACCAACACCACTCCATCGGCGGTGTGATAGGTCGCTCCGACCGGGCAGACCTGCGTGCATGGCGAGTCCACGCAGTGATTGCACATCTTCGGCACAAAGAAATTCTTTCCGCCCGCGACCTTGCCCGGCGGGAACCCATTCTTGCCGCCGTCCGGTGAACTCACCACCGGCGCTTCGATATGCCAGTCTTCCCGGTGATACTGCTCCACCCAGGTGCGGAAATATCCATCGGGCACATCATTCTCCGTCGCGCAGGCGCGCACACAGCTTCCGCAGCCGATGCACTTGGTGATGTCCAACAGCATTCCCCACCAGTGCTCGTCCATGTTGTAGTTCGGGGCTTGATCCGGAGTTCCGGCCTTTACGAACTCCCATGCCGCGGCAGCGGCCGGCAACAGGAGCAGGACCTGGCGTCGTGTAAGGTTCACTTCTTGCCTCCTGACCCGAAACCGGGGCTGTGCGGCTGGTGGCACGTCTTGCAGTCCTGCCCGCCTGAATGTTCGGCGGCGTTCACCTGCGGAAAGCCATTTGGCTTCGCAATGTTCTCGGAATGGCAGCGCACACACAGCTTTGCCACTTCGGGTAGCACCGGCTTTACCGTCGCGGGATCATCGGCGTGCTTAGCTTGAGCGCCATGGCAGGTTTCGCAGTTCACGTGCGCGTGAACGCCCTTGGCTTTTGTCTCAGCAACGTCCGGATGACAGCCTTCGCAAACATCGTGCCCAGCGAATTTCACCGGCCGGGCTTGCATCTCCAGCAACGCTTTGCCGCGATACGGGCCGAATTGCCCGAAGCTCTTCGGAATCACAGCCGCGCGGAGCGCCACAAACACAACGGCGCCCAGCAGAAACACCGCTGCCACGCGGATCAAGTGCGCGGAATCTTTGAATCGCCCGCTCATCGCGCCGCTCGCTGGGACCAATGGTTAGGGTGAGGATTCGCGAGGGAAGTGGAACCAGGACCGGGTCGAACCACCATGGAAAGGACGCCTGACTGGAGCGAGGTGGAATGTATCGAGCGTCTCGGATATAGCAGCAGAAGTCACGGGCTGGTTATGATTCTAGTCACTGTCAAACGTGACCATCGTCACACTGTCGTCCTTACCCCGCTTGCTCCAGCACTTTCTTCACTCCTGCGCGGAATTCCTCTTCCGGCGTGATCAGGCTGAGCACGATGTGTCCGTCTTCGGCGAAGTCGTAGAAATGGCCCGGGTGAACGAGGACTCCACCGTCGCACAAAAGGCGGATGGCCAGATCCTCGTCGGGTTCGTCGGATTTCATTTTCAGTACGGCGTACCATCCGCCCTCTGCGTCGAGCAATTCGCATGAGCTTCCCGTGCCAACTTCTTCTCTTAATGCCGCCCAGTTGTTTCGGGTCCGTTGCAGGATTTGCGGCTGCAATTCGTGTCGCTGCGCAAGCAACGTGGGAAAGGCCCATTGCGTCGGTGAGTTGAGCGACAGGTAGGTATCCGCGATGATCTCCAGGCGGTCCAGCGCTCCTCGCGCCTGCGGGTCCGGACCGGAAACGGCCAGCCACGCCACCTTCATCTGAGGAAGCGCCGCAATCTTGGAGAGGCCACTTAGTGTAAACGTCAGAACCTCGTGATTCGCGGCGAAGGTCTTTCGTTTGCGTCCATCGAGCGCGTAGTCCAGAAAGACCTCGTCCACCACCAGTGCCAGATTCCGTTCGCGGCATAGTTCGTTGAGTTGACGCAGTTCCTCGGCGCGAACGTACGAACCCGTCGGGTTGTTCGGATGTACCAGCAGGATCGCGCGTGTCCGCGGCGTCAATGCCCGCACCAGGGAGTGAAAATCGATGAACCACCCGTGCGCATACTGCAGCGAGTAGGGAAGCAGCGACACATCCTGAAGATCGCCCAGAAAGTCGAAGAGCGGATAACCCGGTTTCAGGACCAGAATCTCGTCGTGGGGATTGCAGAGCAAACGAAAAACGTACGAATACGCTTCACTCGTGCTGGTTGTGAGCAGCAGGGCTTCCGGATCCACCGTTACACCATGGTCCTCGTGGTAGTAACGAGCCACTTCCTCGCGCGCGGCCAGCAGTCCTTTGGCCTCCGGCTCATACGTCAACGACTTGGGGTCTTCAAACGCGCCAAGAATTGCGGCGGAGTCGTACGAGAAGCCACACTGCGTGGGATTGGAAACCGTCAAATCAAGAATCGTCTGCCCCGACGACCTTGCCTGCTCCACCGCCATCGTGTAGCGGTTCGTGGTCAGCTTCCAGTTGGTACGTTGCGCGAACATGCTCGGGACCCGACGATAGCACAGGCTTCCGGCATCCCCAATGTGACGGCGAGAGCGGGATTGCGCGCGCGTCGATTTGGACCAAAATGGTCCATAAAGCTCAGCAAATCATTGATGTGCGGGGAAATACGCACCTCGCTGAAAATCACAGCACCGGATTGTGTGCAATCACACATCCCTGTGCCGCTGCTCCTCTTTCACTGTTTTCTTAACCCCATGTTTTTTCTGTTATTTCCGAAAAATCAATTCGTTCGTGCTGTATTGGTACACCGCTTGCCACTATCCCCACCCGTGGGATGACGGCTGCGGTACATCCAATGCGCTCCAGGGCTTCGTCGTTCGGCTCATTTGGACCACTTCCGTAGTGATTTTCGCTACCTGTTCCGGCCCAGCTGCACTTCATCGCTTCCCCACCATTCTTGGCTCCTCTCCTCAAGGAGGCTTGCACGTGCGAGATGACATGAGCCTTACCGTCCCGCCAACGGTTCGCCCTGGCTTGGACCGTCGTACCTTCCTTAAAGTTGTCGCGCAAGCTACTGCGGCCGTCGGGCTGACAAGTGCCATGGCCGCAAAAGTGGTTGCCGCCGTCGAAAAAGGCGCTCGTCCCAGCGTGATCTGGCTGCACTTTCAGGAGTGCACCGGTTGCACAGAGACGCTCCTTCGGACCTCTCACCCGGGCCTCGCGGAAGTTCTCTTCGACCTCATTTCTCTGGATTACCACGAGACGTTGATGGCTGCCGCCGGCCATCAGGCCGAAGAGGCTCTGGAGTCGGCCATCAAGAAGAACGCTGGCAAATACATTCTGGTGGTGGAAGGCGCGGTGCCCACGAAGGAAAACGGCATCTACATGCAGATTGCGCAAAAGACCGGCATCGACATGGTCAAGCACGTCGCCGCCTCCGCCGGTGCCATCGTGGCGATTGGGTCTTGCGCGTCCTGGGGAGGAGTCCCCTCGGCCGACCCGAATCCGACGGGCGCCAGCGGGATCAACAAAATCCTGGAAGGCAAGATGGTGGTTACGCTGCCCGGCTGCCCCGCCAATCCCTACATCCTGCTCGGCACGCTGCTGCAATTTGTCGCGCTCGGCAAACTACCCGAACTCGATGAACTGGGCCGCCCGCGATTTGCCTATGGCCGGACCATTCACGAACATTGCCCGCGCCGCGCCCATTTCGACTCTGGCCGGTTCGCCGAGGAATTCGGCGACGAAGGTCACCGGCTTGGCTATTGCCTGTACAAGCTTGGCTGCAAAGGTCCGTCCACCCACGCGAGCTGCTCGACGTTGCAGTTCTGCGAAGTGGTGGATGCCTGGCCCATCGGCCTCGGCCATCCCTGTTTCGGCTGTACCGAACAGGCCGTGGCGTTCCGCGTGCCGATGCTCAAGCCTGCGGAAATTGTGCGACCCACCCCGCCCTCCACCTACGCCCCGGTCGCCGCTCCTCAGGGCTTCATCAGCCCGCTGGCCACCGCAGTGGGCGGCCTGGTCGGCGGCGCGCTCCTGGGTGCTGGCTGGATGGCATCCCGCGGGATGAAGGAAAAGAATGGCGCGGCTCCGCAGAATCCGCCGCCGAACCAAAATTCCGACAGTTCTGACAAGGAATAAGTCCATGGACGTAAATCGCAGAGACGTCCTCAAAGTTCTCATCGGTGGAACGGCGATGACCGCCGTCGCCGCCTCCACGGCACATGTGGCCAAAGCCGAACCCGACGCGATTCCGCCGCTTGAAGACGCGGTTGGCCTGCTCTACGACGCCACCAAGTGCATCGGCTGCCGCGCCTGCATGCCCGCCTGTGCCAACGCGAACGGCCTGCCGCCCGACCGCGGCGCGTCGCACGGGATGTACATGCAGCCCGAAGCTCTCAACTCGCTCACCAAGAACCTGATCAAGCTCTATGTGGCTCCCGACGGGCACGAGCGCTCCTTCATCAAGCAGCAGTGCATGCACTGCGTTGATCCTTCATGCGTCTCCGGCTGTCCGATGCAGGCGCTGCACAAGGAACCGCATGGCGTCGTGGGTTGGGATTCGAGCTTGTGTATCGGCTGCCGCTACTGTCAGATTGCGTGCCCATTCAACATTCCGAAATTCGAGTGGTATCGCGTCAACCCGAAGATCGTGAAATGCGAACTGTGCCGTCATATCGTCGGCAAGACCGCCACGCAGCCTGCGTGCACGCAAGTCTGCCCGACGCACGCGGTGGTCTACGGCAAGCGCACCGACCTTCTGGCTGAGGCGCATCGCCGCATCAAAGACAAGCCCGGCTACTACTTCGAAGACCGCATCTACGGCGAAACCGAAGGCGGGGGCACCCAGTGCCTGATTCTTTCTCACGTCGATTATTCGAAACTCGGCTTGCCCAAGATGGGCCCGCAATCCAACGCGTCTCGCGTCCGCCGCGTCACCAATGTGATCTACCAGGGCTTCCTCACACCCGTGGTCATCTATGGCGGCCTGGCCGCCATCATTCGGGACCGCTGGAAGGCTCACCTCGAACACGTGGCTCATGAGCGGGCCAAGCACGAAGCCAAGGAGACCCACGTATGACCGAGAAATGGGAACGGTGCATTCGCCTGAAGGAGCCGCTGCTCACCAAGCCCTTCAAGTTCATGGTCGGTCTCGCTGGGTTTGCGATGCTCCTCGGCATTCTCCGCGAAGTCAGCGGCCTCGGTTACGTCACCGGCCTCAATGACGGCTACGCCTGGGGCCTCTTCAAGAACTGGAACGTTACCGCCCTCACGGCTCTCGGGTCGGGTGGCTACGCTGTTGCGGTTATGGCCTGGATTTTCAACGAACGCAAGTTCCATCCGATTATGCGTACCGCCGTGCTCACCAGTCTGGTGGGCTATGGCACCGGCATGGTGGCCCTGGGCTTCGACGTCGGCCGCCCGTGGAACTTCATCCACATCATGAACCCGAAAACGTGGAACCACCATTCCGTTCTCCTTGAGGTCGCTGTCTGCATGACCGCTTACGTCATTCTCGCCCTCAACTTCGAGAACATGCCGCCCTTCCTGGAGCGCATGCACAACAGCGGAGACCCCAAGCAGAGCGAACGCGCCCTGAAGATCTTTCATTTCATGCAGGCGACCTTCCCCTTCTGGATCGCCCTGGCGTTCGTGCTCCCTTCCATGCATCAATCCTCGCTGGGATCGCTGATGTTTCTTGCCGGCGAACGAGTTCACCCGCTCTGGCAGTCCGCCCGCCTGCCTCTGTTCTATTTGCTCATGGCGTACATCCTCGGCTTCGCTTGCGTTTTGCTGGTGTTGCTGCTGAGCACCTACGTCTGGGAACTCGGATGGGACGAAGCCATTCTCGGTCGCCTCGCTGTCGTAATGTCCTGGCTCACCCTGCTCTGGCTGGTCCTTCAGTTTGTCGATCTGGCATACCGCGGTGTGCTCGAAGACGCGTTCACCTTCGATCGCTTCAGCATCGTCTTCCTGGTGGAGACGGTTCTCCTCCTGCTCCCCTCTCTCGCTCTGCAGTCGGAGTACCTGCGCTCAAGGCCCAGATACCTGTTCCAGTTCACCCTGCTGCTGGTCATTGGCGGGCTGCTCTATCGCTTTACTCCGACCAGCATCGCGTTCATCCCGCTCGGCCAATACACGTATTTTCCATCGGTGATTGAAATTCTGATGAGCGCCGGCTTTACCGCGCTGGCCGTGGTGATCTTTTTGTACGCCGTGAAAAGGTTCGCAATCTTGCCTGCTTCCCGCGGAAAGATTGCCGCTGAAGCCGCTATTCGGCCGTTTGACACTCTCTAGAGAAGGAATGGTCCATGAGCAATCGAATCACGATTGACCCCATCACACGAATCGAAGGCCATCTGCGTATCGATGTTCAGATCGATGGCGGCAAAGTCAATGACTCCTGGGCTTCCGGCACCATGTTTCGCGGCATCGAAACGATCCTGCAGGGCCGCGACCCGCGCGAAGCCTGGCTCTTCGCTCAGCGCTTCTGCGGCGTCTGCACCACGGTCCATGCCATCGCCTCGGTGCGTGCTTGCGAAAACGCGGCGGGCATCCAGGTGCCGCTGAACGCGCAGTACATCCGCAACCTGATCCTCATCGCCCACGCCCTGCAAGACCACACCGTGCACTTCTATCATCTCTGCGCGCTCGATTGGGTCGACGTGGTCTCCGCCCTCAAGGCCGATCCCGCCAAGACCGCCCAGCTCGCCCAGAGCCTCTCTCCCTGGCCGCGCAACAGCTATCTGGAATTCAAGCAGGTTCAGGATCGCGTCAAAGGGTTCGTCCAGAACGGCCAGCTTGGCATCTTCGCCAACGGCTACTGGGGCCACCCGGCCATGAAGCTCCCGCCGGAAGTGAATCTTCTCGCTGTTGCGCATTACCTCCAGGCTCTCGAATACCAGCGCCTGGCCAACCAGATCGTCGCCATCCTTGGCGGCAAGACGCCCAACATTCAGAACCTCGCCGTCGGCGGCGTGGCCAACGCCATCAATCTCGACAACCAGGCCACCTTGAACATGGACAAGCTGTACATGATCAAGACCCTGTTCGACGACATGATCACCTTCGTTCAACAGGTGTATTTCATCGATGCTTGTGCTGTCGCCGCCCTCTATCCCGACTGGTTCGGCTATGGCGCCGGCGTCACCAACTATCTCGCCGTTCCCGATCTGCCTCTCGACAGCGCCATGACCGATTTCGATCTCCCGGGTGGCGTCGTTTTCGACGGCAAGCTCGATCAGGTCTATGCCATCAAGACGCACACCGACTCGCGCCTCCTCAACGGCGTTACCGAAAACGTCTCTCACGCCTGGTACGAAGGTGAAAAGACCCTGCATCCCTGGAAGGGCGAGACCAATCCGCACTACACCGGTTTCCAGGACAACGGCAAGTACACCTGGGTCAAGTCTCCTCGCTTCGAAGGGCATCCCATGCAGGTCGGTCCCCTGGCTCAGGTATTGATCGGCTACGCCCAAGGGCATAAGCTCACGCAGAAGTGGGCGGGTGCGGCCATCAACCAGGTTTCCACTATCTCGAAGAAGCAGGTCACTCCGGCGATGCTCCATTCCACGCTGGGCCGCATTGCTGCCCGCGCCATTCGCGCCTCCATGCTGTCTGATCTCGCCAACAAGCACTGGGACTTGCTCGTGAAGAACATCGCCTCCGGCGACGCCAAGATTTACGTCAAGCCGCAGTTTGGCGAGAAGGATCTGCACGGCGCCGGCTTCCACGAAGCGCCTCGCGGCACGCTTTCTCACTGGGTCACCATTAAGGGAGGCCAGATCGCCAACTATCAAGCTGTGGTGCCCACCACCTGGAACGCCGGCCCGCGTGATGAGCACGGCACTCACGGACCCTACGAGGCTTCGTTGCTCGGCAATCCCGTGGCCGATGCCGAGAAGCCGCTCGAAGTCTTGCGCACGATCCATTCCTTTGACCCGTGTCTGGCCTGCGCGATTCACACATTCGATCCGGAAGGGAAGGAAGTCATCTCCGTATCCGAAAAGAGGTGAGCGATGACCGAAACTCTGCATACCGCACCTGTAAAGGTAGGCGAACAGACCATCGACGCCGAGCATGATCTGCAGATGCAGTTGCTCGACTCACTGACGCTCTCGCTTGAAAAAAGCGGCGATTTCTCGTCCACCCGCTATGTCCTCGAACAATTCATCGAGTTCTCCGACATGCATTTTCTGTCCGAACAACTGGTGATGCGTCTGCACGCGTATCCCGCGTACGAAACGCATCTCGAAGAGCACACCCGCTTGATGAAGAAGGTCCGCGAGATCAGGGAAAAGGTCTTCCACGGAGAGAAGACGCCCTCGATCGAACTCATTCGCGAACTGCGGGATTGGCTGCTCACTCACATCGCCACGGAAGACGTGGCCTTTGGTGAGTTCCTGCGCAAGAAGGAAGGCTCCCAGGCATGACCGATTCTCGCCGCATCGGCATTCTCAGCGTCGGCAACGTGCTGATGGGCGACGACGGGATTGGTCCTTACGTCCTCAAGATTCTGGAAGCGCGCTACGAATTTCCCGCCAACGTCGTCGCGCATGATCTTGGCACGCCCGGCTTGGGCATCACCTCGTTCTTCGCCGATTACGACGCGGTCATCCTGATTGACGCCGTCAGCGCCAAAGGCCAGCCCGGCGATGTGCGGCTCTACCGCAAAGACAAACTCGTTCGCGTGCCCATCCCACAGCGGGTCAGCCCGCACGACCCCGCGTTGGTTGAGGCGCTGCTGTTTGCCGAGTTCAGCGGCAAATGCCCCCAAGAAGTGCTTCTGGTAGGAGTAGTTCCGGAAAACGTCGAACTCGGCTGCGAGATCACCGAATCGGTGCGCGCCGCCGTCGTACCCGCTATCTCCGCCATCCTCGCCGAACTGACCCGTTTGGGGATCGAACCCCGCCTCCGGGAATGTGCGCTCCGACCTTCCATTTGGTGGCAGGAAAACGTATCCTCAAATTGTCCGGAAGAGGACGATTATGTGCCTGGCTATTCCGGGTAAAGTCACCCAAATCGACGTCAACGACGGTATCCGCACCGGCCGCATCCAATTCGGCGGTATCACACGCCAGGCCTGCCTCGATTTCGTCCCGGAAGCCAACGAAGGCGATTACGTGATGGTCCACGTGGGCTTCGCCATCAGTGTGGTTGACAAAGAAGAAGCCGAACGCACTTACGCCCTGCTCGAAAGCATGGGCGTTCTCGAGGACGAGTTAGCTCTCGACAAGCCCGATCCCCCAGCAACACCATGAAGTACCTCGACGAATACCGGGACGCCAAAATCGCTCGCGGCCTCGCGGCGGAGGTTCGGCGGCGCTCCACCCGGCCCTGGGTGCTGATGGAGATTTGCGGCGGCCAGACCCACACGCTGATGCGTTATGGCATCGATGAACTCCTTGGCAATGCGGTGGAACTCGTCCACGGACCCGGATGCCCGGTCTGCGTCACTCCGCTCGAAACCATCGATCGCGCTCTTTCGCTCGCCGCGCGCCGCGACGTCACCCTGGTGTCGTACGGCGACATGCTCCGCGTGCCCGGCTCGAATACCGATCTCTTCCATGTCAAAGCCGAGGGCGGGGATGTCCGTGTCGTGTATTCGCCCACCGACGCCGTGCAGTTGGCGCGCTCCCAGCCGGATCGCAACGTCGTTTTCTTCGCGGTTGGATTCGAAACCACCGCCCCGGCGCACGCCATGGCCGTTCTCCAGGCCGAGCGCCTCGGTCTGAAAAACTTCACTATTCTCGCTTCGCACGTGCTGGTGCCGCCTGCGATTCGCACGCTTCTCAGCTCGCCGCGCAATCGCGTTCAGGGCTTCATCGCGCCAGGCCATGTCTGCACCGTGGTGGGCATGCGCGAGTACGAAGATCTGGTCCGCGAATTCCGTGTGCCTATTGTGGTCGGCGGATTCGAGCCTGTCGATCTTCTCGAAGCGATTCGCATGCTCGTTGTGCAACTCGAAGAGGGCCGCGCCGAAGTCGAGAATCAGTATGTCCGCTCCGTGCAGTACGAAGGAAACAAGCCGGCCCAGCAAGCTGTCGCCCGTGTATTTGAAACCGCCGATCGCAAGTGGCGCGGCATTGGTCCAATCCCCGTCAGCGGCTTGCGCATCAGGGACGAGTATGCCGCCTTCGACGCCGAACGTGTTTTTCAGCTTGGCTGTGTGTGCGCCGATGAGCCGGCCGAATGCATCAGCGCCGAAGTTCTGTTAGGCCACAAGAAGCCCACGGACTGCACAGCCTTTGGGACGCGTTGCACGCCCGAAAAGCCTTTAGGCGCTCCCATGGTTTCTTCGGAAGGTGCTTGTGCCGCCTACTACCAATACCGGCGCCACGCGGTTGCCCGTTGAACCCGTGAGCGACGATACCAAAGACCTCGCGGCGTTTTCCTGCCCGCTTCCCTTGCCTGCCCGCGACCGTATCCTCCTCGGCCACGGCAGCGGCGGAAAACTCAGCGCCGAATTGCTGAATGACATTTTTCTCCCGGCCCTCGGCAATCCGGTCCTGAATCGTCTCGAAGACCAGGCCATCGTTTCTCTCAACGGAACCCGCCTTGCCATGACCACGGATTCTTTCGTCGTCAAGCCCCTCTTCTTCCGGGGTGGCGACATCGGCTCGCTCGCCGTTCACGGAACCATCAACGATCTGGCCATGGGTGGCGCGGAGCCGCTCTGGCTGAGTGCGGCGTTCATTCTGGAAGAGGGCTTGCCCATGGAAACGCTTCGGCGCGTGGTCATCTCCATGCATCAGGCCGCCGCCAACGCCGGCGTGCCCATTGTCACAGGCGATACCAAGGTCGTCGAAAAGGGAAGTGCGGACGGACTGTTCATCAATACCACTGGCATCGGCCGCGTCCGCGATGGCGTCTCGCTGTCCGCCTCGCAAGCCCAGCCCGGCGACGCGATTCTTGTCTCCGGCTTTCTGGGCGATCACGGCATTGCGATTCTGGCCGAACGCGAAGGCTTACAGTTCGAAACACGGGTTCAGACCGATTCCGCCGCCCTGCACTCCCTGGTGGCTCGGCTGCTCGATGCCACTCAGGAAGTGCGCAGCCTGCGAGATCCCACTCGCGGCGGCCTTTCCAGCACACTCAACGAAATCTCCGCCGCATCCAACGTCGGCATGGAATTGAACGAAACCGCGATCCCGGTCCGCGAAGAGGTTCGCGGTGCCTGTGAGATGCTCGGACTCGATCCTATGTACGTCGCCAACGAAGGCAAGCTCGTGGCCGTCGTTGCGGCCCCGGCAGCGCAGGCCGCCTTGCAGGCGCTGCGCGAGCATCCCCTGGGGAAAGACGCGGCGATCATCGGCCATGTGACTCACGACCATCCCCGTATGGTCGTGATGCGTACTTCTCTCGGCACCACGCGTATTGTCGATATGCTCGCCGGGGATCAGTTGCCTCGGATCTGTTAGGGAGCTGCCATGCACGAAGTCGGTATTGCGTCCTCCATTCTTGAATGCGTCGCTGCCGAAGCCCAGAAGCATCCAGGCGCGCAACTCGTCTCCGTCTGCGTTCGCGTCGGTGAACTCGCCAACGTGGACAAAGACGCGCTCGATTTCGCCTTCGAGGCGCTCACCCGCGACACCGATCTCGAACATCTCAAGCTCGTTGTGGAATGGTGCCCTCGCCGCCAGAAGTGTACGGCCTGCTCCGAAGAATTCGCCGTGCGCGATTTCGAGTTGGCCTGCCCCAAGTGCGGCAGCGCCCAGACCACCATGGTCAGCGGCACGGAACTTGATATCGCTTATCTTGAATTGGAGGAGCCATGCGCGAAGTCGTAGAGAAGAAGGTCCTCAGCGAAAATGACCGCCTGGCCGCCGAACTGCGCCAGCGCTACCACGACGAAAACATTCTGTGCGTCAACATCATCAGTTCCCCGGGCTCTGGCAAGACCGCCCTTCTTGAGCGCACCTTGGCTTCTTTCCTGCCCAGCCGCCGCGTTGCTGTTCTCACCGGCGATCTGCAGACCGACAACGATGCCCGGCGCCTCGCGCGCTTCGGTTTTCCCGTGCGCCAGATTGTCACCGGCGGCACGTGCCACCTGGATGCTCGCATGATCGTTCGCCATCTGCAGGAACTCCGCTTCCACGGGCCCGGCCTGCTGCTCGTCGAGAACGTTGGCAACCTCGTCTGCCCGTCGAGCTACGACCTCGGCGAACACGCGAAAATCGTGCTTCTCAGTGTCACCGAAGGCGAAGACAAGCCTCTCAAGTATCCCGGCATCTTCCACCGCTCTTCCCTGATGATCCTTACGAAGACCGATCTACTTCCTCACGTCGAGTTCAATCCCGACCTGGCGCTCGAGAACGCCCGCAAAGTGCATCCAGAGATCGAGTACATCGCCCTCTCCTCCCGCACCGGCGACGGTTTTGATCAGTGGCTGCACTGGCTGAACGCGCTTCAGCACAAGCTGCAACCCCACGCTGCCGCTACCAATCCGTGAAGACTTTGCGATAATTCCTCTATGGCGGAAAATCCCAGCGGAGTCGCTGTGCGCAAAGCGATTGATGTGACCGGCATCGTTCAGGGTGTCGGCTTTCGGCCGTTTGTCTATCGCCTGGCCCACGATTGCAATCTCACCGGCTTCATCGCGAATACTCCTGCCGGCGTCACGATCGAAGTGCAGGGCGACGACAATCTTGTCGATGCTTTCCTCCAGCGCCTGCAAACCGAAGCGCCGCCTCTGGCCAGAATTACTTCAATCGCTCCCTACGACGTGGAGCAGCAAGCCGGCGACACATCCTTCCGTATTCTCGCCAGCCGCTTCGACACGCCTCCCAAAGCGCTCGTTTCCCCGGATGTCGCGGTTTGCGCCGATTGCCTCCGCGAAATGATGAATCCCCGCGATCGCCGTTTCCGCTACCCGCTTATCAACTGCACCAACTGCGGTCCTCGCTTCACGATTATTCGCGACATTCCTTACGACCGCGCGCGCACCTCCATGGCCTCCTTCCCGATGTGTGCCGCCTGTCAGGCCGAGTACGAAGACCCCGCCAACCGCCGCTTTCATGCCCAGCCCAATTCCTGCTGGGACTGCGGCCCGCAAGTGCAGCTCTGGGATGACGACGGTTCGCGTCTGGATATCGCGGAACCCGTCCGTGAGGCGGCGCGTCTTCTCGAGGGCGGCTCCATCGTTGCCATCAAAGGCCTCGGCGGATTCCATCTTGCCTGTAACGCCCGCAATCAGGCTGCCGTCAGCCTCCTCCGCGAACGCAAACGCCGCGTCGAAAAGCCTTTCGCCGTGATGATTCGTCGCATCGAAGATGCCGGCCGTTTCTGCGAGGTCGATGACGCCGGGCACAAGCTGCTCCTCTCCATAGAACGTCCCATTGTGCTGCTCCCCCGCAAAACCGATGCGGACCTCGCGCCAAGCATCGCTCCTCACAACCGCTATCTTGGTCTGTACCTTCCCTACACACCGCTGCAACACTTGCTGTTCGCCAGCGGGAAGTTCGATTCGCTGGTCATGACCAGCGCCAACCTCAGCGAGGAGCCCATCGCCATCGACAATGACGAAGCGGTCCAGCGGCTGCGCAACATCGCCGACGCCTTTCTCGTCCATGACCGCGACATCCTCCGCCGCTGCGACGATTCCGTCGTTCGCCCCGCCGCGGGACGCTCACAGCAATTGCGCCGCTCTCGCGGCTTCGTTCCTGTGCCGGTCGCCCTGGAACGCGAGTCCGAGCCCATCCTGGCGGTTGGCGGCGAACTGAAGAACACCATTTGCCTGGTCCGCGGCAGCGAGGCCTTTCTCAGCCAGCACATCGGCGACCTCGAAAACCTAGAGAGCTACAAGTTCTTCGAAGAAGCTGTCGAACACATGCAGCGCATCCTCGAAGTTCATCCCAAGACCGTCGCTTACGACCTGCATCCCGACTATTTCTCTACCAAATGGGCGCTGGCGCGGGCAGGTGTCGAACTTGTCGGCGTCCAGCATCATCACGCCCACGTCGCGGCCTGTATGGCTGAGAATCATCTCGATGGAAAGGTCATCGGCATTGCTCTGGATGGCACCGGCTACGGCTTGGACGGCACGATCTGGGGAGGGGAAGTGCTTCTCGCGGATTACGTCGATTTCGAACGCGTGGCGCATTTCGAATACATTCCGCTACCCGGGGGCGCTGCCGCGATTCACGAGCCTTGGCGCACCGCGGTCAGCTATCTCACCAAACACTATGGCCAGGATCTCTCCAACCTCGATCTTCCGCTCGTTCGTTCCATCGACGCGCGCAAGCTCCAGGTTGTCCAGCAGATGATTGACCGCCAGATTCACTCGCCGCGCACTTCGAGTTGTGGCCGCCTCTTCGACGCGGTTGCCGCGGTCGCGGGAGTCCGCTCGGTCGTCAATTACGAAGCCCAGGCTGCCATCGAATTCGAAATGGCGGCGCACGACTCCACCGATCAAGGTGTCTATCCCTTCGACCTGCTTCCCGAGGGCACAAACTGGATCGTCGGCACGCTTCCCTTGTTCCAGTGGCTGCTGCGCGACGTCCGTCACCAGCAGCCCGTTGGCGACATCAGCCGCCGCTTCCATGCCGGGCTTGCTGCTACCTTCGTCGAACTTGCCGAAAAGATCCGCGAACAGAGCAAGCTCAACCGCATCTGCCTCAGTGGCGGCTGTTTTCAGAACGCGTTGCTCTTTGATCTACTGCGCGAAGGTCTGCGTTCGAAATCGTTTGAGGTCTACTTTCACTCGGAGGTTCCCACTGGCGACGGCGGTATCAGTCTCGGCCAGGCGCTGGTCGCCGCTCATCGCCCGAAGGCTGTCTAAAGAGTGCCTTTCGGGGCGTTTTTTACCTCATTCCGTACTTTCGGCTCCCGGTCACTCCCTTGCCTTCCGTGACCGTAATCGTCTGACCTGTTTCGACATTCGAGAGTTTATCTACTTGCCCGCTGGGCCAACGAATCTCTACACTTTCCGCTTTTTCGTGCTTCGCAAGCCCGAAAGTCAGCACCAATTCGCTCGCGGAAAGGTAGCTGGAGCCGCTTTTCATCATCTCTCCCTGGGTCTCTCCCCCGGCATTCACCTTCACCATCGCGCCAATTCCGTCTCGGTTCGATCGTACGCCCACCAGCTTCACGCGCAGGCTCTTCTGCTGCGCCGCCTCTCCACTCGCTTCATTCGCAAAGAGATACGCTGGTCCGCCGTTCGTGGAGAGCAGCACGTCTTGCCGCCCATCATTATTGAAATCCCCGTGCGCCGCCCCTCTGCCGACCCTCGGCCTGTCGAACCCCCCTCCCAGCTCCCCCGTCACCTCCTGAAAATTCCCCTTCCCCACATTTCGAAACACATGCGGCGGCATTGCGTATTTCACGTTCGGCTGAACGCGCTGAATATCGCCGTCGATATGACCATTGGCGATGAAAATATCCGGCCATCCATCCAGGTCATAGTCAAAAAAGAAACAGCCGAAGCCCAACGTCAGCAATGTGGCACGGCCCACTGTCGAACGCGGCGCTTCATCCACAAACAGTCCCTTGCCTTCGTTGTGGTAAAGCGAAATCATCTGATTCGAGAAATTCGTAATCAGCAAGCTCGGCGCGCCGGACCGGTCGTAGTCTGCGGCATCCACGCCCATGCCCGCGCGCGCGACGCCGTCTTCGCTAAACGCCACGCCTGCCGGCACGGCTTTTTCGGTGAAGGTCCCATTTCCATTGTTCCGGTAGAGCTTGTTCGGCTGCGTATCGTTGGAAAACAGCAGGTCCGGCCAGCCATCGTTGTCGTAATCGAGCACCGCAATGCCCAGCGTCTTGGAGGTCGGTTCGCCGAGCCCCGCCTTTTTGGTCGCATCTTCAAATGTGCCATCGCCGCGGTTGTGCCAAAGTCGCACGGCCGTCCCTTTGTACGATTCCGGCGTGCAATACGATTTGCTGTTCCCATCAAGCGTGCAATACAAATCGCCCTCGATCGACCACTGCACGTAATTCGCGACCACCAGGTCCAGCTTTCCGTCTTTGTCGTAGTCCACCCACGCCGCGCTGGTGCTGAATTCCTTCGGCCCCATCAATCCGGCTTTTTGCGTCACATCGGTGAACGTGCCATTCCCGTTGTTGTGAAACAGGTGGCTCTGTCCCATCGTTGTTACGAACAGGTCGTCGTAGCCGTCGTTGTCGTAATCGGCTACCGCCACGCCCATGCCGAATAGCTGCACGTCGAGCCCGGCTGCGTGCGTCACGTCCGTAAACGTTCCATCGTGGTTGTTGTGGTAGAGCTTCGGCGTGCTGTGCTTTGATGGCCGCCCGGGCCAGTCCGTGCCGTTCACCAGAAAAATGTCCTGCCAGCCGTCATTGTCGTAATCGATGAACGCTACTCCCGGCCCCATCGTTTCTGGCAGATACTTTTTCCCGTAAGCGCCGTTATTGTGAACGAAATGAATCCCTGCCTTTTGCGTCACATCACGGAACTGGATCGTTGGCGCTGCGCCTGTGTCGCCCGACGCGTGCGCCAACGCCAACCCAGCCGCGGCTACAGCCAGGAATGCCACTCCCACAATCGTTCGTCTCACTTGTTCTCCGCGATTCCGTCCCGTCCGACTCCTAACGCATCGGCGACCCGGTTGATGTAGTTGAACCACGACGCGATGAGCGTGATCTGCAAAATTCCTTTGTCGTCAAACCCCACGGCGCGCAATTTTGTATGGTCCGCCGGGCTGCATTGCGTCGCATCCTTGGTCAGTTTCACCACGTATTCCAGCATGACTTTGTTTTGCTCGCTGATCGGCGCGTTGCGGAAATCCTTCCTGAGCGCGGCCACCATCTCATCGTTCAACGACGCCCGACGCAGAAACTCTGCGTGTGATTCGATTCAATAAAAGCACCGGTTCGTCACCGACACCATCGTCGCGATCATTTCGTGCTGTTCGCGACTCAGCGGCAGGTCTGGCGACATCATCGCGCCAAACGCCGCGAACGAGTGAAACAAAACGTCCGGCAGCAACGTGTGGGAACCAACGATGCTATTTTCGAATCCCTTGTCGACGATTGGCACTGGCGTCGCATACTCCTGCGGGTATAGCTTCCGCTCTTCCATCACCGCCTTCATTACGCGCTCGTCCTCTTCCAGCCGGAACGTCTTGATCCAGGTCATTAATCCTTCCTTGGTCTTCGTGTGTTGAGCGACCGCACTTCTACCGCCCTGACCCTGCTGCTACGGGACTCTTCTTTGCCGCCGCGGTCTTGGCGACGGCCGTCCCCGATTTACCCTTCGGCTGCGCGGCGAGAGCCACACTGACATGCTCATGGATCGCCTGCCGCTCGTTGTTATCCTCGGGATGCGCCTGCCGGTACGCCCCGGTCAACGCCTGCGCTGCCTCATCGGCCTTAAAGCGCAAATAGCGCTCCTTGTGTTCATTGGCCATTTTTTCGTCGCCCAATCCCGTGTAGCAGAGCATCAGATTGTAGTTGGCCTGCAAGTCTTCGGGATCAATCGCCAGGGTCTGCTGGAGTTCTTTGACCGCATCCGCATATCGCTTTTGCAGGAAAAGCACACGGCCTAGTTCGTTGTGCACGACGCGGTCGCGCGGATATTGCGCAAGCACTTCCTGCAAGACCTTTGCTGCCTCGTCGTACTTACCCTCTTCCTTCAAAACGCGTGCGTAGAAGAAATTCGCGCACGCCAGTCCCGGCTTCAGAGAGAGCGCCTTCTCCAGAACCTGTCGCGCACCTTCGATTTCGCCCTCCTGCACCCGCACACGGCCCACATTGGTCCAGCCGTCGAAGTTTTGAGGATCGTTCGTCGTAATCTCCGTGAACGCCTGATCCGCGCCCTTCAAATCGCCCTGCAGAAACAGGCCAATTCCATAGTCGTTCCAACGGGTCCAGTCTTCTTTTTGCCAGGCTGTCTTCGGCGCTGGTGCGGCAGCTGAACGCGGCAACACGCGAATCGTCTTTGTGTCCTCTCCCACCGTAATGATCGGCAAGTTGGGAATGGCTTTCTTGTTGCTCGACACATCCGAAAGGTCGCCGTTGAAGGCAAACTTGCGGTCATCGTAGTCCGGCGTCACGGCGCCCTGGGGTTGCGCGCCATCCGGCACCCCGCCAAACGCAAACTGCGTATTCCACCACTGAAACTTTCGGTAGTTCAGCTTGGAATGCAGAGTGATCTTCTCGCCAGTGCCCTCCGGAATGTGCATCCGGAAATGGACCGTATCCGCGGCGCCCGGCGGAATCAGGTGCACGTACACGACCGCACGGCTGGCCCACGCATTTCGTTTGTTGATAGGGTTCCCGTGCGCATCGATTTGGAGCGATTTGTAGAAATGCGCTCCGGGTTCCACCGGACCTTTCCCGTCATCTTCTACTTTTCCGCTCCAGTAAATCGTCTGGCCCTTATCATCCGTGGCTTGCAATTCCAGCCACACATCGAATGCGTCGACAGTCCCGCCCGGGAAGAAGTGTCCGACCTTGCGTGTCCGCACCACCACGTCAACCAGCAGATCGTCACCGCGACGCACCGCTGCATCTACGCGATCGAGTGGCGCAGTAATCGGCCGCGCCGTACCCGCGACTCCTTTGGGCAACGACGTTTCCGCCTCTTCGCCGACAGCAAACGTCGTCGAAAGCTCCGGCTTCTGATATCCGGACTTCTCATTCAGGGCTTCCAGCTTTCCCGCCGGGGAAATTGCAAAAATATCCACAGTCACTTGCTTGTCTTGCAGGAACTTCTGGCTCGTCTGCAACTGGACCGCATCTTCATTCGCCGTGGGCACTGCCGTGTTCGCCCCAGGGAAGCGATGGGAGTGGACGTATCCATCGATATTGCCGTCGTCCTTTGACGGCACCAGTGGCATGTGGCAGTCCGCGCACATCATGGGTGTCGCGGGGTAGTAGAAGGAGCGCGCGCCCTGCCCGCTAATGCCGCTGCCTTGCCAGTTATCGTATTCGTTGAATCCGCGGATCCAGCGGTAGCTATTGAGCGGCACATCCAAGTGTACTTTGTGGCATCCGGAACAAAACTCCGGCACCTGGTTCCGCATGAAGGGTTTGAGAAATACGCGGCGATGCGGCTCCGGATTCAACCGCACCATGAAATCGTGCAGGCTGCGCACGACGGGATTCTCGCTTGCCGCCAGGGCATGCAACTTCGGATATTCCAGAACGAAATCGCCCTGGCCCATCGTGCTTTTCACCTGCACGATACTGTGGCACATCATGCAGCTTAGTCCGGCCTTCGACTCCGGCCGGTCCACAATTTGCTTGATCGGAGTGTCGAACATCCCGCTGAAGAGCAGCGCCGGATCGTGGCAGCCGGCGCACCACTTCGACGGCTTCACGCCCGCCACGTCCTGCATGTATTCAATACTCTTCCGGTACCACTGATTGTTAAACGACGAGAAATGGTGGGCTGAACTTTCCCACTGTTTGTAAATGTCGGCGTGGCATCGTTCGCAGGCCTTCGACTGCATGAAGTAGTCCGCGGGAATGTTCTTTCCGTCGCGCGTTTGCACGGAACTTGGAAAGAACTTGCCGTTTGGCCCGTCGCCCTCATCATTCATAGTGGCCGGCGAAATGGAAGGATTGCTCACGTGGAACTCGTGGCTCCATGCCACGTTTCGAGCCCACCACGCGCCTGCCGCAAGTAGACCTACAATCGCAGTGGCGGCCACAAATCCGCCAACCCGGCCGGCAAGTCCTTTGCCAGTCCATCCGCGGTCTGCGATCCAGGAAGCTCCGAGCAGCACCACGGCCACGCAACACAGCGCGATATGCGCGTACAGCCAGCCTTTCAGTCGATGCGGTGTGCCAATCCCGATCAGGACGACTCCGAGCACGCCGCCAGCCAGCAGCGCGATCCAGCCCGCGCTTGCGAGCCATCCGTCATTCTTGATTCCGCGAAACAGGTACGCGATCAGGCCAAGCGTTGCCAGCGCGCCGATACCCGTGTGCAGCAACACGGTGACGGCGTACAAGATCGTAGCCGTTGGATACGCATAAAGATAGGCAGCGGAGACTGCCAGGATCCAAACGCTCAGGGAGCGCCAGCTTTGCATTCCCGATTCCCCCGTCCTCTCCCTCAACGTTTCTTCAGTTCGCCCAGAATTAAAAATGCGGCCGGGGGTCGTGACCCGGCCGCAAAGGTTGTTGGGGTGCTTCCCGTGTCGGCGAAGGCTGTGCCTTGAGTGGAAGCGATATCAAACGTTGCCCCTTTATAGAATCCCTGCGAAATCTTAGCAATAGTGCGAATATATTAAAAATGAGACTCTTCTGTAATCCCTTTATTTTCAGTTAGCTGGTAGGCCTTTCCCGCTCCCAATTCCTTGTAATCCTCGGTTCGCCCGCTGGGCCATTCCACCACCACGCGCTCGATCTTATCTTGTTTGCCGACGCCAAATGTAACCGGCAATTCCGACTGCGACAGATAGCTCGACCCACTGCGCACCATGCGCGACTGTTGTTTGCCATCCGCAGTGACGCGAAGCACCGCTCCAATTCCATCCCGGTTCGATTTCGTTCCCACCAGCCGAAAGCGAATGCTGTGATTGCCGTTCAAGACGTCATTGCGATACAGGAAGGCCGATCCGTTATTTGTCGTGAGCAACACGTCCAGATCCCCGTCGCGATCGAAATCCGCCACCGCCAGCCCACGGCCTACTTTCGGCTGATTGAATCCGCCGCCAATCTCGTCCGCGACATCCCGAAACCTTCCGCCGCCCAGGTTCTCAAACATTTGCGCCGGCTGCGCGTAACCGACATTCCCGCGAATGTTTCTCACTGTCTCATCGATGTGCCCGTTGGCTACCGCGATGTCCATCAATCCATCTAGGTTCGCGTCGAAGAACACACATCCAAAGCCCAGTGTGTTGCGCGATGCGCTTCCCACTCCCTCCTGCATCGCCACGTCGTCGTAGCCTTTTCCTCCGTAGCGATACAGCCCGATCATCTCGTTGTCGAAATTCGTGATGATGATTCCCGCCTTGCCGGAGTTCTCGAAATCCGCCACGTCCACGCCCATGCCTGCGCGCGCTTTTCCTTCCGTACTGAACGCCAGCCCAGCCTCGATGGCCACATCCTTGAATTTTCCGTTGTGCAGATTCTTGTACAGCTTGTTCGGCTGCGTGTCGTTCGCCACCAGCAGGTCAGGCCAGCCGTCCTGATCGTAGTCGAACATCGCCACGCCCAGCGACTTCGAGCTGCTGTCGAATACACCGCTCGATGCGGTCACGTCCTCGAATGTTCCGTCACCGCGATTGTGATACAGCCAACAGGTGTCACCGCGATACGCTTCGGGAGTGCAGTAGGACTTGTTCTTACCGTCGAGGCTGCAAAATACATCTCGTTCCGCCGACCATCGGACATAATTGCAAACGAAGAGGTCAAGAAAGCCGTCGCGATCGTAGTCGAACCACACCGCCGATGTGCTCAGTCCCTGCTTCCCCAGAAGACCCGCCGCTTTCGTCACGTCCACAAACGTACCCTTGCCCGTGTTCTTGAAGAGCCGGCTTTGGCCCACGCACGTAATGTAGAGGTCCGGGAAGCCGTCGTTGTTGAAATCCCCGACCGCCACACCCATTCCGTACATCTCCACATCAAGTCCGGCGGCTTTCGTAATGTCGGTGAACGTTCCATTACGATTGTTGCGATAGAGCTTCAGTGTGGTCCATTGCCGTTTGTGCCCTGGCCAATCCATTGAATTGACCAGCAGGATGTCTTGCCAGCCGTCCGCGTCATAATCCAAAAACGCACAACCCGAGCCCAGCGTCTCCGGTAACAACTTCCCGCCATACGCTCCACTGTTATGCCGGAAACGGATTCCCGCAGGAGCCGTCACGTCCGTGAAGCGGAAGCCCGGCCCCGCGCCCGCCGCCCGCAAGGGCCACGGCAACCCCGCGCCCGCCAGCAGCCCCGCCCCAACTCCTTGCCAGATGAATTCGCGCCGCTTCACCGAAGCCCCGTCATGGCAGGTTGACCAGCCCGTTGCGAATCGCATAGACGACCAGTTCCGCCGTCTTGTGGATGCCGAGTGCATCCATAATGTTCGCGCGATGCACGGATACCGTGTTCACGCTCAGGTTCAATTCCGTCGCAATCTGCTTGTTCGATTTTCCCGCCACGATGTGTTGCAAGATCTCCAGTTCGCGCGGTGTCAGGCCCGTGTCGCGCTCGCCCTTCAGATTGCCGCTTCGCATGATCTGTGGGTCGAGCACCGTCTTTCCTTCGGCCACCTTCTTGATTGCGCTCACCAGGTCCAGGTCCATGGCGTTCTTCAGCACATAGCCTTTGGCACCCGCCTCGAGTGCCTGCCGTACCAGCGTATCTTCCGAGTGCATGCTGAGCATCAAAATCGATATTTCCGGCAGCCGCGCCAGAATTCTGCGCGACGCTTCAATTCCGTTGATTTGAGGCAACGCGCAGTCCATCACGATTACTTCCGGCTTCAACTGTTCCGCCAGTTCCACCGCTTCCAGCCCGTCGCTCGCCTCACCCACCACCTGAAACGACGGTTCATCTTCCAGCATCCGCCGGAAGCCGCGCCGTACCAGCGCGTGGTCGTCCACCAGCAGCACTTTCAGTTTATTCGGCATGTGCCTCCACCTTCGCGCGCGGAATGCGCAGTTTCACCAGCGTGCCCGTCCCATTGCCTGCGGATGCGGCCAGATTTGAGACAACCACGGTTCCGCCAAGCAATTCGGCACGTTCCCGCATTGCCACCAGCCCAATACCTGGTTGCCCTGCTGCGGGCGCCAGTCCTTTCCCATGATCTTCCACGTCCAGTTGTAATTGCTGCGGCGTAAACCGCAACCGCACCCAGGCCTCTTTCGCCCCCGAATGGCGGCTCACGTTGTTCAGCGCCTCTTGCAGCACCCGGTATACGTGCACGCCCGCGCCGGTTTCGATCGGGAACTGTTCGCCGGATTTCTCGTAATGCAGCGTCAGTCCCGTTTGCCGTTCAACCGTCGGAATGTACCAATCGAGCGTGCTTTCGAGCCCCTGTTCCTCGAGTAACACCGGATGCAGCGCCTGCGACAAGCTGCGAATGTTGTTCAGCGTCGATTGCGCAATCTCTCGCACTTCCTGCAAGTCCTCATGCAACGGCGAATCTTCCGGCACATGCTTTGCCGTGCGTTTCATGAGCGATCCGATTGCCGTCAGCACCTGCCCGAATTCATCGTGTAGTTCGCGGGAAATGTGCCGCAGTGTCGCTTCCTGCGTGGCAATCAGTTTCTGCGCCAGGTCGCTGCGCTGCGATGACAGTTCCTCCACGTGTGCAAACAACCGCAGGTTGCTCCGGATCAGGTAGAGACTGGTGAGCACAATTGCCAGTAGAATCGCCGCCAGGAAAAAATAAAGCTGCCTCTGTACGCGGTTGTAAATACTGGTGATTCGCGCAGCGGCCTGTTCTTCCGCTTCGTTATTCTGCACTAACAGCCGGGAAATCGCCGAAGTCAGCGCCTCTTGGCGGGGCTGCAGCGTGTCGCGCAGTTGTTCCCGCGCGGCCTTTTCGTCGGACTGGGCCAGGGAAAACATGCGGTCGCACGCGTCCCAGAATTGGCCCACCGATTGAACCAGGTATCGCCGCTGCTCGCGCGTGGGAGCGGCCTCGGCGAGCGGCTCTTCCTGCTTCAACGCATCGTCCAGGTCCATGCGTATCCGCTCAAACTGCGCGTTGAACGCGACGAGAGGATACGGTTCACTCGCGTCCAGCATGTCGCGCATCGCCAACCCCAGCAGGTTCAGATCATTTTGGATGCGCAACAACTGCAGCGAGTCTTTGCGGTTACGGTCAACCAGTTCACTCTGCAAGCGGCGCACGCCCGCGAATTGCACCGTGATATATCCCGCATACACCAGCACCGCGAGTATCGTCACTACCAATCCCAGATACAGCTTGCTCGCGGGCCCTGGTTGTGTTCCCGGTTTCTTCTCCACGTCAGCAAGGATATAACGGCGACTTCATTGCCTCCAACTCGCTGCCAGTTTGAAATGATAAACTTCAGTTTCAACAATCTCTGCAAATCGGAGACTTGTACGAATGATTGACGTCGGTCTGATTGGTTTCGGCCTCGCCGGCTGCTACTTCCATGCGCCCGTAATTCAAGCTGTAAAGTGCATGCGCCTAGCCGCCATTCTCCAGCGTACTGGCGATACCGCTGCTCAGGCGTACCCCGAAACGCGCATCGTTCGCACCATCGACGATCTGCTCGCCATCGACTCCCTGAAACTCATCGTCATCGCCACGCCGAACCAATCTCACTTCCCGCTGGCCAAGCGCTGCCTCGAAGCCGGCCGCCACGTTGTCATCGACAAGCCGTTCACATTAAACGTCGCCGAAGCGCGCGAACTGATCGCCCTCGCCCGCGCTAAGAGTCTCGTCCTCACCGTCTACCACGACCGCCGTTTCGACGCCGATTTCCAGGGCCTCCGCAAAGTCATCGACTCCGGTGAACTTGGCCGCATCACCCGCTTCGAATCCACTTACGATCGCTATCGCCCCACTCCCAAGCCCGGCGCCTGGCGCGAGCAACCCGGTCCCGGCAGCGGCATTTTCTTTGATCTTTCCCCGCACCTTTTCGATCAGGCGTTCACACTTCTTGGCACGCCCGAGGCACTGACTGCCGATATTCGCACCGAACGCATCGGCATCACCACGGATGATGCCTTCGACGTGTTGCTGCACTATCCCCAAGGCGTGCGCGCGCTACTTCGCGCCACCATGCTCTCCGCTTCGCCGCGCCCACGGATGGTTGTCCTTGCGCAAGACGGGAGCTACTGCAAGCGCGATTTCGATCCTCTCGAACTCACCCTCCGCGCGGGTCACGTACCCGAGGGCGACAACTGGGCGCTTGAGAGGGAAGAGAATTGGGGCGAACTCACCGTCATCCGGGACGATCAAACCATCCTGCGTCGCGTTCCTTCCGTTGGTGACTGGCGCGATTTCTACGCCAACGTGCGAGACGCCATTCTCGGGGTTGCCCCGATCATTGTGACGCCGCAGCAAATCCTGAACGTCATGGTGGCCATGGAACTGGCCATGCAAAGCAGCTCGGAACGCCGCACCATAACGTGGCGACATTTCGACGCGTAGTCCCGCTCGTCGTATAATGCCCACTCAGGCCAGGAGCGCCTGCCGCGCATGCCAATCGAACTCGCGCCATCGATTTTGTCCGCCAATTTCGCAAATCTTGCCGCCGACGCGCAGCAAGCTCTGGACGGCGGCGGCACAGTTCTCCACGTCGATGTCATGGACGGCCATTTTGTTCCCAACATCACCATCGGCCCTCCCGTTGTGAAGTGGCTACGCAAATTCATCAAGGCGCCTCTCGATTGCCATCTGATGATTGAGAATCCCGATTTGTTCATTCCGGAATTTGCGGAGGCCGGTGCCAACTGGATTTCCGTTCATCAGGAAGCCTGCGTGCATCTCGACCGCACGCTCCATCTCATCGCCTCGCACAACTGCAAGCCTGGTGTCGTCATTAATCCCGCTACTCCCGTCGAGACCCTTACGGAAGTGCTCGACATTGTTCACCACGTCCTGGTCATGAGCGTGAACCCCGGCTTCGGTGGCCAGAAATTCATCACCAACTCACTCAACAAGATCGCCGCACTGGCCCGCATCCGCGCCGAACGCAATTTGCATTACCGCATAGAGGTGGATGGTGGAGTCGATCTGGACACGGTAGGCGACGTCGTGAAAGCCGGTGCGGAACTTCTCGTTGCCGGCAACGCCGTTTTTGGCCAAGGCGACATCCGTAGCAATGCCACGCAGCTTCTCGAAGCCGCCCGCGCTGCCACCCTCACCCGCGCCTAACTGTCGGTCACGCCCTGATTTCAATTGGCGCAATCAATAAAGAAATTTGTCATCTTGGGGAGTGAAGTCAGCGACAAAGGATCCCGCCGACAAGGTGTGGCTTACGACTTCGAACTTACAATTTGGAACTGCGCAATCGCTTCGCCAAGGCTTCCACCTGCGCCTGCGTTTCCTGAATCGAGCCTGAACAATCAATCCGCTCCGTTGCATGCTTCAGTTTCTCTTCCATCGGCATCTGCGCGGCTATCCGCCGCCTGGCCTCGACCTCACTCATCCCGCGGGCAAGCAATCGGTCTAACTGCTGCTCCTGCCGGCAGAATGTCACTACTAATCCATCGAGTTTTGCCGCGAACCCCGCCTCCACCAGCAGCGCCGCCGCTACAAATGCCGCATCGCGGACACCATCTTTTTCCCACTCGGCAAACTGCCGAAATGTGATTTCCTCCACGCGCGGATGAATGATCCGGTTGAGCTTTGCCAGTTTCGTCGGATCGGTAAACACAATCCCCGCCAGCATTGCTCGATCGATGCGCCCCTTCGCGTCCGCCAGTTCTGCTCCAAATTCCCGCAAAATCTCGTCATGCGCCGGCTGTCCCGGCTCCATCAATTGATGTGCAACCAGGTCTGCTTCGAGCACCTGGAATCCCAGCTCGCGCAGCATTGCCGCCACGGTGCTCTTCCCGCTCGCAATTCCCCCGGTCAGACCCATTCTTCGCATGATCTTTTCGTTGCGCGACCTGTTTGAAGCTGTCGATTAGTTTCCGGATGCAACCGACGCCTTCCCGCGCCGCAGTTTTGCCGCTTTCACTGTGTTGCTCATCAGCATCGTGATGGTCATCGGTCCCACGCCACCAGGCACCGGCGAGAGCGCGCCCGCCGTAAATACCGCGTCCGGGTGCACGTCGCCAATCAAGACGTTCCCCTTCGCCCGGAATTTCTCCAGGCGCTTCGGAGAATTCTTCAGCAGTTTTTCCGCTTCCGCTGCGTCGGTTACCTTGTTTGTGCCCACATCAATGACCGCCGCGCCCGGCTTGATCCAATCCGCCTGCACAAAACCCGCTTTTCCCATGGCCGCTACAACGATGTCGGCGCGGCGCACAACCTCCGGCAAATCCCGGGTCTTCGAATGGCAGATCGTCACCGTTGCATTCGCATGAAGCAGCAGCAGCGCCATCGGCTTGCCCACAATATCGCTGCGCCCCAGCACCACGGCATTTGCGCCCTCCACGGGAATTTTGTAGCGCCGCAGAAGCTCCATGCAGCCCGCCGGCGTGCACGCCACGAGTCCGGGCCGGTTGCTCACCAGCATTCCCATGCTCACCGGATGAAACCCGTCCACATCTTTTGCCGGGCTCACGGCTTCCAGAACGCGCTTCGAATTGACCTGCCCCGGCAACGGCAGTTGCACCAGGATCCCATCGACGCTGTCGTCGCGATTCAAATCATCCACAAGCTGCAGCATGTATTCGGTCGACGAATTCGCCGGCGGCGTGTGCAACCAGCTTGCCAGCCCCAATTCCTCGCACGCCGCGATCTTGCTCTTCACGTACAACTGCGACGCGGGATTCTCTCCGACGAGCACCGCCGCCAGCCCGGGCCGGATTCCTTGTGCCACCAGCCGGATTACTTCTTCCTTCAGCTCGGCGAAAATCTCGCTGCGAATTTTCAATCCATCCAGAATCTGTGCGGTCATGCGCCCAGAATAGCACAGCGTTCCGATGGGCACTTCAGCCGGAAACCTCTCGCGCGATTCGAAGCATCGCGGCCAGGCTCTTCTCAATATCCGCTTCGGTGGTCGCCCACGAGGACACGCTGATCCCGAATTGCGGTCCTGCCCTTCCACACAGTTCCTCCGCACCAGCACGTTCCGTCCTCTTGCACGCGCCGCATGACCTCTTGTGTTTTCTCTGCGCTTCCAAAGGACACCAGCACCTGATTGATCACCACGTCGTTCAGTATTTCGTAGCCTGCCCCGCGCAATCTTTCCGCAAAGCGACGCGCGTATCCACAGGTTCGCTCCGGCCGGTGAACTTCGACCTCTGAACCGCAAATTCGCCGCTCGACTTTATACCTAGGTACAGCCTTCACACTTATCCGGAACGCAGAATGAGTTGTTTCGCGTCGCTTTCCGGGAGGAAGTCACTTCTGATTGCTCTGCATGTTTGGCTGAACGCATGACTGACCTTCATCCCACGTCCATGCTGAAATGCCTATAATGCCTGCATGTGCTTCTTGCCCCTGAGTCTCTTACTCCTGGCCGCTCTTGGTGCGACTTCAGTTCGTGCGCAAACTTCCGCGCCTCCTACACAATTGCCAAACGCGAAGCTTCTCGGCGCCGTCCCCGGTTCTCCCCGCAAGATCAACAATTTCCCCACCGCCGCCGCAATCTCTCCCGATGGCCGCTTCGCCGTGTTCCTCCATAGCGGCTACGGCGCTTACACTTCCGGCGAAAAGCAGTCCCTCACCGTTCTGAATGTCGAAACGAACGAACTTCGCGATTTTCCCGACGACCGCCTCGGCTCGAATGCCACTCAGACTTTCTTTCTCGGTCTCGCTTTTAGCCTCGACGGCAAGCATCTTTACGCGTCGATGGCTTCGCTCACGGACCCACTCGGCCAGCAGAAGGGAAGCACCGGTAACGGCATTGCCGTTTATTCCTTCGAAGACGGGCTGGTCACGCCCGAGCGCTTCCTCAAGATTCCCCCTCGCACCAAAATCCCCACCGGCAAAGTTCGCCGCGAACAGTTCAAAGACGTCACCTATCCCGCCGGCCTCAGCGTCGCCAAAGTTGGCGGTGTCGAGCGCATTCTCGTCGCTTGCAACAATTCTGACGAGGCCGTTCTCCTCAACGCGTCCGACGGTCAGGTGATCTACCGCTTCGATCTCTCCACCTTCAAGCGCATTCCCGCTTCGTTGCCGTACACCACCGTCATGACTTCCGACGGCACTCGCGGCTTCGTTTCTCTCTGGAATGCCTCCACCGTTGCCGAACTCGATCTGGTCAAAGGGAAAGTCATGCACCTGATTCCCCTCAGCAAGCCCAAAAATCACCTCGACGGCGGCTCGCATCCCACGGCTCTGCTTTTGAATCGCGACAATTCGCGTCTCTTTGTTGCCCTCACGAACCGCGATGAAATCGATGCGCTAGACGCAAAATCTGGCAAGCGCCTGTTTGCGTTTTCCACGAAGCTTCCCAATCAAAAATATGGCGGGAGTGATCCTGAATCCCTCGCATTGTCTCCCGACGAAAAAACGCTCTTCGTCGCCAACGCCATTTCCGATTCCATCGGTGTCTTTGATCTTTCAAAGGACAAAATCTCTCACGGCTTCATCCCCACGGAGTGGTATCCAACGGTGGTCGCGGTTGCTGGCAAAGACCTGCTGATCGGCAGCGCCAAAGGCCGTGGCTCTGGCCCCAATCCGACGCCTCTCAAGACGAACGCCAACGGTGAGTCCGACTATCCCTACAATCCCGCGATGACCAACGGTTCCCTCGCTCGCATCCCACGTACCGACATCGAGAAGAATCTCACCGCATGGACCGCGCAAGTCGTTGCCACAAACGCCGCCCAGGGCAACACAGACCGCGTCCCGTTCGCCTCCGGCGAAAATAAAATTCGCCATGTTATCTATATCATCAAGGAAAATCGTACATACGATCAGGTCTTCGGCGACCTCAAAGAAGCCAACGGCGATCCTTCCATCACTCTCTACGGCGAAAGCATTACTCCTAACCAGCACAAACTCGCTCGCCAGTTTGGCATTCTGGACAATTTCTACGATTCCGGTGACGTCTCCGGCGATGGTCACGTGTGGTCCACTTCCGCTTCCATTTCGGACTACATCGAGAAAACCTGGCCCATTGGCTACCGTAGCAAGGAGCACACCTACGATTCGGAAGGAGAACTCCTCGGCGGCGTCGCAGCGGACGATGATCTTCCTGACGCGGGCGAGCCCACCGGCGGTTACCTCTGGAAAAACTTCGCGTCGCACGGTATCACCTACCGCCACTATGGCGAATACATCATCACCAAGTGGTGCAACGGCAACGTCGGCGACATGCCCGGTCCGCCCAAGGTGGCTGGAGCAAACTGCACTCGCGCCACCATTAAGAAAGGTGACAAACTCGAAAAGAATGTCGGCGATCCGCGTGGCGGTCCAAGTCCGTACCCTTGGGAGATTCCGGTCCTCGCCAAGAATGTCGCTTCACAACAGGAGCTTCGCGGTCACTTCGATCCGCTGTTCCCCGATTTTGAGGTTTCCTATCCGGACCAGCTCCGGGCCGACGAGTTCCTCAACGAGTTCAACGCCTTCGTTGCCTCGCGCACGGCAGGGAAGGACACGATGCCGCAATTCATCCTTCTTCGTCTGCCCGACGACCACACCGCTGGCGGCACCAAGGGCCAACCGCGCCCTGCCGCCTCCGTCGCTGACAATGATCTGGCCGTCGGCCGTGTTGCCGATGCTCTTTCGCACAGCCCCTACTGGGACGACACCGCCATTCTCATCCTCGAAGACGACGCGCAGGACGGCCCCGACCACGTCGACTCGCACCGCAGCATCGCTCTCGTCATCAGCAAGTATTCCCCGCTGCCTCAGCCCAAATCCGGCGAATCCGGCGCTTTCGTTGACCATTCTTTTTACACCACCATCAACATGGTCCGCACAATCGAAGCCCTGCTCGGTGTGCCGCCCATGAACGCCAACGACTCTCGCGCCGCCGTCTTGGCGCCGTTCTTCACTGGACCTGGCACGCAGCCCGCGTACTCCGCCGACTACCGCAATCGCGACAACAGCCTCATCTATGAAGTGAACACGAGAGAATGGAAGGAAGGGAAGAATCTCGACTTCACCCACGCCGACGCCGCCGACAATGTCGTCCTCAACGAATTCCTGTGGCGAGACCAGAAGGGTGGCACGCCGATGCCCGCTCCGCAGTACAACGTCTTTCCTCCTTCGAAAGACGCTGGCAATCCTCGCTCCGCGCATGACCCGGACTGATCTTTGTTGCGTGCAGTTCCGGCACAAACACGAACGCCCGAGCCAAAGCCCGGGCGTCCTCCTTTACGCAAATCAGGATTTTACGCAATCCCCAATTCCGCATTCAAAAACCCCACGAAGTACTTCCATACCAGGTAGTACACGATCAGTCCGATCGGCAGCGCGAAGGGCGAAACTTGAAACACCTCGGGCGGCACTGTGAAGTGCAACAGGCGCGTGACAAGGTATCCTCCCGGCGCGAGCAGTAACGGCAACGCCGCTCCAAACAGACCGATCGGAATGCGCCGCTTCTGCCATACCGCCAGATGCAATACGTTCCATAAGCCCCACGCATTTGGCACCGCCGCCATTGGAAACACGATCACTTTCTCGATCGCAATCGGGACGTCGTAGACATACCGGATCACGGTGTAAGCTGTCATCGCCACCAGCAACAGCACCGTTGGAATCGCGATGCCCGCCAGGTACGCTCTCAAAAACGGATGCTTGTACATAACCGCCTCCTACAGGTGATACAACAAAGCCGGAACCATTCCCGGGAACAACCACAACGCAACACCGGTCCCTGCCAGCAGAACCCAGTCCCACCACGGCACACTCGCTGCTCCTCTGGAGAGTTTCTCCAGCATCGCTGGCCACAAATCCCTCGGTAGCTCGGCTTTTCCGACCGGCTTCATTTCTCTCTTCAGCAGCTTTTTGATCTCATCCACTTCCCGTTCGCTCATGGCCGTACCCCTGCTTTCTCCAATTCCTTCCGCAAAACCCGGACTCCGCGAAACATGCGCACCTTCACCACGTTCACGGAGATCCCCAGCGCGTCGGCAATCTCGTCATAGGGCTCTTCCTCCACCAGCCCGAGCAAGACCACCACGCGCAATTTCGGTGACAATCGCCGCAAACTTGCTTGTAAGGCTCGCTGCAGTTCCGCTTGCACCGCCGAAGTATCTGCGCGCCTCAATTCAGGAAGATCCTCGGGCAGGGGAACCTCCCTCCTGTTCCGTCGCAGGAAGTCCAGCGCCGTATTCGTCGCGATCCGCCGCAGCCACCCGGCAAACTGTCCCCTGCTTGCGTCGAATCGAGCATGCGCGCGATGCACACGCCAGAATGTCTCAATCGTCAGATCCTCGGCGGTGGCTCGATTCCTCACGATTCGCGCGATCCATTGGTACGCCTGGCCTTGGTATTGGCGGAATAACGTCTCGAAGGCCTCCTGGTCCCCGGCCGCGAAACGTTCCAGAAGCTCCACTCTCCGCCTCCATCTATCCTTACTGGGGGTATAGCCGCGAGGTTACATGATTTCCAGGGCTCGGGCGCGCATCGGTCGACGGCGCTGCGCCGAATGCACGGGTACTCGCCGGCTTTCGCGACCCGGCGAATTAGCCGGTGCACAAACAAAAAAGCCCGAGCCGTAGCTCGGGCTTTTTTCCTCGGGTCTGAAAAGCTGCCTTACCTGTGGAAGCCAGCGGCTCCGTGGAAACCTCCAACGGGCCCATGATAGCCACCACCCACGTACCCATGGACCGGCGCCCTATACGGCCTTGCGTACGGGTGCACGGGCACAGGCCGGAATCCCGGGCGGTAATAGCCAGGACCGTACGCCGGACGCCAGTGCGCGCGATACCACGGACCGACGCCGACGAAGATCCCATTCACGAAATAGCTCGGCGCCCAGTAACCGTACGGAGCGCAAGCATACGGATAATATGAATAGTAGCCGTAAGCACACACGGGTTCAGGTCCGACAGCCACCGGGCCAACTCCAATTCCGACTCCGACTCTCACTTGAGCCTGCGCGCCCGCGGCTGCGAAAAGTAATACTCCTAGAAGAGCTATATATTTTAGGTATTTCATGGCCCCACCTCGCTTCGTTCCAGCTCTCTCTCTCTCGTACACCCGTGAAACACTACGCCGGATAGGGAGTTGCGGTCCGTAACTTATTGCAAAGGGAGAGGTTGGTATTTAGTGCCAAACACCCGTTTGAAATCAGTATGTTCGGGTCAATGTCTCGCTTCGAATGGGTTGACCGCGCCATCCCCGGGAGCTAGTCTGGCTCCAGTGCGAGGTTGAACTATGCTGCGTCGCCTCTGGGCCAGAATCCGGGACTTCTTCGACGTTGTCACAAACGTCCAGTACACCAGCGTCCCTGTCTGGAAGCCGTGGCGCGATTTCAACCCCGCTTTTTTCAATAAGTCTTCACTGTGTGACCAAAAACGCCCGAGCCGAAGCCCGGGCGTTTCCGTTTACTGATCTCTGATTACTGATAACTTTCTCAGTAGATGTCGTACTGCTCCCAGTGCAGCGTCGCATCGGACTGGATGATGATGTGCTTGTGCGCGTTCTGTTCGAGCTCGTCGATCAGAATCGACTCGCGGGTTTTCAGCGCCTTGGCAATTTCTGGATGTACGCGCAAGGTCAAGTTCGGACCTTCGTGATCGGCCACGGCCATCTTCCGCGCTTCCGCCTGAATCTCGTAGCAGAGCGTCGGAATCGACTTCACCATTCCCGATCCCGTGCAGTACGGGCACGGCTGGCACAGCACGCGTTCCAACGCTTGCTTCGTGCGTTTGCGCGTGATGCACACCAGCCCGAACTCGTTGAACGATAGCGCCTTCGACGGAGCTTTGTCCTGCTCCAGCGCTGACTGCAGCGCCATCAGGACCTTCTCGCGGTTCCGCCGCTCTTCCATGTCGATGAAGTCCACCACAATGATGCCGCCCAAATCGCGCAAGCGGATCTGCCGCACGATCTCCTTCACGGCCTCCAGGTTGGTCTTCACGATCGTGTCTTCCAGCCGCGTCGAGCCCTTGCCGACGAATTTGCCGGTGTTCACGTCGATCGCCACCAGCGCTTCCGTGTGGTTGATGACGATATAGCCACCGGACTTCAGCCACACTTTCGCGCGCAGCGCCTTATCCAGTTCGTGCTGAATGCCGAACTCTTCGAAGATCGGCTGTTCCTTGGTGTAGAGCTTGACCTTGCTCACCAGCTTCGGCTGGAACCGGCTGACGAACTCCACCACCTTGCCGTACTCTTCTTCGCTGTCGATCCAAATGCCGGTGAAATCGTCGCTGACGTAGTCGCGCAGGATGCGTTCCACCAGGTTCAGGTCGCGGTGCAGCAGCGCCGGAGCCTTGCGATCGTCATTCTTCTGCTTGATCTCGTTCCAGGTCTTGCCCAGAAACTCGATGTCCGTCCGGATTTCGTCGTCGGTCGCTCCGCCTGCCGCTGTCCGCACGATAAATCCGCCCGGATAGCTGCCGCGACCTTCGCCCACCAGCCGTCGTAACCGCGAACGGTTCTCTGCGCTCGCAATCTTTCGCGAAACGCCGATGTGGTCGATCGTCGGCATATACACCAGGAAGCGGCCCGGCAGAGCCACGTGGCTCGTGATGCGCGCGCCCTTCTTGCCAAGGGGTTCCTTGGCGATCTGTACGACCACGTCTTGACCCGGTTTCAGCATCTCCGAGATCAGTTGTGGACGCCGCTGCGGCGCGTGTCCGCCATGGTGATGCCCCCGGTGATGGCCGTGACCGTGGTGCTGGCCACCGCGATCTCCGCCGCGATCCCCACCCCGGCGGTCAAACCGTCCGCGCCCGCGATCTCCGCCTCGACGATCGTGCCGGCCACGGTCGCCGCGCCCGCCACGATGTGGCCGCTGAAATCGCGAACGGGTGTCGCTGCCGATGCGTGCGGAATCCCGCCGTGGCGCAAATTCCTCGCGCGGCGCGTTCGGATCGCGCTGGCTGCGCGTCTCTCCCGGCAACAGAGTCACTTCGTCTTCCAGAACCGCTCCACCCGCGGTATCGCGCGCAGCGCTCATTGCCGCTTCGGCCTCCACCGCCTGCAGCGCTTCTTCGTGCGCCAGTTCGGCGCGTTCGGATTCGCTCAACCCGCGCGGCTGCTCCTCGTGGATCTCTTCGGGAAGTTCCGCGTCATGCGCGGCGAGGATTTCGGCCTCGGCTTCCGCGGCCTCTTCCTCCTCATGCTCTTCTTCCACTTCGTGTTCTTCTTCGGCGAGTTCTTCAGCTTCTTCTTCGTCGAACTCCGCTCCGCCTGACAGCGAATCCGCTTCGGCGCGCGCTTGGGTTTCTTCATGCTTCGCTTCCACCAGGCGTGAAGAAAGCGCCGCCAGTTCCTCCTCGCTCAGGCCGACTGTGCCATTTCGCTGCACTCCAGGATGCGTCTCTTCCTCGTGGTGTTCCTGCTCATGCTCGGGAATGTGCTCAGTTGCCCCGGCCGTGCTCTCTTCTGCCACCTCACCGGCCGCTTGCGATTCCGCCTCATTGTCGGCCAGAACCCAGTGCGGCAAACTGCCGGTAAACCGGCGCGGTCCACCCGACGGTGGCTGTAGGCCAACCGCTGGCCGTGCCACGGGCTGCTCGAAGTTTGGCTGCCGCTCTTCCGGTTCTTCCGCTGCGGGCTGCGGCTGCTGCGGACGTCCGCGGTACTTCGCCAGCGACTCGCCCGGCAGCAAAATGTCTTCCTCACCGCCGCTCGGTTGCGGTCCGCTCGGTCCGCGGTCGCGATCGTGGGAACGCCGATCTTCGTAACCGCCGCGGTCACGCCCGCCCTGTGGCGAGGCATACTTCGATGGCGGCAAATTCCGTCCACCGGGTCCGCCGTGGCGACTCCGGTCGCGCCCTCGCCGCCCGAATCGCCCGCGCCGTCCACCGCGTCCGCGATCTCCGCCCCGATCACCCCGTTCGCCGCGATCTCCACGATCCCCACGGTCATTTCCGTGGCGAGGCGGATAATTCCGCGTTGGGTTGTAGCTCGGTGCGAAATTCTGCGGTGCCGAATCGTTGGACTCCGGCTGGCGCTCGTCCATTTCGGATGCTTCTGGCTCGCTGGCGCGCATTTCGTGCAGCAGGTCAGCTTGGCGTTCACCTGGAGCCTCGGCAGGTTGCTCCTCGCCGTCCGGCGCTTCGTGCCCAACGGCCGCTTCCCCGGCTTCCTCCGCGCCACTCACGCCGCCGCGCGATTCGCCAGGCAACAGTTCAATCGTGGTCGTCCCGCGATCGCGGTGCGACGGGCCACTGCTTGGCGCCGCCTCACCGTGTCCGTGCCCGTGGTCGTAGTCTTCGAGGTTCTCGAACACGTCGGACACGTACAGAAACGCGTCCCCATCCAGGCCGATGTCGACGAACGCCGACTGCATGCCCGGGAGTACCCGCGTCACTTTTCCTTTGTAAATGCTGCCGACGAGCGCGAATTCTTTTTCGCGCTCAATGTAGATTTCGACTAGCTGTCCTTCTTCCAATATCGCGACTCTCCGCTCATGGGATGTCGCGCTGATAACCAATTCTTTCGACATGAAAACTCCTCAGGATGCACCGCCGCTCGCACCTCTCTGTCGGAGGTCCGGGGCAGGTCGACGGCCCGAACCCGGTCGGGACACGCGTACCATGCCATCTTCGTTGCGGCTTTGCGTTCGAAGCGGGAGGGAGTGGCCGCCCAGCGGCACTCGGCTTTCTTTGACCCCTTGCTTTCGAGGCTTTTCCGTTGCCCGTATACTCCCGGGGTAACGGCGGACGTTGCAATCCTCACTCTAAAGTCCTTCTATTTTCTTACTTGTTCTTGACGGCCCCGGCTTCACTCGCGGCCGCCTCCGGCGCAGCTTCCCTGAACGGAAGTGGTGCGCTCGGCTTGGCTCTGGCTCAGTTAACGAATCGGCGTAGCCGGACATTCATTACCAGGCCTATCGCCAGGAATACAAACAATGTGGCTGATCCCCCGTAGCTCATCAGTGGCAGTGGAATTCCCGTCACTGGCATTGCCCCGATGACCATGGCCACATTCACCAACACGTGAAACCCTAGCGCCGCTGTTACGCCCATGATCAGAAACATGCCCGCTCGATCTTTCGCGCGCTGGGCGTTCTGCACTAAGCGCAACAACAACGCCATGTACAGCCCCAAAGCAACCAGCACGCCTTTGAACCCCTGTTCCTCCGCCCACGCCGACATAATAAAGTCGGAATACCGGACCGGAATGTATCCCAGTTGGTTCTGCGTGCCGTTGCCGAAACCCTTCCCCCAGAATCCGCCGGAGCCCACCGCTATCTTCGACTGCAGCACTTGATAGCCCGAGCCCTTGGCGTCCTCTTCAGGATGCAAGAACGATGTCACTCTTTCCTTCTGGTATGGCTTTAGGAAATGCCACCCTACAGGCAGCATTAAAATCCCTATCATCACGATAACCGCGGCGTGTTTCCACTGCAGCCCTGCTAGAAATGCGCCCACGATCAACATGGGCATTAACACCAGTGCTGTCCCCAGGTCTGGCTGCTTCAGAATCAATACCAGCGGTACGCCTACCAAAAGCCCTGCCTTGATTAAATCCTGCAGGGAGAGCTCATCTGTGCGCACTTCCGAAAAGAAGCGCGCCAACACAATGATTATAATCAATTTGACGAATTCTGACACCTGAAAGAATTCGCCCAGCACCGGAATCCACCGCTTGGCCCCAAACCGCGTATGTCCCACCAGCAGCACCGCCATTAACGCCGTCAGTGCCGCGATGTACAGCCAGGGTGCCTGGTCCATAATCACGTGGTAATCCAGCCGCGACAGAACGAACATCAGCACGAATCCGATCACCAGCCACCGGATCTGCTTCATGTGCATTCCCGCCAGCGCGCTCCCGTGCGTCGCAGAATAGATCTCCAGCACGCCGATCGCGCAGATCGCCGCCACTATGGCGAGCAGCCACCAATCGTAATCCCGGGCTCCTGGAGCGTCTTTCACCATTTCCGTGCTTCCCTTTGAACTTTCCTGGAGACCATTTCACTCCGAGTACCGCTTGCGGAGCGAGGAATCTCTCCTAATCCGTTTTGTTCTTCTCGCTCGCCGGCAGCACCGCCGCGGCTTGCTCCGGCTTCGCCGCAACTTTCGGTTCCTCCGCCGGTTCCTTCTTCGCTGGTCCAGGCTCGGTGCCGGGCTTCCCATTTTCAGCCGTTACCTGGCCTGGCGCCTTCTTGTTCTTCTTGTCGTAATACGCCTTTACGATGTCGCGGACCACTGGTCCAGCCGCCGTGCCACCATGTTCGGAAGTGTCCTCCACGACCGCCGCCACCACGATTTCTGGATCGCGTCGCGGCGCATATCCCACGAACCAGCCATCGTTTTTGCCCTTACCCAGTCCAAGCCGGCTCGCTGCCGCATAGCTCATCATCTGTGCCGTGCCGGACTTTCCGCAGAACTCCACACCTTGAATTCGAATGGAATTACCGGTGCCTCCCGGCTCGTTCACGACGCCATACATTCCTTGCGTGACCCGCTCGACGGTATCCTCCGACAGCGGCACGCGCATCTCTCCCACGTTCTGCAAATCTTTCAGCAAATGGGGCTGCTTGAACACGCCGCTCGACGCGATCCCCCCGATCACATAGGCGACCTGAATCGGTGTCACCATTACCGAACCCTGCCCGATCGATACGGAAATCGTCGAGCCTGGATACCATTTGTGGTGATATACCCGCTGCACCCATTCTTCTGACGGCACCAGTCCCGCTTCTTCCGACGGCAAATCCACGCCCGTTTTCGCGCCCAGTCCCAGCATTTTGGCGTACTTCGAAATCGTCCCGATTCCCATGCGCATGCCTACGTTGTAAAAGAACACATCGCACGATTCCACGATCGCTCGGTGCAGGCTTACCGCTCCATGGCTCTTCTTTCCATATACCCAGCACTTGTGCATCTGCCCGTAGAACACGCCATAGCCCGGGCAGAAAGCCGTGAAACTTTCCGGTGGCGTCTTCGATTCCAGCATCGCTGTCGACATGATGATCTTGAACACGGATCCGGGCGCCAATTGCGCCTGAGTCACGCGGTTCAGCAGCGGGTGCTCTTTGTCTTCGTTCAGTTGCTGCCATTCTTCCTTCGAAATCCGTACCGCAAAATCGTTCGGGTCTGGCGCAGGGTGGCTCGCAAACGCCAGCACTTCGCCCGTGCGAGGGTCCAGCGCGATCACCGCGCCTCGCTTGTCCCCAAGCCCCTTTTCCGCCACGTCCTGCAGATCGTAGTCAATCGTCAGCTGAATCTGTTTGCCGGGGATCGCTTCTTGCTGCGTGAGCCGCCCCACTTCCTTACCCACGCTATTCACGATCACGCGCCGCATGCCGTCCGTCCCAACCAGTAGATCGTTGTATTGCCGCTCCAGGCCGCTCTTTCCCGCGATGTCGCCCGGCCGCAACTTGCCATTGCTCGCTTCGATCTGCTGTTCGCTGACTTCGCCCACGTACCCGCTCGCGTGCGCCATGAATCCGCCCGGCAAGTATCTTCGCCGGTGCACCATCAGCATTTCGAGCAGCGGAATATCCCTTCGGTGCGATTCGATGAACGCCACGTCCGCGGGCGTGGCTTCCGGCTTGATCACGATGGGCTGGAATTTCGGCAGTGCTTTGGTGTTATCAAGCTGTTCTTTCAGATCGTCGAGAGAGAGGCCCAGGCCTTCCGCAATCGCCGGCAAGTTCTTATCGACTTGCTCTTGATCGTCTCGCAGTAGCAGCACGCTGAACGACGGATAGTTGTCCACCAGAACGCGTCCGTCGCGATCCAGCATCCGCCCGCGCGGCGCGATTATCGGAATCGAGCGCACGCGATTGTGCTCCGCCATCACTCCATACTTGTCGGAATCAATGACCTGCAGTTTCCAGAAGCCCAGCAGCAACAGCGCCAGCATCCCCACAATTACGTAGGACGCGGCGGCCAGCCTTTCCTGCGGCAGTCGGCTATCGTTGCGGAACCAGTACGACACAGAAAACCCGTGCGCGAGCCTGTTCTTTCAGGGCTGAGCGGCGCCCGCCCGCGCTTCCCATTTCTTTGCAGCGATCTTTTACGAATTCTTCGTTCTCCGAGGCCTGCCAGCTGCCCCGGACAACTCTGGCAACCGGAATCGCCGCCATCTTCGGAAGCCGTCTACTTCCAGAAGTCTCTCTCAAAGTAGCACTTGGCCACCACACCCGCAACTCGTTCGACAGTACAGGTTTCTGCCTGGACACGACCTGCCTGTCGGTTTGCGCCAAAGGTTACTGTTACGCGTAGTTCTGTACTAAATCGATTTACCTAAAGCGAATTCCTCCCCTTTTTCCTTTCCTCTTTTCCCGCATCCATTTATACTGGATTTTTCGTTCTCTTCTTCGGTTCAATTGGAGGTTTTCGTGTCTCGTTTTTGGGCCCGTCCCCTGGTTCTTCGCTGGACCGTTGCAGTTCTCATCCTTGCCGCTTGCTTGGCCATCTCTTTCGGCGTGCTTCGCCTCCGTTCGGCCTCTCCTTCTCTGGAAAAGAGTTCGCTCCAGGTCGCCACTGTCGAATCTGGCCCCATGGTCTGCCGGGTTGACGGTCTGGGTAGCCTCGTTCCTGAAGAAGAGCGCTGGCTCACCGCCGGTACCGAAGGGCGCGTCGATCAGGTTCTTCTTCGTCCCGGCGCTCACGTCCGCCCAGACACTGTGATTCTGCAACTCAGCAATCCGGACCTCGACCGCCAGATCACCGATGCCGAGTTGGCCATGAAGAAATCCGAGGCCGAACTCGCGAACCTCCGTGTTCAGTTGCAGGCCCAGCTCCTGAACGAAAAGGCGCTGGAAGCCCAGCTCGAATCTGATGCGACGCAGGCCAAGCTCGAAGCCGATCGCGATGAGTCCCTCTACAAGAACCAGCTCGGCACTTTGATGAACTCGAAAATTTCCCGTGCCAAAGCCGATTCCCTGGCCACCCGTCTGCGCATCGAAAACGAAAAGCTCGGTATTGCGGAAGAAGCCCGCCAGGCCCAGCTCACCGCCAAACAGGCCGAAGTCGCCCAAATGCAGGCGCTCTATTCGCTCCGCACGCAGCAGAAGGAAGATCTGGTTGTTCGCGCGGCTATGGATGGCGTGGTCGAAGAAGTTTCCGTCGGTAATGGCCAGCAGGTAGGACCAGGCACGATTCTCGCGCGCATCGCGAATTCAGCTCGGTTGATGGCCCGTATTCACGTTCCGGAAGCCCAGGCCAGCAGCATCGAAATCAGTCAACCCGCTACCGTCACCCTGCAAGATCACACGTACGCCGCGCGTGTCGTGCGCATGGATCCCAACGTGCAAAACGGCACCGTCAGTATCGATCTCAAGTTCGTTGGCCCTCAGCCGCGCGAAGCTCGTTCGGATCTTTCCGCGAGCGGTTCCATCGAAGTGGAACGCATACCTGTCACCACTTTCGTGAAATACCCGCTGCAGGCGAAGGGCGGAGCGCCGGTTTCGCTCTACAAGATTTCCGACGACGGCAAACAGGCGCAGCGCGTGCAAGTCCTTCTCGGACGCGTTTCCAACGATCGCGTCCAGATCGAACAGGGCCTCCAGCCCGGTGACAGCGTCATCGTCTCCGACATGTCCGCCTGGCACCGCTATTCTCAGTTACAACTGAAATAGCATCGCTGTGTCGCCTTGCAGACCCGGATACCCGCTATCTGATATCGGTTCCTCTCCGAATCCCGTACAATCATTGATTCTCCATGTGGCCTCATACCAATCAGCCGCTTCGTCTCTCTCTTATTGGCATGTCCGGCTCGGGCAAGTCGCATTGGGTCAAAAACCTTAACGCACTCGGCTGCCCCACCGTTTGCTGCGACGACCTGATCGAAGGCCGGCTTGCTCCCGTTCTCAAGGCCGGTGGCTACGAAGGCATCAACGGCGTTGCCGCCTGGATGGGTTGGCCTGACAGCCCCACATACCTGGAACGCGAAGCGGAATATCTCCGCGAAGAAATCGCCACACTCGACCAACAGCTCACTCCCCTCGAAAAAGATCCGCTGCGTGAACTCGTCATCGATACCACCGGCAGCGTCATCTGCACAGGCAATCACATCCTGCATCGCCTCCGTAAGCTCACCACCGTTGTCTACCTTGCGTCCTCGCATCAGGAAGTGGATCTACTGATCCAACGCTACCTCCGTGACCCCAAGCCCGTGCTTTGGCAAGGTGTTTTCCAGCAGCGCCCAGGCGAAACCGCCCACGACACCGTGGTTCGTTGTTACCCGCTGCTCATTGCCGGGCGCCGCCGCAGCTACGAAGCCCTGGCGCACCTTACTCTTCCCACTCTCGTCACCCGTGAAATGTCTCCCCCAGGCACGTCCCGCAACGCCGCTGTCGGCCAGGCTTTCCTCGAAAAAATCGGTGCCATGCTCGCCGCCCGTCGATGAAGCCGCCTTCCGTTCGTGCTGCTCCTTGTTTCTACGTTCAACACACGTCTGTCTTCCAGGCCGCATCCGAAGAGGATACGCGAAGGTTCTCAACGTATAATTTGGAGGCAAGAGATTCCAGGTCGCGGATCGCTGATTGCCGATTACCGATCACTGATTACTGATCACTTTCATGCGCTATCGCAGCACTGCCGGCAAAGCTCCACTCACTTCTCTCCGCGGCGCGGTCCTGCGCGGCCTTGCGCCCGACGGTGGCCTCTACATGCCCGTCGAGATCGCCCGCCACACTCCCGAGGAACTCGACGAGTTCCGCAGCTTGCCCTTCACGGAAGTCTGCTTCCGCATCGTGCGGCCCTTTGCCACGCCGGATGTTCCCGAAGAAGTGCTCTGGCAAATCGTCGCCGAAGCCATCAACTTCCCGGTGAAGCTCGTTTCGCTTTCACCCGCTCTGCACATTCTGGAGCTCTTCCACGGCCCCACCCTGGCCTTCAAGGATTTTGGCGCTCGTTTCATGGCGCGGCTCATGGGCCATTTCGTTCGCGGCGAATCACGTCAACTCACGGTTCTCGTCGCTACGTCCGGCGACACGGGCAGCGCGGTGGCTCACGGATTCCTCGGCGTGCCTGGTATTCGCGTTGTGATTCTCTATCCTTCCAAGCGGATCAGTGAAGCCCAGGAAAAACAGTTCACCACTCTCGGCCAGAACATCACCGCGCTCGAAGTTGCTGGCACCTTCGATGACTGCCAGCGCCTGGTGAAGCAGGCTTTCGCCGACGAACTTCTCACGCAACGCGCTTTTCTCACTTCCGCGAACTCCATCAACGTCGGTCGTCTGCTGCCGCAGATGTTCTACCACGTCGCCGCTTACCGCCAGCTACCCGTGGCTTCCGTTCCACTCATCGTTGCGGTGCCCAGCGGCAATTTCGGCAATCTCACGGCCGGCATTTTTGCCAAACGAATCGGTCTCCCTGTCGCGCATTTCATTGCCGCCACCAACGCAAACGACGTCGTTCCCCAATACCTGATCTCGGGCCAGTACAACCCGCGGCCTGCCGTCGCTACCTTTTCCAACGCCATGGACGTCGGCAATCCCAACAACTTCCCGCGGCTTCTCGACCTCTGCCGCAACCGCATCGAATATGTCCGCAAGGAGATTTCCGGTGCGCACGCTACCGACGAAGAGACACTTCACGAGATGCACGAGGTCTGGGAACGTTACCGCTACGTCTCCGACCCGCACACCGCGGTTGGCATTCACGCCTGGGAAGCCTACCGTAAACAGCACCCGGAACCGTCTCAGGGGCTGGTTCTCGCAACCGCCCATCCCGCAAAATTTGCCGACATCGTCGAGAAAGCCATCAAAATCACACCCCCGCTTCCCGAGCGCCTCGCCCGCCACCTCCAGCAGCCCAAGCTCTCTATCCCCCTGGCGAACGATTACTCCGCCCTCAAGCAATTCCTGCTCTCCCACTAGCGCCAGTCATTCCGGGCGCTGTCCTCGGCGTAGAGAATCGTGAAAACGATAGGAACGTAAACAATGCGAGAACTGAAATTCCTGAGGAGACTAGGGCGGGAAGGACTGCGGAGTTCAGCCCGGTTTGCATCCACCGATTGCGGACACCACAACAGCCTGGCGGTTCGTTGAATCGGGCGCTACGCCGACCGCCGCAGTCGGTCCAGCCCCAGAAACAACACCGTTCCGACCACCGCGTTCACTCCCGCCGCTATCGCCAGATGCAAGTTGAACCAAGGTTCCGGCTGCGCCAGGAGCAGCCGCCGGATCATCACCAGAATGGCCTGATGCAGCACAAAGAATCCGAAGATCAGCGCAAATCGAGCTGCCGGATGCTCCGTATCGAGTCGCGCCCCGATCGACGATGCCAGAAACCCGATCACCGTCTTGGCAATCCCATAGAATCCTAGCGGCACCGTCGGCCCGCTTAACGCATCCTGAGCCAATCCAATCGCCGTCCCGAGCAGCAAACCCGTCGAGGGATTCCGCCGGCTCAACCCGAAATAAATTGTCACGAGCAGCGGCAGTTCCAGAATGTTCAGCTGGGGCAGATAGACCGGCACCGATGCTTGCAGGACCAGCGCCGCAGCGGCCGCAAATAAAATTGCGCCGGGATAAAACTTGTGCACTTCAATGTGCGTCTCGCCGGTTCGCAGTTCGTACGTTTCGTTCATGGTTTTTCCGCTGCCGGCGCCGTCGCGGTCGAATTCTGCGCGCCCGTCTGCGCATTTTGTGTATCAACGCCCGGGAAGTCCACGGGAGCTTGCGACAACAGCACGATCACCGTCTCCAGCCGGTCCAATTTCGCCGCCGGCTGCACGCGAATCTGCTTGAATGGATTCCCGTTCTTCACTTCCACAACCGTTCCCACCGGAATGTCGCGCGGAAAAATCTTGTCCATGCCGCTGGTCACGATTTTTTCCCCGAGCTTCACATCTTCCTCGGTGGCCACGTATTTCATCACAATCGTAGGATCGCCCGTTCCGCCCACGGGCCCTTGCGTGCGCGTGTTCACCAGCATCGCGCCCGCGCCGCCGTCTTTGTCCGTCAGGAGCAGCACCTGCGATGTGTCGCGGTACACCGCAATCACTTTACCGACGGCTCCATCCGGCGTAATCACTGCCATGTTTCTTGTCACGCCATCGCGCTCGCCCCGGTCGACTTCCACCGTCCGGCTCGCTGTCCCGGCGCTCACCGCAATCACCCGCGCGGCCAGCATTGGTGCGGTCGCGTGGGTCTCCTTGAAACTCAGAATCGCCGCCAGTCGATCGGCCTCCGCCGCTTTGCTCTGCAGTTGAGCAATGGTCAGCTTCAGCGCGTCATTCTCCACCCGCAACGCTTCGTTTTCGCGCGACGTCGTTTGCAGCGCGAAATAGTGATTCCACACGCCGCGCACCTTCCCGAATCCCCACGCCCCGCTGCGTTCGAAGGGCGACGCCGCCGACACCGCCCACACCCGGATCAACCGGCCTCGCGAATCCTTCTTGATCTGAATGGCCAGCAACAGTATCTGCGCGAGCAACACGCCGCCCAGCAGCGCCAACGATTTGTGTCTTGAAGGAATCGCTACCATTTCCTGAACCGTGATCCGTGTTCCGTGACCTGCGGGATGGAGGCTGGATTCCTCTCAACCGGCCACTGTCGACAATTCTTTCCGATATCGGATTACCGATATCGGATTACCGTTCCTCAGTCGATACACACCTGGCGCAGCAGTTTGAAGTCGCTCAGCATTTTTCCGGTGCCTAGCACCACCGACGCCAGTGGATCGTCCGCAATCGACACCGGCAATCCGGTCTCCTCGCGGATCCGCTTGTCCAGGTTCTTCAGCAGCGCGCCGCCGCCCGTCAGCACGATGCCGCGGTCGCTGATGTCCGCCGACAGTTCGGGGGGTGTGCGCTCCAGCGCCACACGCACCGCATTCAAAATTGTCGCCACGCACTCGCTCAACGCTTCGCGGATTTCGCTGTCGTCGATCGTCACCGTTCTGGGCACGCCTTCGATCAGGTTCCGACCCTTCACTTCCATCGTCAGCGGTTTTTCCAGCGGATACGCCGATCCGATCTCCATCTTGATTTGTTCCGCGGTGCGCTCGCCAACCAGCAGGTTATACTTGCGCTTCAGATACTGCATCACCGCTTCGTCCATCTCGTTCCCGGCCACGCGCACAGATCGCGAGTACACAATGCCGCTCATCGAGATCACCGCGATGTCCGTCGTGCCGCCGCCGATGTCCACCACCATGTTGCCGCTCGGCTCGTCGATCGGCAGGCCGGCGCCGATGGCCGCTGCCATGGCCTGTTCCACCAGGTAAACCTCGCTCGCCTTGGCCCGGTACGCCGAGTCTTGCACCGCGCGCTTTTCCACCGGCGTGATTTCGCTCGGTACTCCGATCACAATCCGGGGATGCACCAGCAACCGCCGGTTATGCGCTTTTTCGATGAAGTGTGCCAGCATCCGTTCGGTGACCTTAAAATCCGCGATCACTCCATCCTTCATCGGCTTAATCGCCACCACGTTCCCCGGCGTGCGTCCCAGCATGTCTTTCGCTTCGCGTCCGACCGCCACCACTTCGCCGCTGGCCTTGTTGATCGCCACGATCGAAGGCTCGTTCACCACAATTCCTTTGCCGTGCGAGAACACCAGTGTGTTCGCTGTTCCCAGGTCGATCGCTAGGTCCGAAGAAAACAAACTGAACACCGACCTCAGGTTGTAACCATTCTTATTCATTGACCGCTTTCCCCCCTGCGGAGAGGGCACTGCTCGGCAGGATCACCGCGCAAACGCCAACCACCCGCCCAACCTTCTATTGTCGCCGGATTCGCCGGATCGCGCAAAATCCCAACCTGCTGTTCCCCTAGCTTACTTCGGCACTACGATCGAAAGCTTTTTCGTCGCCGTTCCCCCGCGGCGGTTGGAGCCCACCACCACGATGGTGTGTTCTCCTGGCTCGAGCGGCTCCGTAAAGTGCCGGAAAGTTCCGTCTCCGTCGATATTCGCCACCGGTTGCCCGTTCACGATGAGCGCGGCTCCCGGTTCCGTCTTGCCGATAATCTCCGCCACGCGCCCGTGTATCTGCGTGCTGGTAATTTCCAGGCGCATTTCTTGCGTCTTGCCCTGTGCCACCAGCGTGAACTTGAACGTCTCGCTGTATTCGCTCGTCTCTTTCTTTGCGTTCGAAGCGGTCACATTCCAGAAATAGTCGCCGGATTCCAGTCCGGTGACTTCCGTACTCGTTCCGCTTACCTTCACTTCTTTTACCAGCTTCGTGAACATCGCCGTCGAGCTGATCCGCAGCGTGTAGCCCACGGCTTCCTCCACCGGTCCCCATTCAAATCGAATCTGCGCCTTTTGCGGTGTCTCGGAAATAATCGGCGCCAGATTGAGCGGCGCAACCAGTCCCGGCGGCGCCAGCACATTCGATTTCTGAATTGCCCCGCCGCTTGGGAAGCTGGCCTTTTCCCATTGTGTCAGCTCGATCTTTTCGCTTCCGCGTTGCACTTCCGCGCCGCCGTTCGCCACCACGATTTCATGTTCGTTCTTCGTGGGATCGTTCTTCACCGTCGCGCGGCTGTTCTGTTTCATGTACGCCGTTGCGTCTTCCACGCTGACGGCTGCTTGCGCGTCTCGCAACGTCCACATCGGCGTCGCCAGGTCCACCGCGCCGGTGTTGATGCGTACCGCGGTATGTGATTGGTCCCGGGTCACATTGTTTTCTTCCACGGTGATCAATGTTTCCTTGTTCACCGTATATTCGGTTCCGTCCGCAAACGTGATGCGCGCCGCGCCGTCGTTTCCCGTCTGGATCAAGTCTCCCTTGTCGAGCGTCGTGTGATAATCCGCATCCACCCAGGTCACGGAGTTGACCTTCTTCACCTGCACTCGCCCGTCCAGGTTCACGAACTTCGCCTGCGTCTGCACAGAAGTCAGTGCTTCTGCTTCCGGGTTCCCCAGAGCGTTATTCAATTTCTTTTCGACGACGGCCGTCCAGTTTGGGACCGTCACGTACATGCCCGCAATGACAATGATGGCCACCAGAACTACGATCAGCGCCACCGTCTTGTAACTCACGGTATGCCAATACACTTCCACCGACCGGATCTTCGGTGTCTGTGGCGGCACCGGGGGGGCCGACGTCGGGCGGCGAGGCTCGATCGGTGTTTGCGTGCTCACTGTAATAAGTGCTTCCGCTGCTCCAATTTCGCAATCTAGCACACTGTTTTCTGTGCGTGCCAAATACCGCCCGCCTCGTTGTTAATTTACAAATAGCGCATGCGCCGCTTTTCGCCTGTCCCTACGTACAGTCTCTGCCGCGCCGCGATGTGTCACCGCTTTGTGGTCGATCCCCACTCTTCGCCAAGAAGGGAAGTATGAGCACCCTCGCTACTTCTTCACCTCATTGCTTCGTTGAAAGAACTTCCACTTGTCAAAATCCTTCGCCACCGCCACGTCAAAAAACCCCACCATCATCTCGTCCGACGTCTGCTCGCCCCATCGCACTGCCGCTTCCGGATCGGGGTTGTGCATGTTCGCCTTCGAATTGTCGAACCACGCCACCGCCTGCAATTCTGTCCCCGCCTTCAGCTCTAACGGTTCCGCCAGCCGATAGCTCATCTGCCAGTGGAAGTGGTAATTCACCCGCAACAGCGGCTCGATCGATTTGTCCGCTCGCACAATGTTGTATTCAAATCGTTTTCCCCGCAGGTGCATGTGCGGAAAGAAACTCAGCAGCAGCGCGTCATTCGGCAGCGTGCCGCGTGCCTCCACTCGATAATCCGGCGCTCCTGGTGGAATCACGAAATGATCGTTCGTCAATTGCAGCGTCAACACGCGCTTCTGCACCGGCTCCGTCGCGAAAACCAGTCCAATGCGCGACACGTCCACGCCCGCTTTCCCGTTCGTCGTGTAATGCATCTGGAAGACGAGATCCGCTCCCGCCGGAACATACTTCGCCATTCCCGCTGGCCAATTGTCCGGAGTGCTCCCCGGCGCATACACCAGCAGAATGTCGCTGTCCGTCCACATCGCATCCCGCCGGTCTTCTTCTGTGCTGAGCATCGCCGCCGTGAACGGCTTGCCCACCGGGGCACGTCGCAGCCACGGCGATTCTGGCGGCCGCACATACACCACCGCGTGATGCACGTTCTCCGGCATTCCCGGCAAAATCTCTGCCGCCCTCACCCACTTTCCCTGCGTGAAATGCGTTGGCACAATCTCGTACGTGTAATCCACCTCTCCTTCAGCGGGCAGCGGTACTCCCACCGGCATTGCGACCGTCATGTCGGGCTCGGGTATGGTCCATCGGTCCGCCCACTTTCGTACTGGCGGCGCTTCCGCGGCATTTCCTGCCGGTGCATTCTCTTCAGCCCATGCTCGCAGTGCCGCAACCTGCCCATCCGTCAGCGACGGATCATTCGAGAATTTCCCGATTCCTCTTTCCGCAAACCACGGTGGCATCGTCCGCTTTTCTGTGGCGGCTCGAATCGCGCTGGCGTAGGGCCTCGTCTGCGCGTAGGTCTCGAAGGCCATCGGCGCAATCCCTCCCGCCCGATGACACACCTGGCAATGCGCCTGCAAGATCGGCAACACCTCCCGATAAAACGTCACCGTTTGCTTGTTTTCAGTTTTGGCCGAGGCTATTCCGGCCATAACGCCGAGTAGGGCAAGCACGTTTCGCAGTGCGGCCACTCGTCGCCGCTTTTGCGGTCTCAAGACGCCCACCCAAACATCATTGCATCGAGATCTTTCGTTACCTCTTTACTTCGTTCCTTCATTCTTCAGCAGGATCTCCAGATCATCCGGGTGAATCGCGCACAACAGTGCATCGTCCTTCTCGATATCTCCGTTCCGAATCATCGTCACCAGCGATTCTTCCAGCGTGAAGGATCCTTTCTTCTTCGTGAGCGGAATCTCTTGATGCAGATGCTGCAACTGATTCCTTCGGATGTGATGCCGCGCGCCATACCCCACCATCAGCAATTCCGCCGCCGGCATTCTTCCCCCATTTTTAGTGGGCAGCAAAATCTGTGTCAGCACCGCCGAAATCGCCATCGCCAGCTCCTGCCGTATCGCGTTCTGGCGCTCCGCGGGAAACGAATCCGAAATCCGTGCCACCGTCGACGCCACATCCATCGTATGCAGCGTTGATAGAACCAGATGCCCTGTCTCCGCCGCCGATACGGCAATTCGCATCGTTTCCGGGTCCCGCATCTCGCCCACCACGATCACGTCCGGTGCTTGCCGCAACGCTGCCCGCAAGGCACTCGGAAAATCCGGCGCATCTGTTCCAATCTCCACTTGCTCAATCACGCTGCGAACATGCTCATGTTCGTACTCGATTGGATCCTCAATCGTCACGATGTGCCTGGCTTCCCGCGTGTTGATCTCATGAATCAGCGCCGAGAGCGTCGTCGACTTCCCCGACCCTGCCGGTCCGCCAATCAGGACCAGCCCCCGCGGCAAGCGCGCCAGATTTGCCACACTCGCTGGCAAATGCAGTTCCTGCAGCGCCGGCACTCTGGATGGCAAGGACCGGATCGCCGCCGCGGCATGTCCGCGCTCGCGGTGCAAATTGATTCGAAACCGCCCCACTCCCTCGATCCGGTACGACCCGTCCGCAATCCCTTTCTCTCGATACTCCTGCAACGCATGCCTCGAGAGCGCCGGCAATACCGCCGCCTCGATGTCTGGCCCGTCCAGCGCGACAGACTCCAGTTTCTTCACCTCGCCCTGTACCCGCACGCAAGGTGGTGCATCCTCCACCAGTAACAAATCGCTTCCCGCTCGCGAAACCAGCCCCTCGAGCCAGTGATCCAGCCGTGCCGTCGCCAGCAGCTCCTCTGGTTCGGCCTCCCGCCCCTCATTCATCTCCCGGACAAGTCGATTCAATTCGCCCGATTCATCCATACCAGTCTCACACGTCCCTCATAGCCACCTGAGTCTGCGCCATGTCTGTGCCAAAGTCGAGAACCCTCCCCCCACGCGAAATTGCCCCATTCGGGGCCCTCTTCTTTGCGCGTGAGGATGTAACTCTCCCTCGCCGGGTTGAGTAATATCCTTTAGATAGGCTTTCCGGCAGGAGTGGGCGAGTAGAGAAATGAACCTCGGCAAACCGAATCGGTCCCTCTTCGGGCTGGCCGCTTTGCTTGTGAGCATCGCGTGGCCAAGTGCTGCGCTTGTCTGGTTCCATTTTGGCGAGAAAGCGTTTGCGGTCTCGATCTTCCTCTTGGGACTCTCCCTGGGGCCCTGCCTCGCCGCGTATTCTCTGGTCGCAACCGCCCGCAAGCAAGCCTTGCGCCGTTTGGTGCTTCTCACCGGAGGACTGAGTATTCTGACCTTCTGCCTGTTCGGCGCGGTGGACCTTGATCTGGAAGGTTTCTTCATGCTCCTTCTTTCCGGCACCATGGGCGCGGCAATCGGGCACACCCTGACGACCGTAATCCTGGGGCCCGTTTTCTTCGGACGCTTTCTCTGCGGATGGAGTTGCTGGCGCTCGATGATTCTGGAACTGCTGCCCATCGGGCACGGTCCCGGCCGGCGCGGCGGTGGCTGGACGCTGCTCCCCTTCGTTGGCTTGGCATTGAGTGTCGCTGCTGCCGCCGTGTCTCTGTTTAAGTTCGGCCAACGCCCGGGCGGAATCGCCGGTGCGGCGCATGCAGACAGCGCGCGTGGGATCATCATTGCCTTTGGAATTTACTACCTTCTCTCCATCGGCATGGCGTTAGCCCTGAAGGATCAGCGCGCCTTCTGCAAGTACCTCTGTCCCAGTTCCGTGATCTTAGGCCTGACCAGTCGCCTCTCTCTTCTGAAAATGGCGGCCACTGCCGGCTCCTGCAATTCCTGCGGTGCCTGTTCCAAAGTGTGTCCGATGGATATCGACGTTGCCCACTTTGCTAGTCTTGGCCAGCGCGTCGCCTCCGGGCAGTGCATTCTTTGCCAACGCTGTGCCCATGTTTGCCCTGCCGGAGCGCTCCATCTCACCGCGGCGTTTGATATCGCTGGTCGGACACCCTTCGTCCGCTAACTTCCAACGCTACGCCTCATTCTGCTTCTTCATCGCCGCACGTACATCCAGGTTCCGCATCAGTCTGTGCAGGTAATTTCCGTGCAGCCCCAGCGCTTTCGCCGCTTCCGTGATGTTACCGCCGCTCTGCTCCAGAGCGCTCAGAATCAGTTCCTTCTTGGTCTGTCGAATCGCTTCGTGGAATTTCGCCGGCGTCGTCTCTTTCTCGGTCCCTCCGGTCACCATGACCATCTCTGGAAGATCCTCCCGCAATATCCATTCGGAAGTGCCCACCACCACCGCGCGTTCCATGGCATTCTCCAGCTCGCGGATATTCCCTGGCCATTCATATCGCACCAGGCAGGCCCGGGCCTCCTCCGAAATCCCGCGCAACAGGCGATTGCATTTTCCCGCGTATCTCGCCGCAAAATGCTCCGCCAGCAGCGGGATATCTTCCGGATGTTCCCTGAGTGCGGGCAGCGAAATCGAAATGACGTTCAGCCGGTGGAACAGGTCTCCCCGGAATCCTCCCTCTTTCACCTCTCTCTGTAGGTCGCGGTTCGTCGCTGCCAAGAATCGCACATTAATCTTGATTGGCCGCGTTCCTCCGACCCGCGTGAACTCTCTTTCCTGCAGCACGCGCAACAGTTTTGCCTGTAAAACCGCCGGTAGCTCTCCCACCTCGTCCAGAAAGACCGTTCCGCCCTCCACCACTTCCAGAAATCCCTTCTTCTGGCTGATCGCGCTGGTGAACGCCCCTTTTTCATGTCCAAACAGCTCGCTCTCCAGCAGCGTCTCCGTGAACGCCGCGCAGTTCAAAGCCACAAATGGTGAACTCTTTCTCGGACTGTTCTTGTGGATGGCCCGAGCTGCCAGCTCTTTCCCCGTTCCGCTTTCCCCTTGAATCAGCACGGTCGCGTCGCTGGGCGCCACTCGCTCTATGAACTGGTACAGCTCCTTCATCTTTGCGCTGCGGCCCACCATGTCGTGAGTCAGGTTTGCCTCCGCCCGCAGTTGTTGGTTCTCCAGGTTCAGCCGCTCAAACTGGCGGGCATTCTCAATGCCCATCGCGGCCAGCCCGGCAATCGCGCATACCAGTTCCAGATCTTCTTGACTAAACCGCGTCGTGGGATTCGTTGTGTCCAGATACAGCACCCCGATGGCGCGCCCTCCTGCGGTCAGCGGTGCGCACAGGATCGATTCTGCGTCGGCTGTCCCGGGCGCTCCTTCCACGTCCGCCCCATTCTCCAGGATCGAAATCCGTTCTCCCATCACCTGCTTCAAAATCTCAGGACGCACTCGTACCGGGTAGTCCGGCCCGTTCACCCTGTCCCAGGCCGTGTGTGACTGGATTTCCAGCGTTCCTTCGTCCATCAACAAAATCGCCCCGCGCTCCGCCGGAATCACATCGAACACCATTCCCAGCAACGTCCACGCTAGCAATTCCTCGTCGCGCATCCCGCCAATGCCCGTGCTGATGCGCAGCAGCACACTCAGATTCCTCGCCATCCGTTCCGATGCCGGCAGTGCCGCGAGCGTTTCTGGACGCAGGAAGGTCAGCTCTTCGTAGCGCACCTGTTGCACTTGCGCCGCGGACCCGCTCCTCTCCGCGAGCCTCACTTCGCTGCTTTCTGCCTTCGGTTGGCGCTCGACGCTGAACAGAAAACCGGAATTGCCGATCACGATTTCGTCCCCGCTGACGATCTCGCGTTGCTTTACGGGTATGCCGTTGACGAAGGTACCTTCTCGACTGTCCAGGTCATTCAGGATGTAGCGGCCGTCCACCCGCTCGATCGTGCAATGCTGCGCCGCAACGCCTTTGTCCTCCATCGGGATATCGCATCCCTCGTCGCAGCCAATGGACGCGCGCTCACCCACGCGAAATACAGACATTCGTAATGGTCCTCGGATAGCCAGCAGCTTTGCGGACACGGCAGCCCTCTACGGGCGGGTTCGGCCTGGGGAACTCCACCGCTTTGAGCCGCGTATTCTAACTGCAATCTCCGCCTACCGCACTATCCAAATGGATAGTGTCTATCCACCAGGTTGTTCCGTCGAAATTCGCCACCGCCGAGCGCAATGCATCCCTTCTAAGTCCCGACATCTACGCTGTTTGCATTCCGATCGGGCCGCAACCTATCGATTTGCGTCGTTCTCCTTCGCGCGATCCTCTAGCCCTTCAGATAGATTCCACTCGTGTACTATTTCTCGCCTGCCAGGGCTCTTTTCCAACGTTTCGAAATTAATTTCTTCGGTTTCATTGGATTACGCGTTTCGCTCCACTCCCGGGATCCGCTCGCTCCCTTTGGCACGGTGCATGCCTTACATAGTGCGTCGGTCAAACAAAAAAGAAACTGGGGTGCTTTATGAAGACTCGCAAATTGGTTCGTTGGCAATTGATGCTCGCCGGACTCGCCGCTGCCTTGTATTTCACGCCTGTGGCACAGTCTCAAGAGATCAGCAATACAGCTTTCCCGGATGGTCCCAACGTTGCCACTTTTGCCCAGGTCGAGGCAGCCCAGCGCTCCGCTCAGGCCGTTCCTGCTCAAGCGGCAGCGCTTTCGGCCGCGGAGGTGGAGCCAGTCCGTGATTCGTTGACGGCACAGCCCACCGGCACCGCTCTGTTCAATTCGCCATGGGTCACTGCCGGTCTGACGGTTCTGTTGCTGGCTGGCGTCACGCTCTCTTACGTCAACCGCGGTCGGCGCAACTCTTATTCGAATCGAGGCGAAGCTTCCTACCGCGGCGCATGACTTTTCACACCCGTTGAATCAGCGCAATCCCCGCAGCCCCGGGCGCACCTCTCAGGTCGTGCCCGGGGCTTTTTTTCTTATCCCGTCTCTTCCTCGCTATTCCATTTCGTACTTTCCCTCTTCTTCCTCTATAATATTGGGTTTGTTCCCTCACTCAGGAGACATCAGGAATGCCTGGAGTATTTGAAAACCAGAAGACTGGCGTCCGCATTCTCTTCGGCGTCATCATCGGCATGCTGGCCATCAGCATGCTCCTCTATCTTGTGCCGCAAGGTCCCGGCACCGCGGAATCGGCTACCGACGCGGTTGCCACCGTTGGCGACCAGTCGGTCACGCTGGCGGACATCACCCAGCAGCTCAACGAGATTCGCCAGCGTAACCAGATTCCCCCGCAACTGGAATCCCTCTACGCCAGCCAGATTCTCAAGCAGCTCATTTTCCAGAAGGAAGTCGACTACGAAGCCAAGCGCCTCGGAATCACCGTCAGCGACAAAGAGCGAGCGGACCGCATCAAGCAATACCTCCCCACCGCTTTCAATGGGGATACCTTCGTCGGCATGGATGCCTACGCTCGCGAGGTCCAGACCCGCTTCCAGATGACCGTTCCCGTTTTCGAAGAGCTCGTCCGCTCCGGTCTGGTCGAAGAGAAGTTTCGGCGCCTCGTCACCGATGGCGTGAGCGTCAGCCCGGCTGAAATTGAGCAGGAATTCCGCTATCAGAACGAAAAGATCAAGCTGGACTATGTTCTCGCCAAGCCTGACGATTTGGCCGCCAAGATTAATCCTGACGATGCCGAGATCAAGTCTTACTTCGAGCAGAACAAATCCAAATTCCAGATTACCGACAAGCGCATCGTCCGCTACGGCCTGCTCGATCTTGGCCAGCTTCGCCAAAATACCGCCGTCACCGACGATGAGCTTAAGGCCGCCTACAACGCCAACATCCAGCAGTTCCAGGTACAGAACCGCGTGCACGCCGAGCACATTCTCTTCCTCACCACCGGCAAGACCGACGCCGAAGTCGTCGAAATCAAGAAGCATGCCGAGGACGTTCTCGCTCAGGCCAAGAAAGGCGCCAACTTCGAAGATCTGGCCACCAAATACTCCGAGGACCCCGGCTCAAAAACCAAGAAGGGTGATCTCGGCTGGCTTGTTCAAGGCCAGACCGTCCCCGAATTCGAAAAGGCCGCTTTCAGCCTGGACAAAGGCCAGATCTCGGACCTGATCCGCACCCAATATGGTTTCCACATCATCAAGGTCATCGACAAAGAGACTGCCCACACCAAACCCTTTGATGAGGTGAAGGACCAGCTCCGCACCCCCCTCCTTCTCCAGAAGGTTGACCAGGAAGCCGCCTCCATCGCCGACAAGATGTCTTCTGAGATTCGTCAGTCCAACAAGGTCACCCTCGACGAGTTGGCCACGAAGTACCATCTCACCGTGGCTGACACGCATCCCGTTGCCGCCAACGAACCGGTCCTCGAACTTGGCAATTCCCAGGCCGTCAAAGACGAAATCTTCCGCCTCCGCCAGGGCGAACTCAGCGTCCCCCTACGCACCGACCGCGGCTACGTCGTCCTTTCTCTCAAGCAGGTCATCCCCGCTCATCCGGCTACGCTGGAAGAGGTCCGCGACAAGATCATTGCCGACATCAAGCAGCAGAAGGCGGATCAGTTGGCTCACTCCAAGGTCGACGACTTGGCTAAGCGCGTCAAAGCCGGCGAAAAGTTTGATTCCGCTGCCAAAGCGCTCGGCCTCGATCCCAAACTGTCCGAACTCTTTTCTCGTAGTGGCAACGTTTCGGGACTCGGTAGCGGCAAACTCCTTGCTTCCGCCTTCGACTTGAAACAAGGCGACCTCGGCGTCCCGCGGCAAATTGGGGTCAACTGGCTCGTTTACCAGGTCGCCGAGAAAGTCGAACCCAACCCCGCCGATCTCGAAGCACAGAAGAAGTCCATCACCGATTCTCTGCTTCAAACCAAGCGCAGTTTGGCCTTCGATGCTTTCCGCACCTCCTTGGAAGACCGCCTCAAGGCGGAGGGCAAAGTCAAAATTATGCCGGACAAATTGAAAGGTTTTGGCAACTTCGGAAGGTCGGGTTTTCCCACTAGCTAGCTGATAATAAACAGCTTAGTATTTTAGCATACACCCTCTTGCCCTCGGCCTCCCCGCTCGGTAGCCTATTGGTGCTTGGTTGCGGCCTTCTCGGGGGCCCTCGTAGGGCTCTTGGCTCGCAGGGGAACTTGAGCTTGTCGGTCGTCTCCGGGCAATTCTCCAAACCTTAGGAAGTTATTTATGGCTAAAGCCGCCTCGCGACGCCCTGCTACCGCCCGTAACGACTATCGCTGCAGCATCGAACGCAATCAAACTGGCAAATACTGCGTCCGCGTGCGCGTTCAGTACCCCCGCCACGCTTGGAATCTCGGTGTTTTCTTCCTTGCCTCATCGTTCGATCGAGCCATGAAAAAGCTCGAGGAGTCCCTTCATTTCCTCCAGCGCAACGAGGAAAAGCTTTGGTTCTGGGGCGTGGATCGCGCCGCCGACCTCGGCTTCTCGGCGGAGTTCCTTAAGGAGGCAGGCCTTCAGTTGGATCGTCGCCTGGAATTCCCCCCGAAGGCCGCGAATCTCTCCGTGGAACCCGAGCGCGACGTCCCAGCCTTTGTTCTCGGTCCCATTCGCCGTGGCCTCGCGGAACTGGTGGAGTCCCCCCGGCTCCAGCTCGCGGGCGACTAACCCGGGGTCCCCCCTCCCCCGTCCGCCGTCACAATCCCGCCGGTCTGCTAGCTTAAGCAGTGCGGTGTGTTACGCGTCCGCGTCAGTTTCCGCTCAGGATTTTGACGCGGCGAAGACCGAATCCCTGGCCCTGGCGTATAGCGGACTCGGTCTCGTTCTGCTGCGCAAAGGGAACTATGCTCAGGCCATCCCGGATCTCGAGAAAGCTACCAACATGGATCCGAAGCACGACCCCACCAATTACTACTTGCTAGGTGTCGCAAATCAAAATTCCATGCACTACGATGCCGCGGTTGCTGCCTTCACGCATTGCGCTAGCCTGCCCGGCAACCTCCAGGAAACTTGCAAATCCGCCGCAGAAAAGGCGAAGAAGGACGCCGCTCCGGCAGCTCCTGCTTCGAAGTAACTCGTTCAAACGGCACGGGTAGACGTCGGACAATTCCCGGATACTCGCGCCTCAAACTTCGTTTGCCGTCCCGCAATCTGTCTTGACTTCCCCCCGGTTCTCTTTCATCATTCGCCCATTCCCCGTTAGGGAAGTACCTGGACGTACCGATTCGCGCCATCTGTTCCTTAGCCCGCCAGCACACCGCCCTTGTGCATGCCAGGTGAGCGCAACCTTTTAGGGGCGAAAGGATCTTTCGAAATGAAACGCTTCCGCAGCAGTTCTCTGCTCGTGACTCTCGTGGCAGCTCTGTTCCTGTTGGCCGGGAACGTGACCCTGCGAGCCGCCTCGAAGCCTCAGCAGACGCAGCCCTCGGATCAGAGCGACACCACAACCAAGAAATCGTCCAAGAAAAAGAAATCATCCGACGATTCTTCCACCGACACTTCCACGGCATCCAAGTCCTCAAAGTCGAAAAAGACCGATGCGGATCAGGCCGCCGACACTTCTTCTACTTCCACGAAGAAGTCTTCGAAGAGCAAGAAGTCCGAGTCCGCCGACACTTCGGCTGATGCTTCGGCTTCTACGAAATCCTCGAAGTCCAAGAAGTCAGGTACCACCGATACTGCAACGGCCGCAGATACCTCCTCGTCCTCCAAGAAGTCTTCGAAGTCCAAGAAGACGGACACAGCGGACACTTCGGCTGCCGCGGCAGACACCTCGTCCTCCAAGAAATCCTCGAAGTCCAAGAAGTCCACGGCGGACACTTCGACGCCGGCGGCTTCCACAACACCCGCGGCGACTCCTGCTCCGGCCAAGACCACGACCGTAGCTCCTGCCGCACCGGCTAAGACCGCGACCGCTCCCGCCGCGACCACTCCTGCTGCAACTACGACTCCGGCGCCCGCTCCTCCCGCGCCTGCCAAAACTCCTGCGGCTCAGCAGGCTCCGCCAGCCAATAGCAATGGCATGGTTTGGGTCAACACGGACTCGGGTGTCTACCACAAGCCCGGCAGCCGCTACTATGGCAAGACCAAGCAGGGCAAATACATGACCGAAGCGGACGCCATCAAGGCGGGCTATCGCGCTTCGGAGAAGAACTAAAGGTTTTCCCGGTCCAGTTTTTGCGTCTACTCAATTAAAGGAGAAGCTTGCATGAAGAAAAATGCTCTACGCGTTCTGCTCGTCGCTTTCGTTCTGATGTTGGGCGTTGGCCTTGCCGTCTCTCAGACGTCCTCGACGAAAAAGTCCGCGACCACCGCCGCCAGCACGGCGTCCAAGGACCTTGTTGATATCAACAGTGCAACCAAAGACCAACTCGATGCGCTTCCCGGCATCGGCGCCGCCTACTCTCAGAAAATCATTGATGGCCGGCCCTACGCCAAGAAGACCGACCTCGTGAAAAAGAAAGTCATTCCTCAGGCCACCTACGACAAGATCAAGGATCTGATCATCGCGAAACAGAAGTAACCGCTCCAAGCACCTGCGGAGCGGCTGCTTCCGCCTCAGCCGCTCCCATCTTTATCTTAAGGAGAAACCTATGGGTCTACTCGATGAAGTTCTCTCGATGGCGGGAAGTTCTGGCGCCCAGCAACCGGCTCACGCTTCGGCTCTCGGCGCGATTCTCAGTTACATCAACAGTCCGCAGGTGGGAGGCATCGCCGGCCTGCAACAGATGTTCCAGCAAGGGGGACTCGGCAATATCATGAGTTCCTGGCTGAGCAATGGACAGAACCTGCCCGTCTCCGCCAGCCAGTTGCAGAACGTGTTGCACTCCAGCGCTCTTCAGCAGGCGGCGCAGCAGCACGGCATCGACCCAACGCAACTGACAGGCATGATGAGCACTCTCTTGCCGCATCTGGTCGACAAGCTCACGCCCAATGGTCAAGTCCCCGACGCGAGCGCCCTTCAGTCGATGCTTAAGGGCCTCACCGCCGGCGCGTAGCCGCAGCGGGCAAAACAGCGGAATCGGCTATCCTGAACCGCGTCTTTCGCAGCGAAGGATCTCAACCGCCCTCTGTTGACTGGATTGAAACTAGGACCGCAATCTGGGGCGCCCACCGCGCCCCATCTTATTTTTCTCTCACCAGAACTTCGCCGCGCCCCACCATCTGATCGTTCAGCCACAGGCGATACTTGTAACCCCCGGTCTTCGTGCCCGGCGCCACCGGCCCGCTGAGTAAACGCACCCCCACCGGCGCCTGAAAAACATTCGACGCAAATGGACACCGGTTCGCATCAAACTCCACCTTCAGGTTCCCTGCGTCAGAAACCCAGCTCACGGTGTCGCCCGGGTCGACCACCACCGCTTGCGGGATCAATCCCACCAATACTGGTCGCTCTGCCATTCTCTCTCCCTGTCTCTCGCACGATAGCACATACCGCCAACTTCCTCATATAACCGCCGTTTATGGAAAGCCTTCCCGATAACCAACTTGACGCATACCCCCGCCACCCGTAAACTTTTTAGAGTCGCTTGTTGCGCTGCCTTCGCTCATTTCTCTTGCGCGCAACCATCTTTCGCAGCGTGTTTGTTCACGCGCAGGAGCTAGTTTCGGAATGGCAACGCTCGCACGTCCCCTGTCTATCCCTCTGCCCAACGGGGCTCGCATTCAACTCGTTAGTTCTCTTCCTTTTGCGCTCATTCATCTGGCTGCGCTGGGGATTTTCTTCGTTCCCTTCAAATGGTATTACGCGCTGATCTGCTTCCTGGCGTACGAAGTGCGCATGTTCTTTGTCACCGCCGGCTATCACCGGTATTTCTCCCACCGTTCGTTCAAAACCAGCCGCTGGTTTCAGTTCGTGATTGCCTGGATGGCCATGTCCTCCTCGCAAAAGGGAGTTCTCTGGTGGGCGGCGCATCATCGGCACCACCACCGCTACTCCGATCAGGAAGAAGACCTGCACTCGCCCACACTCTTTGGTTTCTGGTGGTCCCACGTTGGCTGGATCCTCTCCGACAAGTACAACCAGACGCGCTTCGACTACATCGGTGACTTTGCGAAGTACCCCGAGCTTCGTTGGCTGAACAAGTACCATCTTGTTCCGCCCGTTATCATGGCCGTTGCCATGTTCCTGATCGGCGGCCTCCCGCTCTTTCTTTGGGGCTTCTGCTTGAGCACAGTCCTGCTTTGGCACGGCACTTTCACCATCAATTCGCTTTCCCACATTTTCGGCAAGCGCCGTTTCCCCACCACTGACACCAGCAAGAACAACTGGCTCCTCGCTCTCGTTACGCTCGGCGAAGGCTGGCACAACAATCACCATTACTACATGGCTAGCGCGCGCCAGGGCTTCTACTGGTGGGAAGTGGACATCACCTACTACACCCTGAAGATTCTTTCGTGGGTGAAGCTTGTCAAGGAACTCCGCCGCGTCCCTGAAAAGATTCTTGCCGAAGGCGCTGCCATCGACGCCTCTGCCTCCGCCTGAACGGCTCGCAGTGCCAGCAGCTAGTCTGTAGCTATCGCCGGCTCTGGACCCTCTGAGCCTCGGGTGTAGGCACTCTTTTCTTTCTCGCCAAGCAGTTGTTACCACTCGCCGCCCTCGCGAAGGGGTGTTTTTTTGCCTCACTTGCTTCGTTTTGCACTATGCCTCCCAGAAAATCGTACTTTGCTTGTAATACCAACCATCTTCTTTTCCGTTGTCTAAACTTCTCGCTCTTCGCGTAGGCTTACCTCTGTTTCACTCAGGGTCCGTCACTTTTCTCAAAACCGTCTCGTGTCTGATGGAGGAAGCCATGATTTCTGCCCCCACGTCGATCTCGCGTTTCGCCGCATTTTTACTGCTTGCCGCTGCGGTTGGCTTGCCGGTGTCTGCGGTGTTCTCATCCTACGTTTCAAACGTTGTCCACTCGAATGGGAACTCCGTACTCACCGCCGATGGCTCGATTCCGGTGCCTCCTCCGAAGCCCATCAAGCAGACCTGAGTTGCTCTGCCCATCACGGAGGGGGAGACCGGGAGAGTTCTTCCCCTTTCCGTGGTAGCATGACCAGATTGCAGGGGGTTCCCTGCGCCTCAACGGGACTATGCTGACGCTTATCATCTTGTGGGGTGGCGTTGCTCTGGAACTGGTCCTGATCGTGAGAGCCATCCAGGGCGGGTTGCTTCGGCGTTTCCCGCTCTTTTACTCCTACCTCACCTTCGTCCTTCTCGAGAGCTTCCTGGCGTGGAATCTCTACCGCAGAGCTCCTGAGCTCTATGCCAGCGTCTACTGGTACTTGCAGTGGGTTGCGCTCCTCTTGGGCTCTCTGGTGATTTTTGAAATCTACCGCATCGCTCTGAAGTCCTACCCGGGAACCGCTCGCATTGCCCGCAACCTGCTTCTCTTCGTGTTCGCACTGACGTTTGCCAAGGTCCTTGTGAATTATTCCTTCGGTTCTGTCTATTGGCCGGCCACCACGACTGCTGAACTTGAGCGCAACCTCCGGATTGTCCAGGGATTTGCCATTCTCGCCATCGCCGTCGTCCTGCTGGTCTATTCCATCCCGCGCAACCGCAATCTCAACGGCATCTTGATTGGTTATGGCCTGTTTGTTGCCAGCAGTATCGTGCAGCTCTCGCTTTTATCGCACGCGGGCTCTTGGTTTCAGAAGCTAGTTTGGTATACGGGGCCCGTTGCGTATGACGTCGTCCTTGGGATCTGGACCGTGGCTCTCTGGTCCCCAGCTCCCGAACCGGTTTCTCCCCGTGCCGCTCTCGATTTGGCCGGCGGTCATCCGTCCCTGGTGGCACGTGCTGAGCAAGACCTACAACGTGCCAACCTGGGTTTCCCTGGAGCCTTCCGTCGATGACCCTGCTCTTCCTTGCCTTCCTGGTCGCTTTTGTCTTGGGCTGGACCCTGTTCCGCTTGTCACGCGCCGATCGCCAGCCTTCTGACGTTCCAGCGTCTTCCTCGCCGCTCGCTCACCCCAGCTTCGTCGCCGAGGCGGTCTTTTCTCCTCGAGACTGGTTGTATATCCAACAGGAATCTTCGGCTTCACTAAACGCGCTTTTTCTAAGCGAGCGCCGCGCCATCGCTGTTCGCTGGCTCCGAGACTGTTTGGCCGCTATCCGCGTTGTTCGTGCGAACCACCTACGCCAGTCTCGCCACAGCCAGGATTTGAACCTGCTCGCCGAAGCCAAATTGCTCCTGCGCTTCTCCTATCTGGCGACCCTCTGCCGTTGCCTGCTCTTTGCCGTGCAGTTTGTTCATCCCTCCGCTCCACACGCAATCGCACAGTATGTCCAGAATCTGGCCGCCGACATCCTTCCCACTCCGGAACCCGACATGGTCCTGTCTAGCGTGGCGGTCAGGGAAGTTTCTCGCCAGCGCCTCGGCTGAGGTTCACCGGAAGCTCTGCCATGAGTCAAACGCAGACCAGCGCGGCAACGGTCCTCGTCGATCACGACGCCCGCAAGGCCTACGACGATCTTTGGCGTCGCACCCTCTCCAAAATCCCAGGGGACTTGAACCGTCTCGTCTATCTCGCCTCCATGCGCGACTACAACTCCGGCCGCTACCACCATGCCGGTCTGGAGGCCTCCTTCGGGTTTCCGGCCGCCAGCCAGGCGCTGGAAGCCGCTCATCGGGAGATTTTTTGGAAGCTTGCTCAGGCTTCGCTCGAGCAGTTGGTGGTGGATCTCGAACTCTACGTCCGCAACTCCGGCGAATCGCCGGAGGATCTACTGGCCACGTGGCGCAGCCTGCAGCCCTATCGCATCGCGCTGCCGCTTTCCGTTGATCCGCTCGCCGCGCATCTCTTGCTTTCCAACCTTAAACTCGGTTTGGAAGTTCTCCATTCGCGGCGCTGTCCGCCGTCCCATCCGTAATCCGCATCGCCACCGCGGTCACTTGTCCGACGATTTCCGCATCCACGCCATATTCCAGGCTGCGCACGTTGCACGGCGACAACGGGTGAGGGATCATCAGCAGCCTGCCCTCCTGCAATTCGCACCACGAGCACGCGTAGCCGTCGCGCAATTCCACAAAATAGATCGGACGGTCATACTCCGTTCGCCAGCGCCTCGGCTGTATTTTCCGCACCGTTTGATCGACTTGCACAAACGAACCCGGCCGCAACAGTGGATACAGCGTGTAATCTTTCAGACCGATGAAGCCGTATTGACTGTGCCGGATATCCAGGTGCCGGATCATCGCGATCGGGATTTCTCCCCACACTTCGATCATCCGCGAGAGCAGGTTTGTCTTATCGATGTCGAATCCGCGGTCGAACCGCACCGGGAACGACACCGTCTGTTCTTCGTCTTCCACTTCCAATGTCGTCAAGTGCGTGTCCGAGAGCGGCGAGAGCAACTGGTGTTCCTGTAATTTTTCGAGTCTTACGCCAAACAAGCCAAGCAGGTCGGTAAATTTGACACGGTACACGGCGCTCAAGCTGTACAGCTTGAAGATACTTGGCACGGAATCGGAATTCTCAATCTGCGTCAACCAGGCGTTCGAGATGTGATATTCGGGATTCCCCTCGCGCGTGGCAATTTCTTGACTCATTTCCGATACGTCACGCGTCGTGATCCCCAGACGCATCCGAATGTTCTTCAATTTCTGACTCGGGTGCAATGCCTGCTCCTCTCCTACGGACAGCCCCTTCGATTCTGCCACCACCTGCAATTCCAACCGACGCCGAGTTCCGCACATCCTAGCATAGCCTGACCGCTTGGCAGGAAGGTTCATTTTTCGATAGTTGCTTGCTCCACTTGGGGTCCGTTCGGTTTTCAAACCAAGTCGATGGTTTTGCCCTCGTCTTCGCCTCTGCCGCGAATAATGCCCGTGTCAATGCGGAACCCATTCCTGAACCCGGCGGAGAGCCAAGTTGACTCCGAACTTCAGGGTTCGTCTCACCACTCCGCAAAAACAGATGGGATCGAACGGAGAAGGAGCCCTCGCGCCATGTTGCAAATCTCCGTCCACCTGTTTTTTCATACCCCAGACGGCCGCGATCTGCGCCACGATGCGTTTACCTTGATGGTGAATTCCCATGGATGCCTGCTTACCATGGATATGCAACCCCCGCCGGGCCAGCGCATGCGCCTCGCCAATCCCCAGTCTGGCGCCAACCAGACCGGCACCGTAATTCGCTCTCAGCGCGCCCGCGACGGCAGCTTTGCCGTGGCCTTCGAGTTTGACCAGCCGGCGCCCGAGCTTTGGTCACTCTCCCTTCCTCGCTAGTACTAATACCGCTTTGCGCCTGGTGTGACCGACATCACAGCTCCCGGTGCCGCTCGTCGTTATGCTTCCCCTCCAGGTCGACGTTCGCGCCCGTGTACACCGCTGCCCAGGTGGTGGCGCTTCTCGCACCTGTGACCCGTTCTGTCGTTGCTCGCGTTCTGTCTCGACCTAACCGCCACCTGGGCACCGATTCCCGGAGGCGTACGACTCTGACCATGCAGGAACGTGATTACCAGGTTCTTTATCGGCTGTTCCACTCTTTTACCGCCTGCAATAACAAAGCCACGCATAGCCTCCGCGGAGCGAGCGAAGTCTCCGAGTGCGCCGAGCATCGGCTCTGCTACACCACCAATGGCGACGATCTGTTTCTCTGCCAGAACTGTCTGAACTTCTGGCAGGAGTGCCGGCGCTTCCGCGACCGCTCGATGTGGGAGACCGCCGTCTTCCTGCGCGAGTCGCGCAGCGAGCGTCAAAGCGAAGGCTAAACGCGGGCCAGCACACCGGGCGACTCAGCCCGTTGGCCTGCACGCCATTCTGCAGAACCGCAGCGACACTGGCGCGGGAGTATACTCGCCGCAGAGGCGACGTCATGCATCGCACAGGGCTGGTCGTCGCGGTGAATCTGGCGTGGGGTATTTTGCCCGGGTTGGCAGGCGCGCAAGAGCCCAAGCCAGCCGCTCCTCAGGAAACGAAGCCGGAAGCCGCGCGCGACGCCGAGCCAAACGCGAAGCGCGACACACCGGAAGAGGCCAAGCCGCCGTCGAAGCCGACCGTGATCGATGGACGGGTTCATCCGGAACTGATCCCCGACGCGACGGCCTATCGCATCGTATTTACCCATCTGATCTCGCACGTTGGCGATCCCGAACGCGAAAAGGTGTGGTTTGGCGTGCCAGGTCTGTCTGCCGACGACCAGGAAGTGCTGCTGCGCATCCTGACGTCCTACAAGAAAGAGTGGGACGAAATTGTGAAGGCCTACAACGATGCGGGCGAAGCCGCCGCGCGCAAAGGGAAAGCGCCCGAGCCCTCGGTGCTGGAGACGTTTCGCACCAGGCAAGCGGAATTGGTGAAGCAGACGCGCCTCGACCTCGGAGCCGGGCTCTCGCCGGCGGGGGCGCTGATGTTCCATGGCTACGTGGAGCAGCAGAAGAGCCACATGACCGTGACCCTCGAGCCGGGAGAAGAGACGCCCCAACCACCGACTGGGCCGGACGCATCATCCTCAATCGGCATTACACGCCGGGTGGATGTAGCGCTGGCTTTTATGCCAGCGTGCTTTCCGTATAACCATAAATCTACTATAATATATAGGTAATCTAGGCACTCTCTCATGGACTCTGCTCAATCCCTGCCTCGTCACAAAAACACTCGCCTCGATGTGCGCAGCTATCGAGGCTACGGTTGGTATTTCCTTACTCTTTGCACGTACAAGCGCATCCACTACTTCCGTTCCCATGACGTCGCCACACGGGTTCTGAGGACTCTTCACGTACAAACCGATCATCACGGATTCCGGCAGCGGGCATATTGCCTCATGCCAAATCACCTTCATTTGTTGCTGCAGGCCGGTGCTCCAAACTGCGACCTGCTCCAGTGTGTCCGGACCTTTAAACACAAAACTTCCTTCCACTTCCGCGCCACCAGCGGGCAAACGCTTTGGCAAGTGTCTTTCTACGACCACGTACTCCGTGCAAGCGAATCTCCTGCCGACGTGGCTTGGTACATTTTGCTGAACCCGGTTCGCGCTGGACTTGTCAAGACGCCGATCGACTATCCCTATTGCGGCCCTTTCGTGCACGGTTGGCCCGGTACCGAGGCACCGTCGACTCCGTGGTCGCCTGCGCCTCCTGCTGAGTTCAAATTTGTGCCGTAAGACAAAGAACGCTGGCATAAAAGCCAGCGCTACATGGAACCACCTTTGAAAGAGACCGGGATAGGCCGCTGGTGTCGCAGTGCCGCGGAATGAGCCAATTTGACCGTTGCGCACCCCTCCCCTTCGGCCCAAACTGGGGGTATCCTGTGGTGCGCCGAAGCGCTTCCCCACTGGCGAAGCCGCGGGATCCTGCTTGGCTCGCAATGAGCCCTCGAAAGGGAATTCCCATGACCAACCATATCGGAGAATTGAATCCCCCAACACGCCTGATGATGACTCCGGGGCCGTGCTCCATCGACCCGCGGGTATACCGGGCGCTGGCCTCGCCCATCGTGGGTCACCTGGATCCGTGGATGAAGGGCTGCATGGAAGAAGTACAGATTCTGCTGCGCGAACTGTTCCAGACGGCGAACCGCATCACGTTTCCGCTGTCGGCGTCGGGTTCGGGCGGCATTGAAGCGTCGGTGCTGAACTCGCTGGAGCCGGGCGACGAAGCGATCTGCTGCGTCAACGGCTTGTTCAGCGAACGCATGCACGTGATTGCCACGCACACGCCGGCCAAGGTGCACATGGTGGAAGCGCCTCTGGGCAAGCCGGTCGATCCGGAAGATGTGCGCAAGGTGGCCAAGGGCAAGAAAATCAAAATGATCGGCCTGGCGCAGGGCGAGACCTCCACGGGCGTGGTCACCGACATTGATCCGTTCCGCAAGGTTGCCGACGAATGCGGAGCGCTGCTGGTCGTCGATACGGTGGCGACACTGGCCGCAGTGCCGCTCAACGTAGATAAGCAACGCATAGATATTTGCTTCAGCGGATCGCAGAAGGCCATCAGCGCGCCTCCGGGCATGTCGCCGATCACGGTAAGCCCGAAGGCGGAAGAAGTCTTTCGCTCGCGCAAGACGAAAGTGCAGAGCTGGTACTTCGACCTGACCACCGCGATGAATTTCTGGGGCAAAGACCGGCTCTATCATCATACGCCGCCCATCTCGCTGATCTATGCCCTGCGAGAGGCGGCTCGCATTTGCCTGGAAGAAGGGCTGGAGGTGCGCTGGGAGCGTCATCGCGTGAATCAGCAGGCGCTGATTGCCGGCGTGAGTGCGATGGAGCTGCACCCGTTCGTCGAGAAGCCGGAAGATCGGCTGGTCACCGTGACCGCGGTAAAAATTCCGGCGGGTATCGACGATTTGAAGGTGCGCAACCAGTTGCTCGACGAATTCAACATTGAAATTGCCGGCGGGATTGGCCCCACCAAGGGGCAGATCTGGCGGCTGGGCACCATGGGCTACTGCAGCCAGAAGCACTTTGTTCTGGAACTGCTGGCGACGCTCGATAAGGTGTTGGTGGATCAGGGGCATCGCCATGCGCCAGGCTCCGGCGTGGCCGCGGCGATCCGGCACTACACGCACGCGGAAAGGCCCGTCGCCGCTGTGCGGTAAAGTGCTCCCTATCACCATTTACTTGTCATCCTGAGGCCGGGTTTTGGCCGAAGGATCTCAACGTAAGTGCGATGCACGCACTGTGAACGTGCGAAAACGCATCAGCGGAGGCCTCCATCGCAAGAGATACGTTTTGGGACGGTAAAGCGGCGACTGTCCGCCGTGCAGGCGACAGATTGAGGCCTACGACGCCGCGCGCGGATTGAGCTGCGCCAGGCGCTGGAACTCCGGGTCGTCGTGAATGACGGCGAGGTCCGGATCGCTGGTGGCCCAGATCGCGTTGTGGTATCCGGCTTGGACGCAGCGCCGGAACGCGTCCAGCGCTTCTTTCTTCATTTTCAACACACCGTACGCGCACGCGGCGTTGTACAGAATGTTGGCGTCGGTAGGACGCATGGCCACGGCAATCTTGATGTGCTGGATGGCTTCGTCTTGCTGGCCCATGATGGCCAGGTCGCAGGCCAGCAGAATGCGGGCACGCACGTCGTCGGGGAAACGCTGGAGCTGTTCAGTGAGCACTTCGCGTTCCCGCGTGCGCAGGCGCTCGGCGTCGGCGATGCGGCTGAGCTTTTCCATGCAGTTGATCAGCGGAATCAGCGCGTTGTAATCGTTGCCGACTATTTCCATGGCGCTTTCCGCGAATGCCGCCGCGTCTTCGTAGCGGCCAGAGGCGAAGTACGCGCGCAGAAGTACGTCGTGCGCGCCCTCGGAGTCCGTCTGGCGCTCGATGGCGCGCTTGGCCAGGCGAATCGCGTCGTCAAAATGTTGCTGCGCGTAATGAATGCGTGCGCGGGCGGAAATCACTTCGGGCAGATCCGGCGCAAGATTGCTGGCCTTGGCGCAGGCTTCCAATCCCTTTTCGATGTACTTGGGATCAGGGCTGCGGAATTCGTGCATGCCGCCCCAGACGTGGGCCATGCCGGCGTAGGCCAGCGCGAACTTGTCGTCGAGCTTGACGGCTTCCTCATACATGGCGATCGAATACTCAAACTGGCGCTGGCGCAGATAGTTGCGGCCCCGCAAGAAGAAGTCGTAGGCCTGCGGATTGTCGGTGGGCTTTCGCGCAATGACTTTTTCTTCCTGCGGCGAAAGCGTGATTTCAAGAGCTTTGGCGATGTTCAGCGAAATTTCTTCCTGCACCGCGAACACGTCTTCCATCTGGCGGTCATACCGCTCCGCCCACACGGAGTGGCGCGAGCCGCTTTCGACGAGTTGCGTGGTAATCCGGAGTCGATTGCCGGCCCGGCGGATGGAGCCTTCCAGCACAAACATCGCCCCGAGTTTCTCGCCGACTTGCGGCGCGGTCACGGGCTTGTCGCGGAACTGCAGCATTTCGGAGCGCGGGAAGATCTGCAGGCGCGCGATTTTCGAAAGCTCCGTGATGATGTCTTCGGTCATGCCGTCGCGGAAGTACTCGTCTTCCTTGGCGCCGCTGAGATTTTCGAAATACAGCACTGCGACGGTTTTCTTCTTCTGCGCGGCTGGCGCGGCCGGAGCGACGGCAACGGAAGAACTGGAGCCGGACGCCTGCACGCGGCTGGCGGAATCGACGCGCCCGCCGGAATCGAGGTCGCGCTTGAGGCGCTTCAGGTCGCCGCGTAGCTCGGCGGCGCTTTGGTAGCGCAGGTCCGCATCCTTTTCGAGCGCTTTCGAAACTATGCGTTCGAGTTCCGCAGGGGCTTTTGCGTTGAACTTGGCGACTGGCGCCGGCGTGGAGTTGAGGATGCCGTCGAAAATTACCGCAGTGGTGTTGCCGGGGAAAGGAAGCCGTCCGGTTGCCATTTCGTAGAGAACCACGCCGAAGGAGAAAAGATCGGTGCGCGCATCGAGTTCCGCGCCGCGCGCCTGCTCGGGGCTCATGTAAGCGATGGTGCCGATGGAACTGCCCGGGCTCGTCAGTTCGGCCTGCGTGGCGGCTTGCGTTTCGCCGTGCGCGTCGATGTGGCCAACGGTTTCGCCCGCAGCGCGCATGGCGGGTTCCACTTTGGCGAGGCCGAAGTCCAGCACCTTGGCTTGGCCGCGTTCGGTCAGGAAAATGTTGGCCGGCTTAATGTCGCGATGGACGATGCCCTTGCCATGAGCGGCGGCGAGCGCGTCGGCCACCTGTATGCCGAGATCGACGACCAGCGAAGGATCGAGCGGCGTGCCGTTGATGCGGTGCTTGAGCGTTTCGCCTTCGAGCAGCTCCATGGCGATGAACGGCTGATTCTCGAATTCGCCGACGTCGTAAATGACGCAGATATTCGGGTGATTCAGCGAGGAAGCGGCGCGGGCTTCGCGCTGGAAACGGTCGAGCGCCTGGCGGTCGCCGGCCATTTCGGGAGGAAGGAATTTGAGAGCCACATTGCGGCCCAGGCGGGTGTCTTTGGCCTTAAATACGACACCCATTCCACCTCCGCCGAGTTTGTCGAGGATTCGATAATGGGAGATGTTCTGACCGATCATGTCGGAGCGGAGTGCGCCGAAGAATAGTAGAGGCAGACGGGCAGGGAAGTCAATTCAGCCGGCGACCGCTTCGCGGAACTAGCCGCGCTTTTTTGCCGCAGGCGCTGCCGCGGCCGCCGCTTTCATCGACGCGTGCTCGAACTCTTCGTACGTGCCCTTGAAGTCTTCCACCTTGCCATCCTTGAAGTGCCAGATGCGCGTGGCCACCTCGTCGAGAACGTCTTCGTCGTGAGTCACCAGCAGCAGCGTCCCGTCGTATTTTTGCAGGGCGATATTCAGCGCGTTGATGGATTCCAGGTCCAGGTTGTTGGTGGGCTCGTCGAGCACCAGCACGTTGGGCTTCTGAATCATCAGGCGGCAGAAAATCAGCCGCGCGCATTCCCCGCCGGACAAGCCTGAGGTAGGCTTGAGGGCGTCCTCGCCGCTGAAGAGCATCTGGCCCAGGTAGCCGCGAATTTCTTCCTGGCCGGCCTGTGGCTTGAATTGCCAGAGCCAGTCGAGCGCATTCATGCCCTTGCTCTTGTCGATCGTGTAATTGAAATCTTGCGGGAAATAGCCGACCGAGACTTCGTGTCCCCAGCCCACGTGGCCGGAATCGATCTTGAATTCGCGCTCGGCGTCGCCAATGAATTTTCCGGCGTTGTAGATGAGCGACTTGAGCATGGTGGTCTTGCCGGCGCCGTTGCGGCCGGTGAGCGCGATTTTTTCGCCCCGCGTCAGCGTGGCGGAGAAATGATGGAAGATTTTCTGCTCGCCGTAGGACTTTGTCAGCCGCTTGATTTCCAGCGGCACCCGGCCGGAGGGCAGTTCCACCTGGAAGCGAATGTACGGGCGCTGAATGTTGGACTTGGCGAGCTCGGAGGTCTGCAGGCGCTCGACTTCCTTCTTTCGCGAAGTGGCCTGCGCGGAACGCGTGCCGGCGGAAAAGCGCGCGATGAATTCGTTGAGTTGCGCGATCTTTTTTTCGCGCACGGCGTTTTCCGCTTCCATGCGCGCGCGAATCTGCGTCTTTGCCAGGACCATGTCGTCGTACCCGCCCGGGTACATGATGATGGCCTGGTAATCGATGTCGGCCGCGTGCGTGCATACGCTGTTCAGGAAGTGGCGGTCGTGCGAGATCACGATCAGCACGCCGTGATATTCGCAAAGATATTCCTTGAGCCAGTGCACGGAATCCAGGTCGAGGTTGTTGGTGGGCTCGTCGAGAAGCAGAGCCGACGGATTGCCGAACAGGACCTGCGCCAGCAGCACCCGGACCTTCTGCCCGCCCTGGAGTTCGCCCATCTTGCGTTCGTGAAGTGACGCGTCGATGTCGAGGCCGTCCAGCAGGACGCCCGCGTCCGCTTCAGCGGTATACCCGTTTTCCTCGCCGATGATCCCCTCGAGTTCGCCGAGGCGCATGCCGTCGGCATCGCTCAGTTCCTCGTGGGGCTTGGCGTAAAGGGCGTCGCGTTCGGTAAACGCGTTCCACAGCGTGGCATTGCCCATGATCACCGTGTCGATCACGCGGAACTGGTCGAAGGCGAACTGGTCCTGGCGCAGGATCCCGATGCGCTTCGGCCGAGTGATGGTGCCATTGGTAGGCTCCAGCTCGCCGGTCAGGATTTTCATGAAGGTGGACTTGCCGGCGCCGTTGGGGCCGGTGATGGCATAGCGGCGCCCGGACATAAAGGTCGTAGTCACGTCCTCGAAGAGGACGCGCGAGCCGAAGCGCATAGTGACGTTTTCTACTGAGATCATATCCCTACAATTTTAGCGTAGATGGCCGCCATCCAGAAAATCGACTCGAATTGGCGCGTTTTTGGCCAAACATGCCGGGCTATCGGGTAGCAGAGATCAAGAAGCAGTCGCCGCGAATTCGCCTTCGGACCGGGCGATCACCGCGCTGGCCTGGCAGTTGGACACCACGTTGACGGACGTTCGGGCCATGTCCACCAGCGCGTCGACCCCAAGAATCAAAAAGATCGGTTCGGTGGGCAGGTGCATCGAGCCGGCCGTGGCCAGCAACACCACCACCACCGCGCGCGGCACCCCGGCTACGCCTTTGCTCGTCAGCATCAGGGTGAAGACCATGAACAGTTGCTGGGTCCAGCTCATGGATATCCCGGAAGCCTGCGCAATAAACACAGACGCGACCGCCAGATAGACAGTCGAACCGGTCAGATTGAAGCTGTAACCCGCCGGGATGACAAAGGCGACGATCTCGCGCGGCACGCCATATTCCTCCATCGCTTCCATCGCGCCGGGCAGCGCGGCTTCCGAGGAACTGGTCGCAAACGCGATGGTCGCGGGTTCGGCCACGAGGCTGAGAAATCGTTTGAGCGGCAAGCGGTAAAGCAGGTGAATCGGGTACATCACCAGCAGCACAAATGCCAGGAGCGCACCGTAGGCGGTGAGGACCAATTTGCCGAGAGGCAGCAGAATTCCGATGCCCAGATGCCCGACGCTGTACGCCATGGCCGCGCCGACTCCAATGGGGGCGAAGTACATCACGATTTTCGTGAAGCGGAACATCACCTGCGTCAGCGATTCGGCGAGACTCAGCATCGGCTGGCGGTATTTCTCGGAAACCTGCGTCAGCGCGATGCCAAAGAGAATGGCAAACACCGCCACCTGCAAAATCTGGTTTTCCGCCACGGACTTGGCAATGTTTTCCGGGAAAACGTGCACCAGGAATTCGTCCCAGCGGATGCTCCCGGTGGCGCCGAGTTGCGCATCCCCCGCCGTGTGCGGCACCACCACTCCGGCACCGGCGCGCGTCAGATTAATCGCGGCGACTCCGATGAACAGCGCGATGGTCGTGACTACTTCGAAAAACAACAGGCTCTTCCATCCGATCCGTCCAACCTTGCGCACATCGCCATGCCCGGCGATGCCCGTGACGAGCGTCCCGAGAATCAGCGGCGCGACGATTACTTTGATCAGTCGGAGGAAAATGTCACTCAGGAAGCGCAGGTGCGATGCGATCTCGGGCCAGTCGAGGCCCAGCTCCAGGCCGAACAACAGCGAGAAGAAAATCCAAAACGTCAGCGTGCGGCGGCGAAAGCCGTCGATGAGCAGCAGCGCGAGCCCCACCCAGCGCACATACAGCCACAGCGGCCCGGGCCGTAACGCCAGGAGCAGCGCGCCGATGGCAAACAGCGCGAGACCACCAATCAGGAAAATCCGTGTTGCTTTCCGGGGCGTGTCCGCCAAATCGCGTGTCCTTGAGATCGGTGCCGTGCTGATTCTGCTGCGTCATCATATCGTGCCGCTGTGATTTGTGAACCTGCTCTTTTCCCGCCGTGACCGGCTTACTTGCCCGCCGGTTTTGCGGGCTGCTATCTTCGCTATATGGCAAAAATCGATCACTTGGAATGTTCTCGTTGCGGCGCGTCGGCGTCCGCCGACAAGCCGCGCACCGTCTGCGACACATGCGCCGGCTCGTTATACGTCCGCTACGACCTTGCGCCGTTGCGCGGTCTGCAGCCCCGCGACGAAATCGCGCGCGAAGCCGCGAAGCCCGCATGGGCAGGCATGTGGCGCTACCGGGCGGTTTTGCCGGATGCCGCGCCCGTGACCCTCGGTGAAGGTTGGACACCAGTCGTGCGCAGCCGCCGCTTTTCGGGCGTTTACCTGAAAGAAGAAGGCGCGAATCCCACCGGGAGTTTCAAAGCGCGCGGTATGGCCATGGCCGTCACGATGGCGCGCTCCTATGGCTTGAGGAAACTCGCCGCTCCTTCCGCCGGAAATGCCGCGGGAGCGCTGGCGGCGTACGCCGCTGCTGCGGGAATCGAAGCGCACATCTTCATGCCAAAAGACGTGCCGTTCGCCAATTACTTGGAAGCCGTGATGTATGGCGCGAACGTAACCTTGGTCGACGGGTTGATTTCCGATTGCGGACGGATCGTGGCGGAGCGGAAAGACAAGGAAGGCTGGTTCGATATTTCCACGCTGAAAGAACCCTTCCGCGTCGAAGGCAAGAAGACCATGGGCTATGAACTCGTCGAGCAACTCGGTTGGGAATATCCCGAAGCCGTGTTTTATCCCACCGGCGGTGGCGTTGGGCTCATCGGCATGTGGAAAGCGTTCGCCGAGATGGAAGAACTGGGCTGGGTGAAGCCGGGCAAGCGGCCGCGCATGATCGCGGTGCAGTCAGCCGGCTGCGCGCCGGTGGTGCGGGCGTTCGAGCGCCACGAAAAGGCCAGCGAGATATGGAAAGATGCGGCAACCTTTGCGTCCGGCTTGCGCGTGCCGAAGCCCTACGGCGATTACATCATGCTGGACATCCTGCGCGAGTCGAACGGGTTGGCGGTATCGATTCCGGATGACGCAATTCTGGCGTCCTTGCGCGATTGGGCGAAGAACGAGGGCGTTTTGTTATGTCCCGAAGGCGCGGCAGCCACGGCGGCGTATACGCATCTGCTCGAAACCGGTGTGCTCAAGCCGGAACATCGCGTCGTGCTGTTCAATACCGGAGTGGGCTTGAAGTACACCGACGTGATCGCCGAAGTCGCCCACATCGAACGGCCGGCATCGGCCGCATAGTTGTGTGGCGGCGGACCCGCAAGTCTGTCATCCCGAGCGAAGCGAGGGATCTGCTTTACGACCGCTCCGCCATTGACAGCCGCGCGCGGGTAATCAGAAACTAATAGTTCAAGAATGGACTGTATCGTAGCGCCGGGCTTTAGCCCGGCATCTTGTCGCGTCACCGATCAGGAAAAGAGGACCACTCCGTGCCTTCACTCCCAGTTTTAGCCAACAACGGCGCCATGAACCAGTTCGTCGGCGCGTACGAAGTCGTGTCGAAGCTCACCGGCCATGTCTACGACGTGCGCTTTTCGCACATCTGGAACGCCATCGCCACCCGCCACAGCGACACCATCGACGCGAAGTTTGACGTGGACAGCGTCGGCCGCATCGTTGGCCTGTCGCACAACGCCTTCGTGTCGTTCCGCGATAAAGCCGGGCGCGATCTCACCGACCGCGAAGCCAGCTTCGTCGCCGCCGAGTATCTCAAAGAGCGCCTGGAAGAAGAGGACGAACGTCCGCTCTACGACGTCACCGCCGAAGAAGTCACCCGCCTGATCAACCAGATCGGCATCAAGTAAGATACCGACCCCAGAAATTCCGATACGCCACGCGTTGCCGCTTCAGGGGAGTTCTACGTAGTTGCGACGGCGTTTGCAGTCCCAGGAATGCTGTTGCGATTTACTGCAGCTTGAAGAATTTCGATCGATGTTCAGCGAAACGCTTGTAGGGGTACTCCGTTGCCCGTAACGCCGGCGCGTTGTTGCTCTAACTTTCTCTATCGCGCCGGCATTCAGGCCAATGGCTCTCGTGCCGTCTTAGTGATTGACGACGGCTTCGGCGCCCTTCTTTACTTCCTCACCGGTCTTCTTTGCCGCCTTCTCTGTACCCTTAGCGGCGTCCTTGGCGACCGTCTTGGTGCCCTTCGCTGTCGCGTCGGCGGCCTTTTCGGTGCCCTTGGCGGTATCCTTCGCTGCGGTTTTGGTGGCATCGGCGGTCGCGTCGGCGGCCTTCTTCGTGCCCTTCGCGGTGGCGTCCGCCGCCTTTTCGGTGCTCTTGGCGGTATCCTTCGCCGCGGTTTTGGTGGCATCGGCGGTCGCGTCGGCGGCCTTCTTTGTGCCCTTCGCGGTGTCCTTCGCGGCGGTCTTGGAAGCGTCCGCCGTCTTGTCGGCCGCTTTCTTGGTGTCTTGCACCGCGTCTTGAGCGTACGAAGCCGCGCCTAACATCAGAACGGCGACGGCAGTGAGCAACAACGATTTCATGAAATCTCCTTTGTAATGGACCATGTTTTGCTGCGCCAATAATTTTTTCATTGTTTGCGCTTGGAAAGCAAGCCGCGCCACGGTAATGAGTGGCCTCCAGCAGGCTTCCGCTTTGCTTGACGGTCGCGATAAGATGCAATTGCGAGTTGGGCTGGCTTTGCAATCTAGGTTCATCAGGGGAACCTCGCGGCACCATCGCGCGCGGAACGACACGAACTTCGCGCTCAGAAGTACGTCCAGGCACCACGCAGAATCCGTCTTGATTCATTCATCCTCGGAGGTGTACGACGATGGCTCGCGAAGAACTGCGCTGTGTGAAGTCCCACTTCCGGCGCCGCGGTTGGGCAACAACGTTTCTCGCTTTCTTTTTCACCTTTTCTTTCGCTCCGCTCCTGTCGGCCCAAACCGAACTTTTCAGCCCGGAAGCCAGACAACGCGCCGAAGTCCTGCTCAAGCAGATGACCATCGAGGAGAAAGTGGGCCAGTTGAACCAGGCCCCGGGGAGGGACCTGCCGGGCGTGACCTACGCCAAGCCTGAGGAACTCATCGCGCAAGGGAAAGCCGGGTCAGTTCTTTGGTTGACAGACGTCAAGGAGATCAACCGCCTGCAGCACATCGCCGTCGATAAAACGCGCCTGCACATTCCTGTCCTCTTCGGATTCGATGTTATTCACGGTTACCGCACTGCCTTCCCGGTACCGCTGGCCATGGCCTCTTCGTGGGATCCTTCCGTCGAAGAACAGGCGCAACGCTTCGCGGCTGAAGATGCCCGCGCCGCCGGTATTCCTTGGACCTTCACTCCCATGGTGGATATCGCCCGCGACGCGCGCTGGGGCCGTATGGTGGAGGGCGCTGGGGAGGACCCGTACCTCGGCGCCGCCATGGCTCGAGCGCAGGTCCGCGGATTCCAGGGCGCCAAGCTCGGCAAAACCTCGGTGCTGGCTTGCGTCAAGCACTTCGCCGGTTACGGTGCCGCCGATGGTGGACGCGATTACGACTCGTCGTATGTCCCGGAAGAACTCTTGCGCAACGTCTATCTCCGTCCTTTCCACGCGGCGGCGCAGCAGGGAGCCGGCAGCTTCATGTCCGCATACATGGATCTTAACGACGTCCCCGCGAGCGGCAATCGCTGGCTGACCACTGACGTCTTGCGGACGGAATGGAACTTCCCAGGGTTCGTGGTATCCGATGCCATGGCCGTCGGCAATCTGGTCACCCACGGCTACGCTAAAAATCCCGCCGACGCCGCGTTCAAGGCGTTCACCGCCGGCGTCGATATGGACATGGCCACTCCTACGTTTCTCAATAACCTGCCGCAACTTGTGCGTGACGGCAAAATCAGCGAAGCGCAACTGGACAAGGCCGTCCTGACGATCCTCGCCATTAAAATTCAGTTGGGGCTCTTCGATCAGCCCTACGTCGACGAGTCCAAAGTCGAGCAAATGCTGACGCGCCCGGAAGGACGGGCCCTCGAGCGTAAACTGGCCGTGCGCTCCATGGTGCTGCTCAAGAACGAGAACCAAACTCTGCCGCTCAAAACTTCCTTGCAGAAGGTCGCGGTCATCGGTCCTTTGGCGGACTCGGGTCACGACATCGAAGGCGGTTGGACCGTGGAGGGCCTCTTCGGGCGCGGCGACCAGAGCCATCCGGTCACGGTACTCGCGGGCATCCGGAACAGATTGGGCCCCGCGGCGCAAGTGACCCTTGTAACCGGCCCCATGCCACAGCGCCAGTATCCCTCCATGATTGACGTGATGCAGGGCAAAAAGCCCGAACCGCCTCCGAGCCAGGCCGAAATTGACGACACGATGGCCAAGGTGAAATCTGCGGCAGCCGCTGCGGACCTGGTCATTGCGGTTCTTGGCGAAGCTTCGAATATGAGCAGCGAAGGCGCGTCGCGCGTCTCACTCGACCTGCCGGGTATTCAGCAGCAAATGTTGGAGACTGCCGTGGCGTCGGGCAAACCCGTCGTTGTGGTGCTGGAAAATGGCCGTCCTCTGGACATCCGCTGGGCCGCCGCGCACGTTCCCGCGATCCTGGAGGCGTGGTATCCCGGCACCGAAGGTGGCAACGCCGTCGCCGACGTGCTCTTTGGCGACGTCAATCCTGGCGGAAAACTTCCGGTGAGCTGGCCGCGCGTGGCCGGGCAAGAGCCGCTTTTCTACAACCACAACATTACGCATGACCCGGAAGACGCGCCTGCCTTCACGTCCCGCTATTGGGACTTGGATTCCAAGCCGCTCTACCCCTTTGGCTACGGTTTGAGCTACACCACGTTCAAGTTCGCCAATTTACGTCTCAGCAAGGCCAGCATCAACGCGGCCGACGCCACGGCAGTTTCCGTGGACGTGACCAATACCGGTGCGGTTCCCGGCGACGCCGTGGCCCAGCTCTATATCCATCAGCGCTTCGGTTCTGCCTCGCGGCCTGTCCGCGAACTGAAGGGTTTCGCGCGCGTCGCGCTCCAACCGGGAGAAATCAAAACGCTCCAGTTCCCCCTCGGCAAAGATGAATTGCAATTCTGGAGCCCGCAAAGTAGGGAGTGGGTCGTCGAACCCGGCGCCTTTGACGTTTGGGCCGGCGAGGATTCCACGGCGAGTCTTCACGCGGAACTGACCGTAACTCATTAACCCGCTGCTACGCGCCAGGCGCGCCAGTGGGACAGGCAATCAGAACAAAACCGCTGCTTCGCCTTTGGCGGCGACTTCTTTATCGAAGAAGCTCACGATGATGTCCCGGCGGGCCATCACCGCTTTAACTTCGTCTTTCGTCAGATAGCCCTTCGTTCTCGCACTGAACTCGTCCACATTGAGCGCGCGGAGCCGTGCCAGCATCTGGCGCTCGCACCGTACCAGGTTCTTCGGATCCTTCAGGGAAGTGTGCGTGCGAAAGGAGCGCGTGAAATCGATGCGGTAGATTTTCCAGTCCGGGCTGATCAATACATTGGTCAGATTCGGATCATTGTCGTAGACCAACTCGTCGAACACCCGGATCTTGTACATCTGCTGGTTCCAGGCTTCCTGATCTGGCGGCTCGATCTTCTGCTTCAGGCGATCGGCCTCGTCGAACTTGACGGTCAGCCACCAGCTCAGCGACCCCAGCTGCCCACTGTATTTGCGTTCGACATACACAGGCATCATGTCGTCGAAGCCCACGAGCTCGGCGAGTTGATACGCGGCGATATTGTATTTGTACGAATCGACGAAGCGAATCTCGCTCTGGCCGTCGGCAAGCTGCTTCACCGGATGGTGCTCGTCGATGGACTGGAACGACGCATCGTGTGTGATGGTGCCGTCGCTCAACGTCAGCCGCTGCGTGTTGGTGATGCCTTTCTTGGAGGAATGAACATTGATGACCTTTGCCGTGCGCAGGAACTGTTTGATCTGCTCTTTTGTGAGCGCTGGTGTGTCATCGGCGCACCACGCGCCGCCGCAACACAGCAGAATGACCAGTACGGGAAGAATCCTCTGCCAGGAACGTTGCAGTTTGCACATCCGGCGGACCTCCGATCGTCGCAACCGTGCGACTCAGAGCCGAAGGGAATACGCGCCATCTTAGTTTTGAGGCTAGGGCAAGTCAACCGTCCCGCCCGAGTCGATCCGATGACCTCGCTGCGTTTCGAGTAGGGTATCGCGCGGCGGCACGCACAATGGCAAACGCCGGCAGCCGACTTCTGTCTCTCACACGTGGTTCTTGAGCGCTGCGGCTTCGTCTTCGGCGCGAAACTGCGCTAGGCTCGGGTGGTGCAGGCCATCGCGCCGGATGAAATAGATCACCAGGAACAACAACAAGGCGCCGAAAACCATCACGGCGGTGGCAGCCTGCAGACCGATCTGCAGATCGCTCATGTCCGAGATTTTGCCGATCAGCAACGGCCCCGCGGCTCCTAATATTTGCGTGGAGAACATGTAGACGCCGATAGCCGTCGCGTGCGCGCGTTGCGGCGTCAGGTCATGCAGCACGGCGGTGGTGGGTCCGTGGTACCAAGACATGAAGAACATCGACACAAAAAATCCCACCAGCACCATCCACTTTTCTTCCGACTGAATGGCCAGCAGCAGAAAAGGAGCCGCGGCAAGGAACGCGCACGCAATCACCAGCACGCGCCCGTATTTGAGCCGTTTTGCCAGCAGGTCTGCAAAGTATCCGCCGCAGAGCGCTCCTACCACCGAGGACATCAGCGCAATCACCGCGAGCGA
>Ga0335071_10000093_pt1 | contig 104295 bp, 93 predicted proteins | sample Lox_Sample_15_FD_206724 | JGI IMG/M metagenome (GOLD analysis project Ga0335071, IMG submission 206724) | Soil microbial communities from Loxahatchee National Wildlife Refuge, Florida, United States - Lox_Sample_1.5 | ecosystem: Environmental > Terrestrial > Soil > Wetlands | place: USA... | reverse complement strand
GCCTCGTGCAACAAGCCGTAAGTGTTGACCCGACCACACGATACCGGATTGTTCATCCGCAATCCGGAAAGACCGAGGGAAAACCACAACCTGTAGGGGCTTGGTGAGTCAACCGGATACCCACGTCAGAGATTTTTCAGCAGTCTGCTAGGCCAAGGTAGTCTGGTGATTACGCATAAGAATCATTTATAGCTTAGACCACCTTGGTGCCTTGACTAGGTTGGCGACTAACGTTAGACTCCGTCCACCTTACTTCTCGCTGAGAGTAAGCCTACTGCAAGTGGCCGCGGAGGTGTTTGTGACTAGACGGATTCTCTCGGTCTTTGGCGCTGCGCTCGTGGCGCTGATTCTGGCCGGCTTTAACCATACCCAGCAGCAGGGCGAGGATTCGTCGGAAAATCTCAAATTGCGGCCGTTTCCGTCGATCCTTTCTCCAAACCTCCCCTATGATGTGGACGAAACCATGATCGATCAGATGATGGCCATGGTTCATCCGAAGAATGGCGGCGAATATTCCGCGGAAGATGCGAGCCGGGTGATTAAGGCTCAACGTGAATTCGACATCCTGTCATGGCAGGCATTCCTGGCCCTAAACTGGCCACACAAAACCTATGATGTGGCCGAGCCCACAGTTAACGATCCGCATGGAGAGCCACTATGGAGTTACTGGATTCCGAAGGAGAAGATCTTTTTGCCGAATGGCGCCAAACCAGACTACCCGTGGGATGCCGAAAAAGCGGCGCAAAACATAGCGGAGAACGGCCTGAAGTTGACAATGGTCAAGGCTGCGTGGCGACAGGACGCCTCGGCGACCGATAACTTCCAAGCCTTTTCAGGGCCGCTGGTAGACCAGAACGGCAAATGGGCGCGCTATGAAGCGATGGTGAACCCCGAGGAGTTCGACTACATCTACAGCAACACACTCTACAGTCTGGATGGCCAGATCGCATTCAGCGGACGGGACATTGACCATAACGAAGTCACGATGCCGGTTAACGAAGGCAAGCAAAGGCATGGAGCCATCGAGATCAAACTTGCCTGGAAGGAACTTGGACCAAACGACGACCCATCACGGTTCTATACGAAAAAGGTGAGGGTCAAAGTCTCCGGACCCGCGGGGAATGGACAGGATGAGTACCGGACCATCCCAGCCGGATTAGTTGGAATGCACATCGCCATGCATACCCAGTCGTCACCGGAATGGATCTGGAGCACGTTTGAACAGATCGACAACGTGCGGCAAAACCCTTTAGAGCATGGTGGCATGAGCCACGCCAACTTCATGAATCCGGATCTTAAGAATGCGACGGTCAACGTGCTGCCGCCCAAGAATGGGGATTGTAACAACGGCACCAACTGCCAAACATGGTATGAGAACCTTACGACCACCCCTGTGCAAGTGACGCGCGTAGAGGTTCCGACGCAGCCGGGACTCAATCCTCTGGACGAGCGGTTGAGCGAGGAGGCGAAGGCGCTGAATGCGCAGGTACAGGAACTGCTGCGCAGAAACCACTCGGTTTTTCAATATTACGAGCTGATTGGAACCCAGTGGCCTGTCCACAGGAACGCTCCAGCCTTTGCGGGCGGACAAGGAAGCGCGCCGGAAAGCATCACCAACAAAACGCCCGGAGACGTGGTGCCGGTTTTTCTGGTGAACACGACGATGGAAACGTATTTCCAGAAGGGTCCGCAGGCTGCCGGCTGTCTTGAGCAGGACAATCGTCTGACGGACAACTGCCAGACGGATAGTACGCCGGCGGTGGGAACCGAAAGTTGCGCCGGCTGCCATTACTCCGCCGGCATTGCCGTTGGCTATAAGCGGGATGTGACGGGAAAACCGGTGTTGGCCAATGGCGTGAAGGTCCCTATTTACGGCGAGAACGGGCACTTCGGCCGGTCGGCGCACGGCAACTTTAGTTGGATGCTGCAAATTGAGACGAGCAACCAAAACGTGGGGACGGCAATGGAGAAGAAGCCTCGATCGAAAGCCAACCCCAACCAGCAGCCTTAATCGGTCCCAGCATTCGCGATTTGCACCGACTTAGCTCGGTCCTATTGCGAGACTTTCACTATTAGTTTGGGCATGCTTGCCTGTAATAGATGCCCAAGCGCGGGCGCAGCTGCGCCCGCGGATGAAAAAAGAGGAGACCTACGTTCATGTCCAGCTTTCAATACATCAACGTTCAGAACTTTACGCCAAACCTCGGACAATGGACTATGCTTGCTAATGTCACAGGGCCGGGACAAAGCGGTAATTCGTTCCAGTTGCAGATGTCGGCGGGACCGGGTCCGGTCATCACCTTCCTTTCCAATTCTGCTTTTCGCGTGCGCTTTAATCCCGCTCCTGGGGCAAACCTCAGCAACGACATCTCCTACGCGGTGGTCAACCGCAACCTGGGGCCAGTCACGCTGAACGTCACTCAATCGGCCTCCGCGATTGAGATCGACACTTCCGTCATCCGCGTGGTCATCAACAAGACACCCTACGGCATCTCGGTTTATCGTGGGAACCAACTGATCCACAGCGACACCCCCACTTACAATCTGGTCTACATCCCTGGCCAGGAAGTGATTGCCAACTTCAAGGTTTACCCAGCTAATGCTCGCTATGTGGGTTTCGGGGAAAAAGCGGGCGCTCAATTGCTTAAGAACCAATTCACCATGACGTTCTTCAACTGGGACAACTTCACATACCTGGAAGGTGGCATACCCGCCAATACCTCGGGCGGGCCTCTGAACCCTAGTGAGCCGCTGTACTGCTCCGTGCCCTTCCTGATCGAAACGAATCCCAATCCGCTAAACGGCTCGCCATACAGCTATGGCATATTTCTTGACAATACGGCACAGAGCTACATCAACATCGGTACCGACGACTACTCCAACATGTTCGGCAAGTACTATTTCGGGGCGCTGTATGGCGATCTAGATTACTACTTCATGTACGGCGACGGGGTTGGCGATGTCATTAACCTGTACACGAGCCTGACGGGCAGGCCCGCGCTTCCACCACGCTACGTCTTCGGATTTCATCAGGGCTGTTACGGCTACTATGATGAAAACATCCTGTTGCAGAAGGCGACAACGTACCGCAACTCTTCAATCCCCATCGACGGCCTGCACATCGACGTAGATTTTCAGGACAACTACCGCACTTTCACCAGTAGTAACAAGAAGTTCCCCGACGCGGCGAGCATCTTCGCCACGCTCCACCAGCAAGGCTTCAAGCTGAGCACCAACATCACTCCGCTGGTGACGAGCAATCCGCTGGATGAGAACGGTAATCCCAACACACCCTATCCCGCACGCGATAGCGGCCTCGCATTGAACACGCCCGGGCAGGCACCGGGAGCGTTCATCTACGATACCCGCGGTGGTGGCGGGCCCAATCCCAACCGTTTCATCGGTAACGTCGGCTACGGAAACAATAATAATTTCAACCCATTCAATAGCGACAAACTCGGCTCATACGGCTACTATCCTGATTTCGGCCGACCGGACGTGCAGCAATGGTGGGGCCAGCAGTATGCCTACCTGGTTCAGACGCTGGGTCTGGACATGATCTGGCAGGACATGACTTGTCCGGCCATCACCAACGGCGACGCGAGCACGTTTCCACTGGATCTTATGGTGGACTTCTTTGGCCAATACACCGAGGTGGCCAAGATTCACAACTCGTACGTATTGAATCTGTTGAAAGCCACCTTCGAGGGTCTGGCGGCCCTGCGACCCAACCAGCGCAACTTCATCATTGCGCGCGGGGGCTTCGCCGGGATGCAGCGCTATGCCGCTTTATGGACTGGAGACTCCGCTTCGGACTGGGACTTCCTGCAGATCAATGTGCCTGAGGTGCTCAATCTCGGTCTCTCCGGCATACCCATCTCGGGTTGCGATATCGGTGGCTTTGCCAACGGTCTTCCGGAGAATATGCCGAACGGAACCACCGCCCCCCCGGTTTATCCGTCCCAGCTCGGCGGCCCGGTCCTGCAAGGCATCACGAACTACGAATTGCTAACGCGGTGGATGATTCTCGGTTCATTTCTGCCCTGGTACCGGAATCACTATGACGGATATACCAAACAATTCCAGGAGCCTTGGGCTTATGGCGAGCCCGTCCCCACCAACTGCAGCTATTTCGTGGGCCTGCGTTACCGCATGCTGCACGTTTATTACAGCGCGATGTATGAGGCCACCCAGACGGGCATGCCGATCGCACGCGCGTTGTTCCTGAATGATCCCAATGATCTGGCAGTCTACAGCCACTTGGACGACCAGTTCTTCGTTGGACACGACATCCTAATGGCCCCTATCCTCAACCAATGTGAGTCCGCATCGCCACCAATTCCCCCGCAGCGCGATGTCTACCTGCCCAGCACGAGCGATTGGTACGCCTTTACCGACAACCTTCAGCCCCTCGGTGCGCAGGTGGCCGGAGGAACGACGGTCACCAACTGGTACGGTTCGCTGAACAACCAGTTACCCTACCTCATGCCCATCTACATCCGCGCTGGGGCAATCATACCAATGCGCGAACTGGAACATTATGTGGGCCAACTGCCGCAGAATCCCATCACCTTCAACGTCTATCCCGGCCCGGACAGCTCCTTCGAGTTGTATCAGGACGACGGGATCAGCAATCTGTACAAGACGGGAAGCTTTCGCACCACCACGATTAGCCATCAGGAGATACAGAACGGGCAGAGCGTCCGCGTGCTCCGGACCCATGACCAGTACGCGCCACCGGAGCCGTTCTATTTCGTGAGCTTCCTGGGAACCAATCCGCCCACGTCGGTCACGTGCGGTGGCGCTGCTCTTCCGAATGTATTCACCCCCGCGGCGCTCTGGTCCGCTTCGGCGAATTCCTACTATTACAACCAAAGCATCAAGGCCACCTTTTTGAAGATCTTCGATGTCGCGCCGGATGTCACACTGGAGGTGACGTTCTAGCCATGAAACGTAGAATGTTCGCGCAGGATCCGCCCAGCATCACATTCACCAAGGATTTTCAGACACTGGTTCACGGCGTTCTGCTGCCCGGCCGGACGGTCACTCTCGTCTATGATGCCGAGCGCCTGCCCAACGAGCGCTCGCAAGATCAGGGGCAGAAGGCATGGACCATCAATGCTTTCTACAAGTTCGTGGAGCAAGGTGGCGAGGTCCATGTGACCGACCTGTGGTCGGAAACCGGTGTCGTTCGCACCAAGCTGACTGACGAGCTTGGCTCCGGAACCATGATGATCTGCAGGATCTCCATTCCGGAGAATGCCGACCATCTCAGCGTTTGGTTCCTGAACACAGGAAAATCGGGCGCGCAGTTTTGGGATAGCAACTTGGGCAGAAACTATATCTTTCGATTTGTAGTAGAGGACTTCAATGTCTCATCCGTTGCAGTTGTCCACGATGCGAAGGGACCTTTGAGCTGGTTCAATATCGAAGTGGCAGCGCTACCGGAGGTGTCCGATCTGACAGTGCTTTATCGCATCATGAATAATCCGGCGGCGGACCCTGAAGACAAACGACTGGCGTTGACTTCGGCGGGCCCACCGGATTCAGACGGCAGGCTCAAGTGGTCGGGCTCCGTTCCGGTACCGGAAGATGCTGTGGTTCGGTTCTCCTTTGCGTACAACGCTTACGGAAATCCCCATGCCGATAGCAATAGCGGCAGAGGGTATTTGACCTGGAGCGGGGCAAAGCAAAATCCGGAGGCCGGGGTTCTATAAGGCAAAGCAACTGGTTTTTCGGTACCAGCGGCTCTGGTCGATTTCGTAGACCGGCCTGCACTGGGGCTGGATATAATCTGGCAGGATATGACCTGTCCGGCGATCGTCTCTGGTAAGGTTGGCAGTAAACCGGTAGATCACTATGCCCAGCTTTGGTGCATTTTATTCAGCCGACCATTCCGCGGTTACGTTCACGCTGTGGTCTCCGCAAGCGATTCGCGTGGAGCTATGGATCTACTCCGCGCCCCCCACCGTCAGGTGCGGTGAACAGCCGTCACCTATGAGTGAGTATTCAGGGGCTTAGTGGTGCCGGGAGGGGGACTTGAACCCCCACAGCCCTTTCGGACCTGCGGATTTTAAGACCGACCCACGCAAGTCAGAAGTAACTCTAAATAAATGATTTGTAGGGACTTAGCCAAAAGTGACTGTTCAGTCTTGCAGTGCAAAATGCGGCCTTTCGACGGTCTGTACGTCACGTTTACGTCACGTCGAAGGCATGCGCCGGAGTCGCTTACTTATTTCTTGCCTGCGGCTAGCCCCTCCTTCCCGCTGGCCATGGCGCCGTTCATTGTTGGCGGCGGAATCCCATATTCGTGTTATCCGACCCTCAGGTCCATGCCGACCTTAGTCCTGAGCGAGTCGGCTGCAGCAGCAAGCTTCGCGCTCATCAACTCAGTCGGTCACCTCGGAGGACTCGCCGGTCCGTATGCCGTCGGAGCTCTGAACGATCAGACCGGAAGTATGATGGCTGCGTTGGTTCTTATCGGCGTGTGCTTCTGCTGGCGGCGAGTGTCGTCGCACTAATTCATATCCGGGAATCCGGAAGCAGTCAGGTTTCGCCCTCACGAGACTTGTATTGGGAGCCGGCATCGCGGCAGGATTCCGGATGGCGTCAGATGCGATGTCCTAGGGGCGTTTATCGCGACAACTCTTGCCCTCGCCAATCTTAAGGTTTGTAAAGGTGGCGAAAGAGATGGTGCAGGTCCCGCGATTGGTGCACGATAAGAATGGAGTTTCTTCGCAATGGCATCCATTGAGATTCCGGGAGGTCAGCCCGAGCGTAAACCGCTTCTGCTGATCGATGACGATGTCGAGTTGTGCGGCTTGATGAAGGAGTATTTCACCAGTCACGGCCACACACTAGATTATGTGCATAACGGCCGCGACAGAATGGCGCGCGCACTGATTTGCAACTACGATCTGGTAATTCTCGACCTAATGCTGCCGGTACTGGATGGTTTCGAGGTACTGCGGCAGGTACGCCGCAAGAGCGCGATTCCCGTGGTGATGCTGACCGCCCGCACTGAGCTATTGGCCCTAGTGCGCGCCGTGCTGCGGCGTTCGGGCTCTCTGGTGCCGCAGAAATCCACGGTCGTTACTTTGTGGACCGCCATCACCGTTGGGCGACCGGTAACAACAGGTCTTCCAGGAAGAACGCCGAGAGTTCTGCGCGGCTTCGCAATCCTGACTTGCGATACACTGCCAGCGCCTGTTGCCGGATCGTCGGCTCCAAGGTCGATCGCATCTCGGCGATCTCCTTGTGACTCAACCCCTTCAGCAGCAGAAGACCTATTTCGCGCTCGGCCGGCGACAGGCTCCAGCGGGCAAACTGGTGATCGATGGCTTCTCCCAGTCCGCGCAAGGCGTCGTGCGCCTCCTCGCGGAATCTTTGGGCCTCGCGACGGGCGGCTTCCAGGTCCACAGACAGTTGCTTAGCCTGTAGATGAATCGCCCTGAATTGCAGCGACATGATGACTAGTCCGGCCAGCGCCAGAGCCATAATGACGCCTTCCAGGAGCACATGACCTGGTTCGGTGCCGGAACGGAAATCGGCCACGATGTCGCATGCGATCAAAATGGCGATAACCGCGAATAGAACAATGAAAGAGGCCACCACCCGCGATCCAACAGTCGTGCCATGAGGCGAGCGAAGCTCGTATGTTTCCATGCGCTTACAGCCTTTCAAACATACGTTCGATGACAACTTCTCCACTTCAATCATAAGTTCAGCATAAGCGCATTAGAAAGAGCTCGAGAGCAGATTGTCGTGCCCTCAGCACCATTGCATCCCGTAACGGGAATCAACCTTGCGTCTCCATCGTCGGTCGAACTTCGGCACGGGATTTCCATGCCGCTTCTTCCCAACTTCAGGGGAGCAGCGAGAGTTTTCACCACTGTGTACCTGCGGGGCAGAACCACAGGTCCGCGTTCCAACAGTACTCGCCGTCTCGCTTAGACGGTCAAACCATTCAAGCTTCGGAGGATGTCAATGTCGGTTGCAACTCGTATGGTATGCGCAGGCAAGAACCGCCTCGCTCTTCTTTTGGGCTTCCTGCTCTTCGCAAGTGTGGCCTGGTCCCAAACCTATGCCGTCTTCAATGTGCCGGGGGCAGTCTCAACCGACGCCTACAGCATCAATGATGCTGGCACCGCAGCAGGGGTTTACGCCGATGCCGCGGGCAAGACTCACAGCTTTGTGCGGATCTCGGCAGGCCAGATTGTGGCGTTTGATGTCCCCGGAGCGACTACCACAGCCGCGCAAAGTATCAACGCGGGCGGTATGGTCACCGGTTATTACTCGGACGCGAGCGGCACGCATGCTTTCGTGCGCTCGGCTGTGGGAGTAATCTCCTCCTTCGATATTGGCCTCTCAGGCTACACCGTGGCGTATGGCATCAATCGATGGGGCACGACGACAGGCTACTACAGCGATGCCACGGGCACGCACGGTTTCGTGCGTAGCGCCTCGGGCATCGTGAACACCTTCAATGCTCCCGCTTCTGCTTACACCCTGGCCCTCAGCATCAATGACAATGACTCGGTAACTGGATATTTCAATGACAGCCTCGGCACGCACGGATTTGTGCGCGCTGCGCAGGGAGCCATTATGGTATTCAACGGTCTGGGCGGCTCAAGGCTGTCCTACGGGTACAGTATCAATGCCAACGGAATTGTTGCCGGGCAGTTTCGTGACAGGACCGGCCACTGGTATGGCCTCGTATTTACCCCGGGGTCAGGCGTGCTCGGGTTCTACGGGCCCGGCAGCTACTTCACCTTTGCCCAGTCGATCAACTCGTCCGCCACTGTGACTGGGTACTATGCACTGTCCGGCCGTATTCTTGGATTCCTCCGCTCTCCTTCGGGCACGCTCACATCCTTCGCCGCGCCTGGGGCCAACAGCACGCAACCGTACAGCATTAACGCCATCGGGGCTGTCGCCGGGTCCTGTGTGGATCCCGCTGGTCACCACGGGTTTGTGCGCAATCCGTAAGGTTGCTCCCCGTGCTCTCGCTGACAAGGGGCGCTAACGCATAATCGTGGGCGCCGCCGCCCCTGTTTCAGAGTGTCACGGCTTTGCAACATGTGGGTCTCAATACCGGTTGGAGGGCCTTCTAAGAGGCGGATGAATTTTCAACAATGACAGACGGCTACTCAAATCTCAACGCTTCGATCGGATTTAGCTGAGATGCCTTTCGCGACGGATAGTAGCCGAAAAAGATACCGATTCCCGCTGCAAACAAACCCGAGAATAGGAGGAGTTGCGGTGTAAGCTTGATTTCCCATTGCAAAGTCGTCTGGAAGAGCGACGCGGTAACAATGCCCGTCAGCACACCCAGGATGCCACCTAACAGGCTGATCGCGACCGCTTCGCTGAGGAATTGAAACTGAATATCGGCCTCGGTGGCGCCAATGGCCAAACGGATGCCGATCTCTCGCGTTCGCTCGGTCACCGAGACGAGCATGATGTTCATGATGCCGATCCCACCAACAAGCAAGGCCAGCGCCGCGGTGGTGCCCAGCAACCAGGTAAATATCTCGCTGGCCTGCAATTGAATCCGGATGACGTCTTCTGGGCTGCGAACGTTGAAGTCGTCAGGCTCGCCTGGATGGAGGTGATGGCGCTCGCGAAGCAGTCCGATCGCACGGCTTGTCGCGATAGGGATTGCGGCGCGGGAGGTGGCCGACAGGAAAATGTCATCCAGCCAGCTCGTTCCGCCTATCCGCTTCATCGCGGTGGTATAGGGCATGGCCAAGAAGTCGTCCTGGTCCCATCCGCTGGCAGAAGCTCCCTTAGCGCTAAACACACCAATAACACGGCAAGGCATCGCCTGCACGCGAATGCTCTTCCCGACCGGGTCCTCGTTCGGGAACAGATTTTGAACCAGGGTTTGGCCAAGAATACAGACCGGAGCGTCCCGCTCGACGTCGTTATGAGTGAAGGTACTCCCCGACTGGATCTCCCACTTTCGTATTTCGAAATATTCGGGAGTCACCCCACGGTACGTGGTGTACCAGTTCTGGGTGCCGTAGACGACCTGAACGTGGCTGTCGACGTTGGGGCTCATGAGCTTCAGGCCGGGAACCTCTGCGAAAATGGCCCGGGCGTCTGCCACAGTAAGGCTCTTGGTGGCTCGTGTGCCGAATCGTACTCCGCTGGCGGCCCGGCTGCCCGCCTCGATCCAGATCATATTGTTGCCGAGCTTTTGAAGCTGCGCCTCGACCTTCGCTGAGCCGGCCTTGCCCACCCCAACTACGCAAATGAACGCCGCAATGCCAACCACCAGTCCGAGGATCGACAGCACCGTCCTGATAAGGTTGCGACGCAAGGACTTCATTGCCTCGCTCCAGATCGAATTGAAGTAGATCAACATGCGGATTGCTTTGGTTCCCTGGTTAGCTTGGCATCGAGGTCACCACGGAAGGTTTATTCATAACGGAGTGCCTCAATCGGGTTGAGTTGTGACGCTCTCCTGGCTGGGTAGAAGCCAAAGAACATCGCAGTAGCGATAGCAAATAAGGTCGAAACCGCTATTGCGTAGGGCGGGATCAGGATCGGCCAACCCAGTGCCTGCGACACGACCACAGAGCTGAATACTCCAAAAACGATGCCTAGCGCGCCTCCGATTATTCCGAGGATCGTCGCTTCGACGAGGAACTGCCGCCGAACATCTTCTTCCGTAGCGCCCACCGCCATGCGAATGCCAATCTCGCGCGTCCGCTCAGTCACAGAAACCAGCATGATGTTCATGATCCCGATACCACCAACCAGCAGAGCGACGCTGGCCACGATGGTCAGCAGGATGGTCATCACCGTGCCCTGCTCGGCAGCAGCATCCGCAATGTCAGCGAGATTACGCACCACAAAATCGTCGGGATCGTTCGGCCGAATTTTGTGCCGATCGCGCAAGAGGCCTTCGATCTGATGCTGCGCAATATAGCTTGCCTGCCGCGATACCGCTGAGACCATGATCCAGCGCAGCCATTCCTGGCCGAGAAGCTTTCTCTGCACCGTGGTGAGCGGCGCGAAGATGACGTCATCCTGGTCTTGTCCGCTGCCGGGGCTGATTCCCTTGGGCGCGAGCACACCCACCACCTTGAAGGGTAATGTGCCAATGCGGACCGTCTGTCCGATTGGATTGCCGGAGCCAAACAGGTACCTTCGAACCGTGTCTCCCAGTACCGCCACGGTGGCGGACTGGGTTACATCGTCTTCACTGAATGTCGTTCCACGGGCGAAAGGCCAATTGCGGACCTCGAAGTATTGCGGCTCAGTGCCGTTGACCTGCGTCGCCCAGTTCTGGTTGCCGTACACGATTTGTTGTCCGGTTCCCGTGCCCGGTGCGGCCGCCGAAACGGATGGGCACTCCCGGACAATCGCCCTGGCATCGGCAAGAACCAGCGTCTTGGTCTGTCCGTGACCGGTGTGCAGTCCGTATCGATTCACGGAACCGGATCCAACCATGAGCATGTTGGAACCGAGGGCCGCTAGCTGCTCCTGAGCTTTCGCCGCCGCGCCTTGGCTTATTCCAATTACAGCGATGACGGCTCCCACCCCGATGATCAAGCCAAGCATGGTGAGGCTGGAACGCATCTTGTTGCGTCCTAGCGCGCGCACCGCAAGCAGGAATGCAGCCGATAACTCCATAGCAGAAAATGTCAATCCTTGATGGTGGGCATGGTCTTCAACACTTCGCTGGCACGCTGCGGAATCGCGACGATCTCGTCTCGCCTGATCTGGCCGTCGCGAAAAACGATTTCGCGCTTGGCAAACTGGGCGATGTCCGGCTCATGGGTCACAAGAATAATGGTGAGTCCGTCGGCATTCAGTCGCTGGAACAATTCCATTACCTCGACCGATGTGCGGCTGTCCAGGTTTCCCGTAGGTTCGTCAGCCAGCAATAACAAGGGCGCATTCGTAAGTGCCCTGGCGATTGCAACTCTTTGCTGCTGGCCGCCAGACATCTGCGAGGGGAAATGTTCCGCCCGATCAGCTAGACCGACCAGAGCTAATGTCTCTCGAGCGCGGTCCTCGCGGTCCTTCTTGCTGACACGCGAATACAGCATGGGCAGTTCCGTATTCTCCAGTGCTGTGGTGCGGCCCAGCAGGTTGAAGCCCTGGAAAACGAAGCCAATCTTCTGATTTCGAATTCGGGCCAGTTCTTTCTTGGTGAGGCCCGACACATCCGTACCTTCCAGCAGATATTTGCCAGATGTGGGTCGATCGAGGCAGCCGAGGATGTTCATGAAGGTGGACTTACCGCTACCACTGGCACCCATGATGGCGACAAAATCACCTGCTTCGATGCTCAAGCTTATTCCGCGTAATGCATGCACTTCGGTCTCGCCCAGTTGATAGTTCTTTCGAAGTTCGCGGACCTCCACAACAGGCACGCTGATGCTAGCTGCAGCAGCGTTCAAGGCGATAGCGGGATTCGACAATGCCATGTGCAAGCCTAAAGTCTCGGTCCGGCTGGCCCTGGGCCGGTCGAGCCCGTCTTAACGGTGGTCGCGCCAGTCACCAACTGATCTCCGGGTTTGATGTCGCCACCCGTCAGCGCTGTGTAAGCATGGTCTGTCAGCCCGATTTGAACTTGCACTGGCTGCAGCGACTTGTCCGGGAGAAGCTTCCACACGATCGCCGTCCCGGAGCCGCCGTTGCCGCTCGAACCCGGAACCGGCCGCTCTCGCGGGCCACCACCCGGCTGGTCAGTGCTCACTTCAGCGCTGCGAGAAGCTTGGGCTGGCTGAGAAACGATGATTCCGTACTTCCGGTATAACTCTTGCAATGCTTCCGGCGAGAGGTCGGGCTTGTAACGAAGGGCCGCGTTGGGAATCTTCGTTACGTTGGTGACGGACGCCACGGGAATGGAAATGTACGCGGTCATGCCCGGAAAAAGCTTCAGGTCGGGGTTGTCGAAATCGACGATGGTATCGTACGTGACCACGTTCTGGACGGTGGTGGCGTTCATGCGTACCTGGCGGACGACTCCGTGAAAAATCTCTTTCGGGAACGCGTCCACCTGGAAGTCGGCTTTGTTGCCAGGACGAATCTGCCCGACGTCTCCCTCATCGGTCTTGGCGTAGACCTGCATCTTGGTCAGATCGAGAGCGATGGTGAAAAGTGTTGGTGCCTGCAGAGAGGCAGCCACGGTTTGTCCAATATCGATGCTGCGGTTGACCACTGTCCCATTGATGGGTGCGCGGATGATCGTGTAGTCCAGGTTGGTTTGAGCCACCTTCAGGCTGGCTGTCCTCTGGGCTACCTGTGCTTCCGCCTGTTGAATGGCGGCGCGATCCGAACCAGTTTGAGCGGATATAGCATCGTACGTAGCCTTAGCTTGATCAAGTTGCTGCTGACTCATTACGCCTTGCTGTGCCAAACTCACGGCGCGGTCGTAATCCAGCTTGTTCTGCTTGAGGGTCGCCTGATCTTTTGTCAGATTCGCTTTGGCTGCCGCCAACTGCGCTTGAGCGTTTTTTAGGTCGGCTTCAGCCTGGAGAACCGCGCCTTGAAACAGTTTGGGATCGATTTCCGCGATCACCTGGCCTTGTGTAACTTTGGAATTGAAATCCACATACAACTTGTAGATCATTCCCGAGACTTGGGATCCGACCTGCACCGACGTGACTGGATTGATCGTGCCAGTGGCCTCAATCACCTGCCGGATGTCGCCCTTCTCGACTTTGGCTGTAAAGTACTCCGCCTCGGTCTTCCGGGAGAGGCGGAACGCCGCAAAGACAGCGACAGCCATGACAATTACGAGAATCCAGATCCAATTCCGTTTAATCAGTCCCAAGCGTTCCTCTCACAACTTCTTGCCTCTTCGCGAGTGAGGTACCTGACCGACAATTGCCACCACCATCATCTTACGTCGTCGTTGTCCGACTCATCCATGTACGGGCCTTCTCGGAAGCTTCGTGAAAGCGCGCTGCGACCCGCGGAAATCGTGCCCGCAGCCTTTTGACAACACCGTGTGCCCACGCGTACTCACTGGAGAGTATGATCAAGCCGATCATGAGGAAAAGTACACCCTGCAGGACTGGCAGAAACAGGCCAGCAATGCCCAGGACGATAAATGTCCACCCAACGATCACCGTCAACCATTTCTGCCGAATGCGTGTCATGGTCGAATTCCTTTCTTGCGTTTCTTTCGCCCCATGGTCAGTAACCGGTCGAACTTCGCAATAGCTCGTGCGCAAGGGATGCACCATGATGGGCCGTCAGGACAAGCCAGAACACCCCGAGCGCATAGAAGACGAAGAAGCTTATGAGAAGCCAAGGCGTCAGATCGCGCATGTCTTCTAGCCTCAAAACCCTTCGCACCAATAACGCAACCGCGAATAACGTTGTGGCCAAAGTAAATGCGCTGACTGTGTATCCGGCCAGACTGCAGTGATGCTTGATTACAGCGCTCACCGCAGGTCCGCCTTCTGATGCGGCGGCCATGGCATCGCCGGTGAAATATGTCAGGCAAAGGAAGCCGGTTGCCAGCATCATCAGGGCGAAGGCCGCCACCAGGAGAGCATGATTCGTCGTCCTGCGCGAAATCGCCGCGCCCAGCAATAGCAATGGCAACAACAGAAACAGCGCAATCGGAAAATGTACGATCAGAGGGTGAAGAGAACTCCACTCCGGTATTGGGGGAAGCTGAGTCATACGAACCCTCCTTTCTGTAGGAGCCAGGCTGACATGAGTCGTTAGGCGAGGCTTGGCTTCCGTCTGAGTCGCCACAACTTCAAAAGCTCAAACCAGAGCACGCTACTCGCTCCCATAACCAAACAGATGATCAGTTGGTGCCAATTGAGCGCTGCAAACCGAAAGGCGTTCCGAATCGACGGGACAAAAATCAGCAGCGCCATGAGTATCGCTGAGCCGCCTGTGACCCACCAGAGCGCCGGATTCGACTCACGCAAGCTTTCCGCGATCGTTCGCGTCCATGACCTGTTGGTGAAGATCAATGCCACGTTGGCGATTAACAGCGTCAGGAACGTGAGGGAACGGGCCTCGTCCGTGGGAATGCGCGACAAGAGTGAGAAGGCGTAGACACCAAGCACGAAAGCCAGTACCCCTACACCCTGCAATATGCTGATTCGAAGCGTTTCGCGAGAAAATAGAGGATCCACGGCCCTACGAGGCGGACGTCGCATCACGTTGCTCTCGCTCGCTTCGGCCTCAAGCACGATCGAACACGCCGGATCGATAATTAGGTGAAGGAATGCCACATGAAACGGCAGCAAGACGAGCGGCCATTCCAGCATTACGGGAATAACGGTCAATCCGACGATGGGGAGGTGCGTAGCCAAGGTGAAGGCGATTGCCCGTTTCAGATTGTCGAATATCGTTCTTCCCAGCCTGACGGCGTGAACGATCGACGTAAAGTCGTCGTCCAGGAGCACGAGTCCTGCCGCTTCGCGAGCTACATCGGTACCCCTCCGACCCATTGCTATCCCGATATTGGCTGCACGAAGTGCAGGCGCATCGTTCACGCCGTCTCCCGTCATGGCCACGATCTCGTTGTTTGCCTTCAGGGCTCTCACTAGCTTCAGCTTCTGTTCTGGAACCGTACGCGCAAATACCGTAGTGTGGCGAACTCTTTCCCCCAACTCGGCATCGGACATGCGTTCTAGATCCGGGCCGGCGATGCACTGGTCGGCATCGCGCAGACCGATCTGCGAGGCGATGTTCATTGCCGTTGCCGGATGGTCGCCTGTGATCATCAGCACGCGAATGCCGGCGGAGTAACATTGCTGAACCGCCTCGGCCACGCCCGGACGAACTGGGTCCTTCAATCCAATCAGTCCCACAAACTTGAACTCGAAATCATGTTGTTGCTGCGGCAGGTTGGATTCGGGAAAGAACGCCCTGGCTACGCCCAAGACACGTAATCCGAGTGCCGCCATCTGGCCGACTTGCTGCGTGAGTTCCTCCAATTGCTGCGGCGTGAGATGGCACAGATCCGCAATCGCCTCAGGTGCGCCTTTGGCTGCGATCACATACGCGGGACGATGGCGAGAACGCCACACCTGTGACACGGCGAACAAGGCGGGTGACAGCGGATATTGCTGAACCAGTTCCCAGTCCTCGTGTATGTGCTCGGTTTCCGCCAGGCAGCTATTCCCGTATTCGTTGATGGCACGCTCCATGGGATCGAAGGGGTCTTTTTGGCTCGCGAGCATGCCGAACTCCAGCACCTCATGAAAGTTTTCGGGCAGGAGCGACGGGTCCTGCACTTCTTCGGTGCGCAACATCCCGCCTGCAAACAACTGAGCGACTGCCATACGATTCATCGTGACTGTGCCGGTCTTGTCCACGCATAGTACCGAGGCGGAGCCCAGTGCTTCGATTGCAGGTACTCGCCTGGTAAGGACGCGTCGTTGTGAAATGCGCCACGCACCCAGAGCCAGGAAAATTGTAAGAACCACCGGCAGTTCGTTCGGCAGTATGGCCATGGCCAAGGTCAGACCCGCGAGGGTGCCGTCGAGCCAGTTACCGCGAGTAATGCCGTATAGCACAACCACAAAGACACAGATCACCAACCCCAGAATGGCCAGAATCCGTACCCAGCGCTCAGTCTCTTTCTGGAGCAGTGTCTTCTCGGGTTCTATGGATTGGATCGCCTTGCCTATCCTGCCAAGCTCCGTGCGAGCGCCAATCTCAACCACTTGGGCAAAGCCGGTACCCTGCACAACCAGTGAGCCGGAGTACACCCAGGTTGTGTTGTCGCCTCCAGGCTTCTGGCTACTCACATCGCTCGCATTAGTGGTCGACTTGTTCACGGGCAGAGACTCGCCCGTCAGCAGAGATTCATCGACACTGAGATTGCACGCATACAGCAGCGTGCCGTCCGCGGGAACACGGTCTCCTTCCGACAGCATGATGATGTCGCCGCGAACAACCTCGCGGCCAGAAATGCGCCATTGTTTCGCATCTCTGATGACCAAGGCACGGGGGCTGGCCAAGTCGCGAAGCGCCTCCAGCGTGCGCTCGGTCTTGTGCTCCTGATATAGCGTGATGCACGCGATCAGAAGTACAAACCCAAGAAGCATTGCGGCTTCCTGCACATCTCCCAGGAAGATGTAGATGGATCCGCAAGCGACGAGCACGACGAAGACGGGTTCACTCGCCAACTCGCGCACAATCGAGACCACGGTCCGAGGCTTGGCGCTGGGTAATTCGTTCAATCCATCCGCGCGCAGCCGCTTTGTGGCAGCTTCGTTCGACAATCCCGTCAACGTCTTCGGATCGAAGACGTCGCCTGTTCCGGCAAGCATGGTCGGGTTGGTAGCTGTGGCCATTTAAGAGTTCTCTGCGGTTCGGATGGTTCGGGTCGCGTCGAAACGGCGGACTCTCTCGAGGGCAGACGAAACTCGACGCTTGACGCGATCGGCCACCCGGTCGACGATTCGAAAGGCATTCGGGCCAGATTCGATAGCTGCGACGCGATCGCGTCCCGTCAGCACTACCGTCAGGCGGCATACTTTGTCGGGTCCTCCCTTGGGCCCGTTCACATCGACGAGCACAATCGAAATACGCCGAATATAGTGCTCGAAACGGTCAAGCGCTTGTCCGATACGCCGCTCAATGTGGTGGTGAAGTTGGCTCGTGAGTGCGACATTGCGGGAACGAATCTCCAACCGCATAGATTGTTGACTTCCTTTCGTCATGAAAACGCCTTTACATGGCCTATCTTTAGACCGTCGAGACGAGAGTCTCGTTCTTGGTTGTGGGACTTAAGGTGAGGTATTGGCTCAGTTCGTCCAAAGCAGGAGTCTCGATAGATGTGCGCCGGGCGAGCACGAGAAGCTGATCGGCGAGGCATGTCATTTCTCCCCGCGCAGCCCTCACGTTGCTGGCCATCAACACATCGAATTCGGGTGTGCGTGCCCACCGCAGCAGAAGGTCTTCCAGAGACCTTGTAGGGAGGAACTCTAATAACCGGAGATACAACGGCGTAATCGGCACCTCAAGTGCCTGAAGGACAGCGAAACTCTCTTGAACTGCCTGGACCGTCAGCCGCACAACCTCGCTTCTTTGTGTCAATGCTGCTCCGATAACTTCGACTGCGCAAAGGCCTGCTGCCACTGGCACGACGATGGCAGCATGTGTCTTCAGCCATGCGTCCATGTTGCGACAGATCGAAACCGGAAAATCCGCGTGGCGGAACAGATGGGCGACGCTGCGCAATCGCGTAGTAATCGTGCCGTCGGGCTCCCCTACAGTCGTCCTCTGCAGGAACAGCGGCGCTTGGGTGTACTCGACAAACGGTCCCTTCCTGGCGCCGGCGACGCCGGGAAAGCCTACCATCACACGATCGGCTCCGACCGCAGCGAGCCATTCGCCATAACCTGCTGCGTTGTTCGCCATGAACAGCAGGTTTGGAACCCGCCGATTGGCAGCCAAATCAGGGATGACAGTTGCAAGCTGGTCCAGCCGGACCGCGACAATTACGAGATCGTAGGTGTCAGCGGAGGAGAATTTCGTCACTACCGGAACACGTAAGAACATCTCCTCGCCAGAAAGCGCGTGTCGCAGTATCAGTCCGTGCTGTAGCAGATCGTCAAGCCGCTCACCGCGCGCAAGAATGCTGATCTCGTGTTCCGGCCCGTGTAAACGTGCGGCATAGATGCTTCCAATGACCCCAGCACCGTAGATCAGAATCTTCATGGCAGTTCTCCCGCAGCGAGACCAGCCTGCCAACCTCTCGAACGCGACACAGTCAGGCTTGCGATGCCATGGCTGGGTCTGGAAAGACGAGCAGTTGGCGTGCCCGAACGTTCGTAAACGTGAGTTAAGGTGGCGCATGCTGCGTGGTGGGCGTAGCATGCGCCCTTTGCGTAGAGGGTACCGGGTCAGGCAGCAGCGCTGCCCTCATTCCCGGATGCCAGTTCCTGTTCGGCTTGAAACCAGTCTTCAAGGTCGTGGCCATCCTCCATCCCGCGCTCGACGTACAACTGGTAAGCCCGAGTGCGGATTGCTTCGCGGTCGTCACCGGCTTCGGTCAACGCAGATACCGGCGCCTTCTTTTCGAATTCCTTAATCATCACAAGCTCCTTAAAGAGTGTTGGGGGTTGTTGGGGTCAAACGGCCGACTCACTAATCTCACTTGGGCTACCTGCAAGCGGAGTTCCACTTTTGTGCCCTATGCCTCGTTCTCCCGGATCCGACGGACACTGGGCTTTTCCGGGACTTACGCTGACTCAATCCCGGCTGAGTGATCTGATCGGTGACTGGGCGTCCGAATCTTTTGACACCGCCCTGCAGACTGTTCAAGCATTTTGACGAATTCAGGTCGATCATTTCCCGATAACTGGCCCTAATGCTTCAGTTGTGTGAGTTTGCACGACAGACGAGTGTGGAATCTAACTTGCCTTTGTAGGAATGTCCGCTAGCAAGAGAAACCCCAAGACTTCAGAGGAGAATTCAATGAAACGTTCGATCAGCTTTCTCGCATTGTCCTTCTTATGTATCTGCGCTGCAACCGCAGCTTTTGCTCAGACCACGCCCAAGCCTTCCAATGTCACGCTGCAAAACCTTGAGACCGCCTTCAATGGTGAAAGCAATGCCCATGCGCGGTATCTCGCTTTCGCGGAGAAAGCCGACCAGGAAGGCTACTTCCAAATTGCTGGCCTGTTCCGAGCCGCGGCGAGAGCGGAAGAGATTCACGCGAGGAACCATGAAGCTGAAATAAAGAGACTGGGCGGCACTGCCCAGGCGAAGATCGAGAAACCTGACGTCAAGACCACCAAGGAAAACCTGCAGGCGGCCATCAAGGGTGAGACGTATGAGCGCGATGTCATGTACCCAGACTTCTATAAGCAGGCGCGTGCTGTCGGAGATGCCGGCGCCGTCCAGACCTTTAACTACGCACGCGGTGCGGAGACCGAACACGCCGCGCTGTTCACGAATGCACTTGGCAACATGGAGACGATGCGAGTGAAGGGTGTGACGTATTACGTCTGCACCGTTTGCGGATATACCACGACGAACATGGATTTCGCGAAGTGCCATACCTGCTTTAGTTCTAAAGATAAGTACGTAGCAGTGTCCTAGAGGATGGCGGTGCTCTGCACCGCCTCTTTCACTAACAGTTTGATAGTCCAAAATAGGTTCGCGCGAGGTGTTCGCCATGATTCAGATGCCACCAATTCCGAGTTGGGACGGACTGCACCCTCTCATCATTCATTTTCCGATTGCCCTTCTACTCGTGGCACCGATTCTCGTGCTCGTGGGAGCGCCGCTTAAGCCGGAAAAGGGGCGGCCGGTGCTTTATGTCGCCCTAGCGTTAATGATCGCGGGAACGTTGAGTATATTCGTGGCGGCTGCGACCGGTGAGGAGGCCGGGAAATTGGCGGAACGTACTCCACAGATCGACGCCGTTCTGGAGCGCCACGAAGAGTTGGCTGACGCCACGAGAGCAGTTTTCTCAGGACTGACGGTGATCTTCGCTGCAATAATTTTTGCGCCGATGGCCTTCCACAAACTGTCGGGGCGCTTGGTCGCGACGGTATTGCCACTCGTGTTCCTGCTGTTCTACGGAGTCGGCGTGCTCCTGTTGACGAACACCGCCCACAATGGCGGAAGGCTAGTACATGAGTTCGGCGTCAGAGCGATGGTGGCACCTACATCGGTTCCGGTCGCAGACAGCGCCGCCGAGGCCGGTGCTCAGAAGGCTGATCGAGACTGATCAGCCTATTCTGCGGTGGCCTTGATTTCATGCTTACTGAGCTTATAACCAAGGTCGCTGCGGGACAGTCCCAACCGGCGCGCCGCTTCCGCCTGGGCTCCCCCGGTTGCGCTGAGTGCTCGCTGAATGAGCCGACGTTCCAACGAGGTCAGTATCCCGCGCAAATCAATCGTTTCAGGCAGCGATGTAATCCAATCGTTATCGCTCCCAGTCGCTCCACCCGATAATGAGCCACCGCTCGATGGATTTGACTTCGGACTTGCAGGAAACGCATCCGGCAAGATGTCCTCACCATTTGCGAGAATGCAAGCTCGCTCAATGAGATTGCGGAGTTCGCGGATATTTCCCGGAAAGTCATACGCCATGAGTTGCTGGAGCGCGGCTTCCGTAATTCGGCGCAAGGGAACCTTCAGCTCGATTGCGGCACGGCGAAGAAAGTCTTCGCACAGTGCCGGAATGTCCTCCCTGCGTCCACGCAGCGGAGGGAGGGCTATTGGGAATACTGCCAGACGGTAGTAGAGGTCCTCCCGAAATAAATGCTCAATCGCACGACCCTTCAGGTCGCGATGCGTAGCGGCGATAACTCGTACATCGACTGTCCGCGGACGAGTAGAGCCAACCCTAGTTACCTGTCCATCTGCCAGCACGCGCAGCAGCTTGGCCTGAGCCGCCGGCGACATCTCGGCAACCTCGTCGAGAAACAACGTGCCCTGGTGGGCCGCCTCAAACAATCCTTCCCTCGCACGGTCCGCCCCGGTAAATGCCCCGCGCTCATGACCAAACAGTTCACTCTCCAGGAGCGACTCGGTAACGGCGGCGCAGTTCACCGCCATGAAGGGCTTTTCGGCACGCGGACTGCTCTTATGGATACTGCGAGCCACCAACTCCTTGCCAGTGCCCGTCTCGCCTGTGATTAAGACGGTTGCATTCGTTGGCGCGACTCGCGCGATCTGCTCACGAACGCGCAATATTCCGGCACTGCTGCCGATGATTTCCGATGAGCCTTCAAGTCGCAAGACGGCGTTCTTAAGGCGGGTGTTCTCTCGCAAAAGACGTGTGTGCTCGTCTGCCCTCGCAGCGGTGGCTCGAATGACCTCGGGCAGGAACGGTTTGGTAAGGAAATCGAACGCCCCGCCTCTCATGCTCTCCACCGCCAGTCCGATCGAGCCCACAGCAGTAAGAAAAATGACGGAGGTGGTAGGGTCATCCTGCTGCGCTAGCTTGAGTACATCGAGTCCCGTGCCGTCGGGCATTTTGTGGTCGGTGATGACCACGTCGTACTCGTTTTCGGCAATCGCCTTCCTTGCCTCGGCGACCCCTGCAGCTTCGATGACAAAATGAGCATCTTGCTGCAAGTTGGTCGCGAGAATCGCGCGCATGTGAACTTCATCATCGACAATTAGTATTCTGGCCATTGAACTAACCTGCCGCCTTCCTGATCATTCTTCCCGCACCGGTATGGTCAGGGTGAAAACAACAGTCTCAGGACCGTTTTGTGTGAGCGCGAGGTCTCCGCCGTGTCCACGAGCTGCATTTCTCGCGATCGCCAAGCCCAGTCCCGTTCCGCTGGGCTTGGTCGTGAAGAAGGGCTCAAAAATCTGATTCAGTACCCCGGAGTCAACGCCTGCTCCACTGTTCTTTACGTCAATACTGACTGCGCCGTTGGAGTTCCGCGCAGCCATGATCACCGAAGAGTTGGCAGCAGATGCATCAATCGCATTCATCACCAGGTTTAGCAGCGCTTGCTGCAATAAAGTAGCGTCGAAGGCGCAATAAAGCTCCCGTGGCGACTCTACCCGGATGCCGACCTTGCGTTCGCCTGCATGCGCCCTGGACAACTCAGCAACATAAGCGAGCACATCAGCTGCATTACCCTGTGTGATCGCTGGAGTCCGTGGCCTCGCGTACATGAGAAAATCATTCGTCAGCTTCTCGAGCCTTGCCGCCTGAATTGAGGCGATCTCAAACATGCGCTCCCGTTGGGCTGGTTCCAACTGCCCGCGAATCGCAGTTGCGAGGGAACTGGAGATCATGGCCACCGGATTTCTAATCTCGTGCGCAATCGCGCTCGACAGGCGTCCGACGGCAGCCAGTTTCTCCTCACGGAGCAATTTCTCTTGCGTCTGCCGCAAGATGAGCAAATTCCGGCCAAGTTCGGCCTCATTCGCGCGGAGGTTGTTGACAAGTATCCAGACCAGGATGCCCACAAATGCGTAGATCATGGATATGGTCCCCGCCTCGAAATATTCGCTGGGCAGAACAGAGCCATGTGCTTGCGCGTAGTGGGCTATCCAGAGAAAGTTCAGCGCTCCGCTAATCAGGATGACTCCCATTGTCAGAGGCAAGCCGAACCGAAAAGCTGCCTCAACAACGGGCATGACGAGAAGTACAAAGTACTGGGAATCAGAACGGTCGGTAAGGATGGCGGCCACGAATGCCAGCGCTAGGTTCAACACGACTGACGCAGTCGTCATCGACAGCAGCCAGCGACTGGTCGGCATCGACACGAGCCCCTGAATCCACACCAGTTGCAGGACGCGCAGCAAAAACGCTCCTGCAAGGACAGCCACAAGTGGCCGCGATGGCACGCCGAAGTGGGCAGTAAACAGAGTGTGGACCAAGAGCAGAACGGCCAGCACAATCAAGTGCAAGATACAAAACGTAGATTCTTGTCGTTTCCAAGGATCGACCTCGCCAATCTCTGTTCCCGAATGCTGTTTCGACCTAATAATCACGCTAGCGCGCTCCGGCCGTGGGCTGCGGCCAAAGGAGAGTCTATGCCGGCATAGCCACTACCGTAAGTGAGCGAGCTCACACTGCAGAAGGGGCAATACTCAATGTCGGGAAAGTTAAGGGGCGCAGGTCACGTCACGCTGCACGGTGATCAGTACACTGTTCCACCTTTCCAATATGGAGCATCCTTTCTACGTAGATGACTAGGCGGACGGACGCGTGAAATTATTGATTGGGTATGACGGATCAAGCTGGGCTGACGCAGCACTAGATGACCTAAGTCGGGCGGGGCTACCGATCGACGCAGAGGTGCTGGTACTGTCCGTCGCCGACGTACTGCTCCCGCCGGACACGGGCGTTCCGGAAGAGCCCGCTCCCGAGTGGGTCGTTGCTGCTATCGATTGGGCTCGCGCTCGGTCAGCGCAGGCGGTGAAGGAAGCGCGCGCCTTGGCCCTGATGGCGAGTAAGCGCATTCAAGCTAAGCATCTCGGCTGGAAAGTGAGTGCAGAGGCATGTGGGGATTCGCCTGCTTGGGCGGTAGTCGATAAGGCCGGAGAATCGAAAGTCGATTTAGTGCTGGTCGGGGCGCATGGTCACTCTGGCACCGGGCGATTGGTACTCGGGAGCGTCTCACAAAGAGTCGTGGCTGACGCGCCCTGTTCGGTCCGTGTCGCGCGTGGCCCCAAAACCAAGAAGGATTCCCCTGTACGGCTCATCGTTGGTATAGATGGTTCAATCGATTCTGAAATGGTGTTGCGGGAGGTGTCAGCGCGAATATGGCCGACTGGTAGTGCTATACGCGTAGTCACCGCGATTGAACCCCTTATGTCAATGGCACTCGCGTTCTCGTCGGTCGACCCCACATCTGCGAGCTGGTTAGAAAAGGAAGGTATGGACGCACGGGCTGTCGCCAGCAGGACTAATCAGGCCTCCGCGAATAAACTGCGCGCTACGGGCCTGGCTGTTTCGACCTTGGTGAGAGAAGGTAACCCAAAGCAAGTTCTCGTCAACGAGGCCAAGCGCTGGAAAGCCGACTGCATCTTTGTGGGCGCGAGAGGCCTGCGCGGGATCGAGCGCTTTTTGCTGGGTAGTGTCTCGATGGCCGTGACTGCAAGGGCTTCATGCTCCGTCGAGGTCGTGCGTTTCAAGCGGCCGGCATGCGGCTAGATTATCAACCGGTCCCCAAGGAATACTAGCCTTTGTGGAAGAGTTGGAAATCCAATGCAGGCGGCCGTCTTTGCCTGTTTACTGCTCCTCTTCTTCACCGCGGAGGGATCTCTCGGGCGCAAAGGGTTTCCCGAATTCTGCCGGAACAGACGCAAACGGTTTCGCCTGGACAAGCCACACCAACTGTAGAACCAGCCCCACCTGCGGAGAGTCAGACGATTGAAGACGAGCATCCTCGCCTCTTCTGGATCTTTCCAAGTGCTCGGTAGATATTGTTCGCGCGCCAGTGACTGGCCAACAGACAAGGAGACTACTCAACTCTTGCCCTTTTGGACGAGTTCCACCGGCATGTGGCTCAGCTTGGTAAAAGTCCGACGCAGTCGCAGCAGCGGCCACCAATCGTACAGATAGATCTGCATGGGTCGCCACATCGCGACCCATCCGCCAATCGTAAGGCTCTCCCGCGCGATGGCAGCCCACGCTCCCGCCTCCTTCGCCAACAAAAACCTACTGAGGAGCAGGCAGGCAGCAAGGAATATCAACCCGATGACAAGGCTGGTGCGACCCTGTTTGAGGAGGCGATTGAACTCCAGGTCGGTGATTTTAGCGCGGTGGGCAAAATGGTTGTGGACGGCCATTCCGATCAGTTCTTTGGGGTCGTCGGCCGGCCATTGGTCCAAATGGATACGCAATTTGATGGGAGCGTTTCTGGGAAATTCCTGAGCCCAGCTTAGGATGAATTCTTCCGCGTCGTCGTCAAGATCTTTATCAATGAACGGAGAAGGGTCCATTGAATTGAAAAGCTGATTTGTGTCGCGCAGCTTCAGGCTAATGGTGTGCGAGTGCCCCCGGTCTGTTGCGACAAGTTGTGACAACGAAAGATGCACACGATACTCTCTACTATCGAGGACAGCTCAGATGAAATATGGTTGGCAAACTAGTGAAGTTGGCATCTGGCGGCAATTCCGTGCGAATAAAGGCGATCTCGACCACAGTCGGGCCTCAGACCTTACTTACAGGATAATCCTCACATTCCCATGACGCAGTGATGATGAGACGGAGACCGGTATAAGGCGCCCTAGGAATGTCACTTGATGAAAACAGGGCCACTCGCTCATTGAATAGTTTGCTCGCAACGGGTTGTCAGTCCGTTGCGCTTTCGGTTCGCCAGAGAAAGTCCGACGCTCGACCTCCTGCTGAGCACCTCCACACTTTCTAACTGAGATCGACGATCTCGGGGAGTGTTCGGGGCCATTCGACAGCGCCAACCGTCGACGCAAACCGGTTGAACCAAAGGAGCTTAAATATGGTGCCGGGAGGGGGAATCGAACCCCCACAGGACTGTCGTCCCTGCGAATTTTAAGTCGCCTACGTATAGCCGTAAATGGCTGTAATTAAAGGCGTAACTTCCAGTAACATCCAAACTGTGTAAGAAATTGTGTAAGTTTCGAAGATTTTCGGCCGTTTTCAGGACGGACGACTCGGCTTCATCACAGTCGACAATTGCACCACAAGAGTCTTGGTGGCGCCAGTAATCTCAATTTCGGAATAGCTGACAACCGGTGGGACCTAGCTCGCGTGACGGCCTGCAATTGGTCGCCAAACTGGCCACTTCTACGGCATGGGCGTTTCCGGTCAGGTTGACGTGACGGCGACACCACAGGAGTGATCCCCACCATCCAGGACCCATTAGCTGGGAACTCTCTGCCCAATTGGCAGTTCGCGAGTACAGCTAACCGATCGTTTCATCGTCCCTGCGAGACTAGCATGCTAATCAGGTGGCACGACAGGTGCGATAAGCAGGCCCTGTCATTGCCCTGTTGCAAATTGAAGGTTCTGCTGAAACGCGCTAAAGTCTTGTGAAGCTGAATCGTGCTGAATCGAGAGTTTCGGAGCGAACCAAAATGAGGACTTATGCCAACGCTGTGGCGAAATCTCTTGCACGGCACGCCATCTGGGAGCCTGGTGCCGATATCAATGTAGGCGACTACGGCATCATACGCAACGGCTGCTTCACGCGTCTTGGCTCCATTGTTGACTTTGGGTTGGAAGCACCGGAGACGCGCGAAACTCGCGAGACGAGTTTTGAATTCTGCACCGGGGCCGCGAGCAGCATGAGTGGGAGCGTCAAGTCGGAAACCTTGTGGGCTAGCGGTTCGGTCGGGGCACACTGGAGCGGCGGGGGTGGCGTCTATGTAGGTGCCAAGAAAGCCAGCCTCTGTACCATTCACAATCTCTGGCACACTACTTCGCAGGTTCGCGACTCAATTAGCGCGTGGAAATGGACGTGGAAACTGGTTCGCGAGGTCCGTCGCGTAGAGGGAGCGCTCTTCTTGCTTGGCGAAGAGCGCACCAAGGCCGGAAGAATCGACCTCCAAGGCGAGGTAACCGTTGGCGTTGATGCCGCCGGGAGCGCAGCCGCTATCGTCGCAACCGACTTTGCTTTGAAGCGGTATCCGATGACTGGGGCGCTCTTCGTTGACCTCGTACGTGTACGACTCCTCCCGAGTGGCTTTGGTGCGAACCCCGCGCCAGGTGGCGACCCCTGGGAGCCGTTTCCTGCAGCCGTCGCCCTCCCCGACGATCCTGAATGATAATGAATGACGCCGAAGAAAGGCTACGCGCGTGGCAAGATGAAGGCTGGAGGCATCGCGGGCCGTGCTTTGAATTGATGGCCAACATCTTTCCGGATCTAGGCACTCCGCCGGAAGTTGCCTCGATAATTGCTGCTCCTTCTCAGGACAAAGATCCAGTCGTTCACGCTTACAACAACCTGATCAATGAAATTGACGGACTTCGTAACGAGCTACCAGCCAAGATCGCCGTTGGTACGCTTCCGCGCACATCGGTCTGGGCGCTGAGCGAACCGGTTGGCACTGACGGGTGGCTTATCGCTGTGCCGCTTGGACTCATGTCATACCTGCGTGCGTTTGCGTTCATTTTTTGCCGACGAATGCAACTAGTCCGGAACGGCGCCGAGGTGACGGTGTCACTAGATCCTCACGTCGATGATGATCGCAAAGCCGTAAGTACCCTCCTGGGCTCTCTTCTTGAAATAGGGTGGCCCAGTACGATCAATGTCGGTGACCGCCTCTCAGATGAGGATCCTGCGGTGCAGAGCCTCTACGACGGGATCAGTCGAGTTGCGCTTGACTTCATTCTGTTGCATGAGCTTCTTCATGCGGTTAAACGTCATTCGCAGCCGGAACGACTTAAGACCACGCTGTTCCAAGAAGCCGGCATGCTACACAACGAGGAGTTTGAAGCCGATGTCTTTGCGTTTTCGCTTTTGCTCACCCGATACAGCCGGTCCGCAAAGCAAGCATATCTCGGCATCAGTCTCTTGTTTCACGCCCTGTCGGAATATGAGCGATTCGGCGGAGGTGCCGCCGCTCCTAATTGGCTGAGTCATCCTCCAGTTGCGTTGCGCTTTGACAGGCTGAGGCGGTCGCTTCCCAACATCGTCGCACAGTCGAAGGAGATCAGCGCCCCCTTGGGATTTACAGCACGGCAACTCGTCGACCTGGAAGAGTTGCTGGGCCGCTATGTAATGGGCGTCTGCGTCGATATGCTGCCGTCTTCACCGTTGAACGAAATTTTCCACCGCGCGACGAAAGAAAAGGATCCATCTCGTGGGGAACGAATGTTTATTTGGACAAACCTAATCTGGTTGGCGTTAGGAGATCCCGATTTGGTGATGCTCAATCTCAGAAATGTGGTGCGAGACGTTCAGAATTGGCAGCACGATACGAACGATCACGAAGGACACGTACTAGGAGCTTCATATGTGCGGTTGATCGAGAAGTTCCGCGACTTGCTAATGAGCGAACCACGATTGAGTTCGCTTGTTGACAAGCTCGATTGAGAGTCAGAAGTCCTCGGGAGGAGATGTACGGGGTAACCGACTCCGTTCTCGGATGATCCGCGACCCGGAGAGTGGGCGTGGTCGAGTCTAGGCTATTACAAACTAAATCACCCAATACCCATCTCTAAGGCCTGTTCCTGCGCTTGCTCTTCCTTCGGTTCTTCGTGGCGCGCGGAAACTGTTTCGTTCTTCTCTCCGTGCTCCTGGCTTTCAGTCGCCGTGCGTTGCGACACGTCGCGGCTGAGATCGCGTGCAAGTTCGCTCCCGCTGTTTGTATAGATCTGCGCGTCATACTGCGCGCGGGAGACCGATACATAAGCGAAACGGCTGTTCACCAACTGCTCGCTTTGTTCCGTGTCCACTTGGATGAGCACACGCTCGGCCGTCTGTCCCTGACTGCTGTGGCTGTGTGCCTACATCACAGAGATGCTCGTGCCCAGTCAAAACGTGATTGGTGAAATAAAAATCTGTCGTCTGGGATTTCACGGCTGACCGAAGCTGCGGCTTTGCCGACATGAAGCGCCAAACAAGCAGAATCATGGAGTTAGCCTCAAGGACCGACTATGCGCCGCTCCGAACAGAGGCTTTCGACCGACTCCGAATCAACGAAATTCCGCCATTACCGCTGTCCGGTTGCTCATGTGCAGATTGGTGCGGCAGCAGAGTCTGGCGTATGGTGTGATTCCGCTGCTTTCCCGTGTACAACAGTTATCGCGGGAAGACAAGGAGGAAACCGAACGATATCTAAATTAGCCGATCGGTTGCAGCGCTTCGCACGGGAGCGTGCCGACGAGGAGGCCCGACGTATCCCGTGGCAGCGCCTGCAGGATGCCCGCACTCAGTACATCGACTGGCAGGAGTTTTATTTGTGGGTGCGCTCGATCTTGGAGGTCGAGGGCCGCATCCCGAATTGGCTAGTCGAAACCCTCAATACCCATTGTCCAGGCTTTTTCGAGAACGAAAACAGGCTGCTGCACCAAGTAGCCGCGAAGCGGCCACTGGCCCTCCTCCTGGAAGACTGGATTGACGAGTACATTTTCGGCTTTGCCAAGCAAGAGGGCTGGTTCAACGCAATTACGTATTACGCGGTGCGAGATCCGCGCTACCAGCGGGCAGAGGTTTGCTGGTCGGAGTGCGCCAGGCAGTGGAAGGGAGCCGTACCGATTCGGTACCCGTCGTTTTGCGAATGGCAAGCGATAGCGGCACAATCTGATGAGACCGCCCATCTGACCGCCAGAGAGCGCAAGGCAAGGGCTTCCGACAGGCTGGTTCATCCTGATCGCCTCGTGGAGGCTGTCACCCGTTATGTGGATTATGAGGCCCTCGCTTACTGGGCACGGCCCGCGCTGGAGAGCCGGACCGAATATCCCGCAGAGGTTGTGTGCCAGTTGGATCGTCGTTGTCCAGGATTCTTGACGACACCGCAGACAGAGTGGGGGAAAGCGTCCGATGGCTCTGCGCGAGACTGGGAGCATCTGATGCTGTGGATCGGCGACCGCTTCTTCCAGGCTGCGAAAGCTGAAGGCTGGTTTGATGCCATCCTCGTCCACGTGCGTAGTCATCCACGGGCCATTCGCACCATGGAATACGCCGACCACTGCGAGGAACTCCGGGGTGCGGAGCTGCCAATCCCTTACCCGCCTTTTGTGCGCTGGCGCCGGGATGCCGATTCTTACATCGATCAAACTTGATGTGCCGGCAAAGATCGAGCCGGGCTTGGGCCTCGCATCCACGGCGACAACCGGGCCGACTCGCGTGTTTCACCACGTCTGGAACGGTTTCTTGCGCGATTACGAGAAAGTAACCGAACGCGTGCATCCGACACAGAAGCCGGCCGCCCTCATGGATTGGGTCCTGCGCGAGCTAACGAAAGACACCGAGCGGATCGTCGACGCTTCTGCAGGCCGCCGCGCCACGTTAGTGGCAGCCAAGAAGCTTGGCCGCCATTTCCGGGACTTCGAGATTGTCGCGGAATATTGCCGCGCCGCCCGCGAGCGGCTCGAAGTTGCTGCAAAACAATCATCACTCCTCGATCCCGTCGCGGAGCAAGTGCCGCTTATATCTTACTGACGGCCAATTGCTGTGTACGAACCTCTCATTTGCTGTTACAAGTATGCGAAAAACTAACTTAAAGTGTTCGTAACGACGGTTTGCTGTGAAGCCGCCCAGATTTACGGAGAGCCAGGAGGAGATCATGAGTGGAGACAACATCCCGTCTCAAGAAAACCGCGAGGGAACGGTCAACTCCCAAGACGGTGGCGACCAGGAACGAATAGACACGAAATCCGAGGGAACTGCGCAACCTAAAGCCAAGAGCCTGAAGCCACTGAACTCGTTGGCGCTTGGCGCATCTGTCGCTCTTCTGGTGGGCATTGGAATTTGGTTTTATGTAACGAGGTCCTTCGCCGCTGACTATGTTCCCTTGCTGCTGATTTTCGCCTCCGCGATCGCAGCCATCGCAGGCAAAAGTTGGGATGATCAACAAAAGGGTTTTTCACGCATCACGCTCAAGGGGCGCGTGCTTGCTGCATTGGCGGTTCTCGGCTTCATTGGCGGGATTCGCAGTACTCAGATCAGTCATGAAAAGCTGAAGGAGGTCGGAAAGATTCAGACGATTGCATACCATCAGTTAATGGAAGGCGTCAGCATGATTCTCTTTCCTATAACGTCATCCTGGAGAAATCCCCCCAAAAATGATGTGGATATTCTTGTCAGTGCACAGGATGCACAAACAGTCGATCTCCTTCGTAAGACCCGCATCGTGCCGTTTGCTGATCAGACCCAAGACGTGATGATGATGACGGCGGACCCCAGAATGTTCTCTGTGACCGCAAATGGCGTGCGAATCGCTTCCTCTTGCGGCTATCCCCACCGAGGATTTCGAGCGCTATACGAGTTGTTTGATTTCTGCATCGATGGGGGCGAAGTCAAAATAAAGGAATCTGAACAGATATTTATAAGCAATCTGGACCCGGAGACGATTAGGCTGGTCCACGACGTGCTGGAGGACGAATTCTATATCTCGCACTACAAAAACCTCTCGCAGCATGATGATCTTTTTTATCAAGGCTTGTATGAAGAGGCAGGAACGAAAAATGAAGCGATGACCGCTGATCGAACCTGGCGAGCCATGCTCGAAGTTCAGCGTACGTTACTACCCGAGAACAACTCATCGAAGAAAGACCAGCGAAAAGAAAAGACATCGCCGTGGCTGTATTTAGGTACCTACTACTTTAGCGGGGATTCAAATTACGCAGGTTACCAAGACTTTCTCGCTAAGATTGGAAGACTCGTAAAACACATTGACATGGTGACGAAGTCGAACAACATGATTGACACATTCTAAGCCTCAACGCAATCGTTGCCGTTTAGCCTAATCCCATCCCGAAGCCTTGGGCCACCTCATTTTCCTGGGCCTCGTGCCGCGCAGCATCAGGTTCATTCTTATGGCTTTCTGGTTCTTGCTCCTGGGCTTCGATGGCGGTGGGCCTTGAGACGTCGCGGCTGAGATCGCGTGCGAGTTCGCTCCCGTCATTTGTGTAGATCTGCGCATCGTACTGCCCGCGCGAGACCGATACATAAGCGAAACGGCTATTCACCAACTGCTCGCTTTTTTCAGTGTCCACGTGGATGAGCACACGCTCGGCCGTCTGTCCCTGGCTGCTGTGGCTCGTGACGGCGTAACCGTGGTCGAGATGGGGATGCTCGTCCACGTTGAACCGAACTTCGCGGCCCGAGTCCAGGCGGATTGCCACATCGCCAGCGGCATTGATTTCCGAGATTGTGCCCAAGTCGCGGTTGGCCACGTGCAGTTCCTTCGATGGAGCAGTGAACTGTACCCTGTCACCTTCTGAGAACACGCGCTCACTTTCGTTGTAAACCGACACACCTGACAGCCGGCGCGGGTCGTAGCTCTGGTGCTCACCACTTTCGCGCTCGATAGTGATGCGGTTCTCCCCCGCATCAACGTCCTTCACGCGCGCATATTCGCCTGGTTCGATGCCCAAAACTCTGCTCCCTCGCGAGTAGCGCACCACGTCTCCTGGTTCATACTGCGCAGCCCACTGCCGGTCAGCGCCGGTCATCTCCTGCCGCGAGTCGAGTACGCGGAGCTTGTACTCTTCCTGGCTCACCTCGCCGCGCTCCTGCATTTCCCGATGGATCAGAGCATTCAGTTCGCGGCGTGACTCATTATCTGGCGAGATGACGAGCGTGCCTTTAGGCTCACGCGCATATTCGCGAGCGATCTCTGTTAGCCGCTCCGTCCTGTCGGCGACCTCATGCACTCGACCTTGTTGGTCGAGATTCTGTATCGCATCCCATACATCGCCACGGGCGAGCTGCTCTACGGCTTGTTTGAGCGCTTCGTCTTTCTGGCGCACGATCTCATCAAGGTGCGCTGTTTGCATTCCGGCCTCTTGCAACTGTTGGTACGGTCTACCAGCCTCCACTGCTTCATGCTGCCGCGTATCGCCGACTAGCAGCACCCGGTCTTGATCGTGCAATCGGTGCAGGAATTGGTTCAGTTGCTTCGTGCTCGCCAAGCTGGATTCGTCGAGGATATAGAGCGTCTTCTGTCCGTCATCGGGCCCGCCCTCGCGGTGGAGGTGCCGCTGCAGCGTGCCTGACTCTATACCCGATTCTGAGAGTTTATGCGCGGCACGAGATGTGGGCGCGAGGCCTCGCACTTCATAGCCTTCGCCCTCGACGGCTTCGCGGATGGCCGCTAAAGAGGTAGTTTTTCCTGCACCCGCCGTGCCTTCGAGCCCGGTGATCTTATCCTGGCTCGATAAGATTTGCTCGACGGCAGCTCGTTGACTAGAGCTCAGGTGCACGTGCTTTTCTTCGACTTCGCGCCGTGTATCGGAAGAGACCAGTGGGTCATGCTGGTTTTTCCCGGCACGCATCATCGCGATTGTGTCCCTCTCATAGCCGATCATTTGTTCAGTAGTGAATGCACGGGCAGGACTTTCGCTCTGGACTCCTACCAGCCCGCCGGATTCGACGCGCTTCTCAAAGCGATCCCGTACTTCCGCAAAGCTAGCCTCGCCCATGGAGCGCCTCAGTGAATCACGCATGAGGTCGCGCTCGTCCACCACGGATTGACGTTCCACATTCTTCTCGCGGGCATAGGTGATTGCCGATTCAATATGCTGCTGCTTCTGCTCCGAACTGTGTTCCCCCATTTGCTGACTTTGCGCCTCACGGATGACGCGCTCTGGCTGGTTGCCGAACTGAGCTGCAATATCTCGGTGCTTCTGCTGCATTTCTTCATGGGTAATGAAGGCGAGCTTCTCATCACGCGTCTGATGAGCAGCGATCTGTGCTGCCGCCGCACCGTGGAGGCCATGCTGTTCAAGGTGATCTCTGATCTGCTGACTTCGTGGGCTGGAGGCCTCCAGATATTCGCGCGTGTAACCCCTAATTTCCGGCTGGGAGCTTCTCCCCTGTTCGATTTCGTAGCCCAACTCCCTCAAACGCAACGCCAATTCGGAGCGATAAATCGCAGTCCCGTATTGCTGCGAGCGATAGAGTTCGCGCGGCTGCAGGGCGCGACTTTCGCCGTTTTCGGTTTCTGTGAGATTGAAGAACACGACATGAGTATGTAGTTGCGGTGCGGCGTAGCCGTCCACTGGTCTGGCGCTGTCGTGCTCGAACGAAGCTGCAACCCACTTACCTGTGGTTTCCGCAGGTCGGTTACCGCCCATACGCGCCTGGACATATTTTTCGAGTTCATCTATCGCGACCCGAACGCTCTCCCGATGTGCTTGGCGAACGTCATCGTCTCCTCCCACCAATGCCGTCAGCGAAATGCTTTTGGGGGCGGAGAAAGTGGCATCCCATCCTGCGCGGTGTTCCATGGGCCTTACGGTCTCGCCGCGAGCATCCAAATATTCTCGCGGCGTCGCATGGCGCACCAACTGTTCGCCGCTGGTCGGATGCTGACCATTGGCCAAGCGCGCGAATTGCTCCTGGTCGACTTCGCCGCGGAGGCCCCACTGCTCGGCAAGTTTGCCGTGCCACTCGCCCCGTATGCTTTCGCCTTCCGAGTAGTAATTCGCCTGCGCGTTCGCGAATTCCTCCCGGTGGTAAATCTCGGCTTGTGACGCGCTTAACGCCTTCGAAATGGTTAGCATGGGCTACTCGAAAAAGGGCTCTTGGCCGGCGGCAACTCCAGTTGCTTTGTCAGGTCCAATCTCTTGCGCGGGCTGCGTATTCGGCTGCGGCGCTGGATTCCTGGCATCGACCACACTGCGCTGGGTCACATAGTTTCTGGCAATGAACCCGGGTTGCGTCTTCCGCAGGTCAACATAGGGGAATGCGAAACGCACGACTAAATTGTCCACTTTTGCGAGAGCGTGCATGCGTGGCATTCCGCCAATTTCCGAAGGCAGCACAAGGGGCTCAGTACGCCTTTCGGTGTAAAAGCTCTTCGATCTCCGCATATGTGGGAATTGTTCCTTGTTAACTCCTTCTTTCAGACGCTCGATCTCCACCTCACCGATCGTGTCTGATATCCACTTTGCCGCTCGTGGTTCGCTTGTATGGAGAAAGACTTTGGTGGCAGGCTGTGAGAGCATGGCTTCCGCATCGTGGCCGTAGCGCACTTCAATCTGGCTACGGCCTTGGAAGCCAATCACCACTGGATTGTTGGATTTGCGGTTTTCTGTCAAAGCCGTATGCAACTGGGGCAATCGCTGTAGACTCGCAAGCTCGTCAAGAACGAACCACGCCCTGCGCGTGCTCATGTCGCCCTGGTTCATAAGCCGTAGCACCAGCGTGTCCAGCCACAGACTGATGAGCGGCAGCAGTCTCTCTCGAAAGCGTGGGGTGGAGGTGAGGAAGACCCAGCCGGTCTGTTGATGTGACCAGTCCACAGTCGTCCAGCGCTGTTTTGTGTCCTTCTCTTTTGGCAGGATCTTAAGACTATCCGCGACCATATTCAGTGCACCCAAAACTCCGCCGCGCTGGGGACCTGCGCCCTTATATATGAAGGTCGCCAGCTCCGTTCCTTGCAGTCGTTTGTCCAGCTCGTCCTCCCGACTCATCCACCACACCAGCTGCTCCGGCGTCGGCTTCAATGTGAGTAGATAGGCAAAAATCTTCCTTGGTCCTTCGACGAAAAAGGTGTTTTCTCGCGGCTTGTCGGGAAAGAGGGAAGTCGCCAACGTTAGTGCCTCCGCCTCGTGCACGACTTCGTCGCTCGGTGACCAATAGGGGCAACGGACATCAAGCGGATTCAGGATCACATCCCCGCGCTCCGGTCGGAAGAACTGCGGTGTGTACTCAAGCGCGGGGTCGTAGACGATAGCGGTCTCGTTGCGCTCGGCGACCTGCAATAGCACCTGCCGCTGGAGGACGCTCTTGCCGGTTCCTGAGTCACCCATAATCATGATGTGGCTGCTCTCGAAAGAGCGCGGGATGCGGAGCATTTCCCGCCTGTCGGTCGTCGTAAAACCAATGCCGTCCGCTCTGCTCCACCGATTGAATTCCTTCACTGTGACAATCTGCGGACCTTTGAGCCTCCTTCCATCATTTGCCAGGTCGCGACCAACGAAGTTACGGCGAATTACCCACCCCATGCCTAAAACTAACGCACAAAGTCCACCTCCCCAGGCAGGCCATAAAAGCTCAGGTACCGACTTCCCGTGGTAAATCGATTGCGCGAGTCTCAGGTGCATCTCCGCGCTTCCGTTCTGAACGGTTTGTACCACCAGATCGGCGGCGCCCGCCTGTCGCGCGAGAGTTGAGAGGGCGAAGGGAACAAGTTGGCGCCCATGTCTAGCGGAGGGCACAACGTCGGACTCGGTGGCGAAGTGGCGTTGTCCCCTGTGATCCACTGTCTCTAGGATCCAATATTCACCCCGAGTCACCCGGTACATTTCTGTGTTGAGGTACTCGTTCCAGTAGTAGCGCTGCAGAGGAGTCCAGACTTCGGCGTTCACGTACATCCCAATACCAACAGCTACCACAGCCGATACAGCCAGCGCCCGAAGGATCGAAGCAAACCAGCCCGGACGTTCCCCGTGACCCCAGAACCCGCGCATTACTCACCCCACAGACGGAGCCTTGAGACCCCACTGATATAAGGAAGACCGAACTGGCAAAAGTCCGCAAAACTCAGTCACATAAACTGGCCGGTCAGACTGAGACCGACTTTTCCAGCTGGCGCAGTCGTTCCCGAGCTTTCTTGAACTTGTCAGCGTCCGCTCGTTCAATCAGGCGCTGCATTTCTTCTGCCGTCAGTCTTTCCCCGTTCGCTTGCTTGTAGAGCACGTTAAGCAAAATGGTCCGCAACGCCACAAGCTCGGCCATGAGCGCCCGGAGTTCGGCACCGTCCGATTTCTGGGCATCTGCCGATTGTCCATTCACGCTTGCCAGCATGACGTGGCGGCACCACTCGCCCAACGTCCTGGCCTCCGCTTGCGCCGCGCGCTCCAACTGGGCATATTCCTCCTCGGTTACCTTGGTGCCAATCGATTTGGTCCGGAGAGTCGGCTTAACCATATGGGTCACCTAGGCTGAGAAGGCAACTCAGTTAAATGAACAAGTTCGCCTGCGTTAACAAAGACTGCGGCATACCCGGTGCTTTTCCTCGTTAGAGACTGTATTTTCAATGAGTTCGCTTACGGTAACCGAAGGTTACCGTACAGCACCCATTCTGGGGTGACGTGTCAAACTTCACCCGCTGCGCAGCAGCGCCACGCCACATTCCGGCGCACGGCACAGCCCGCTATTGTCCTAAATCCACCTGACCACCCCTGTGCGCGAGATCCAACTGAGCGTCCAGGAACGAACGAAGCTGATGCACAAACTCGACTGGGGGCGGCACCTTGTAATCTTCGGTACCAGAGCTCATCAGCAGGCCATCCACGAACACGGAATGATGATCGGCCCCTTCCGGCTCCATAAGGGCGAAGAGAATCATCGTCTGTTCTCGCTTGGAGATGTAAGCCTTCCGATCTCGCCGATCTAACAGTAAACAGTGAGGCGAATCGAAACTTCTACCTCTTCGCATAACCTCCTCAATGGCTGGACGATCAGCCTCGGCCAAAGAAACCCCATAGAGGGTGGGATATCGATTCTCCGGCAGGTGAGTAGAAATTACGGGGTGGCTCAGGAACCACAACCACAAGCTCTCGTCCGAAGGAATATCGTCGGCGCCATCACAGTAACCAAATTGCCGAGACCTTACAGAGTACCCGAACTCCAGAAAGCGCAGGTCCGCGCGATACCCGAAAGCCCGTTCAAGTGTCGGAGGCACCGGGAAACTGAGCATCTGGGCACCAACTATCGAAGGAGACACGCTCAAAGGATTGGGAATCTCCCAGCCCATCTTTTTAACAGCCTTCCTGGTCCCAGCCACAAAACTCCGATGCGCTTTCGACGCTGCCAACCGAGTGGAATGAATTCCGGTCATGAAAGTCCTCTCAACACGCTCTTGTATGTTTGCGTATGCATTCTGCTCTCCGGTGGCAACTGGAAATCCCCACCCTCGACGAATGCTCAGCGCACTCCAGCAAACACATTTCGTAACTCCTCTGGCTCTCCAGCCGCGACGTAAGCCTGATAAGCATCATCCATCACGGATAGCGCCTCTCCTTTCCTGCCAGCAGAACGGAGAGCGAATCCATAAAGGAGCCAGAGTTTCGGATCTGATCTATCGGCATCCAAAGCTAGCAAGCAACACCGGACCTCGTCTTCAAACAAGCCAAGCGCATGATAGACAAAAGATTCGCCAGTCCAAGCGCGAATGTTCTTGCCCGTGTTGTCAGGATCTAGCTGAAGCGAGCGTTCAAGTGCTTCCAACGCGAGTCGCAAACGGCGTCGATTGACCTGGTCGGGGTCTTGGGTACGGTAAAGAGCCATTCGGCGCAGGGCGAGACCCAAGTTGAGCCATGCGCCCGAGCCTTTAGGACTGTTTGTGTGGTGGAGCAGTACAAGCGCAAGCGTCTTGAGGGCAGAGTCCTCCGTTATGTCGGGGAGGACTGCCCCATCGTCATGCAGTGCAGCCAAGAAACTCCCAGCGAAGTCTGTCAGATGCGGGGGAGGGACTCCCAGCGCCCGTTCGAGGTTAAACCAGTCGAGCACGTCCTTGATTTCCGTTGGCACGTCCGCTAAGAATCTGCTTTCGCTAACAGTTGTAGTGCTCACAGCGATTCCTCACAGACTGACACTGCAGCAGATTCAGATTCGATCTGCACCAATTGAGCCGAGGTACTTTTGACCGAATCCAAATCCACCCGCTTGTTGTGTGAGTAGATTTGATGTCGGGCATGTGTCCGGTGCCATTCTGTGAGCGTGGCAGATTGATGGACGTGCTCAACGATCTTTCGCCAGCCGGCGCTGTTGTAGGCGGAAAAGCCGATCTCGCCTTCCTGTGTTGCCACGGGAGTAGCTGAGTCCGCCGCCGTCGCGAGGTCGTAAATGTTCGCGTCCTGAAATTGCATTGCATTTGTCATCAGGATCTTCCAACGACCGTTGTATGAATCGGCCCGTTCAGACCAATTCTCGCCGGAGCCAGAGACACGATAGAAGCAATCCTCAAGCAAAGCCGGAATATGGCGCAGCTCAAAACCCGAAGGAGCGCGTTTGTGATCGAAATTACGGCGCACCGCTAGTGACACCAGGGCCTTAGTGACCGCAGGCCCCCTTCCCGTGTCCGTTATGGCCACAACATCGCGCATGAATTGCTGCAGGTCAAAGAAACCTCCTACCGGAATCATTCGTCTTGAATCGGTATCGACCAGCAAAGGGCTGAAGATCCCGTGATTGGGATGGATATCGTTAAAAAGGCTACCGATCTTCGATTCAGGCCGAAGAACATCGCACAGATGGGCGAAAATCCCGTACGCCGATACCGGAAACCAGTCTCGCATTGGCTGCCAATCGACCGATGTTTGCTCTTGCAGGTCGTAAGCGACCTGCGAAACGGGATATCGTAAAGCGTATCGCTCCTCGTCGGTGATGCGCTCGTCTCTTCCCGAAAACATCACAGGCTGAAAAATGACTCCGTGGATCTTGTCCACGTTCTCGATTGCGAAGCGCACGATGTCGCCCGGCCCGTCATTGTTGCACCCATTAACGACGCTCACTTGCAGCGTCGTTCGCATGCCCGCGGCAGCTATATTCTGAAGGGCCCGATGCTTAACCTCCATGTAATTTCCAATACCGCGATGTCTATTCTTTGCTTCAACAACGCCATCAAACTGCAGATACACCGCGTGCAGCCCGGCGGCCTTGGCTTCGAGCGCAAAGGTGGGGTCTTGCGCGAATCTGATCCCATTCGTCGCGATATGCACCCGGTGGAATCCGACGCTGTTGGAGTAGCGAATCGCATCAAGCAGAATCGGCGAAAGCGTAGCCTCGCCGCCTGAGAACAGGACATTGATTTCTCTCTGCGGCTTGAATGACATCGCTCGTGCGAAGACGCTCTTGATGTCTTCCATGCTCAATTCGTGTACGTAAGTCGTGGCATTTGCGTCCATGTAGCAGGGCGAGCAGACCATATTGCATCTGTTCGTCATATCAATGATCAGGTAGGTGCCGCGACCCGACCTTATTCCGTTAGGGCCGTGGTTGTGTACATCTCGGTCATTGAGACATTCGAAATCTCTACCGAAAGCAAGGCTCTCCATCCTTCTAAAGAAGGCTGGGTGATTGGAAAGCACATCTTCAAATGGGCCGTGTTTTGGGCACGCTTTGCGCATCAGAATCCGCCCTGCCTCCTCCACTATCTCAGCTTCAATCACTCCGGGCCGGTCTCTAAAATCCGTGACGCTGGCATGTCCTCGGATCACCGCGTCTGTCGCCTCAACGTTGCAATCCGGGCACAGTGACAAGGTCTTCCTCGGGACGCCGGTCGTCATTTGGATTCTTTCGCTGCTCTTGAGCAGCCGGCCGGGCGCCCAAGACGGGCTTGGCAATTCTCCCTTGGGGAGGATCGCGTTGAAGTGCGTAGAGAGGTTCCACGCAGCGCGGGAAACACGAGCTGGTACTGTGAACATGGGTCGTTGACCTCCGGAGTGGGATTGTTGACGAGCGGCGGGATTACAGGTTTGGGGTATTTTACACCGGCTGTCAATGTAGCCGATGAAGTGAGGACGTTTCAGCGGCGGTAGCGAGACTTTCACATCGCAACTCGTGACGATGTGCCCAGAAAAACTCGAGGGCTGCCATCCGTGACCCGTCGCTGCAGCCCATTTGCTCGATTTCAGACTTACGCCATGGCGCACATTTCGTGGGTTCCAGAAGCTCTTGTTCGATCGCTCTCTCAAGCTTCTCGAAATCCGTGATTTCGCCCTGGAATTGTGATTCGAGCCGTGCCCGTGCGATGTTGTGGGCCTCTATCAAGGCGAAGCGATACCTCTGGAATTCGCGATTCATTGTGTTTTCTCCTTCGAAGGTTGGATTGATAACAAAGCGCCAGCCATCGGAAAGATGACTGGCGCCGCGCCAGAAAGGGGCACGTTGGGTGCGTGCCCCTGTGTTGCTCAGCGGGTGAGGAACAGTTTCCCGTTTGCATTAAAGACATCTCGCAGGATGAGTCTTGCCTCTCGCAGATTCCGATGCACAGCTGCCCGTGTCGTCCCCATGGCTTCCGCAATGGCATCGGGGTCAAGGATTGGCCTCCTTCCCCTATCGCGCTTAAGATTCGGATATGCCTGCTCCTTCAGGGCGCCATCTGGGCCGAGAGCCGAAATGCATTGGAGAGTTTCAACCAGAGGGGCACGCAAGTGCGGGAAGGTCGTTACCTGCCTGAGCAGTTCGTGGGTGATTACATCCTGCTCGACTTTGTTGCGGAGCGGCCTTTTGCGACTGGGAGAAGTCGCGAGATTGGCGACACACCGGACTCTGTCGTTTTCCTCGCGCATAAAGTAAGACCGCACCATTCCTAGTGCCAGCGCGCGAAGAATGTAACGCCGAAAAGCGTCGATGCCGGGCCTCACAGCACAGTTGTACTGGAACATTGCGATCATGGCCTTGACTGCGCCGTCGTACATCAGTTCAACCTGCCAATCGGACGGGCAGATAAACAGCTTGTGTGCTTTGCGGCTGGCCGCCTTTTCAGCCAGCGGCAGTGTACAGGCAAGAAATATGTCCAGCGCGTTGGTGTGGTCATGATCGTTGCGGTAAACGATTTCTGCAACTTGGATGCGGAGCGTCTTTTCGCTGGTGCTGAACAGATACTGCAGTAGATCCGACATTTGTACAGCATTGGTTGGCGGAATTTTTGTGTTAGCGAGTATGTCTTTCACGGTGTCAAGCATGGGATGTATCTCCTTTTCTAGGTGTTGAGGTACTTGGCCTATGCGGCCAAGAAAAAACATTCGTTTCACGGGAGCGAAGGTTGAGCGAAGAGAGGCGCTGTCAATCCCCGGAGCGAAGCGGAGCCGGAACGGGCGCGGAAGCGAGCACGGCGCGCTTTTGTTTCTTGCGCCGCGCGGAGCTGCACAAGCGGGATTGACAGAAGGAGCCGAACGGAGCTCGAAAATTCGCTATGAAACGAATGTGGAATGGAAAGATCAGCCGAAGGCTGCACCTAGAATTTGGCGGAATGTTTGGAGGGCGTCAGAGGAATCGTCCCGTTTCTAGCCAGTGCATTAGAATTACGCAAGTTGCGTTACGCATCTTGCGTAATTGCATTTGAGGGGAAGCTCTCATCAAGATATTGAGGCGAGAAGGAAGATGATTCGCAGCCGTGAAAACTCGAATAATGTCCCGAACATCGTTGAGTCCAATCCGGCGCTCATGGGCGGGACGCCAGTGTTTCGCGGAACGAGAATCCCTGTTCACCTGGTTGCAGACATGATCGAACAGGGGACCCCGATCATCGAAATACTGGAGGGATACCCTTCGCTGACGCGCGAGATGGTGGAGTATGCCGGCATCTTCGCCGCAACCCATCCACGCCCTGACCGACCGCCGACACAGCCGTGGTCCGAAACAAAGCCGGTTGGACGCGAGAAGGGCAAGTTGCGGCCTGTCACGTAAGATTCGAACCGCCGCTCCAAGAAAGGAAGGGTAAAGTAAAGACCGTACAGGGGCATCCAGGCAATGAGAATTCAGCTTGAACTTAATCCGGAGTTGATGGAGCGGCTTGCGGCGGAAGCCCAAGCGCGAGGCATTGGATTGGAAGAGTATGCCGGGCTCCTCATGCGAGAAGCGATTGCCACCCACTCGGAGCCTCAAGGGAGTCTGTCCATCGAGGACTTACACGCCATGTTGCATGAGATCGCAGAGGGTTCAGACAAATTGCCGAAAGTGCCGACGTCGGCTTTTACACGCGAGACCTTCTACGACGAACGTGTCTGAATGCCGTAGAACCTCTCTGATTCTGCTAACCTGTCCGGTAGGCGTTGAAAAAGCACTATATTGGGATTGAACGAAACGACAGGTGCTGGCATTGGCCGGACAGGGGTTTACACCCCCCGCGTGACTGGAACGAGTGGCCTGCGGTAGACTGCCGGACAGACGGTAATAAAGGAAGAGGCGACGCCGATGACGATCATCATTGACATCAAGCCCGAGGTTCAGGCGGAATTGAGCCGCCAAGCCACCGCACGTGGAGTAGACATCGGCTCTTATGCGGCAAGCCTGCTTGAAGAGGCGGCGCATACTCCCGCCGGAGCGAAGACGCTGAGCGAAAGCCAACTTGACGTCACGCTTCAGGAGCTTGCGCAGTTCTCGCATAAGATTCCTTTGCTTCCGGATGAAGCCTTCTCGCGCGAGAGTCTATATCGGGATCACGACTGATGGCGAGCGACAATACCTGTCTGCTCGACAGCAATATCCTATTGCGGATCAGCAAGAGCAATGACCCTCAGCATACCGCGATCAGCCATGCCCTTCGCGTCCTGGTCGGGCGCGGGACGCGACTCTGCTACACCTCGCAGACTTTCGGCGAGTTCTGGAACGCGTCAACCCGCCCGCTCGATAAAAACGGCTTCGGTTTGAGCGTCGTCGAGACGGATCGCCTCGCGAGGGTGATCGAGCGGGATTTCGAGTTTCTGCCGGACAGCCGGGAAGTGCATAATCGCTGGCGATCTCTGCTGGTCGCGCATAACATTCAGGGTGTGCAGGTGCATGACGCCCGGCTGGCGGCAAGCATGTATGTCCACGGCATCGGGCAGTTGCTGACGATAAACGTCCGGGATTTCCAGCGCTTCGACGATCTCCGCGTTCTCCATCCGGCCGAATTGTCCGGGGCACGATGAGCAAGAAACAAGCCGCAACTCGAAGCCGGAGCGTCTTCAAGGACATCGGAGTCCCGAATGCGAAAGAGCACCTGGTCAAGACGCAGCTCGCGTCCAAGATTGACAGCATCACGAAACAACGCCGCCTGAAACAGGTCGAGACGGCCGATCTCGTCGGTATCCGCCGGCCCGACGTCTCCGAGCTTGTGCGCGGCGAGTTCCGGCAGTTTCCCGTCGAGCGTCTTCTGCGCTTCCTCGTATGGGCACCACCATCGGTGCACCTTCAGGTCTATGAGCAATGAGAAGGCGCTCAGCGCCTAGGGATGCGGTATGGCCTGAAGGTGTCTGAAACCAATTTTCATTTTGGCCGCTTGTGCCGCCATGTATGGCGCTCACGGTGCGGCGGGGTGTAGCTTTCTCAGCGCCATCATCCTGCCCCTTCGACGGCGCCCTTTGCCTTCGGTGGCTTCACTTCAGAAATCAGCGTACGAAGCTGACCCAGAATGTCTGGCTGGTGCTTATCAAGATGTTTCTCAACTCGGGCGTTCGAGAGCAAACGCTCAACGTAAGCGCAGGCAATCGAAAGCGTCAACATATCTGTCCCGTAGGACTGCTCCACAGCCTTAAGCTCCCGAAGTAATAAATCAGTTTCTTGTTCGAGCATCTCCTGAGCTGCACTAGACGTAGCCTCGATTTGGGGCTTCCGTTTCGAGGGGGCTTCAACAAGGAATTCAGGTCGAGTCACTTCGAGAAGTGCCTGCGCGAACCGGACGGAATATGTGCCGGTGGCGTGCATGTGCTCCGCTGCCTCAATCTGTCGTGCGGGTTTCATTTTCTTGAGTGCAGCAAAGGCGCCGGCGGTGACATCGCTGTTACGAAGGATTTCGACTGCCTCGGGACAAATTCCATCAAGCATGTGTCGTCGTTGCCTAATCGCTGTAACATCAACATTCAGCACCTCAGCAATTCGTTCCTCGCGCACGCCGTTAGAGAGCGCTTTCAGTATCATGAAATGCTCCGCCACAGGTGGTGCGTGGTTGACTCGCTTGTTGTATGTGTACGCCTCATCGTCCATCGCAAAGATCGCACGCGCCTCTGTCGATCCCCTCTGCTTGAGGATGTCCAATCTCACGTGCCCATCGAGTAACAGGTAATCCCTCGGTCCGCGCGGATAAACCACGAGCGGCTCGATCAAACCAACATGTTCGAGCGAAGAGCTGATCCGTCTGTACGTGGTGCTCTTTCGGAGGTCAGCGGGTATTTCTCTTTGCGGAACGATAGCATCAACGGGAAGTATGACGACATGCTCATTGAATGCAGCTTTCACCTTGGGGCTCATGTTTGTTGTCCTTTTCGTTTGAGGATTACTTGAGGCGAGTTGCGAGCTCCTCGGGCATATTGACGAGATTCTCTGCCCTGAGAAGCGTAACGAAATGTTCGTCCGACATCAGTCGCCGGATGGCAGTGGTGAGAAGAAGCAGGCGCTCCTTCGTGAAGTTCGCTTTCTTTATGAGCTGGCGCTGCTCGCGAATACGGTCTTTGTATTCGCGGACCAAAGCCTCGCCTGTAAGCTTGCGACGGGTCTGAGCGATTCTCCCAGCTTTATCTTGGCGGGCTATCCGTTGAGCAATGATGCGCCTAGCGGCTCGGAACCTTTCTCCCCTAAGGTCGCCTTTTTCGTACGCTTCGGAGAGAGCGTGCTGTACTTCGCGGTCGTTGCCCGTTGCAATCCTCATAGCAACACTGATGGGCAAACGACCAGCTTCAACCGCGTGGGCCAGTCCCTCCTCGCTGTGTTCCACGAGATGAATAATTCCGTGGATGTAGCTACGATCAAGGCCTAGTTTCCGGGCGATTTCATCGACTCCGTAGTTCCGTTCTCGGAGGTTCCGAACTTCCCTGAGGAGATCCCGATTCGAGGGTGGCCGCCTAGCAATATTCTCAACCAGGCTCATTAAAAGCTGTTCTTCCCGAGAGGCATCGCTCACCACCGCTGGAATTGTGGTCTCACCCAGAGCGCGGCAGGCCTCCATTCGTCCTTGTCCGCAGACAAGATCATATCGAGTGCCATCAGAGTCGAGCTCGCGACGAGATACCGTGATTGGCTTTTTCAGTCCGACCTCAGCGATGCTGGCGACGATCTCTTGAAACTTTGTCTTGTTCCGGGTTCGAGGATTGACCACACGAACTTCAGCGATCGGAATATGCTCGATTTTAGTTTTGTTCACGGTATCTCCTCAATTCGCGCGCGCCGCGCCATGCTGAAGAAGAAATCCAGGCTTTCAAAGCGATACGCGTCCAGCAGTATGCCGTTATCGCCAGCGAGCCTGAGCTGCGCGGCTAGGGTCTCGATCTTCGGGAAGAGGTAATAATCAAGGATCTCTTCATTCCCCGGCGTTAGCCGCGCGCCAATCGTTATGTCAGGGTCAAGGGCATTTTCAAGCCTGATGAGCCAGCGATATTTGCCGGTTAGGGTTTGGCGGCATCGAGAGATTACGAGAGACGCTGTAAACTCTTGATTGATCTCGAAAAGTCCGGTATTGCCTTCTCGAACCTCTGCACCCTGATCTTTGAGATCCTTCAAGATCTGGGAGCAGTGATTCCTGTGGTACTCGCGCATGGCGCGATTGATCTCTACGTACCGCAGGTCTCGCAATGGGGTATAGCCAATGAGGGCGTATGCTCGCGTGAGGCCTCCAAATCGGCGTTGGTAAACGGCGCTTGACGGTATGTCTTCAGCATCATCGATGAGAACGCCAGAGAGTTCGCCCATTCGAGCGAGCAGATTCCGTAAACGCTCAAGGAGCTGCTCGTCGGTCAGATCCGTGTGGCGGCTCTCGATAATCGCAAGTGCCTGTGTGAACTGTTCAAGAGGAATGATCGGAGCGAAAGCGTTGTCGCACCTGATCCACATTTCCGGTGGGTTGACCACTCGTTTTCGCTTCAGCTTGAACGATCTTCGGTTATATACATTTGAACCGACATACTTGGGGTTCGTAAGGATCTGACGCACAACGGTCGCAGTCCAAGGCCGTCCGAGGTCGGTCACTAAGCCTCGTGCGTTGAGCGATGCCGCGATCTCTTTCTCTGTCGAGCTTCTCTGTGTGAAGCGTTCGTAGATTTCTCGAACCACTTGAGTTTCCGATTCGGGACCCGGCACCAGGATTACGCGATCTGTCTGAATGCTCTTATGTTTACCTCGTGTTAATATTCCTTTCGGGTTGCGATCCTGGTCGATCAATTGTCGGCGCAACCCGTAGCCCGCGGAACCGCCCTGACGGAACCCTAGTTCGATCAGTCGGCACTGGCCGGCAAACACCTTGACCGAAAGCTCTCGGCTGTACTCGCCCGCCATTGTGCGCTTGATGGTCTTCAGCAGTGAAGACGAGAGGCTTCCATCGTTCTCGAACTGCTCAGCGCAATAGTGCACGCGAACATTGCCTCGCTTGCAGATGTATTCGTAATAGGCACTCTCATCAGCATCCTGAAATCGGCCCCACCGGCTGACGTCGTAAACCAAGACTTCCGTGTACTCGGCGCGACCGCTTTCGACATCGGCCAAGAGGTCGCGGAGTCCGTTCCTGCCCTCGATATTGAGCCCACTCCTCGCTTCGTCTGAGTAAGTTTGGATGATCTGCATGTTGCGTGCTTCGGCATAGCGCCGAAGGGTGTCCATCTGGTTCTCGGTCGAATACTGTTGATGTTCCGTGGACATGCGGACGTACTGTGCTGCACGAACTGGTCTGGATGTCCCTTCAGGCGTACGCTCTGCGTCAGGTCTCATCGCGCACCTGCCTGTTCGAAGCTGGTGACGCAATCCAAGTCGAACACATTGCCCTTTGTTTGAAACAGCTGCTCCGTCCGGGTTAGCTCTCGCACAGTGCTGGTCTCGGAAAGGGAATCTTGCGATCGCTTCTCGAAAAACTGGGAGAAGTCGCAAGGGCACCAGCATCATACGAAGGTGATGTTAATCATCGATGAATTGAGAGAATGAGCAGTCTTGCTCCAAAGCCATCGGTTGAGATGCAGTCAGGGAATTCACCTGCAAGCTGCAATTGCCCGGAAGGCTGGCTTTCTCGCCGACGGGTTGTCTGACCTCGTTAAGCCAGGCTCTTCGGGAACGAGCTTCAATGAGGCCGCGCTGAATTCAGCGCGGAAATCAGGGATTCTCGATGTGCAGGACTCGATTATTACCGCTTCAATGAGGCCGCGCTGAATTCAGCGCGGAAATGTTAGAGTGATGGTCGAGCCTAGCGGGTTGGCTGCGCTTCAATGAGGCCGCGCTGAATTCAGCGCGGAAATTCGCCGCTTCCGCCATCTCGGACTGGATACGTTGATGGCTTCAATGAGGCCGCGCTGAATTCAGCGCGGAAATGGCGCCTCACCAACCCCCTTAAAAACAGCAATTTGCGGAGGCGCTTGCGAGGGCTGACGCTCCGGCCAGCAAACAAGAACATATCGAGTTTTAATAGCGATCAGCAAGTTCTTTCTTTCCCGCCGTTTATCTATCTTCGAGCGCTCCCTGCATTTTTCACGTCAAGCCGCCGCTCGCGGCCATTTCAGCGCGTCACGAAAACCGGATAATCATCAATTTCACCATTCAGAAATCGGGCCAGAAGTCGCGCCTGAATCTCCAGCACTCTGCGATAACTGACTCGGTAGTCAAACATAGGATGCGTGACCAGTGTATCCATGCGCAATTCGTAAGCACGGAAAAATCCTTTTCGACCATTGGGCTTCAGCGCCACTGAAGGCCCCGATTTTATGAAATCCGTTGGCGTAACCATACGAGTATTGATGGCTGTCAGGACTGCCGAGTCCGCGATCAACGGCCGAAAGGGCTCCATCAAGTCGAGCGCCAGTGCCGGACGGCCGAAACGTGGCTGATGGTAAAAACCCCAATACGGATCAAAGCCCATCGCATAGCAGGTGATAGTCAGATCTTTTGTGAGGATGCTATACGCCAGCGACAAAAGCGCGTTCACTGGATCCTTCGGCGGGCGGCGGTTGCGGTCGGTGAAGTCGAATCTGAACTCACTCCGCTGCCCTTGATGGGCGTCATCTTCCCCTTCCTCAGCCTTCAACATCCCCCCAAACTCGCTGAAGTAAATGCGAGCCGCTGAGCCTTCGATACCAAGCAGACTCTCAAGCTCGGTCGCTGCTTCTGCTTTATCAGCCAGGACCTTGAGCAGTCGCAGTGTCTGTTCCGGCGGCTCAATGTGATTGCGCTGCAAGAGGGTGCGTTGATTGCGGATTTTTCCCGCCACCAATTTGCGCGAAAGACGAAGAGCAGTTGCGTCGTGCTCCGCCGACATGAACTGGCGATGGCGTAGAAAAACATTGCGAGAATTCAGCCCACTTGTAATTCCATAGAACCAGCCGCCCTGGGAGAAATAGCACACCGGCACCTCAGCAGAGCAAAATGACTGTATCGCCTGGGTGGAAAGTTGGACATTGCCAAGCAAGTTGATTTGCGAGATTTCACCCAATCGAACTTCCTGCTTGAGTTGATCACTCTCGCGGATTTGGATTACTTCACCCGACTTGCCAACACGCATTCCTTGCGAATTCAGGTACAGCGGCCTGAGGGCCTCACGTGGCGCAACGAGTTGACGAACCGGCGTGGCCGCCCCGTTTCCAATGCCTCCAAACATTTCCAATTGGACAGCACGGCCGTCCTCAAATCTCAAGGAGCGTGCCTGTAAAGCATTGGTTTCGTCGGGAAGGCAGATGCCCACAAGCGAACAGCGCGGACATTTTGGACTGTCCACCAGCGGGTCGGGAATTCGATCACTGGTTGCCGCGTCTTTCGCCTGTCCGATGAAGTGCTCCGTTTCAGCGACGAGTGCGTCATCCACGCTAACGCGCACCCGCTGCTTCGTGGCGGCATAATAAAGAATGCCCTCATCACAGCGGTATCCGTTATCACGCAGCACGAGTGCTTGGGCTGCGATCTGAACCTTGTCAGAGGGCCACGGCACCAGCGCTCCATCCACCTCGCGCGGCTTGCCCTTTTTGTAGTCCACCGGGCGAACTGATCTATCTTCACCAGCCTCCGGGTCGCTCTCGATCAAGTCTAGCTTGGCAATCAGTCCAAGCCGCTCGCTAGACAGGCTTACCGAGCGAGAATGAATTACCTCTGATCCCATCTCGTCGGCTACTGGCATTGCACCTGGTTCCGTTTCCACGCGGGCGTGCTTCGCTTGCCCTTCCAAGGTATCGGAGCTTGATTCGAATACTCCTTCTACCCATTCGTAATAGAAAAGACGGGGACAATAAACGAACTCGTTGAGCATCCGTGCTGGCAGCAGATCGGGCAGTTTCTTCTGAAGATGATGAACATCATCAGGTTCTATACGGACGGGTTGCGCGGCATTGGCTTCAGATGGCAACGTTGTATCTCCAATCCGGCGACGGTAAATTCACACGATAATGCAGGGCGCATCCATGTTGGTATATGGCTTTCCCAAAGCGGTGATAACCCTGTCGCCACGTCCTTCTGCTGGCCCGAGATTAACGAATAGCACTTGATCTTCCGAATGCTTGATGATGGCGCGTAGCGACTCTCGACAACGAACCAAGTCTGAGGACGTAAACTGGCACTCAAAAACCGAATACTGCAAATGGTCGCCGAAGCCACGCATCGCCTTGAATACTTTCTTCAAGCGTTTCTCGTCTGAGATGTCATAGCAAACCAGATACGAGGTGCGCATTCTCAAGTCCCCCTTGATAACCATGGGATTAAATGTTTGATCTATTGGTCCTAATCGCCGCAAGCCTTACCAAGAGTAACTGCACACCGCACGCTTTACACAGAACGAAGGTAACCAGAAGATTCCTTATGCCGACGGATTAGGTTTCGGTTCGAGATTCTTCGCTGCTCGACGTGGGCAAGGCAGGAAGAGTCCCATCCCAAAATGTGCCGAATGACCCAAGCAGATCGGCCCTGACACCGGATACGGGAACGTGAGGCGGAATGCTCCCGCGAGGCGCCGACCTCCATCATCCCCGCGCTTTTGTCGGAAACGCTTGAACTGGATCGTTCGCCACTCTCCTGCAACCTTGAAAACATGATTCTGGTCCCACAGCGGTTCGATAAGTAATTCCGGTGCTTCCATGCGCATCAGGTCGGGTCGAACAGCCAGCAACTGGGACCGCAAATCCTGCTGGAGGAAAGCGGCGCGAGCTTCAAAGGAGGCCATGTCAATGCGGTGTCGGCCCCTGGTTTTGGCGTACCGCGTCGCAATGTACGGTGTCGCGGAAATCCATGACTCTGACACTCGCAAAAAACTGGGGATGCACTCGGCCGATGCACCCATGCCCAGCAGGATAAGGCGCAGCGGGTGGCGGTCTTCACCTTCAGAGCCCATTCGGAGGTGGCGCAAGCAGTCGAAAGCGCGTCGTTCATCCGTGCCGAAAGCTCCGACGGCGTAGACCGTAAGGTGGTCGAGTCGGCCATCGCCGTCTTCGTCAGTTGGCAAGTAGTACGCGTGGCTATGGTCAGCCAGGGGATCACCGTGCTCGTCCTTGCCGGCCAGGATGTCTGAACGTCCTCGAATGCCATTCTTCTCCGTCAGTCTGCCGTGAATGCTCATGAGTGCTCGCCTTGCAGCCTCGGCCGTGTGTAACGTCTCGCTGACCAGCGGCAGCACCGCTGAACTAAGAGCATAGCGGACGATCCGGACTAGCGGCTTATCCGATCCGACCTGCAAAGTCATCTGGTGCCTTCGACGAGGAGGAAGTACGGCGTGGACCCACGCTGTTCCGGTCGGGATTCGACGATTGGAGAGACGTTTATCGCTTGTGTTTGCAAGCAAGAGATCGATATCCAGAGCTTGATCTGCGCGGTGAGCCAGTACAGAAACTGACCCTGGCATCGCGGATATCTGCAGATCACAGTTGGCAGCAATCTGTCCGTTGGACTCAATTAGGCGCATTGTCGTCCATGTCTCAGTGCGCCCAAAGTAGTGGATACGCCTCAGGAGTCGGCGCAGCAGTATGGTTGATTCGGAGGTTAACGAGCAAGAAGCCCAGATCCAGTGCAGGGGTTCGCAGGGGGGTACCGCTCGGTAACTATCGAGTGAAAGGGTTCTGGACACTTGGCGGAAAGAGTAGTCGAGCTCTTGCCCCTTAGTTTTCTTGCTCTTCTTGTATTTGTATTGAAGGTCGAGAGCAGTCGGTTGGTACTGTCGTATATCCCGTCCACGCCAGGTATCCGTAGGAACCCGGAACGAAGGCAGTTCGTGCGCCAAAGCCTTAAGGAGTTCATCCCGAACGCTCGTATCGTCATCGCCTGTTTCTCGTTCATATTGGAACCAACGCGCAGCCAGAGCGCGAAGCAGTCGCCATGGCGATGGAGGCCATTCGCCCATTTGGTCTTCAAATGCGTTTTGGTTCCAGCGGGTTGCGTGGAAGCGCCCGAGCGGGAACCGCTGCTCGATAACTACGGGCACAGATCAATCCTCCCTGCCTTCGCTCTCTTCCGATTCAGTGGCCACGACACCTTCCGGTATAGCAGCGTCACTCTCTTGGGTAATCTTGAATAGTTCCCCGGCTGGGTAGTACACCTTAATAGCGTCGCCAGTGAATCCACTGTGGGAGATGGAATTCTGGATGTTTACCGAGAGGTCGCTAGGCCTGCTGGACGCTTGGTTTGGTATTTTCGCGTCGTCGGTGTCATCCCACCATGCAATGCCATTACAGAGTAGTTGGCAGCCTGTACGGAAGCGAAACGGTGACTGAAGCAGGCGCCTTATCTTCCAGATAGCAAGATCGAGAAGCAGCCGTTTCTGGTATCCATTCAACCCGTTCTCGGCGCGCCCGTACGAACGCAGCAGAGCGAGGTCCAGGATGAAGGTTCCGATGATGGTATGGGCTGTCTCTTCATCAACCGCGAAGATCGGCTGCCCTGAGGTGGTCTTGCCCAGCCGATCGAACTTGACGCCAGAGCTGCCCACGCGGGTGGCGCCAAACGCCTCCATGTGCGCAGTCAGCATTCGGCTCAGTTTGATCTGCTCCTTGGCGAACATGACACCATGAACGAGGGAACTTGGATCGTATTTGAAAATAGTGTTGAAGATTTTCCACCATGTTTCGGGCCAGACAAAATAAGTCTTGTCCTTCTTAACTTCCTTCACCCCAAATTCCTCGCGAAGACAGTCGCGAAACTTGCGGCCGGTCCAATGATCCTTGGACCATTCCGCCCCTACGATTCCGTCAAGGAAGTAGTCTGACGCCAAGCGGTGTCCTTCCGTCATAGTGGTGCAGACCAGGGTTTCAAGGGGATCGTTCTCATCTGGCGACGGGCCTCTATCGGTCACACACCGAACATACGGCAGCCCCGCCAAGTCTACGTACAGACCTCCCGTTGGTCCATCGATGCAAACCGTCTCCAAGTGATTCGCCATGCTCGCGGGGCTGTCCACGATACAAATCTTCCGAGACAAATCGCCGTCGCGAGGCGCGTCATAGATAACATGGCCAATCTCCGGGAATCCGGCCGGTTGGAAGCGTTCCATAGCTGCCACCGGCTCCAACCACGCTCGGATGACGAGGCAGGCAGGGCCCTCAGGGTCAAGAGCTTGGGCTTGCCAATTATTAGCCAAGAGATTGAGTGCGGGCATACGCTTTCCTTTCATTGTCTTCTTTTGGATGGGAGCAACCAATCCTTTCGGAAGCGATGAGCAACTTCCATAGCATCGACTGGGATCAGCAGTGCAGCGACAAGGCGTTCAGCGTCGAGCACCATCTCCTTCACCGGTGGATCGAACGTTCGCCACCCTGCGCCGAGATAGCGAGTCCTGGCATGACCAACCGCCTCATCAATCTGGTTTTGAAGAAGCAGGTTCAGGATATTGCGGACGGCACCAGTGTGCGGCTTCCGTGAATCGAACTTACTGAACGGAAACAGCGGTTTTCCATCAACTCTGACGTTCTCGGGGTCGAATAACGGCCGAAACAACGAATACAGCGGGTGCAACGGTTCAGGCGACTCAACCCTCTTGCCCTTCGAGTTGTGGATCGCGCTACCCCAATCAACAAGGGTTAGTGGTGGGAGCCACCGAACCAGCAGTTCATCATCGAAGACTGAGGAACCGCCAAGAAAAAGAGCTGCTGCGCTGATGCTGCATGATCGCGATCCATGAAGCGGCGACGTATCAAGCTCATTCGCATCCAGGAGCCGACGCCGAAGGACATCAATGAGCCGTCTCGCTGGACTACCCTCGTGCCATACTGCTCTATTGGGACGAGCCTTTGGAAACCACGGCGAGCCGCCAGCCATTGTTTCGACGCCGAAGATATTCACCAGCAAGGGACCGGCACTTTCGCGCACGTCCCGCACTGGTGTCGAGCACCCACATATGGACGCAATTGCTCGCGCCGCGCATAGTTCAAGCGGCGGATCCGGCCACGCACGCTCGAACCATAGCTCGTGCAGTCTGGGCACTGGTGTGCATCGTTCGCGCAAGTCCTTGTTTCGGTCGATACGCTGCTGTGTCCGTGCCATGAGCAAGAGCAAGTTGCGCCATCTCTCAGCATCCGTTGCGTCCTCCGACAGATGGACTATGGCTGCTTCCACGGGACCGCGCAGTCCAACGAATTTTCCGCGTTGCTTGGAATCTCTTGGCTCGTAGGGAAGACGGTCGATCCAGCGTGCCTTGATGAGCGGCAGTAGAAGCCGCGAATGTCGCAGGCTAGCATTATGAGAGACGAGTATCTGCTCCTGCGGAAGTGCCTCGAAAACTTGCGCGCTGGTGGTTTGTCGCAAGTCAAAACGAATGAAAGCAGATATGCCAGAATCCACCCCGGCATCCAGTGCGGCGATCGCAAACTCGTGTGGAGCGGACGCGGAACGTCCGCCCACTTCTGCGAGCCCGGCCCTGAACAAACCCTCGATCTCAGTGACTCTGGCCGGCTTCTTCCACAACGGTGCCCAGAACTCGCACTTTCCGTGACCGACCTGCGCATCAACCAATGGCTCGGTCGGGCGACAAATGAACGGAAAAGCGGCTTCACGCCTCGTCCGTGTCCCCAGTCGTCGATGGATACCACCACGCAGGAATAGAGCGCCCTCCATCGCGAGCAGAAAAGACCACGGGGAAAGCCGCCCTTCCCGATACCAATCCTGCCCGCTGTTGAACATCTTGTTTGAGAAGACGAACCATGTTCCTGCACCCTGAAGTTCCGGGAGTAACACATCATCAGTCCCAAATAGCGTCTGCTTGAGCCACGAGCTGGCCTCAGACTGCCTGCTTAGTTGACGGCATCGTTTCCACAGGGCTGCCAAATTGCGTTTGCCGATATTTCCACCCGTTCCGAATACGGGGTTGAAAATGCGCCGATTTGCTTGGATCATCACTGCATCGAGTTGCTCGATGCGCTCATCAGGTTCGAATGACCGCGCCTTGGGTATAGCGTCGGCATCTTTCTTGCTTGCAGCCTGGGCCGCGCTCCACCATCGTTCAAATGGGGCCGGTTCCCACTTCTGCAGCAGGTATTCACACAAAGCTTCGCGGGTGATCGAAGCCTCACTACAAAGGAGAAAATAGCCGTTCTTCCAATAGCCTCGAACGTTGATGCATCCATTCATTCCGGTCGTGGCACGAAGCACGCCCAGAGCAGCAAAGTAGTGACCCAAACTGCCGATGTGCAGGCCGTCTAATGCGAGCGGCTCGCGCGTGCACCGCGCCAGTTCAAGATCACGGCGGATCATCTCAACCACGAACGGCCTCCTTTCGCTGATGGTCCGCCTCGTGATTCAGTTTTTGTGCTTCGCGTTGCTCAGCCGCGCGACTCGCTCTCATATCCGCCGCGCGCATGATCGCTTCCAAGTACGACAAGTTGAACGGTCCAAGGTTGTCACGCAGACGCGTCATGCGCTCAGCCCATGATGGCTGACCTGTGAATGGCTCATATTCGCAAAGGCCCAATTCCATCGGCTCAAGGGACAGCTTGAGAGCGGGTGCTATCACGCCACCGCCGAGTTCAACTGCCGGAAGCTCATCGCCTTCCCAGATCCCTCGCGCGAAGCGTAAGCCATTGCCGGGCCGTTTCTCCCTTGGTAGAGAGCGAATCGATAAACGCACCTTGCCGTGATGCGCGGCGATCAGATATGCGACAAGATCGCGCAAATCAGCAGCTATGTAACCATCCGGTAAGCCAAGAACTCCCAGCGCGGAGGCAAGTTCGTGGCGGAAGTGCTTGCGTCCTTCATTCGGCAGCCAATCATAGCGCCGCCACCAGCCCGAATCCATCAACCGACCGTTCTTCCATACCTTATCTGGTGCCTTGGCTACAGTACGACAGCCTTGCCAAGGATTGGGCCGCTGACGGCGCGAGATCGCCTCTCCCGCGCGACTGATCGCCTGCCCGTCGTCGATCGCATTCTGGAAAACGTGATGCACTTTACCCCAGTCATGCCATCGAACCGCTTGTTCCAGTGCGGGGCGTTCATCTTCACAGAGATGGAGTGAGGCACATATCCCGCTGATTTGCGCGCACACCTGGTCCGTGTGCTCCGCGATGGTCTGCCAGCAGCCAATACCGGAGAGAGGCTCATCGTCATAAGATTTCTCGGCCCAAACATCCGTCAGTGCCGAGCTTTCTGTTTTTTCAGGCGTGACTTTCTCAGAACTTTTCGGGTTCCACCCGTGATCCGATTTATAGCCTCCCGCCTCCGCATTGATCAAATAAGTCTGCCCCGGATATACGGTCTTAGCATCCACCCGAACCCATGCGCCTTCCAGAAAGTCCCAGCGCCAGACTGAGCCTCTTTTAACCTTGACGAAATCACGGAATTCGCCAATCGGTGCGGGACAGAGCTCCTCGCGTGCGATCCGGCGCCAGTCTTTATCGCTAGGCGGGCTATCCCCGTCCCATACTCGCCAGAAAACGCGAACATCCGTCTCTTCTATCTCGCGTACATAACGGTCAATATCGATGTCGTTGCCCGCCAGATCGGGCGTCGTGTCGAACAGGTCAATGAGATCTTTACGGCGAATAACGTGCGTATGGTCGAAAAGCAGTTTTACAGAGGGTAGCTCTGCTAAGCCGACATCGTGACATTTCTCAAGACGTCCGCCAGCCTCCCTGAGCGCGCTCGGCTCGTAGGGTCTGGTTTCCTCCTTTGCCTTCTTGGCGTCTTTTGGCAGGTCGATCCAGAATATTTGGGCGTCTGAGACTTTTTCTCCTCGTTCGTTCAAGTGGTCGTCTTGTCCTCGGCGGTTGCATCTACCAAATCGCTGGACGAGTGAAGCCCATGGCGCAAGCTCCGTAAATAGCGTTGTCGCGCTCACGTCCACTCCGGCTTCGATGACCTGCGTACTCACCAGGATCGTGCCATCTGGCGGCGGATCAGCCAGCGCCTGTTCTATCGCTCTGTTTCGATCACGCGGTCGGAAGCGCGAATGAAGCAGAACCAACCTGGTGTTGGGAGCGACCGGGGCACCGGCGTCTTTCTCCAATTCGCCTATCTTTTTGCTCTTCCTTCCTAGTTTTGAGTTCTTTGGGTTGCCAGCACTGTTAGAACTCAACGCTTCGAATAGTTCACATGCCCTCTTAACGGTATTGACGACGACGATCGTTCGTGTTGCGCGCTTGTGCACGGCCAGAATCTCCTTGGCGAGATTGTCCGCCTGATCCATCGTCGCCTCGGCCCTAACCAAAGGCTTCTTTGCAGTCCATCGAGCTTCAAGCGTCTGTCGAGCCTCGTTGCTCAGGCTTGAGTCCTTCATTTCCATCTCGAAGTCAAACCGTAGTTCCGATTGATTCTTCAGAAACTCCTTGAAGTCCACTGTCTCCAGCCAGCGCTTGTCGAGCGTCGCCGACATCCAAACGTTCCGGCAACCGTGTCCATCTTTACCAGGCAACAGACGGCGGAACGCCTCGATTTGGGCCGTGGTCGCCAAGCCCGCGCCCATCAACTGAATTTCGTCGAAGATCCAGAGGCAATCGGTATTGAGCAGGCCGAACTGCATGGGCCAGCGAGCCCGGCTGGCTGCGTACCCCCGGTTCAGAGCGCGGGACAGGAGCATGTCCTGCGTCCCAATGATGATCGCGTCCCGCTCGGGGTAAACGTCCCACTCATCGGTTTCCTCGCCGCCCATCAGGACATGTACGTCGATCTTGCCGTCAGCGTCGGGGTCACATCTGTACGTGTGCGCCACGACTCGTCCGCGCTTGCCGTTCTCCGCAGGCTCACGTCCCAGCTTCCCGGAGAGCAGCCCCACCGCGTCCAGCCAATCTAGCGCGCAGTCGCGCGTTTGTTCAACGAGAACGCGCATCGGCAGGCAGTACACGAGCCTTCTGGGCGTACTTCTCTTCAAGTCTCCATCTCCGCCGAAGCGTCTCCACAGCCAACCGACAACGACCATCGCGGTCTTGCCGAGGCCAGTAGGTACACTGACTAGCGACGGTGAGTCGGCGGACATCGCAAACCGCCGCTGAAAAGGGTAGGACGGCGTGCCCGTGGCCGTCTCGAAAACTTCATCGAATGTCGCGAAATTTCGCTGCACCATAACCGCCGATTTCGAATGTCTGTCGTATCACAACACCGGTCCAACCGCCTGCAACTCATGCAAACCATTGGGCTGCAACAGCTCGAATGCTTTCTGCGGGACCTTCAAGTACCGCCATCTTGTTCCAGTTAACGTTGTCGCGTTTTCGCACCAGCGCGTTGCTGCGGCATCCTTGTACGCGACATCTTCCGTTTCCGCACCTTTGCTCTCCAGGAGCCAACGAGTTCCTTCGTTATCCACTGCCACAAAATCCGGGTAATAGGACCGGAGATTCATCGCACCGTCCGTATACTCGATCGAAAATCCAAAAGGCTGGGGCAACTTGGCGAAGGATTCCACATCAGTGGCGTTATCGAGAAACTTTGCGAAGTCGCACTCAAAGCCGTTATCGCACGGCACTAGATTAAACACAGTTTTAGCAGCCTCCAGTACCTGTCGGGACCACGGGAACGGCTGGCAAGCTGAAAGCATGCGTTCAGGTTCAAGCAAACTCGGCTCTTGCTCCGCAATTGTCAGTTTCTTGAGCGCCTTTGAAAAGACATCAACGCAGACGTAATGGGCCACAGCCGTGCTCATCGCTTTCACTACGGTCAGGTCGGAGAGATCGACCACCTGGCCGAACGCCTTCTGTTCAAAGAATTCCCTAACTTTCGGCGCAAGCGCCGCAAATTGAGATGGTAACTTCACGGACTCGGCGATCCGCCGCGAGTAATAACCAATCACTTCTTGTGCCGTCTGCGGCTCCGGGATCGAATAGTCCCGCTCAACTTCCTTCTGAAGCGTGATGATGTCGTAACCCTCATACCGGAACGTCTTATTTCGCGGGTCATCTGGCGTAAGCGGCAGCAAAATCGTCTGAAACGACATCACATCTAAATTTGCGATCTCTTCCGCCAAGGTTTTCTTCCGCACCAGTATTGGCGACAATACCGGCAGCCCGATGTCGTACTCCTTTCGGTTGCTGAGCGGGAGAATCGTGACAATTCTGAGCTTGTCCTTGCCCACTTCGAACGTGTCAAGTTTCAAATCCTCCAACTTCTCCAAATCGTCAACGAAATCAAGGAATTTCTGATTGCCGATGATATCCACCCGCTCAGTGAAGTCCACCGCCATGTCGCGGAACATAAGCCGCAGCCCGCGCCCAATCGCCTGCTCTGGCAGAATATTGGCCTTTGCGGTGTACGGACGAAGGCCAACCACGACGGTCACGTTCTTCACATCCCAACCTTCTCGCAGCATCAAGACGCTGACGATCGCATTGATGGGACTGTCGCTAGTGTCCACGTCGTGAACGGCCTTTCGCGCCAGATCGAGTTCCTTCTTGCTCACTTCGCCGGATTTGTCGGTGTGGATTACCTGGGTCTTATCGCCGCCAAATTCGGCTGGGTACTTCTCACGTAGCCATGACGCAACATCATCGGCCTCATCGGTGTCGTTCAGCATAAAGAAAAGCACGGGCTTGCGCTTCAGCGCGGCCAATTGATCCCGGTACTCCCGCCATCGTTCGACACCGGCGGTTAGATATCCCCGGTATCGAACGCTGGCGTAGTCTGATTTTGCCTCGACAATCCGCGCAATGCCTTTCATTGGGCGCTTCACTATGTTGTCGAGAATCGCCTGCTTCAGCGGATAATCGGAGGTTGTCCAAGGAAAAATTGCACCCTTAGTGAAGCGCGGAGTGGCCGAGAAATCCAGCTGCGCGGCAAGCGCAGTCTTGGTGTGAATCGTCCGAATCGTTTTGTTCCACTCATTCTCTTCATCGTGCGCATGGTGAGCTTCGTCGTTGATTACCAGTAGCTGCCCAGCGCGAAGCCCGATGCGGTCACCGAAGTCGGTCAACTCCAGCTTTTGCGTCGGCGGCTTCGACCCCAGCACTGCTGTCATTACGTCTGGCTCTGCGTCGCAATTGCGGTCGGCTCGCTCGTAGAACTGCTGGATATTTGTAAGGAATAACATTCCCTCAGCGGGTGCTTTTTCCGCTTCTCCGCGCATCACGCAATCGAATTCCCAGAAGATTTCCAGTTCCCGAGGAATTACCGGATCAGATCGAAAGATGCGACCGCCAGAGAAGTCGGTCACCAGACGCTCAAGTACGATGACGTTGGGCGCAAGAACCAGGAAGGTCTTGGCGTAGTCGTTCGCAATACTATCGGCCTCCCGGACGGCATTGAAGAACTGCCATGCGACCGCAAGCGACATTACCTTGGTTTTCCCGGAACCAGTCGCCATCTTGACGCAGTACCGCGCAAAGTCGTCGTAGGGCGGAAGACGCACATCCCGGAGATCTTGTGCGTACCTCTCCAGCAAAGCTCTGCGAGAGCGCACCTTCTCGTATTCCCAAACGAATATCAGCGTCTCAATTGCTTCCTGCTGTGAGCGGTGATACTTGAATGGAACGCCGGTCGGCAATTTGTGATCGGTGTAAAACCAATGATTCAGCAGGATACGCGTAGTCTCGGTGATGCCCTTATATCCGCCGGCGACCCACGCCTTCACCGCCTCGCGCAGTGCAGGAACGCAGGGGGCGGTGCGGAGCTTAGAGCTTATGTCCAGCAACTCTGTCTGAGCGATGTCAGGCGCCGCACGTTTCCGCCGAGCCATGTCATTTCACCTGTATCTCGAGGGTTTTCGTCGTATCGTTACCGAGGATATCTATCACCTTAACCATCACCCGATATTTGCCTGGTTGTTCGTAATCGTGCTTGGCGGTAAGGTCGATATCAGGCTCCTGCCGGGTGCGGTAAGACTGCCACTCGTTGTGGAATGTGTCGTCTTTGAAATTCCAATCGACCGCCCAGTAGTCAATCATTTGGCTCCAGTGCTTGATTGCCTTCCGCGCTTCCTCCGGCACATCGTCAATTGGAATCACAAAATCTGTCAGCTTGAGCGTTAGCTCCCGAGATTTTTGCTTAGGCTCTACTGACAAGGCTCCCAACTCGAAAAACTTGACGTCGCCCTGTTCGACTGCCTTTTTCTCCAGAACTTCACGCGGGATTTTCTTGAAAGCCACGTCGACGCGTGACTCGGCCGCCACCTGCCGAGCCGTCTCGTTCAATTCAAAGGCAAACTCCCAACCGAGAATGTCGGCAGCCGCTTTCCGAGCGGCTGCGCTGGCGCCAGCCACCTTCCATGTTTCTCGGGCGATTGCCTTCACGTCTGTCAGAGTTACGGGGGCGTCGACCGCTCCAACGTGAACAACACGCCCAGACTTCAGGCCATGAATCCAGGCCTGACCGTCGAGGGGAGTCGCATGGTACAAGTCGAGAATGAACTTGCGGTAAGCCATTTCACGTTGCTGTTGCTGTTCGCCCACACCTTTACTGAGTGTCTCGAACTCGGCGGTCTGCCATGCTTGTCTCTCGTACTTACCGAGATTCTGAACGGCAAACGGCTTCACGCGAGGTATGGACAAAAGTCGTTTACGCGTTGTATGGATGGCAAATCTCCCAAGGTCACAAGCGATCCACTGCCTGCCAAATTTCTCCGCCACAACGGCGGCGGTCCCGCTCCCTACAAAACAATCAAGAACAAGGTCCCCCTCGTTGGATGATGCCTTGATAATGCGTTCCAGCAACGCCTCAGGTTTTTGAGTGTCGTAATTGACACGCTCCGCGGCCTGAGAATTCACCGGCGAAATGTCCGTCCACACTGAAGTAGCGGGCTGTCCAAGGGATTCGTCGAGATACCGGATCAGTTGTGGACGTTTGTCCTTGCTATCCGGATACCAAATGCGCCCCTCGTTATGGAGCCGCTGCATCGTCTCTTTTGAGTATCGCCAGCCGAGTGCCGGCGGGGGATGCCCCCTCCAAACGTACTTCATGTTCGGCCTTGGGTTAGGACTCGTAATGTTGTCGAGTCTGAACCGGCGACCTTTGCTATCCATATGGACATATTTGCTCTCAATGTATTCCGGATCGTGTTTGACATACGTGTCGTTGAACGTAAATGATCCCCTCGCATACAGATAGATGACATCGTGGATGTGATTGAATGTGTGACTATCACTACGAGCCGAGGTGCGCTTCCAAATGATCTCGTTCTGGCAGGACTGTTGACCGAATACCTCATCCAATACAGCCTTGGCATAGTGGCCTACGTGCCAGTCCAAGTGGACGTATATCGATCCATTTTCACTGAGCAGTTCGCTCACTAACATAGCTGTTTCGTAAAACCACTCAAGATACGAATCGAGGCCTCTGCCCCAGGTGTCGCGGTAAGCTTTCTGCTCAAGGATTGAGGGTTCCTTTATGAAAGAAGCTATCTCCGATTCCGTAGTACCGGATTGACTCGGGATGGTCGCAGTAAAGGAGAAATCGGCTCCAGTATCGAAAGGTGGGTCGATATAAACCAAGTTTACTTTCCCGGCAAACTCCGGCAGAAGCGAAGGTAGAACGTATTTCTTGTCGCCCCAAATCAGCCGATTGCGCCACTCGGTCGAACGTCCTGAAGAAAACAGTTCTAAATTCCTCATCCGGTCGGCGGCACTTTCGTTGACCGTTTCGATAGTCTGGAATGGCAGCGCGACCCGCACCGGGTTCTGCCGTTTGCCGTCGACATATTTGCCGTCCCAGATAAGTTCCGTCATCACGCTCCGTTATTCGCAGCGGCGACTTTCGCGAATGTTCTATGCGCCCACGCGATCCAGATACTCCTGGACTGCTTCTCGAAGAATGTCTTGGTTGGTTCGCCGCTGAGTTGCGCCGAATGTGCAGAGCCGAACATACGTTTTGTTGTCAACCTTCACCGTCAGGGCCACTGGCTTCGGCTCCGATACTGGTTTCAGTTTTGCCTTAGCATCGGCAAGGCTCCGCCCGGTCTTTTTTGTTGCCATCGTGAAATCCTGGTTGAAGGCGCAGTATACGCGCAACTACGGAGTTACGTAAGTGACATCAGAGTCAATTTACGGCCTGCAAGGCGGCTGCGCGTCTTTTCTCCACTCCCGCTTCCTCCGGGTGGGTGCCGCAAAGAGATGCGGCTCGGACGGTCGCTCAGGCTGACGCGGGTCTTGCGCCGAACATAGAACAAGAGCGTTTGGCACAAGCCACCGCCGCCACTCGCGCCCTGCAACCCCCTCGTGCTCCCACAAGTCATGTAGCGTTAGCAGGTACTTGGACATAGGCGGTGCACGTAGATAAGGCACGGGACGTGCCTCAATTCGCAATAAACACCGGAGGGGAGATGGTGCGGGCGGAGGGAGTCGAACCCTCACGAACCTTTCGGCTCTACGGATTTTCGTACCGTCTGCGGCTTTCGCCGTCCTGGCGCGGCGCTCGATAGCGCCGACGCCACGTTTGCGGTCTGGACTATCCCTTCACCGTCTCCCAAAGAGTTCTGGGGCTTAGGTGCTACCCGTCTAGTCTCTACACCTTCCCCGGCGGAGTATTCCGCCGGGGCTTGGCTCGGGATTGCCATTTCAGGGTTCCCCGAGTTTGGGCAGTTCTACATCGCTGGTTTCCCGGCGAGCACTCAAGTCTTTCTCAAGTCCGTTGCGTCTGCCATTCCGCCACGCCCGCGTGAACTGGCTGATTATTTTCTACCACAAAGCGGGCGGATGAATTCGTCTTGCCCTTCGCGGGCTTTGTCGGGCTTTATCTTTTGTTTGGCTTTTCTCGCATTCTGTTGATCGCTGAGGCGTCAAGCTGGGTCTTGAGGTGCGCTGCGTAATACTTCTCAATCATCTCGACGCTGGTGCGGCAGTTCTTGGCGATTTGGTAGATGTCGGCACCTTCTAATAGCCGCAAGCAGATATATGTGTGCCGCAGGCTATAAGCCGTGCGGGGCCGGCCGTCACGGTCGACTCTCAGATTTTCCTCGTTGAGGATCGCGTTGAACATTTCGCGTTGCCATTTCGGAAAGAGGAGGTCTGTCGGTTCGGGCTTGTGCCATTCCCCGTTTGCCATGGTTTCGACACGGCTCCCTTTTCTGCCTGGGCCGCCCGCTGGACGGAGCCTTGCCTTGAGTCTCTGGAAGGGCAGCACGGCGCCAGGCATACTTTTGCAGTAACCGACTCCGCGCTTACCGCGCACCTCAATCTCAAGAATTTTCTGCCTGCTCCCCTCATCCACAACGATTGTGACGTCGCGGAACTGGAGCCGCCTTGCTTCGTCGGGACGCAGGCCTGTATTGGCTGAGAACAGCACGTAATCGTGAAGTTGTTCTGATTCCCACTTGAAGCGCGGCTGCTTGGGCTGGTGCGCACGCCTTCTTGTGGCTCCATAGAGCTTTTTGTATTCCTCGGGAGAAAACCAAGCCCTATGCGAAATCTTTGGGGACGATCGATAGGGTGCCGACAGATCGGGCAGGTGGTCCATCCATCCGTGGCGAATGCCAGTTTTCAATATCTGCCGCAAGGTCACCATCTCCTGGTGCATGGTGTTGTGTGCCGGAGGCTTACCGCGTTTCGCCATCGCCTCTTCAAGGCGGTGGATGCGGTAGTCCTGTATCTTGCCGGCGGTGATTTCCGGCAGGACCAACCGGCCAAAGAACGGCACCAGGTGCCCGGCTGCTCGGGAGTGCTGACCCCTGAGATAAGTCTTGCTCCGCTGTCCCTGCGTGATGATGTCGTATTCGCGCAGGTATTGTTCGGAGGCCTCGCGGAAGGTTCTTCCAGTTGTCAATTCTCCAGCGCGGAGTTTTCCGCGAAGCTGGAGGTACCAGTCCTCCGCAACCTCCTTGGCTTTGGATAGACTTTCTTCCTTGGTCGTGGCCCTGCGATTCCTTCCGGCGAGATAGCTGGAGCACTGCCAGCAGCTGCTGTTCGGCCGTTTGTAAATGTGGACCTTGCCGCCTAGAATCGCGTGTTGTTCAGCCACTGTGCGCTGTCCTGCCTGGCTACCCTTGAAAAAGGGCAAAATGTGAAAGCCTTGCGTAATAGTAAAGCAGATGGAGTTTTATGGCAAAAGCATATTTATTTGCAATTACATATATTGGTGACAAGCAGTGTCATAAACAATTTTAAGTCCGCTGCGTCTGCCAGTTTCGCCATCCCGGCGGGAGGAGAACCAGTCAAGTATCGCATCAATTCGTCAGAGTATGAAAGATCGGTGCATTCGAGCCGTCCTGTTTCAGATGAATTGCGCCCTGGAGAAGAGGCACAGGGCGGACTGTGGCCCAACCGAACGTGAAGGCAAGAAAATTTTAGATCTGATTAATGGGCACCCTCGTGAGCCTCGCCGGGCATGGGTTTCTTCAGCAGGAAAGGCAGAGGCACCAGGCAGGCGACAATCACGGCAGCTACCCAGAAGGCATTGACGTAAGACAGCAGCGCTGCCTGCTGCTGGATGAGACCCATCATCTGGTTGTACGCCTGCTGTAGGGCCAGAGCAGGGCCGGAGCCGGACTTTTCCATGTGGGCGACACTGCCCTGAAGCATCTGCATGAACCTGGGATTGGTCGCGGTCGCGTGGGCGACGAGCGTGGTCTGGTGCATCTGGCTCTGGCGCGCGAGAAAGGTGGTGAGCATAGAGATTCCGATGCTGCCACCGAGGTTTCGAATGAAGTTTGAAATCCCCGATACCTGGTTGCTCATGATTCGCGGCACGCCGACATAGCTGAGGATGCTGATAGGTATGAAAATGAACGCCATCCCTGACATTTGATACATCCGCCAGAGAATCAACGTCCGGAAGTCGACAGCAAGGCTGAGATTGGTGATGTGATAGAGTGCGACGGCAGTTATGCCAAAGCCGCAAGCGATCATGCAGCGGGGATCGATCCTGGTGGAAAGAAGTCCCGCGACAGGGAAGAGCAGCATGAGCATAAATCCGGCGGGAGAGAGGACTTCTCCGGCCTTCTGCGCGGTGTAACCCATGATTATCTGCAAAAACTGCGGTATGAGGACGGTGGTGCCGTAGAGCACAGCTCCAAGCACGAAGTTGAACAGGACGGTAGCCGCGAAATTACGATTCTTGAACAACTTGAGTTCGAGAATCGGGTGGGGGTGGCGCCATTCGTAGAACACGAGGGCGACGAGAGCAACCATCGCGATGGCGAAAAAGACGGTGATGTACGCGGAACCAAACCAATCGTCCTGCTGGCCCTTGTCGAGCACCACCTGCAGCAGGCCGAGACCGACAACGATCAGTGAAAGGCCCATGTAGTCGATCCTGACGCTCTTGCCCTGCTTGCCGCGCAGCCACGGTGGATCTTCAACCACCTGCGACGTGACAAAGAGCGAGAGGATTCCGATGGGAATGTTGATAAAGAAAATCCAGCGCCAGTCGTAGTTGTCAGTAATCCAGCCGCCGAGCGTGGGGCCGATCGCGGGCGCGATGACGACGGCCATGCCGAAGACGGCAAAGGCCTGACCACGCTTCTCGGGCGGGAAAGTGTCGGCGAGGATGGCCTGCTCGCTTGGGCCCATGCCACCTCCGCCGGCGCCTTGCAGAATGCGGAAAAGAATGAGCAGAGGCAGAGACGGCGCGAGTCCGCAAAAAACTGATGACATGGTGAACACCGCGACGCAACTCATATAGAAGCGCTTGCGGCCAATGACGGTGGTGAGCCAGCCGGAGAGCGGCAGCACGATGGCATTAGAGACAAGATAGCTGGTGAGCACCCAGGTGGATTCATCGACGCCAGCGCTGAGACCGCCTGCAATGTGCGTCAAGGCGACGTTGGCGATCGAGGAGTCGAGGATTTCCATGAAGGTCGCCAGCGTAACCGTAAGCGCAATGATCCACGGATTGTAGCGTGGCTTCCAGGTGGCTATGTCGTGATGTTCGAAGTCGGTCATGCGGATTCAATTGGGAGCATTTTGACCATGCCAGACCCTCGATTGGGACACGCTGGATAAGCGCGTCGCCGCTCAAGACGACAACTGGGTGCAAGACGGTTACCGGTAGGTTTTGGCCTCGGGCAAGACGGATACATTGACGTCGGGTACGACAGACATTCCGGGACGGAGCAGGCCGTCGTGGTTGAATTCAGGCTTGTCGTCGTTGTCAAAGGTGATGCGAACAGGAATGCGCTGCACGACCTTGACGTAGTTCCCAGTCGCGTTCTCGGGCGGCAGGAGGCTGTATTTTGCGCCGGTGGCGGCACCGACGCTTTCGACATGGCCTTCCCAGTTGCGTCCGCCGTAGGTGTCGACTTTGATCTCGACGGGTTGGCCTGGCCGCATGCGGGCGAGCTGAGTCTCCTTGAAGTTTGCCGTCACCCAGATTTCGCGCAGAGGAACAATAGCCATCATGTCCTGACCGGGCGCGACGTTCTGACCGACCTGCACGGAGCGCTTGCCAACGATGCCGTCCACCGGGGCGACGATGGTGGTGTAGCCGAGGTTGAGTTTGGCTTGTTCGAGCGCGGCTTCCGCCCGCTGCGCTTGTGCCCCGGCAGCGGAGGCGCGGGCGCGAATTGCTTCGACTTGCTTAGGGGTGATCTTGGCGTTGTGCCAGTTGGCGGTGGCCTGCTCAACGCGCGATTGCGCGATGCGCACCTGTTCCTGGGCGGCGACGAGGGAGGCCTTGCGGGCAGAGACGGTGGCGTTCGCGGCTGTTGCTGCGGCAGTGGCCTGGTCGAACTGCTGTTGTGAAATCTCGCGTTTATCGAGAAGCAGCTTATAACGCTGGACGTCGGCGTTGAGCTTCGTCGCATTGGCTTCCGCTTCGATCACTTGTGCTTGCGCCGCCGCCATCTGCTGCTTTGCCGCAGCGACGCTGGCTTGGGCGGACGAAACGTCGGCGGTGGCAGAGTTGATCTGAGAGGTCGAGCCTACGTCAGCGACAGGCACGTTGGCCTGGGCGGCAAGATGATTGGCTTGGGCATCCTGCAAGTCGGCCTGGGCACGATCGAGCGCAACTTTGTAGTCGGTGGAGTCGATCTGCACGAGCACATCGCCTTTGTGGACGAATTGGCCGTCATCAACATTGACTTTGACTACCTGACCGCCAACACGCGCACTGATGGGGTAGATGTGGCCGTCGATCTGGGCGTCGTCGGTGCTCTCCCAATGGCGGCTGTTCCACCAGTAGATAGCTACGGCCAGCAGCACGAGCGCGGCCAGGCCGAAGACAATGAACCTGGCCTTCGGATTCCGCTGAAAAAGACCGCGGCGGCCGTTGCCGTTCGCATGCTCTTCGGCAGCCGGGGGAGGAGATTTCACTTCGTTCTGTTCGGTGCTCGTCGGACTCATCTGTTATTCACCTGTCAATTCGGTTTCTGAGGGTTCGGCGACGCCGGAGGCTTGTTTTGAGTAGCCGGCTGCGGTGTCGGACCAACGACCGAGGGCGGCAACGCTTGATAGCCGGCGAGATACTGCTTCACCATCTGCTCTGCGTTTCCGATGGAGCGAGCGAGCAGTATCTTGGCGATATTGTGCGCGAACAGGCTAGCGATGTAGGAGTCATTGGCGGCCGCCAGTTGCTGCTGGGCCTGAATGACTTCCACGTTATTCGTGACGCCGGCGGCGAAACGATCCTGCGACTGGGTGACGGTCTGCTGAGCAAGATCAAGACCGGTCCTGGCGACCTCGACCTGGCGGGCGGCGGCTCGCAAGTCGAGGATGGAGTCTTCGACTTCCTGTTCGATGCGGCCTCGCAAGTTGTCGTCCTGGGCCTGACGCTCTTTCAGTTGGGCGTCAGCTTCGGCGACGTCGGCCTGAATGCGGCCACCTTGAAAGATCGGAATGTTGAGCGTCGCGGCGGCAGAGTAGTTGGGCGCCAGATCGTCAAAGTGATAGCCGAGGACGCCGTACGTACCGGAAGCGCTGACGAAAGGTAAATGCTGCTTCCACGCCGCCGAGCGGCGGAGCTGGGCTGCCTTGAGCTGAGCCTCAGCCGCCTTGTAGTCGGAGCGCGTCTCCAATGCAAGATCGACGGCGCCCGCAACGTTCAATTCAGGCAGGTCTTTGTAAGGGACGCGATCGACCAAGCGGTACTTCTGTTGGACAGGCAGACCGATGACGCGAGCGAGCGCGATGCGTTGCTTTTCGAGAGCGTTCTCAGTCTGGATGACGGTTTCCTGTTGCGCCTGCAATTGCACACGAGCGCGCAGGGTGTCGATGTATGGTGCCAATCCGGCGGATTCCTGATCGCTCGCCAGTTGGTAGAGCGCCTCGGCGGTCTTGAGTTCAGCCTGAGCCGCTTCGAGGCGCGATTCCAGTGCAATCACCAGCAGATAATTCGCTCCGACGGCCAGCACGACGGTATCGCGTGCGTCGTTGTAACTAAATCCAGCCGCTTTAACGACCTGGCCAGAGGCGCGATAGCGGTCGATGGAAACGGTATTCAAGATGTCCCAGTTGCCGGTAGCTTGCGTGGCGGTTAGGCCGAAAGGTCCGACCGAGGTAGGGAATCCGGGGAACTTGAATCCAAAAGCCTTGAGATTGAGACGCTGCAACTCCTCAGAAAATGCGCCGTTGATATTCGGCAAAAGGTGGCTGAGCGCCTGGGTGCGGGCAGCACGTGCTTCCGCTGTCGCCTGGGTACTGAGATACACTCCAAGGTTGTATTTCAGGGCGCGGTCGAGCGCGTCGACAATGCTGAGATCCATTACTTCATTGCTAGCCTTGCCTTGGGGGATCGAGCCAGCATAGGGATCGCTATTGCGGGTGATCACCGACTCGACGGAGGGCAGGGGAGTAAGAGCGGGACCGGCCGCCACCTGGGCCGACATATGCGCCCACAACGACGTCACGATGAAAATCACCAGCGCCACGGTGGCCGCGGGCAACGGACTAAAAGAATTGCGTCGCGTGGGAGTCATGGTATATCTAATACATACATGCATGTATGTGATGATACAGAAGTCTTAGATGACCGCAAAGCGCGGATGGTTGCAAAAGTAAACACAGCAATCGCGGGTTTTCAGAAATGCCGGTAAGGATGGAAAACGGGCGGAAGGTGACGGTGTCGGCTCGCCGGCAGGAAAAGACGGAATTGACTCGATCTCGTCTGATCCAGTCGGCGGAAAGGATTTTTGCGCGCGACGGATTTGAAGCGGCCAAACTGGAAGAGATTGCCGCCGATGCGGGCTACACGCGGGGTGCGTTTTACACCCATTTCGAAAGCAAGGAAGACCTGTTCCTGGCGTTGCTTGAGCAGGTCATTGCGGGCCGCATTGCGGTGCTTGAGAAAGAGATGAGCAAGCAACGTGAACCGGAAGCGAAGCTTAAGGCTATGCGGGAGTTCTTTCTCAGCAAGACGGTTGATCGGCGATGGTCGCTGCTGTCGCTGGAGTTCAAGCTGTTCGCCGTTCGCCATCCGGAGGTCAAACGGAGACTCGCTGCCATGCACCGGAGATTCGTGGAGCCGCGTGTAGGGTTCCTGGAAGAAGTCATGCGCGCGTTGGGTTTTGAGATGAAAGTACCAGCGTCTGCAATTGGCGCCGCTCTGGCAGCATTGGGTAATGCACTGACACTCGAACACATGCTCGACCCCACGTTCCTGCCGGAATCCAATATCCGGGACATCATGACCAGCTTTTTTGATGCCTTGACGGCGGGAGCGTCGAAACATCGTGAGTAAAGTCGGCGCGATCCTAGCGATTCCGAACGAGTCTGAGCTCGCTAGTGGACGGACGTGACATGAGGTCGCGAATCGCTTCCTGCGGCGATTTTCCTTCGTGCAGAATGGCATGCATTTGCTCGGTGATGGGCATTTCGACGCCCATTTTGCGCGATAGTCCGATGGCGGCATTGGTGGTGAGCACACCCTCCGCCACCATGCCGTGCATGCCGGCGATGATGTCGTCAAGCTTGCGGCCGTGACCGAGTTCGACTCCGACAGTGCGATTTCGCGACAGTCCGCCTGTGCAAGTGAGGACGAGGTCGCCGAGACCGGCGAGGCCGGCCATGGTTTCCGTACGGCCTCCGCAGGCGACTGCGAGGCGCGTGATTTCGGCAAGGCCGCGGGTGATGAGAGCAGCAACGCTGTTGTGGCCGAGACCCAGGCCGTCGCAAACGCCGGCAGCGATGGCTACGATATTCTTCAGTGAGCCGCCGAGCTCCACTCCCACCACATCGTCGTTTGTGTAGACACGGAAGCGTGGGTCGCTGAACTCTTTTTGCACAATGGCGGCGAGGTTGGCGTCTTTCGAGGCGACGGTGAGAGCCGTGGGGTGGCTCAGCGCAACTTCTTTCGCGAAAGTTGGGCCACTAAGGGCGCCGATGCGCGGCGACAATGGGATGAGGACGTCGGCGATGACCTCGCTCATGCGCAGAAGTGAGTCGTTCTCAATGCCCTTGGTCGCACTGACGAAAATCATGTCCTCATGCAGGTACGGACGCATTGCAGTAAACACGCGGCGGGTGTGGTGCGACGGCATGACGCTGACGACGACGGCCGCGTCGCGCAGCGCATCGGCGAGGTCGCTGGTGGCGGCGACGACCAAGGGAATTTCGCAGCCGGTCAGGAACTGCGCGTTGACGTGGCGAAGGTTGATGCTGTCGCGGACAGCCGGTTCGTGCGCCCAGAGGCGGATTTCGTGATCGCCGCGGCGGCCGAGGACGATGGAGAGGGCTGTGCCCCAGGCTCCGGCTCCGATGACGGCCATGCGGCTCATACGTTACCTGCTTTCTTGCTGGCCAAGCGGTTTTCATTGCCGCCTAGCAGGCGGCGAATGTTGTCCTTGTGGCGGACGATAATGAGGACGGCGGAGGCGGCCATCAGGGCGAACACGGCGGCGCCGTCGGTCTCAGGATTGAGCCACCACGCAGCGAAGGGAAACAGCGCGGCGCTCACCATGCTGCCGAGCGAGACGTAGCGTGTGACGGCAACGATCGCGACAAACACTACCAGCACGACTCCCACGGCCGCAGGTGCGATGGCAAGAAATGAGCCGACTGCGGTGGCTACTCCCTTGCCGCCTCTGAAGCCCAGCCAGACCGGGAACATGTGGCCGACTATGGCAAAAAAGGCAGCGAGGACGGCAAAGAGGTAGACGGAGTGCGGACCGACATAGGGAACGTGGTTCGGATGGTGGCCGGCCCAATAGAAGACGTGGAAAACGGCCACGTAGCCCTTGAGCGCATCGAGGAGCAGCGTTGCGACAGCAAGGCCCTTGGATCCGGTGCGGGCGACGTTGGTAGCGCCGATATTGCCGCTGCCCGTCTGGCGGACGTCTTCACCGCGGAAAAGGCGGACGAGGAGGTAGCCGAACGGGATCGATCCAAGCAGGTACGATGAAATGGCGAAAATCAGGGCGTAGTGGATCAAGTGATATTTTCTGCGCTGCCGGCCGAAGGTCGCAGCGAGAACCTCGCGCGCTTTTCATAGCGGGCGCCCGCTGGCGACAGATGACTTTCGTAAAGAAAGAATTCGTGCGCCGTCATTGTACCGAAGTCAGGTGGCGGATACTTTGAAAGTTGGTCACGAACTCGTAGCAAACTCGGTGCGGGGCGTTCGCCTCGAACGGGTTTCGGGCTTCCGCTACCGGAGCGAGCCAGTGTGAGATGCGGAGTAAAGGAACCGGCGTCTCGTTCGAAGGCAAGAGGTTTAAGTGCCGTACCGACCGAGTTGACAAGCGCCTGCAGTTTGTCGTCTGACTCGATGCCCACCCACAACACGCGCGGCGCTTTAGGGTGAGGGAAGAAGGCTGTGCCACGGAAAGACAGCGGGACAGGTTCGCCGCGCACCTGTTCAAGGGCGCAACGGATTTCGTCCGACTGCTTCGTCTCGCCGAGAAACTGCAGCGTAATGTGAAACGTCTCTGGGCCGACCCACCGAACGTGGGGCGCGAGCGGCCGCAATCGATCGCGAAATTCTATGATGCGCTGACGGATTTCTGCGTCAATATCGAGGGCGACAAAGAGACGCATAGCTTAGTCCATCACCAGGCGGCGGACCATATCGAGCCCCATCTGGCTGGCCCAGTGGCGGATGCGCTCGCGGTCGCCGGGGAAGCGACGATGCACAACTTCCTGCTTCGCGCCGTCGGTGACAGCGAGCCACACCGTGCCCACAGGTTTCTCTTCGGAGCCGCCCGTGGGACCTGCGATACCGGTGATGCCGAGACCGATATCGGCATTGCAAATCTCGCGAATGTTGTCAGCCAACGCGACAGCGACCTCTTTGCTGACCGCGCCATGTGCTTCTATCATGAGCGGCGGCACGTCGGCAAAGAGGGTTTTGAGATCGTTGGAGTAAACCACGGCACCGCCGAGAAAAAAGCGCGAGCTACCAGGTACTGATGTGATGCGCTCGGCAACCATCCCTCCGGTACAGGACTCGGCGACGGCCAGCTTGAGGTTGCGCATCTGCAGGTAGTAGCCGACGATTTCCTCCAGCGATTCGCCGCAGGTGGAGAAGACAGCGTCCGTGAGTTCGTCTTCAATTTTGCCTGCGAGTTCGTCGACGGCAGCCTGCGCTTCCTCCATGGTGCGGGCGGTCGAACGCAGATGGAACTCGACCTGGCCCTGGCCCGCGAGTACGGTGGTTTCAACGTTTGTGTGCTTCTTGTATATGGGCGCGGTGCGAAGATCGACGGCTGATTCACCCAGCATCGCAGTCTTCAAGACTTTGGTCGCTATAGCTGCGGGCGGCAAGACCTGCTGCAAACGGGGCCCGCATTCGATGCGCCAAAGCGCTTCGAGTTCATGGGGCGGACCGGGTAGCAGGATCACGATGCGAGGGTTGCCGTCGACGGCGGTCGAAAGATATTGACCGGGTGCGGTGCCGCGCGGGTTGCGCAGCAAAACGGCGCCTTCAATGACGTCGGCCTGCTTGGCATTGTTTGTCGGCATCGTAATGCGCCGCTCGGCAAAGAACCGGTACATCGCAGCGAGGTGATCGTTGTCGCGCCTGAGCTCGACGCCGAGTGCGGCGGCGACGCAATCACGGGTGAGGTCGTCCTCAGTCGGACCAAGGCCGCCTGAGAAGATTACGATGTCGGAGCGATCCAGCGCGGTGCGTGCGACGTTGACGAGATGATCGTAGTTGTCGCCGACGATGGTCTTGAAGCCGACGTTCACGCCCAATTGGTTGAGCTGGTCGGTAAGAAAAAGAGAATTTGTGTCCTGACGGAACGGAGTCAGCATCTCCGAGCCGACCGCAATGGTTTCAGCGATCACGGTGAAAGTCTAGCATTGTGAATCAGCGGCTATTGTTTGGGGATGAGGTTGCGACCGGCGATGTTCCAGTCGAGATGATGCAGTCCACTGTTGGTCGCCAGAACGAGCGACTTGCGCGGGGTGAAGGCTAGCCCGACGAGATTGTGGCCGGAAACGGCTAGCGAAACTTTACGATCGGGCGTGATTTTTACGATGCCACGGCGACTATGCAGGGAGGCGGCCACGTAAAGACTGCCCTTGGTGTCGAACGCGATCCCCTGCGGACGGCCGAGCCCGCGATAGAAGATTTCGACATGGCCATGGGGATCGACCTTATACACGGAATCGAAGCTCGATGTCGTAGGTCCCGTGACGTAGAGGTTGCCTGCGTCATCGAAGGCGAGATGGTAGGCCGAGACACTGGGTTCGATGGTGGCGAAGACGAAAATCTGGCGATCCGGGCTGATCTTAAAAACGGTTCCACTGCGGTCGCCCACGTATAGATTGCCTTCGCGGTCAAACGCAATGCCGGTCGCCACGCCCATGCCTTCGGCATATGACGTCATGGCACCGTTTTTAGTGACGCGGTACACGGTGCCGTCGAACCGTGAAGAAACGTACAAGCTGCCGTCGCGGCCGAAAGCCAGGCCGGTAGGATTCATCATTTCAACAACGAATGGCTTCGCCGTGTAAGAGTCGTCGATGCGGTAGATGGCGACGGGAACTTTCTGGCCACGCGATCCGGAAAACGTCGCGTATATGTTGCCCTCAGCGTCAACAGCAGGGTTGGCGACCGGATGCAGGTTGTCGGCGACAGGAACAGCGATGTGTACCTTGTGCGGATTGCTGAGATGAGCGTTGGCTGCCACGACGACATTGCCGGAAGCGGCTCCTTCGGGGACGCGCGCGACAAGAAAATCGCTGGTGCTTACGACGACGGAACCGTCAACATCGCCGGCAAAGTGGACGGCCGGGCGATGCAGCTCCTTGGGGCGAAGAGCGCGGCCATGGATGCGGATCTCGCCACCGGGGAGAGCGCAGGAAGGCTCAATGGAATCAATGTGAGGCGTGCCGTTGAGGTTGAGAACTGCCATATTTGGGACCTGTCCGCTTGGCCGCACTTTCTAGCCGAGCAAGCGGAAGTGCAACAACAGTTGCAGAACTACAAATGCGTAAACGCCGGCTCCCAGGTCATCCACCACAATACCCGTGCCTTCGGGAAGCTTTTCGAGGCGACGAATCGGCGGCGGCTTCAGGATGTCGAACGCACGGAAGAGTATAAAGCCCGCGAGCAGCGGCTTCCAAGCGATAGGCGAGCCGAGCAGAGTAAGAAGTTGTCCTGCGACTTCGTCGATGACGACATGCGACGGATCCTGCTTGCCACATCCGCGGGCCTCGAGCGTGGCAGCTGGAATGCCGAGGACGATCGACGAGACGATCAGGGCGATAAGTACCGGCAGTTGTAGTGCCGGCGGAAGGCGCGAAGCAATCAGCCACCAGAGCAGCATGGCAACGAGCGATCCCCACGTGCCCGGGCCGGGACGCAAGCGTCCGGTGCCGAAAAACGTGGCCACGAGCGTGGCCCAAGCTGCTGTGGAGGTCTCAGTTTGGCTTTTTGACGGGGGCATCGGGATAGTTGGATACGTCAGTCTCGGGGTCGCTCAGCGGCGTAGAGATCACGGAGCCTCCGCTCGACCACTTTCCAAGGTCAAACAGACGGCAGCGGTCGCTACAGAAAGGAAATTGCGGATCCGATGCAAGTACCAGCCTCTTACAGGTCCGACAGCGCAGACTGACAACCCGTTTCTTCTGCATCGTGGAACCTACAAGACGCGTGCAACGACGTCATAGTCGTGGGCTTCGGTGATCTCGCAGCGATAGAACTCGCCTTCGCGAACGTCTTCACGTGCCCCGATGTCATTGACATACACCGTCCCGTCGATCTCGGGCGCGTGCATGGCGGTGCGTCCTTGCCAGAGCAGGTCGGTTTCGTCGGAGGGGCCTTCGAGCAGAAGATCGAATTCGCGCCCGACGAGCGATTTCTTCTTTCTGCGGCTGATCTGCTTCTGGACCGACATCAGCCTCTTGCGCCGGAGCTCGATTTCTTTTGCGGGGACTTTGCCTCCCAGCCTAAACGATGGCGAACCTTTTTCGTCGGAATAGCCGAACACGCCCAGCCAGTCGAATTGTGCTTCGCATACAAAATCGCACAGTAAGTCGAAGTCCTTATCGGTCTCGCCCGGGAATCCGACGATGAAAGAGGTGCGGAGAGTCAGGTCGGAAACATGGCGGCGCATCTTTTCGATCGACTTGAGAAAAATTTCCGCGCCGGCGCCGCGCTTCATGTTCTTGAGCACCGCTGGCGAGGCGTGCTGCAGAGGTACATCGATGTAGGAGCAAACCTTGTCGCTCGAGGCGATCGTTTCGAGCAGCTTACGCGTAATCTTGTTCGGATAGGCGTAGAGGAAGCGCACCCAACGCAACTCGTCGATCCGTGCGAGGCGCTCCAACAGTAAAGCAAGGCCTTCTTTCAGGCCTAGGTCCTCGCCGTAGCAAGTTGTGTCCTGGCCGATGAGCGTGACCTCACGCACGCCTTGTTGTGCCAGATGTTCGGCCTCGGCGATGACCGATTCGAAACGCCGCGAACGGAACTTGCCGCGCAACTGCGGGATGATGCAGAAGGAACAGGGATGATCGCAGCCTTCAGCGATCTTGATATAAGCCGAATACTTCGGTGTGGCCAGCAGGCGCGGCGTGTTGTCGTCGTACAGATACTTGGGCAGGTCGGCGATGGCGCCGTCCCAGCCGTCTTTGGAGAATCGTCCGGCTGATTCCCGCGCATCGCCCTCGGGCCGGGAGTTGAGGATGACAAATGGACCCGTGTCCATCTGGGGCTTCTGAATTCCTGCGGCAACGAAGATGTTCTGCAGCTCGCCGGTGCCGACTACCGCGTCGACCTCGGGAATGTTCTTCTGAATCTCGTTACGATAGCGCTCGACCAGGCAGCCCGCCACGACGAGCTTCTTTGCCTTGCCGGCGATCTTGTGCTGCGCCATTTCGAGAATGGTGTCAACGGATTCCTGCTGCGCTTTGTCGATGAACGAGCAAGTGTTGACGACTATGACATCTGCGTCGTCGGCGCGTGGGGTAATCTCCGCTCCACCCTGGGCCAGCAGACCCATCATGACTTCGCTATCGACCAGATTCTTTGGGCAGCCCAGGCTCACGAAGCCGACTTTCTGAGGAGCGGTGGTTGCGGCTTTCTCCGGCGCGTCGAGCAGGGCTACAGGATCGGGTTTCAGGGGCATGGAATCTGCTTATTTTAACATCGCCGGCCCCGCGCGAGCAGGCACGCGGGGTGAGTGTGAACGGGTCGGCAAGCAATTCAAGATGTTATGATGCAGTAGGTCGGGCGCTGGTCCCGCGCAACGCACCCTGTGAACCCCGCCAGGTCCGGAAGGAAGCAACGGTAACAGGTCACTGCCGTGTGCAGCGGTCAACTGGCGCCTGACTTTTTCGCCATCGGCAAGCAGCCGGTGGTTCGCTCACCGCCTGTTCACACCGCATTTACATTCTGCGGCGCATCGTTCAGAATGAAGCGTCAATCATCCTGTCGCCGCATCTGAGGGGGATATCGTTTTGCCGACGTGCCGTCGCGCCAAGATTACTGCCCTGGGAACCTACGTTCCTCCACGTGTCCTGAGCAATCAAGATCTGGAAAAGATGGTCGAGACCACCGACCAGTGGATTCTTGAGCGTACTGGTATCCGCGAGCGCCACATCGCTGACAAAGGGATCGCCGCCAGCGACTTGGCCGTGGAGGCGGTGAAGAAACTGCTGGAAACTCATCCTTTTGATCTTCAGGAAATCGATCTCATTGTCGTGGGCACGGTGACGCCCGACATGATGTATCCGTCAACCGCCTGCCTCGTCCAGCACAAGCTTGGTATCGCAAACACGTGGGGCTTCGATGTGTCGGCAGGTTGCTCAGGGTTTCTCTACTCGCTGAACACAGGCACGTCGTTCATCGAAAATGGCCGCTACAAAAAGGTTTTGGTTATCGGGAGCGATGTGAATTCGTCGATGGTGAATTATGAAGACCGCGCGGTGTGCATCATCTTTGGCGATGGTGCTGGCGCTGTTTTACTCGAGCCTGCCGAAGAAGGCGAGCCGGGAATTATCGACTATGTCGCGCAGGTCGATGGTGCCGGCGGACAGTACCTCTATATGCCTGGCGGAGGTAGTTTGAATCCCGCATCACACGAAACTGTAGATAGAAAAATGCATTATATTCATCAAGATGGGAAGCAGGTCTTCAAGTATGCTGTGAAGAAAATGGCGGAGATGACCGAGCTCCTCCTGGAGCGCAACATGCTGACCGGCTCAGATGTCGGATGTTTCATTGCGCACCAGGCCAACAGGCGAATCATTACCGCCACCGCCGATCGGCTTAAGATGCCGGAGGACAAGGTCATCGTCAACATTGACCGCTTCGGCAACACAACCGCCGGAACCATTCCACTCGCGATGCAGACGGCGCTCGAGAACGGGAAGCTGAAGAAGGGCGACACCGTGCTGCTGGCGGCCGTGGGCGCAGGCTTTACTTCGGGCGCAACGCTGTTGAAGTGGGCGTACTGAAACGTTCGCCTAACATCAAGAAAGCTTCGTAATGAAGTTCCGAAAGGAATAGTTTCTTAAATTACAGATATTCTGTATTGACGCCCGGAGGGCGGCTGCAATTATCTGCGCGACTCCCGGTCACAGTCGAACGGCCGAGTGAGGGAAGGAAGCTACGATGAGGAACCTCAACAAACTCGCTTTGGCGTTTACGCTCGTGATGGAGTTCGCCTGCTTTACGACCATTGCCGTTGCCGGCTCGATCTCCGACAACTTCAATAGACCCGACGGAACTGTAGGAAACGGCTGGATGGCCTTTGGTAACGGCGCGGATATCCTTAACGGTCAATTGGAAACGTTCGGACAGCCGAATGTGGGAGGCGGTGTACAGACGACGGCAACAATCACATTTCCTCTGACCTTTTCATTTGATTTCAGAACGAATAACCCTCCTTTCGGCGGGTGGCTTATAGGCTTTAACTCGCCAGCGATCAGTGCCGAGAGTTGTAACTGTTGGGAGTTTGCTCTAGGTCGTGTTCACACTAATTAGGAATCGGAGCGCTTCCACGATCAAGGCGAAGTGGAGGAAGGCTAGAAATACCAGGTCGAGTTTAGGGAAGCGTGAGTAGATGCGACGGAAGCCCTTGCGCCTGCGAAAGAGCCTCTCCACTTCATTGCGGGTGCGCTACATCGCCTTATCCAGAAGCCACGGATCGAGGCGGTTGGCGCGGGGCGGCGCAACCGGGATGTAGCCGAAATCCAGCATCAGTTGCAGCGTGGTGTTGTCGTCATAGGCAGCATCCATAACCAGGTGCAGAGGCGCCGGCACAGGGCCAATGCCGCCCACAAGCTTGCGGCCTTCGACGGCATCGGAGGCTTGGCCGGGCGAAAGGGCAAAGGTTATAGCCGTTCGAGCATTCGCGGCAACCAGATGAATCTTGCTGGTCCATCCACCGCGCGATTTGCCGATGGCCTGGGGTCCTTTTTTTAACGCGCCCATTCTGTCGGGGGTGAACTTTCACCGTGGTCGAATCCAGTTTCACGGCCTCGACGCGAATGCGTACTAGTTGCTGGCGCTGGAGTTGCTCGAACATCACTTCCAGCACGCCGCTCTTGGACCAGCGATTCATGCGGGTGTAGATTGTGTGCCAAGGGCCGAAACGTTTGGGTAAACCGCGTCATTTACAGCCGTGCTCGGCGACGTATAACAGCGCGTTGAGCAACTGCAGGTTGGTCACCCGCACGTTACCGCGTTGACGGCGAGACAGGGGGCAATACGCTGATACTGCTCCTCAGTGATCTCCATGCAGTGTACTTTAGCATGAATTTACCAATTAGTGTTAACACGGCCTAGTCCGATGCTGTGGCCTTGGCTACCAGTAAGGTGATGTCGTCCGCCTGTTCGCCCGGCGCGAACCTCTCGAGTGTTTCAACCACCGACGCCAGTAGCTGTGACGCAGGCAGATCGCATCCGGCGCGCAGAGACGCTACCAAACCCTCTTCGCCAAACTCAACGCCTTCGCTGTTAGCCGCCTCGAACACTCCGTCAGTGCAGATGGCAAGAATGTCCTGCGGCAGCAAGCGAGTCTCGGCTACGCCGCACTGCCAACTTTCAAACAAGCCCAGCACGGTAGCGGTGGCGCACAAGCGCTCCACCTCGTCACGGCGCACAATCACGGGTGGGTTGTGGCCGCAGTTCACATAACGTAACTTTCGCGTGGTGTCCTCGTATACGCCAATGAATAACGTCGCGTAGTTGTTGGGTTCTGTGGATTCGTAGAACAGCCGATTCACCTTCTCGAGCGTGTCGGAAAAGTCGTGACTCACGACGGCCGACTGGCTTCGCAAGTGCGCCTGCAAGTTCGCCATGAGTAAGGCTGCTGAAATCCCCTTGCCCGCGACGTCCGCCAGTACAAATCCGACCCGCCCTTCGCCTAGGTCGAGGAAGTCGTAATAATCCCCGCCCACGGCTCGAGCCTGAATGCACGCGCCCGCGTAGTCAATGGTCTTCAGCGCCGGGGCTTTCTGCGGCAAGAGTTTGCTTTGTACCTGGCGTGCTATCTCCATCTCCTGCCGGGCGCGACGCTCAGCCTCAAGCCGCTCGGCCATGTTTTCGGCGAGATTGAAGTTCTCCAGCGCGATGCCTGTCTGGTTAGCGACAGAGTCGAGAAGGCGTTTATCTTCTCCGGAGTACGACTCTTCGGAGAGCTTGGCTCCAAGTACCGCCAGCCCGAGGAGTTGGCCTTCCCGTCCCTGGATCGGTACCAGACACTCCGGCTGTAACGGATGCAGAGCTGCCAAGGCCGGAGCCTCGCCAGGCGTCGGTGCGATCTCCCATGGCTGGCCCCGCTCCTGCATGTGCGCAAGGACTGGTAAATCTGCTGGAAGGCGTCGTACACTTTCCGGCACCTCCGCCGTGGTTATGAATTCGCCGGTCCGCTGGCGGAAATAGATCGCAAGTGTGGAAGGATGAAGGGCATCATCGATCTCATCGCGCAGTAATTCAGAGAGTTGGTCGCGGCTCGTCGCATTGCGCGTTTTAGCCGCCAGGCCGAGCAGAATCTGGCGTGTGTCATACGAGCTACGGAAGAATGCCCGGTCGAGCCGGCGAGTCACGCGGCTTTCCATCTGGGTCCCGCCCCACACTAAGAAAATCCCTAACGCCGCGCCCGCCGGCACCGCCATGCGGTTGCGCTCTGGGAGGTATTGCTCCAGGGCATGCGCCAATAGCAGAGTTGCACCGATTCCGACAAGCAGAATCAACAGGAGGAACCCTCGCTGCACCAGGAAATAACGCGCGCTTCGCTTCAGCAACACGGGAACTTCCAGCACCCGGTGCTTGACCACAGCATAGGCGAACGACAACGGCAGAATTGCCAGTGCAATGATGGGCCCTACGGTGAACCAAAACGGGTACTCGCGATAGTCCTTGTTGCGAATCGCGCCGATGGTTCCGGTCAGCATCAGCGGCCCCACGCTGGCTATCGTTCCCCAAACCATCACCTGGATCTTGCGGCGATCGTTGTGAGTGGGCGCCCGCACCAGGTTCCAGATCAGCGACGCGAGCCCAAGCGCAAAGCAGCTGAACAGGCAGACACTGAGGATTGGCAGCCAGACGGGTTCCCGGAAGAAAGCTGCAATGACAACCGCCGTGTGGAGCCTACCGGTCACCAAGGCTGTGATTGCGAAGGGAATTGCGCCCGCCAGTGCAACGGCCAGGAGCCAGTACTTCAGGGTAGGAAGCTTCTTATCAATCGGCGAGGAAACCGGGAAGGTCGCGAAAAACCAGTAAAAGATTGCTGGTAGTGTGGCGTATACCACGATCATGTAGCTCAGGGCAAAGCGCCGCACCACTGGCGGCATGAAACCTTCAAGGAACGCCAAAGGAGCGGCTGCGATAAAGCCGGCGAACATCAGCGCTAGCAGCCACGCATTGCGGTCTTGCAGCCGCAGAAACAGAACCGCCAGGCCGACGATAAGAAACGGCACCGGATAGTAACTGATGAACCGGAGCGCGAGCTGACGCGGAAGTGGAAGCGGCTCCCTCGCCGGAGAAGCGCCAAGGGTGAGCCGAACATCGAACGGTCCTGCCTGGCCGGGCCTTTCGACCCGCAACGTCACGACCTCTCCTGGCTTACCTTGGGCAATCGCGGGCGCCAACCCCAGTAAAGTTTGCGGATACCCGTTGACCGACAGGATGCGGTCTCCCGCGCGCAGCCCTGCCTGATCGGCGGGCGAATCGGGCACGATTCGAGACAGGGTCGCGTAGGGACGGTATTCCAACTTCCATTCGACCCCCATGTACGCCTGGGAGGTTGAACGGATGTAATACAGCCAGATCGCGGTGTAGAGCGTGAGGCTTACGGCGAAGAGGATCGCCGTTACCAGTAACATCCGTCGCGGTATGGAGTCGAAGCTCACCATACGGCGAACGTATGTTAACTCCCGGCGGCGCCTTCCGTCGGTGATTCTTTGGGGATTTCCTGCTCGGCCAAGAATCCCAGCACTTCCTGTGGCGTACTGGCCATCCACACCGGCGCGAACGACATGCGATGCAGAGGCGTCGGACCTTTATCGCGCAGAGCTTTGAGGTGTACCGGCGAGCGGTATCCAACATTCGAGGCCAGCCCATAACCGGGATAGGTCGCATCCAGCTCGCGGATCATCGCGTCGCGATGCACCTTCGCGATGATCGATGCCGCCGCAATCGAGGCCGAAACCGCGTCGCCGTGCAGGATCGCTGTTTGCTCGCACTCGATGTTGATGCCCATCGCGTCGATGAGCAGATGATCCGGGCCGGGCACAAGCTGCGCCACCGCCTCTTCCATTGCCTTCTTCGACGCCCAATAAATGTTGATGGCATCGATGGTCGCGACGTCTACCACAGCAACAGCCCAGGCGATGCAGTTTTCGCGAATCCGTGGCGCCAGCTTCTCGCGGGTCGCGCGATCCAGCAGCTTCGAATCGCGCAGCCCGCGAATGCGGTACTTCGGATCGAGGATCACTGCCGCCGCTACGACCGGCCCGAACAAACACCCGCGCCCGACTTCATCCACGCCGGCTACCAGCTTCGCGCCCGCCGCCCACGCCAACTTCTCGTACTGCAGCGTGCACTTCAGTTTCTTCAGTAAGCGCAGCTTTTGCGTCGCCTTGGTGACGTCAGCGTCATCGCGCAGGCGAAACCGCTTGCCAACCAGTTGTGTCTTGGAAGCCACGTCCTGCCAAGAGTGTAGGACAAACCGCGGTGGAAAACAGGTGAGGAATGAGCGAATTCCTACAGCCCTCGGACTCAGTGCAGAATCCGACGCGAATGTTTGGTCGGTTTGTCAGGTGATATCATGAAGCGGTTATGAGTGCTGCCAGCCCAGCCTATCTGGAGACTATCGACTTCTTCGCCGCAGGTACCACACCCGAAAGCGGTGGTCAATTATCGTCCGTCTGCGGAGGCGCAGCATCGCGTCGCGGAGCTGATGGAACTCGAGCGACAAGGCAATCTTCCCTCGGAAGACAAAGCCGAACTCGACCACTTCATTGAGCTCGAGCACATTCTGAGAATGGCCAAAGCCAAGGACCGACTCATCCTCGCCAGTGGCCGCTGACTCTCCCAAAAACTCGATTAAGACACAGGTTGGTACGGGTGCACCGACTATGTGGGTGTAATGGTTCAGATGTCCGGATCAAGATGCTGGGCTATTGCCTCATGAACCACACCAAGGTAGTTTGACATCGCTGCAACGGTGAACTTCAAATTTGGCAGATCAATTACGTCTGGTTGTTGAAGTGTTTGGACGTCTCTGGTGTTAACCGGATAACGGAAAGCTTGACCTCTCTCGTCATAAGCCGCGAACTCCTTTACCAGGAAATCGAACGCGATTGTCGTATCCAGTGACAAGTCAAGACGTACGCCCGCCAGAAACGACTTTAGTTCTCCCCAGAGCGCACCAAGATCGTGATAACTGGCCAAATCTTTCAGTTTTTTCTCTCGTTCGCCCGGCTGCCAATGCTGCTTCGTATGATGAGCGTATGTGATGAGGCCCTTCAGGGTGAGCTCCAGCCAGTGCCGATACAGAAATATGATCGGGTACAGGATCCAATGCTGTTGTTGTCCGCCCTGAACCGAGTCAACAAGTGTGTCAGCGGCTTCCTTGTATCCATCCTCGTAAAGGCCTCTACGTCCGATGAGGCTTCTGGGTTCTTGACTATCGCCGTGCAACCCAGTACATCAAGCTGAGCACCGTTCGGCGACGACCGGAAGAGGCGATATTCTTTCTTGGGAAGCGGATATTCTCTCTCAAAATCAAACGGCTCAGGGACCCCAATGTCCGGTTCGCCGTCCATAGGAAGAGGTATTGTCCTTCGCTAAAGGCTAATTGCTAATTACTTATCCCCACCAACTGCTCTTTTGCCGCATAATGCGACGCGACATACTCATTCAGAATCTGAATGAACTCCGCCACGATGTGGTCGCCCTTCAGCGTAGTCATCAGTCGCCCATCCACGTACACAGGGGCCTTGGGCTCTTCGAACGTGCCGGGAAGGGAAATGCCGAGATTCGAGTGCTTCGACTCGCCCGGGCCATTCACCACGCAGCCCATTACCGCAACCTTCATTTCTTCCACGCCGCTGTAGCGCGTCTTCCACTGCGGCATCTGCTCGCGCAGGTAACTCTGGATCTGCTCCGCCATCTCCTGGAAGAACGTGCTGGTCGTGCGCCCGCAACCGGGACACGCTGTGACCTGCGGAGTAAAGCTGCGAATCCCCATCGACTGCAAAATCTGTTGCCCGACCGTCACTTCTTCCGTGCGGTCGCCATTCGGCGCCGGCGTCAAGGAAACGCGAATCGTGTCGCCGACACCTTCCTGCAGCACCACGCCCATGGCCGCCGCGCTGCTGACTATGCCTTTCGCGCCCATGCCCGCTTCGGTCAGCCCCAAATGCAGTGGATACTCGCACCGCTTCGCCAGCTCGCGATACACGTCGATCAAATCCTGCACGCCGCTGACCTTCGCGCTCAAAATGATCTGGTCCTTGCGAAGCCCGTAGCTTACAGCCAGCTCCGCCGACCGCAACGCGCTCTGCACCATCGCTTCCATCGTTACGTCGCGGGCATCCTTCGGTTCATCGAGTTTGTTGTTTTCGTCCATCAGCCGCGTCAGCAACTGCTGGTCGAGCGATCCCCAGTTCACGCCGATGCGCACCGGCTTGTCGTTCTGGATGGCAACTTCGATCATCGTCCGGAAATTGTCATCGTCCTTCTTGCCGATCGAGACGTTCCCCGGATTGACGCGATACTTCGCCAGCGCCCGCGCGCATTCGGGATACTTTTTCAGCAGAATGTGTCCGTTGTAGTGAAAGTCGCCGATGATCGGCACGCGAATGCCAAGCCGGTCGAGCCCGTCCACGATCGGCGCCACCGCCGTCGCGGCCAAGTCGTTGTTCACCGTCACGCGAACCAGTTCCGAGCCGGCGCGTGCCAGTGCCGCTACTTGGCGAATTGTCGCCTCAATGTCGGCCGTGTCGGTATTTGTCATCGACTGCACCACCACTGGTGCATCCGACCCGACGCGCACACCTCCCACGGTGGCTGTGTACGTCTTTCTGCGTTGTATCGGAGCCATACAGGTACTTTTCAGTCTAGCATGTTGGCGGCTCTCTCCGAGCCGCGCGGTCGCTCCTGGTTGCTTGAGTCAATGCTAAGTAATCGCCGGTAACTCGCTCTAATCAAATCATTTTCAGAATTGCCGCCCCTGCTCGCCGCGCCCTCCCGCACCAATCACATCTGCATCGATGACTTCGTTTGGCTGCTCGCGTTTTAATCTGGAACTCCCACCACCGAGATGGCTGAATACGTTAAGAGTTGTATCTCGCGCCGACACGTTGCCCCGCCGGTTCCAATCCGGCGTAGAATAGTCATGGCTGGGAAACTTACTCATCGAAAAGGGGTTTTCACACGTACGGATGCTCAGGGCCAGTCCGTACTTCGCCCTGCCGCTCGATGCCCTGATAAAGGTGTGAATATGCGTATCCCGTTGCGAAGTGTCGGAGCGATCGTTCTGGCGCTCCTGGTCGCGAGCACAGCAGTGTGGGCGCAGCAAGGATATCCCACGCAGTCGACGTCCACGTCGGCATCCTCCACACAGGACGACGCACCCCCGCCCGCCAAGCCTGACAAGAACGCGCCCAGCCCCTCGACGCTGAACAATATCGACGCCATCGGAAACCGCAACGTCGGCTGCAATACCGGTGCGGGCAACTGGTACTCGCTCGAAAAACAAGTCGCGATGGGCCAGCAGTATTCACAACAGGTGGAGCACGGCGTCAAACTCATTTCCGACCCGGCGGTCACCGAGTACGTCAATCGTATCGGCCAGAACCTGGTGCGCAACTCCGATGCCAAGGTTCCATTCATCATCAAAGTCATTGACACCAACGAAATCAATGCCTTCGCACTGCCTGGCGGATACTTCTATGTGAACTCTGGCCTGATCCTCGCTGCTGACAACGAAGCCGAGCTTGCCGGCGTCATGGCGCACGAAATCGCACACGTCGCGGCCTGCCACGTCGCTCGCGAGCAGACGCGTAGCAATCTCGTAAACCTCGCTAGCATCCCACTTGTTTTCGTCCCCGGCGGCTGGGCGGTGTATGAAGCAACGCAAGCCGCCATGGGCATAGGCGTTCCGCTCACTTTCATGAAGTTCTCGCGCAACTTCGAGAGTGAAGCCGACTTCCTCGGCATGGAGTACATGTACAAAGCGGGTTACGATCCGCAGTCGTTCATATCCTTCTTCGAGAAGATCGAGGCGCAGGAAAAGAAGAAGCCCGGCGCTATCGCCAAGGCATTTTCTTCTCACCCCATGACCCCAGAGAGGGTGGCGAACGCACAAAAAGAAATGGCCACCGTGCTGCCGCCGCGCGACGAATACGTGCTCAACACTTCTGAATTCGACCAAGTCAAGGCCCGCCTCGCGTCGATTGAGAACAAGCACAAACTACAGAACGATCAGACCGACGGCAATCGTCCTACGCTCCGCCGCAGCACCGCCGACAACCCGAACCCCAACGGCACGCAGAACGACGACGATCGTCCAACCCTGAAGCGCAGCGACGGCTCCTCCAGCTCGTCGTCCTCCTTTAAATAGCTCAACGAAATTGACCTGACGAGCCAAAGGCTCCCACCTGGGAGCCTTGTTTACTGATTACCTGAGCAAGTTAAGATGAGGCAGAAAAGCTACTGGATCCTGTGCGTCAGACCCGGGACGACCTTCATCACATCGTTGTAAATCACCACAACGGCGAAGAGCACCAGGAAGACGAACGCGGTTTGGTAGATGCGCTCTTTGATATTCCGGCTGATGTCACGCCGCAGCGCGCTCTCGATAATCAGCATGAGGATCAGTCCGCCGTCGAGAATCGGAATCGGCAGGAGGTTGAAAATGCCAAGGTTCAGGCTGATCGCCGCCAGGAAGCTGAGCTTGATCCAAATATCGGGTTGCTTGGCAACCTGTCCGGCTGCGCGTGCAATGCCAATCGGGCCTTCCATCTGAGTAATCGATGCCTGGTTGCGCAGCATCTTCTGGACAAGGTCGACTATCAGCAGCGAGTACTTCTTGTTCTGTTCAAGCGATGCGGTGAATGCCTTGGCGAACGGCAGCTTGCCTACCGTCATACGCTCTGCCGCGAAGCCAAGCCGATAACGCTTCTCGCCTTGGTCGTTCGTCATTACCGGGGTCACGGAAAACTTCATCTCCTGCCCATTGCGCAGCGCGGTGATTTCGACCAGCTTGCCATCGGTTTTCTGGAGGTAGGTGATGACCGAATGCAACGAGCGCATTGGTACGCTGTCCAGCGCGGTAATCTGGTCGCCGACCTGCAATCCAGCTCGCGCAGCTGGCATCGACGGCTCAAGCTGTGAGATGACTACGGGCTGTTCAGGAACCAGTCCCAGTGGCTCCGGCTCACCGGAAGCAGAGCGAAGCTCGGAGGGCGGGATTGGCGTTTCGAGTATCTGGTTGCCGCGTTGCACGGCAAGCGAGAGCGGCACTTTTCGTTGGATGGAAGCGTTGAGACTTACATCTTCCCAGGTTGGGTTCTGCCAGCCATCGATGCGTACAATGCGGTCTCCGGCGTGTATTCCGGCCCTCGCAGCAGGCGAATCCGGTTCCACTTCGCCGACAACGGCGGATTCGTCGAGGAACTTTGGGTGCTCGTAATGCACCATGTTGACGAAGGTCAACACGCCGACGGCGAGAGCGATGTTCATCGCAGGACCGGCAAGCGCAATGACAAACCTCTGCCACCGCGGATGTGATGTGAACTCATCGGGTGCGCCGGTGTGCGACTCCAGCGGATTCTCGCCGGCCATCTTTACGTAGCCGCCGAGGGGCAGCACGCTGACACGGTAATCGGTGTCGCCCTTGCGGAAACCGCCCAGCCGCTTACCGAAACCAATGGAGAAGACCTCCACCCGAACGCCGCACAGCTTGGCGGCGGCATAGTGCCCGAACTCATGCACCAGGATCAGAATGCCGAGAAACACAACGAACCACACGGCATCCCAAAGCCCAGCTAACGCGAATGATTGCATATCCCTCTTTTGCTTGCAGACTACTTTTGTCGACCGGCCACGCTTCGTCCGGTCTCCCGTACCTGGTGCCTCGCTCGTCGCCGTGCGTCGGCATCGGTGTCAAGTACCTGCTCTATAGATTCAGGCTTCCGCGCGGGCGTTTCACGAAGTACAACTTCGATTGTAGACGGGATGTCCTCGAAACCCAGAGAGCCATCCAGAAAGGCCGCCACCGCTACCTCGTCAGCGGCATTCAAGGCGATGGTCTTGGCCCCTCCTGCTTCGACTGCTTCATAGGCCAGACGCAAGCAGGGAAACTTGTCCAGGTCGGGAGGGCTGAAGTCCAGTTGGCGAAGCTCGGATACTGGGAAGCGCAGGTTCGACTCAATCCGCTCAGGAAATGTCAGCGCGTACAAGATGGGTAACTGCATGTCGGTGACGGAGAGCTGCGCCAGGAGACTGCCGTCAACGAACTCGACCATGGAATGGATGGTGCTCTGCGGGTGGACGATCACGCTGACCTGGTCAGGCGGCATATCGAACAACCGGCAGGCTTCGATGACCTCGAAGCCCTTGTTCATTAGAGTCGCAGAATCGATGGTGATGCGTTTGCCCATCTTCCAGGTGGGATGGTTGAGCGCCTGCTCCACGCTGATGTGCGCGAAGTTCCGCTTGGGAGTGTGCAGGAACGGCCCACCCGATGCCGTCAGCCAGATGCGATGGACTTCGTTGCGGCGTCCGCCGCGCAGGCACTGGTGAATGGCGTTGTGTTCGGAATCGATAGGCAAGAGAGGCTTGCCCTGCTTGTGGGCTTCCGCGACGATCAGCTCGCCGGCCGCGACCAGACACTCCTTGTTGGCGACGCCTACGATCTTTCCGGCCTTCACGGCTTCGTAGGTAGCTTCGAGCCCGGCGACGCCCACAATGGCACTCACGACGAAATCGGCGTCGGGATGCGTGGCGACTTTCACTGTGCCTCGAGCGCCGCATGAGACCTCCACGGTATTTTTGAGCCCGACTTTCGCCAACTTGTCGTGCAGGTGTTCGGCAGCTTCGGAAGAAGCCATGGAGACAACTCTGGGATGCCAGCGGCGGGCCTGCTCGAAGGCGAGATCTACGTTGGCTCCGGCGGCGAGAGTGGCGACGGAGAATCGGCCGGGGAAGGCCTCGACAATCTTCAGCGTGCTCCTACCGATGGAGCCGGTGGAACCCAGGATGGCGATATGTCGCATGGGTGACTACTGCTATGGTAGCGCAATCACCGTGCTCATACAGTCGCGAAATATTGTATGAAACCAGCTAAATAGAAGATCAATCCGACCGGAAGGGCGAAGAGTAGAGCGTCGATTCGGTCCAACACGCCGCCATGGCCGGGCAGTAGAGTTCCCGAATCCTTAACTCCTGCGCCGCGCTTGATCGCGGACTCGACGAGGTCGCCAAACTGGGCTGCAATGTTAACGCAAATTGCGAACGGCGCGACCTGCCAAATGGGCCTATCAGGCTGCCATTGTCTGAATACGCCGACGTTGCGCGGCGGCAGCAGATGAATACGTCGAAATGCATCCACCACAGGTCCTGTGAAATGCATCAACAACAGAGCGACCATAGCAGTTCCAACAATTGACGCGATGGCGCCTTCCCACGATTTGCCCGGGCTGACTCTGGGAGCAAGCTTGTGTCTGCCGATAGCCCGGCCGACGTAATAGGCGGCAATGTCGCCGCACCAGACGAGGAGCATGAGATACAACAAAAACAAAGCGCCATTAACGGGAGCGCGCATTAGGGGGAGGGTGGCCAGAGTGAACGCCAGGTAGGGAAGCAGCATGTAGGAGACTGCCGCATCCGGAAGCGACTTCGACAGTGGCTCTCGTCGCAAACTCATGAACAGTAGGAGCAGCGGGCTCCAAAAGAGCAAGAGTGGAACAGCCCACAGGGACAGCAAGCCAACAATAGGAGAGGTGTATCCCGGATCCGTGTTGGGAGGAAGCTCCTCCAGTAAATCAGCAACCTTGTAGCAGAGAAAAAATGTCAGAGCCACGAAGAAGTAGGTAGTCAGTTCGAACGGTCTGTATCCCTGCGCTTTGACGATGCCAAAGTACTCGTGCGCCGCCAGCACAGCGACAGCGAAGACCAGCAGCGTGAATAGCCACAGCGGCGCCTTGAACAGCGCCAGAATTACGAGAGGAATGAGGACTGCGGCCGTGAGGACGCGCTTCACGAGGGATGTCCGTCGCCGATCAAGCCGCCAAAGCGGCGTTCGCGCTTCTGGAAGGCCTCGATGGCTTCCAACAGTTCCGTTCCACGGAAATCGGGCCAGAGAGTATTCGTGACGTAGATTTCGGCGTAGGCGGCCTGCCACAGCAGAAAGTTGCTGAGGCGCATTTCGCCGCTGGTGCGGATGAGTAAATCGAGCTCCGGTAGTCCGCGAGTGTAGAGGTGCTGTGAGATGGACTTCTCGTCGACCTTGAGGTGATCGATGCCGCCGTTGCGCGAGGCCTCGCGCGCGAGAGCGTTGAAGCAGTCGACCATTTCGGTGCGCGCGCTGTAATTGAGCGCGAGGGTGAGCACCATGCCGGAGTTCTTCTCGGTAGTCTCGCGTGCCCAAGACATGCGCTCCTGCACTTCCTGAGGAAGCTCATGCTGCCGCCCGATGTATTGCAGCCGGATGTTGTTCTCCATCATGGTGGGCAACTCCAGCATCAGGTAGCGGCGCAGCAGGTTCATGAGGTAGGTAACTTCAGTCTTTGGACGCTTCCAGTTCTCGGCCGAGAACGAGTACAGTGTCAGTGCTGGAATGCCAATGCGCGCCGCCGTCTCGATGGTCGAACGTACTGCCGCCACACCGGCTCGATGCCCGGCAATGCGCGGCAGGTGCCGACGCTTGGCCCATCGGCCATTTCCGTCCATGATGATGGCAACGTGATGTGGAAGCCGATCCCGATCGAGGCGGGAATAGACTTCAGCCTCTTTGCGGTTCAGCCCGGCGGGAACTGTCGCGCGCACAACGGAATCCTCGTAACTTATTGAAAATACCATAAGATAGACGCTTTCGCAAAATTACCGACGTGTTTTCGCGGTTTGGCCGCCATTACAGAACTCGGCCTCCAATGATGGCTGGAGCTGCATCAGACTCCGGCGGAGACTACGTTGCCCGCTCTTCTGTCGGAGGCACGGACGGACGACAACTCGCGTCGGAAACGAAGATGACGCAGTCGCGTGAGCTCGACCAGTGGCCGCCACGCGACATGCACGAGATCGTGCTGGATCAGGAATCGCCAGAAGCGGTTGGAGCGTTTGTACAAATATGACATTGCCAGATAAGGAGCAACCGCTCGCCAGTCTGCCGGGCGGCGCCGCCAAATCGAGGCGTGGGAAAAGAGGCGCCGATAAATCCATGCATATCCTTCCTCCAATTGCTCTGGTGTCATGTGTTTTGGGCAGAACACCGCGTGCGCGGTGTCGTACAGGTCCCAATTCCGATGCAAGAGACGGCCTTCCGCTTCCATCCGGCGGAACAGAGGCGTTGCCGGATACGGAGTGAGGATGTGGAACGTGGCGCATTCCAGGCGATTTTCTTCAATCCATTCCGCCGTCCGCGGGAACACATCGGACCGGTCATGGTCAAAGCCGAGCACAAAGGATCCGTTCACCTGAATTCCGTTTTCGTGCAGCATCCGGACGCGACGTGCGTAGTCGTGTGCTTTCGGCGTTTTCTTGCGGGAGTCGGAAAGGTTTTGATCACACAGCGACTCAAAGCCGACGAACACGCCAGTACATCCGGCCAGGGCCATAGCGCGGATCAGGGCAGGGTCGTCCGTCACGTCGATGGACACCGCCGCACTCCAAATCTTTTCCAGAGGCCGGAGAGCCCTGCAAAGGGCCCGTAGAAACTCGCGGTTTGATCCCAAATTGTTGTCTATGAAGACTCCGTAGGGTTGACCGTCTGCCGCGAATTCCGCAACCACTTGAGCGGGCTCTCGCATGCGATAGGGCATGCGTAAACCCTCTGTCGCGAGATAACAGAAGCCACAGCGATTGTGACACCCGCGAGTGGCAATCAAACTGGTGGTGGTAAGAAAACTCTTGCGTGGCAGCAGCGCGCGGCGGGGCGGAGGGTCAAGGCAATAGTCGTTTTCGTAGGTCGCAAAGTATCGGGATTGCAGGCTACCCGACTCGATATCTCTCAGGATGCGAGGCCAGAGTTGAACGCCATCACCCAGTGCCAGCGCGTCGGCATGCTGGGCGCATTCTTCCGGACGCGACAATACATGCAATCCGCCGAGAACCATTTTGCTGCCCCGCGCACGGTACCAGCGCGCCAACTCGAAGGCCCGGCGAGCAAACGTGAGATGGACGGTAATTCCCACGACCTCGGGAATCGGGTCGTAAGGAGGGCGTCCGTGCAGCAAGTTCTCGTCCCAATACTCGACAGTCCAGTGATAGGGCGTAGTAGCGGCAAAGCTGGTCAGCGCGAGAGTCGGTGTGAGGACGTGCTTGCCGAAGCTCGCGTGCGGATCTTTTGGGTAGAACGGGTTGATGAGCAGGGCCGAGCGTGGTTTGATCGGGCCAGCGGGCAGATTAGGGTCCAAGAATGGAGCTTTTCGCATATCGGACGGACACCACCGTTGGCGCTTTCGCCGCGATAACAAGAGAAGAGGAAACATGACAGAGAGTACTTTGCATTACAAAGTACTCTCTGTCAAGAGAGAATTTGGCGACTCACGCTTTGTCGAGTAAGGGAAGCTCGTCGGCAGCGGTCAGCCAGCAACCTAGAAGCGAGAGAGCCTTGACGGGTTCTACATTGCGGTCTTGATCCCCATCCTCATCAACAACCAATTCATCGGGCAAGCAGTGCAGAAACCGCAGGCCATGGCCAACTGCATGAGGAACCAGAACTCGATGCGGGACGGCTCAATGCGGCCAAACCTTACGAAGAAGACCATCGTCATCCAGCCCTACATGCCGACTTGCCGTGCAGACAGCGACCAGAAATCTGCCTTGACGGCACACATCAGACGGGAAGGGCTTCGCTCATGGCTTCCTCAGGCGCAAGCGGGAATGGTCGAGATCGCGTATTGTACGCGCCGGTTGCGACGCCAGAGATGAAAGGCGATAGAAAAGCCGAGGCTCGCACCTCGGCATTTTCCAGTCGGTAGTGGATGACGCGAACCGTTCCCAGGTTATTGCCCAAACTGCGGGCGCGAACCGGGGCACAAGCTCGCGCAGGATGGAGGACACCGGCGGAGCTGAGCTCCGCCTCGCGTTGCACGTCACCGCTGAGATACAACGCAAAAATCGAGAGGCTATCAGCCATCAGTTTTCAGTCATTCGACATTCGCTGTTAGCGCTTCAAAAACCTCACGGGGTCTTCCCCAAAAGGCAAACCCGTGAAAGTGGCTATGCACCGCGGCGCGGATGAGCAACCATGTCGCGAATCTGGGCCAGGACGCTGGTGCGTTGCATGGCATCGAGCTGGCGTGTGAATGCCGCCATCTCGGCGATGAACGGGTCGCTCAGCAACTCGTCGATCTCGCCCTGACGGTCCGGCGTGCACGCATTCAAGAGATCCGGCACCGAAACGGTCAGTGCCTCCGCTAGCCGCGATAGCGACGACAAAGTCGGGGTCGCTTTCTCGTTCTCGATCTTCGACACGTAGGTGCGGGGCACGCCCATGCGAAGTGCCAGTTGGCGCTGGCTCAGTCCGCTGCGTTGCCGGAGATTGCGGATGGCTTGCGCCACCTGTACGTCGGAACGGCTGCTGTGGTCGGGCTCGACAACCTGAACTGCCTGTACGAGGATTGGCTCCGGCTCGTCCTCATCTAGGGACGTACGGCACTTCCGGCACAAATTATTGACGGTTCTGAACTGGACGAGATGACAATGGTCGCATCTCACCACTTCCCGATTTTCGACGGGTGCGAGAGTCGTAGCCATTAGGTTTCGGGAGTGCCAGAGCAGGGCACCGTTTCCCCATGGATCGTATTGTGAACCGCTTGATCCATTGAAACTAACCGTACTGTGCGGCATTGGTCTGCTAGAGTCAAGGGGCGAGATGCACGAAACCCGAAATAGCTGTGCAAATTCGATGCGCAATTCGCACGCTAGCCGAAGAAACCCCAACAATTACCGGAGAAAACCGCAATGACCCGCGATGAAGCGTGGTGTTTACTAACTGAGTTCACCCTATCAGAAAGTTTGCGCAAACATGCCCTGGCCGTGGAAGCGTGCGTCCGTGCTTATGCGAAAAAGTTTGGCGAGGACGAGGAAATGTGGGGGGTGGTTGGGCTGATTCACGATTTCGACTACGAGAAATATCCTTCGGCGGAAGATCATCCGTTCAAGGGCAGTGAGATCCTCAAACAGCGCGGAGTGTCGGAGGAAATTCGCCGCGCGATCTTGTCGCATGCGAACTATAGCTGCGTACCGCGGGAGACGAGGCTGGAGAAGACGTTGTTTGCGTGCGATGAGCTAGCTGGGTTCATCACCGCTAGCGCGCTGGTGAAACCCAACAAATCGCTCGCCGAGTGCGATGCCAAATCGGTGCGCAAAAAAATGAAGGACAAGGCGTTCGCGCGGTCGGTGAACCGCGACGACATTGTCAACGGTGCGGCGGACTTGGGGGTGGATCTGGAAGAACACATAGCGTTCTGCATTGAAGCGATGAAAGCGATCGCGCCGGAATTAGGGTTGGAAGGCGCTGCAGTTAGGAGCGACCAGGGCAACGCTGACTAATCCCCTGTAGCTGGACGCTCAAATTGTGATTTTCATCAACCAGTGGTGCCGCGCGACAAATAATAAGTGCTATATGATGACATATGGCGGGCTGAACTCAGGTACTCCGGCACGCCGCCCAGCAATCCACCGCAGAACATACACCACAGCAGGATTCGTCAGCCCGCCAGTAATCGCATGGGGCAGCACTTCCAAAACGGTGTGCGCCAGCGGATCTTTGTAGTAATCAATGTCCGGCTCCAACTTGATATAGGACTGTCCATCGATTTCCAGCTTGTCATTCTCGTGAAAGGTGAGCTGCACATTAGCTTCGCCGAATTGGACCTGCTTCCAACTGGCGGTTGCGCCCGGATGGAAGATACCCGGTGCAACTTCCGGCGCGAAAACGCCTTGAGCGGTGGCTGCACGCACCTGGTCCACCAACTTCGGATCGCACCATGCAAAGAATCGGTCTTGTTCTATCGACTCATCCCAAATCGCTTGCTTGATGTACTCCAGAGGCGTACCTGCCGGCAGGAAGATTTGCGACATCGCTGTCGTGATGTTCAGCAGCGCTGCCAGTGCTTTGGGTTTGTCCTCCATCAACATTTCGTAACGGTCCCGACCGGTCGCGTCGTCTATACCTGACGCAAGGAATGGCAGCTTGACCTTGATCACATCCCACGGGGCGTCGGCGAAGTTGAACTGCGGGTCCTTGGGAATCAGCATCAGGTCCACGGCGACCGGCTGCCGCGGCGAGAGTTTCACGGGCACAAATCCCGCCTGTTGAAATCGTTGCGCGTAAGCCAGCACGCAATAGTTGTCGCCGTAATTGTCGAAAAATGGTAGGCCTGTTGCTTGCAGCGATGCTGCACGGACCTCTTTCCTGAGGTGTTGCTTTTGGTTTCCATCAAGGATCGTGTACAGGATGTTTGTTGCGGCAGAGAACGGATTACGTGTGCCATCGTACACGTTGATCGTTACTTGGGATGTGGTGGGAATGGAGTCTTCTTTCGGAGCCATGAGGCGTCTCCTTCCGTCCAGCCTCCGATGAATAGAAAGGCACTCGAATGTTGGGACGGCGGCTTGACCGCGATGAACGGTACTGGAGCGCCATTCTAGCGCGAATTCATCGGTCCGCTACATTTCATCGCCGTGAAATCTCGGCTGCGAGTGACTACTTCAAAACCATGCACGCACCCAAGTGCTTGGCCGCGGCTCCTGTGCCAGTGCTGCCTAGCTACGCCCTCACCAACCTCTTGACATGGTCCACGACATCGCTGACTTTCACGTCCTCGCGCGTGCTTCCCGCGCGGGTGACGACTTCGACTATCCCCTCACCGAGCTTCTTGCCGGTGTTAATGCGATACGGAACGCCGATGAGGTCCGCATCCTTGAACTTTACACCCGGACGCTCGTCGCGATCGTCGAGCAGCACGTCGAGGCCTGCTTTCTCTAGTTCAGTGGCGATTTCGAGAGCGCCGTTGTTGATCTTCTCGTTGGTCGTGTTGGTCGGCGTGACGACGACTTCGAACGGTGCAATGTTGGCGGGCATCCAGAAGCCGTTTCCGTCGGCGTTCTGCTCAACGCACGCCGTGAGAATGCGCTCCAGCCCAATGCCGTAGCTGCCCATGATGGGCGTGACTTCCTTGCCATGCTCGTCGAGCACGCGTGCGCCCATCGACTCGGAATACTTGTAACCGAGCTTGAAGATGTGGCCGATCTCGACCGCCTTGCCGATTTTCAGCGCGTGTCCGCAGGTTGGGCACCCCTCGCCTTCGACTGCGTTTCGTACGTCGGCGGTGACGGTGGGTTGGAAGTCGCGGCCGGGCGTCACATTGCGGAAGTGATAGTCGACTTCATTGGCTCCGCAGATCATGTCGTGACGACCCGCAAGCGCCTGATCCATGACCGCTGTCAGGTTTCCATCGAGCGCTTGCTTGGCGAACTGCGGTCCCACCGGACCGATGAACCCGCCCGGTCCCTCAAAGAACTGTTCGACCTCGTCGGCCGCCATGGGGCGAAGATCGGAGACGACGATCTGCTTGCCCTGCTTAGCCAATTCACCGTTCAGGACGCCGAGTAGCTTGGTTTCGCTCACGGTGTGATCGCCGCGCAGAAAAACGGCGAGCGGCTGCGACTTCGGTGCCTCTTTTCTCTTGTCGTCCATCGCCCCGCCCACGGTCGCCATGTAAGCTACAGCCTTGATGTCCTGCTTGGGTGAGACCTTTAAGAATGCGGAGACATCGGCGATGGCGCCTTTGCCCGGCGTGTGTACGAGTTCCGGTCTTCCGTCTCCGGTCGGCTCGAGTTCTTCGACCGGCTGCAACCGTGAAGTTGCTTTCTCAAGGTTTGCCGCATAACCGCAACTGGGGCAACTCACGACGAGGTCTTCGCCAGCGTCGGTGTACACCATGAACTCTTGCGAGCCCGACCCGCCCATAGCTCCTGAGTCCGCGTGCACCACGACGTATTTCAGACCGCAGCGGTCAAAGATCCTGCAATATACGTCGTGGTGCTTCTGGTAGCTGACGTCCAGACCGGCGGCATCGAGGTCGAAGGAGTAGGAGTCCTTCATGGTGAACTGGCGGACGCGCAGAAGGCCCGACTTCGGCCTCGGCTCATCGCGAAATTTCTGCTGAATCTGGTACCAGATCTGCGGCAACTGCTTATAGCTGCGTAGTTCCTTGCGAGCGATTTCGGTCATGACCTCTTCTTCGGTCATACCCAGGCACAAGTCCCGCCCACCGCGGTCCTTCAGGCGGAACATGTTGTCGCCCATCACCTGCCAGCGGCCGCTGGCTTCCCAGATTTCGCGCGGATGAAGCGCCGGCAGATAAAATTCCTGGCCGATGGTGTCCATTTCTTGGCGCACTACGTCAGCAATCTTTAACATTGCGCGGTGGCCGAGAAAGAGGAAGGAGTAGATTCCGGCGGCGAGCTGACGGATGTAGCCGGCGCGTACCAGGAACTTATGGCTGGCTACCTCGGCGTCCGCCGGTGCCTCCCGAAGTGTGGGAATAAAGAGCTTAGACCAACGATGCATGCTGTCTAATGGCTTTCTGTGGGTGTAGAAGAATTCTTTATTCTACCGGATTTTCAACGCAATCCGGTTGGCTGTTTCAAAACCAGCGGGCCGTAATTGCATCGCCTAGGTCACTCGCGGCATCATCTACGAATCAGCGAGGAACTCTCCGTGTATCACTATGATCCCGCGACCGCCCTGGAAGAACTGAACGACGATGTCGTTCTGCCGAATCCCGTCCACCTGCGCGATATGCTGCTGCGCGCACACCTCGACGCCGATCACTCGCTCGAATACAACCGCATGTTCGTGGAGTACCAGAAGCAATTCGGAGAACTACAAAAGCTCGGTAAACAATTGCTCGAAGCGCTGGCCGGCATTGAAAAGTAGATGGCCCGCCTGGCTATCGCGTCTCAAAGGAGAGCTTGAATGAAAACCCTGCTCGGACTCTTTGTGGTTCTTGCGCTCCCGGCAATAGCCTTCGCCGCCGACGGCAAGCCCGTGTCGTACAAAAGCGGAGACGAGACGGTAAGCGGCATCCTTTACACGCCGCAGGGGAAAGGCCCGTTTCCCGGTCTCGTTGTGATTCATGAGTGGTGGGGACTTAACGATTGGGTAAAGGAAGAAGCTTCGAAGCTGGCCGATCAAGGCTACGTGGCACTCGCCATCGATTTGTATCGCGGCAAGGTGGCGACGACTCCTGACGAAGCGCACCAGATCATGCGCGGCGTTCCCGAAGATCGCGCCAGCCGTGACTTGCTGGCTGCGACCACCTATCTTGCCTCCTCGCAGAACGTTAGTCCCACGCGAATCGGCACCATTGGCTGGTGCATGGGCGGGGGCTATGCGCTGAATCTGGCTATCGCCGATCCGAACCTCAAAGCTGCGGTTATCAACTATGGGCACCTTGCCACCGACGATGCAACACTTAAAAAGATCAGCGCACCCATTCTCGGCATCTTCGGCGGTCAGGACAAGGGCATAACACCCGCAGATGTGAACAAGTTTCAGTCACAGATGAGGGCTTTGGGCAAGACCGTCGAGATCAAAAGCTTTCCCGATGCGGGCCACGCGTTTGAGAACCCCAACAACAAGACAGGCTATCGTGCGGAAGACGCCGAAGAAGCGTGGAAGCTGACCGTGGCATTTCTCGCGAAATACTTGAAAAAGGGGTGATTCGCATGGCGCGTGCAAGGCGGCGGCTGTTGCTCGGATGCGGCGTCGTCACATTGCTCGGCATTCTTTGGGTAGTGCGCGTCGAGTTGACGTTCGAACGCAACATTCGACGAGGCATTCCTGCGGATTTTCGCATTCACAATCGGCATCGCCCCGTGAACTGGACGATTTGAGTTAGACCCTCTCGATAACCGTTGCGACTCCTTGTCCAACACCGATACACATGGTGCAAAGCGCATACCTCCCACGGGTGCGGCGCAACTGATAAATTGCCGTGGTCACAAGCCGAGCTCCGCTTGCACCGAGCGGATGTCCGATCGCGATCGCTCCGCCGTTTGGGTTCACCTTGGACGAGTCCTCGGCAATGGCGAGTTCGCGCAACACCGCGAGGCCTTGCGCCGCGAATGCTTCGTTGAGTTCGATGACGTCCATCTGGTCGAGCGTGAGTCCCGCCATACGCAGAACTTTGAGCGAAGCGGGAACCGGTCCAATGCCCATCAGGCGCGGCGCGACACCCGCAGCTGCCGAGGCGATTACCCGCGCGAGCGGGTTGAGCTTGTGCTCACGTACCGCCTCTTCCGAGGCCAGCAAAAGCGTGCACGCGCCGTCGTTGATTCCCGATGCGTTTCCTGCTGTTACCGTGCCAGTTGGCTTCACAATCGGCTTGAGTGCCGCCAGTCCCTCGAGGGTGGCATCAGGGCGCGGGTGCTCGTCGTTATCGAGGATGATTACTTCCCCCTTGCGCTGCGGAATCGTCACCGCACAAATCTCCTCCGCCATTGCTCCACTTGCGACTGCTGCCGCGTTGCGCTGCTGGCTTCGACACGCGAAGGCGTCCTGGTCTGCGCGCGAGATGTGAAACTCCTCCGCGACATTTTCGGCTGTTTCGGCCATCGAATCCACCCCGTACCTCGTCCTCATCAGTGGATTGACGAAGCGCCAGCCGAGCGTCGTGTCTTCGAGCTTGGCCGCGCGTGAGAAAGCTGCATCAGCCTTTCCCATAACGTAGGGCGCCCTCGACATGCTCTCCACGCCGCCGGCGATCACGAGCTCTGCCTCGCCGCTTTTGATGCTGCGGGCGGCCATGGCAACCGCTTCGAGGCTCGAACCGCAGAGGCGGTTCACCGTGACGCCAGGTATATCTTGCGGCAATCCAGCCAACAGCAAGGCCATCCGGGCGACGTTGCGGTTGTCCTCGCCTGCCTGATTCGCGCAGCCATAAATCACGTCGTCGAGACTCGCCCACTCGACGCTCGGGTTGCGCTCCATCAGCGCCCTGATTGGAATCGCCGCTAGATCGTCCGTGCGAATGGAACAGAGTATGCCGCCGTAGCGGCCGAACGGAGTACGAATCGCATCGCAGACGAAAGCTTGTCGCATGGGAACCTTGTAATGACGAGGCCAAACAGCGCGCAGGTTGCGCGGTCGAAGCTCCTTCCGAACTTCTGATCATAACGTGACCGCGTGCGATGAAGCGTGGTACTCAAACCTTCGACTTCTGGAAGTGCCAAGAACAGCTAGGCCGACGGTCGTTCCACCTCCTTACTTTTCACCTTGTTGTACAGCGAACTGCGCGAGATACCCAGCCGCTTCGCCGCTCGGTCGATGGAGCCGTCCTCCTCTTCCAGAACCGCTTCGATATGGCGCGCCTCCACCTCTCGCAACGTGAGCTTGGTATCCGTCGTGTGATGTCCGTTGCCATTGCCGTTTTGCGGCGCCGGCATTTGATGTTGCAACTCCAGGTCGCGGATCGTGAGCGTGTTGCGCTGCGTAATCTGCGCCGCGCGTTCCAGCACATTCCGCATTTCGCGAATGTTGCCCGGCCACCCATACTGTTGCAACGAGGTTATCGCTTTTTCATCGAGCGCGATGCCGTCGCTGCCGCGTTCCGTCGCGATCCGCCGAAGAATGTCTTCGGCTAGCACAGGTATGTCCTCAGAGCGCTCGCGGAGCGGTGGAATCCTCATCGGGATGATGGTGATGCGGAAAAACAGGTCCTCGCGGAACAAGTGCTGGCGCACCAGTTCCTTCATGTCACGGTGCGTTGCCGAGATCAGCCGAATGTCAACGGTGCGGTCGTGGACGTCGCCCAACCGCCGGAACTGCTTGGCCTCCAGTACCTTGAGCAGTTTCGGCTGCACGCTGGGGTCGATGTCGCCAATTTCATCAAGAAACACGGTACCGCGGTCAGCGACCTCAAGCAATCCTGGCTTGGCATGCACGGCCCCGGTAAACGCACCGCGCTCATGACCAAACAGCTCGGTCTCCAGGAACTCACGTTCGAGGCCCGCGCAGTTCAAGTCCATGAAGACCTCGTCCGCCCGGGGACTGTGTTCATGAATCCACCTCGCCAGCACGCCCTTGCCGGAACCCGTCTCGCCTTGGATCAGAATGGGACTCTCACTGCTGACCACACGGTGTGCGAGTTCCTGTAGGCGACGAATGGCCGCACTGCTACCCAAGAACGGGTCGAGCCGCTCACGCCGCGCCTTCGACTTGCTCACCATCGATTGCTGTCGATAGCGCTTGTTCTCCACGGCTCGCAACAGAAGGGTGTGCAGCGCAGGCAGTTCCACCGGCTTGGTAAGAAATTGCTCCGCGCCCTCTTTGATGGCGCGCACCGCCGCTTCTATTGTGCCTTGGCCTGTAAGCACGATCACCGGCACATCCGGATCAGCGTTCTTAAGGTGTTCGAGCAGCTCCAGGCCGTCGCCGTCGGGAAGGGAGAAATCAATGATCGCCGCATCGGGCGTAGCGCTGGCGAATTTCTCCCGCGCCGTTTGCACGCTCTCCGCCTCGGTTACCTGCAGCCCGCGCATCTCAAGGTAATGCCGAATACTGAACCGGATCACCGAATCGTCATCGACCAGTAACACTCTGTTTCGCGTCACCATGGCATCAGCCCTTTTGAGTTCCGCACCTTGTCGAGCATGCCGCGCGGTTCGCGCACACACTCATGTGGTTTGCGGCTCGTTTAATCCAGTCCCGGGACGGACTGGAGTGTTCCTGTGCGACGCACAAAAGGAGGGTAGAGCGACGCTTTTCGTCCGGACGCTAACTGGGAGTGAATCGTACCTTCCACATCGTGGCTAAATAGGTCCCTTGGCCGAAAACTCCGGCACTACTCGGCCACGAGCGTACTGGACTATCGTGCCGCCATTGTGGTGTTGCCGTCAAGAAAAACGCAGTGACAAGGGTCACACAATCGCTGTTCTAAACGAAAAGGGACCCGATCGTCGGGTCCCATGGGAACAGAGACTAAGCCTCCGAATGCGTACGAAACTGGTGCCGAGCGGTTAATCTGCTCCCGAAGGCCCCCATCCCGATAGTTGCAGGCCAATTTCCCACAGGAAGCGCGGGTTATGCCGTAGATAACGTGGTGCCAGCCGCCGGGGCTCTTGGCAGAGCCGGTGAAGCCACTGCAGCCCGCTTCGTTTCATCCAATCTGGAGCGTCGCGCCGCAGTCCTGCGTGTAGGTCAAATGCCGCTCCGACTCCCACCATGAGCGGCACCTGCAGCTTGTCACTGTATTGCGCCATGAACTTTTCCTGCTTCGGTGTGCTCAGGCCAACCCACAAGATGTCCGGCCTGGCGTGTGCAACCTTGTCGGTCATCTCCCTCTCTCCCGCAGGAGTAAGAGGGGCATATGGCGGCGTGTACGTACCGGCGATGAACAGCCACGGCATGACCGAAAGTAACCTCTCCGCCAGCTTATCGACGACGCCCGGCGCCCCTCCATACAAAAAATGCCGCCAGCCCGTTTGCTGCGAGCGGCGGCACATCGCCATCATAAAATCCGGCCCATACACTCGGCGTATTCCGCGATGACCCTGCAGCCGACCCACCCAAACCGTCGGCATCCCGTCAGGTAGACACAAAAATGCACGGTTCAGCACGGCCCGCAGTTCCGGATCGCTGCGCGACTCCATCACCCCGTGTACGCCGGTGACGCAGACATAGCCCTTATCATGACCGGCTAGCAGTTGTTCACACCTCGCCACGGCAGTATCCAAGTCTATGGCAAGCACCTGCACTCCGAGCACATTCGTGCGCGGCAGAAGGTCTGCTTCGGTTTCAGGCGTATGCCAGTTCCGGAATCAGCCGTCCCGACCTTTCCAGCTCCTGCTCGATCCAGCGGTAGGTAATCTCGAGCCCCTGTCGCAAGGGGGTTCGCGGCTCCCAACCCAGGACAGCGCGAAGCCGCGAATTGTCGCTATTGCGACCTCGTACGCCCTGCGGTTTATCCGCTGCATGCAGTTTGTGCAGGCGTTTTCCAGCAATCTCGCACGTCATATCAACCAAGTGGTCGATCGTAACCAACTCCTCGGTGCCAAGATTAAGCGGCGCATGGTACTGGCTTGCCATCAGCCGGATCAGACCCTCGATGCAATCCTCTATCCACATGAACGAGCGCGTCTGCTGCCCATCGCCCCAAACTTCAATCTCACCGCCATCGGGAGTCAGCGCCACCTTGCGCGCAATCGCCGCGGGCGCCTTCTCTTTGCCTCCCTCGTAGGTGCCCAGCGGTCCATAGACATTGTGGAAACGGACAATCCG